>Ga0209477_1001884_pt1 | contig 12499 bp, 9 predicted proteins | sample KloWWTupernatant_FD_187180 | JGI IMG/M metagenome (GOLD analysis project Ga0209477, IMG submission 187180) | Active sludge microbial communities from Klosterneuburg, Austria, studying microevolution and ecology of nitrifiers - Klosterneuburg... | ecosystem: Engineered > WWTP > Aerobic digester >...
AGCAGCGGTGACACGTGACCGGCCGTGCCGCCGCCCGCGAGCAGCACGGAGCGGGCCGACCCACCGGCGCTCACCGCCGGCCTCGCAACGAACGACGGGGCGTGGCCACCACTGCCGCCGTGCGCCGCAGGATCGAAGGACGACCGGCGAGGCGCTCCGCGCAGCCCGGCTCGGACCGGGCGAAGGACATGAGGATCCCCAGCGCTCCCATGGTCGTGATCAGTGATGAGCCACCCGAGCTCACGAGCGGCAGGGGCACACCCACGACCGGGAGCATCCCGATGACAGAGCCGATGTTGACCAAGGCCTGCACGATGAGCCACGCCATGATCGCTGAGGTGGCGATCCGGACGAAGAAGTCCTTGGAGCGGACGACGATCCGGTAGCAGGCGTAGGCGAGAGCCCCGAAGAGGACGAGCACCATGATCGTGCCCGGCAAGCCCAATTCCTCGCCGATGATCGCGAAGATGAAGTCGTTGTGCGGTTCGGCGAGCCACTGCCACTTCTCTCGCGAGGCGCCCAGCCCGAGACCGAACCAACCGCCATCAGCGAGCGCGAAGCGGCCCTGCATGGGCTGCCGGGCCGCACCGAAGGGATCGGTGTCACGGCCGAGCCACACGTCGAAGCGCGAGAGTCGGTGCGGGCTGGTGACGATGAGCATCGTCGCCACGCCCAAGAACGCGGCCCCCGCGGCACCGAACCAGCGGAGCGGGAGCCCAGCGGTGAACAGGGTGGCCGCGATGATCGCAGCGAGCACGATGCTCGTCCCGAGGTCCCCGCCGACGAGGACGAGACCGAGCGCGAGCGCGGCGCCGGGAATGAGATACGGGATCACCACGTGTCCGAGCTCGCTGAGCCGATCCTTCTTGCGGGTCAGGATGAAGGCGCCGAAGAGCACCAGTCCGACCTTTACCAATTCCGAGGGCTGGATCGAGATCGGCCCCAGCCGCAGCCAGTTCTGATTGCCCTTGACGCTGGTCCCGACGAAGGCGACGAGAAGTTGGAGCGCGAGGGCCACACCGAGCACCGGTAGGGCGAGCCGCTTCCACACCGAGACCGAGAGGCGGCTCGCGACCACGAGCCCGATGGTGCCCAGTGTCGCGAAGGTCAACTGGCCACGGAAGATCGTGAAGGCGGACTGTGACTTGCTCATCGTGATCGACTCGACCGCTGACGCCGACAACACCATGACCAGACCGAAGATGACCAAGGTCGAAGTGACGACCACGAGCAGGTAATAGCTCGTCGTCGGGGACTCGAGCCACGAGTTGAGGGCGTGCAGTCGACCGGTGAACGGTCGTGCGGCACGGGCCCGTGCGGCCGTGCTGCTCATCATCACTCCCCGGCGACCTCGGGCAGACCCCGAACGGCCGCCACGAAGGCGTCACCGCGGGCGCCGTAGTTGTCGAACATGTCCATCGAGGCCGCGGCTGGCGCCAAGAGCACGACGTCCCCGGCCTGCGCCAGGGACGCAGCGGCAGCCACGACCTCACCCATGGCTCCAGTGTCGGTCGCGGCCACGTCGATCACCGGGACCTGCGGCGCGTGTCGGGCGAGGGCTTCGGCCAAGCTCGCGCGATCCCGACCCATGAGGACCACGCCGCGCAACTGGTCGACGTGGGCTGCCACGAGATCGTCGACGTCGGCGCCCTTGAGCAGGCCGCCGGCGATCCAGACGATCGAGGGAAAGGCCGAGAGCGAGGCATCGGCCGCATGGGGATTGGTCGCCTTGGAGTCGTCGATGTAGCGGACACCTGCCACCGTGCCCGCCTCGGCGATGCGATGCGGCTCCGGCGTGAAGGCCCGCAGCCCGTCCCGCACCGCAACGGCCGGTATGCCGTGTGCCCGGGCGAGCGCGGCCGCCGCCAACGCATTGGCCAACTGGTGGGGGGCCACCGTGGGCGCCGATCCCCGCACATCGGCCACGGTCGCGAGCTCAGCAGCTGACGTCCGGCGCTCCTCGACGAAGGCGCGATCGGCGAGCACGTCATCGACGATCCCGATCATGGACAGACCCGGCACGCCGAGCGTGAATCCGATGGCGCGGCACCCCTCCTGGACGTCGGCCTTCTCGACCAATCGCCTCGTCTGCTCGTCCTCGACGTTGTAGACACAGGCGATCTCGGTGTTGGCGTAGACCTTGCCCTTCGCAGCCACGTATTCGTCATAGGACCCGTGCCAGTCGACATGGTCAGGGGCGACGTTGAGGCACGCCGAGGCCTGCGGCGCCAGCGAGTCCGACCAGTGCAGTTGGAAACTCGAGAGTTCGACGGCGATGACGTCGAAGGGTTGGGGGTCCATGACGACCTCGAGGATCGGGGTCCCCACATTGCCAGCGCTCACGGCTCGCAGACCTGCCGCCCGCAGCATCGAGGTCAACATCTGCACGGTGGTCGTCTTGCCGTTGGTGCCCGTGATCGTCAGCCACGGCGCCGCACCCTCGGCCGGTCGCAACCGCCAAGCGAGTTCGACCTCTCCCCAGATCGGGATCCCCGCCTCGGCAGCGGCAGCGAGCAGGGGTTGGTGCGGCGGCCACCCTGGGGAGGTGACGACGAGGTCGATCTCCTCCGACGGCATACGATCGACGACCGCTGAGCCGAAGCGCAGGTCCGCGCCAAGGATGTCGAGGATCCGTGCCCGTTCGGCCATGGCCGAGCCCTCGGCCGGCTCGGTGCCGTCGATGACGATGACGTGGGCGCCACGATCGAGGAGCGCGTCGGCCGCCGCGAAGCCGGAGATGCCCAGCCCGGTCACGAGCGCACGCAGGCCGGCCCAGTCGGCGTCCCGGTGCGTCAGCCCGTCCGTGCGAGCGGAGGGGCGGGCGGTCATGTGCCGCCCACCACCCACTCGGCATAGAACAAGCCCAGACCGAACGCGACGCAGAGTCCGGCGATGATCCAGAAGCGGATCGTGACGGTGATCTGCTCCCAGCCCAGGAGTTCGAAGTGATGATGGATCGGCGCCATCCGGAAGATGCGTTTACGGGTCAACTTGAACGACCCGACCTGGAGGATCACCGACACCGTCTCGAGGACGAAGAGGCCGCCGAGGACGACGATGAGCAATTCGGTGCGCGTGGCGATCGCCAGGCCCGCCATGAGGCCACCGAGGGCAAGGGAGCCGGTGTCGCCCATGAAGATCTTCGCCGGGGCGGCATTCCACCAGAGGAAGCCGAAACACGAGCCCATGGCGGCCGCTGCCACAACGGCAAGGTCGTGCGGGTCACGCACCTCATAGCACTTGACGCCGGGGTTGAACTGGCAGTTCTGGTTGAACTGCCAGATGCCGATGAGGATGTAGGCGGCAAAGACCATGACCGACGCGCCGGTCGCCAAGCCGTCGAGGCCGTCGGTGAGATTGACGGCGTTGGAGGTCGCGGCCACGATCACGTTCGCCCAGATGATGAAGAGGATGATCCCGCCGATCGTCCCCACGAAGGCGAGATCGATGTTGGTGTCGCGGACGAAGGAGATCCTCGTCGACGCCGGAGTGCGCCCGAGGTGGTTGGGAAACTGCAGCACGAGGATCGCGAAGAGCACTGCGACGAGCGTCTGTCCGGCGAGTTTCTGCTTGGAGCGCAGGCCGAGGCTGCGCTGCTTGCTGATCTTGAGGTAGTCGTCGAGGAAGCCGACGATCCCCAACCCGGTCATGAGGAAGAGCACGAGGATGCCCGACCACGTCGGGGTGGTCCAGAAACTCAGGTGCGCCACGGCATACGCAATCAGCGTGGCCAACACGATGACGGCCCCACCCATGGTCGGGGTGCCGCGCTTGGTGTGGTGGGAGGTCGGGCCGTCATCGCGGATGAACTGCCCGTAACCCCGCTTGACGAGGAACTTGATGAAGGCCGGCGTGCCGAAGAGGGAGATGACCAACGAGGCCACGGCGGCGACGAGGACGGCTAGCACTCAGTCCACTCCTTCCACGCCATCGGCACTGACCCTGTCACCGAGCCACCGTAGTCCGGCATCGCGGCTGGACTTGAACAACACGACGTCGCCGGGCCGAAGTTCTGCCCGCAGGATCGTCTCCGCCGCGTCCGCGTCGGCCACTTGACGGATGTGTATGCCGTGCCGCTGGGTCATCCGCGCGCCCTCGGCCATCGGGGTGGCCACCTCTCCGACGACGACCAGCTCGTTGACGCCGTGCTCTGCGGCGAAGGCACCCACACCCGCGTGCTCGACGTCGGAGTCGGGTCCGAGCTCGAGCATCGAGCCGAGGACGGCCCACGTGCGGCGACCAGCACCCATGTCACGCAGGGAGGTCAATGCGGCACGCATCGAGTCCGGGTTGGCGTTGTAGGCGTCGTTGACGACGGTGACAGAGTCGGCGCGCTCGGTGACCTCCATGCGCCAGCGACTGATGGGCCTGGCCTGCTCGAGACCCTGGTGGATCTGGTCGAGGGTGAGGCCTGCTTCCAAGGCGACGGCGACGACGGCGAGTGCGTTGGCGACGTGATGCCGGCCGACGAGGGCGAGGGTGACGCCGGTGGATCCGACCGGGGTCACCAGGTCGAAGCTCGCCCGTCCGTGGTCGTCGATCGTGACGGAGTCCGCGCGGACGTCGGCGTCGAGGGACTCACCGACGAGGACGACACGTGCGCGGGTGCGGGCGGCCATGGCTCTCACGGCCGGGTCGTCGGCATTGAGGACGGCAATCCCGTTGTCGGGCAAGGCTTCCACGAGTTCTGCCTTGGCCGTGGCGATGGCCTCACGGGAGCCGAACTCACCGACGTGGGCCGTGCCGACGTTGAGCTCGACGCCGATATGTGGCGGGGCCATCTCGGTGAGATAGCGGATGTGGCCGATGCCACGCGCACCCATCTCGACGACGAGGTGCTCGGTCTCGGGAGTGATCCGGCAGACCGTGAGCGGGACGCCGACCTCACTGTTGAGCGAGCCGACAGGGGCGATGGTCGGGCCCTTGAGTGCGAGGACCGAACCGAGCAGGTCCTTGGTGCTCGTCTTTCCCGAGGACCCGGTGATGCCGACGACGAGCAGGTCAGGTCGACTGTCGATGAGGTGGCGAGCGAGGGCGGCAAAGGCTGCCTGGTCGTCCTCGACGACAACGTACGGCAGGTCGTCGACGGACCTGGTCGTGAGGGCGGCGACTGCACCACGGTCGCGTGCTCCGGTGACGAAGTCGTGTCCGTCGAGGGACTCACCGATCCGCGCGACATAGAGCGAACCCGGCTGTGCCTCACGTGAATCCGTCACGACGTCGGCGCTGATGATGATGCTCGCGGGGTCGTCAACGCCGTGAGCCATGCCACCTGTGACCGCGGCGACCTGCTCCAGAGTCATGGGGATCATGGGGTGCTCCCCTCACTGGACGATGGATCGACAATGACCGGCGCGCCCGGCCGCTCACCGGCATCGAGGCGAGCCAGCACACTGCGCATCGCCTCCTCGCATTCGGTGCGGTCGTCGAAGGGCAGGACCTCCCCGGCGACCTCCTGACCCTTCTCGTGCCCCTTGCCGAGGATGGCGACCGTGGCTGCTGGCCCCACACCATCGATCGTCGACTCAGGACCCAGCCCGCACCCCGCCGCAATGGCGATCCTGATGGCCTCATGGCGGTCCGCGGCCTCGATGATTCCGACGAAGCCGACCAGGTCCGGTTGCCGACGGTTGCGCTCATCGATGGCCCCCCGCAGGATGGCCGACCGGATGACCTCAGGATCCTCTCCCCGCGGGTTGTCGTCGGTGACCACGACGACGTCAGCCGCAGCAGCCGCCGCGCCCATTGCTGACCGCTTGTCACGATCGCGGTCACCCCCCGCGCCGGTGAGGCAGACGAGGCGACCATCCGTGGTCGGACGCAGGGCGTCGAGAGCCGCGTGGATGGCCTCGGGAGTGTGGGCGTAGTCGACGATCACTCGGGGCAGGCGACCGTTGTCCTCCGGGATGCGGACCTGTTCCATCCGCCCGGGCACGTGCGGGTCGGTGAGCACCGCGGCGGCGACCGTATCGATCGAGTGGCCCAAGAGGATCAGCGACACGGCGGCCATGGCCGTGTTGGCGACATTGAAGTCCCCCGGCAGCGCCGATCGCAGATGCAACTCCTCGGCGCCGTCGGTGAGGACGAAGGCAGCGGTGTCCGATTCCTCGACACTGACCGTCCAATCCGCGACCAGTCCCGGCCGGGTGGCCAAGGTGGTCACGGGTATGCCGGGGGCCGCGGCCAGGCGCTGGCCCCATTCGTCATCGATGCAGACCAGTCCGCGTCTCGCCCGCTGCGGGGAGAACAGGTCCGCCTTGGCGAGGAAGTAGTGCTCCATGTCGTGATGGAAGTCGAGATGGTCTTGGGAGAGGTTGGTGAAGAGGGCGAGTTCGTAGACGACGCCATCCACTCGGTGCTGGCTGAGCGCATGGGAGGACACCTCCATCACGCAACAATCCATGCCCCGCTCCGCCATGGTCGCCAGCAGCGCGTGCAGATCGGGTGCCTCAGGAGTCGTGCGGACACTCGGGACCCGCTCGTCACCGATGCGGGTCTCGACCGTCCCGATGAGCCCGACCTTCTCCCCCATCGCCGTGAGGGCGGACTGAATGAGGTAGGCCGTCGTGGTCTTGCCGTTGGTGCCGGTGATCCCGATGACGGGCAATCCGTGATCGGCCGTGGCGTGGATCAGAGCCGCCGCTGCACCGAGGACCGAGCGGGGCTCCGGATGGACCAGGACGGGCAGGTCCGTCCCACTCTCCTCGACCAGCTCTGCCCCTGTGGCGTCGGTGAGGATGGCCACCGCCCCGGCAGCCAGTGCAGCCGCGGCGAAGCGGGCGCCATGCGTACGGGCACCCGGCAACCCGGCATACAGGTCTCCGGCCTGCACCGCCCGCGAGTCGAGGCTGACCCCGGTGACGGTCACCTCACGAACGGGTGCAGGCGCCCCCAGATCGGCGGCAATCCTGGAGAGGAGCGTGGGTCGCGATTGACGCGGCCGCAAGGTGTGGACCACGGCTGGAGACCCTACCTGCCGTTCTTGCCGCGGACGTTGCGCAGGACGGTCGGGTCGGCCTCCGCGGCCGCCGGATCGACATCCAACGTGAGCGCGGGCGCGGTGGTCCCGGTCGGGGGCACCTTGAGGGCTTGGAGGGCGTAGGTCATGACGTCATGGAAAACAGGTGCAGCGACCAACCCACCGAAGTAGCCCTTGATCGGCCGCTGCAGGATGACCGCGACGACGATCTCGGGATCGTCGGCGGGGGCGTAGCCGATGAAACTCGCCGTCTTGCCGCTGTAGCCGCCGACAGCCGGGTCGTAGCGGTCGGCCGTGCCGGTTTTGCCGGCGACGCGATATCCAGGGATTTGAGCTTCGGGCGCGGTGCCATTGGGGCTGACGACACCCTCCAGCATGAGGGACACATCCTTGGCGACCTGCGCGTCGACGACCCGCTCACCCTTGCTCGCCGCGGTCGGCGTGACCTTGCCGTCGGCGTCCGTCGTCGAGGCGATGAGGCGGGGCGGGATCCGGACGCCATCGTTGGCGATGGTCTGGAAGACGTCGGCTGCCTGGATCGCGGTGAGCGAGAGGCCTTGACCGAAGGCGACCGTGGCGCGCTGGGTCCCGCTCCAGTCCTCGGACTTGGCCAGGATCCCGCCACTCTCACCGGGGAAGCCGATCGGTGACTTCTCACCCAGCCCGAATTTCCGGAAGTACTCCTCCAAGGTCTTGGGCTCGATCGTCTCGCTGATGAGGACGGTCCCGATGTTGCTCGACTCAGCAAGGACGCCCGTGACGGTCTGGTAGAGCGTCGGGTGGGGATGCGAGTCGTTGAAGACCTGGTCGTAGCGCGGCAGGGTCGGCGGGACGATGACCGGCGTCGACGGCGTGACCTTCTTCTCCTGCATCGCTGCAGCGATCGTCATCAGTTTGGCCGTCGACCCGGGCTCGAAGACCTCTCCGAAGGCCTTGTTCGTCAGCGAGCCCTTGGCCTTGCCGATGTCGTTGGGGTCGTAGGTCGGATAGGACGCGACCGCGAGCAGGTCACCCGATTTCACGCTGCGGACCACAACCGTGCCCGAAAGCGCCTCGGTCTCCTGCATCTTCTGGGCCAATGCGTTCTGGGCATACCACTGGAGACCGGAGTTGATGGTGAGGGTCACGTCGTTGCCGTTGGCCGCGTCCTGGCGGGTCACGCCGGCCGTCGGGATGATCTCGCCGGTGGCGCTGGTCTCGAACTCGACCTGCCCGACCTTGCCGGTCAACTGGTTGTCGAGCATCTGCTCGACGCCACCCCCGGCCTTGCCGTCATCGGTGACGAAACCCACCAAGGAGGCCGCGCTCGGCCCCGTCGGGTAGGTGCGTTCGGGCACCGACACGTCCGCGCCCGGGCTCTGGTCCTTGTAGATGCCGGGGATGCGGAGTTCGTTGACCTTGCGCCAGGTGAGGGGCGTCGCCTTGTGCTCGAGGATGCGATAACGGGTGTTGCCGACCAGTGAACTCTTGAGCTTCTCGACATCCTGACCGAGCAGTGGCGCCAAGGCCTCTGCCGCCTTGGTCACCGCTGCGTCCGACGTGGCCGGGTCGCACACATTCTTCTTCGTCTTGTAGGTGCAGACGGCCGAAGGGTCGGCCACGATCGTGATCCGCTCGAGGCTCGAGGCCAGGACCACGCCGTCCGCACTGCGGATCGTGCCGCGCAGGGCCGGAATGGCCACGGTTGCGGTCCGCTGGCGCTTGGCCTGGGCCGCCACGCTCTCGGCATCGAACCCTTGGATGCGCACGAGCTGCGCGCCGAAGATCGACAGGACGAAGAGGGTTGCCACGAGGAGCAGGCGAGTGCGTCTGATCGGATTGCCCGGACGCGGCGCCGGCCGTGTGCGGCGGGCCTTTGGCGGCCGTCCCCCGCCACCGCCCCATCGACCCACCACGGCTGCCGCGCTCTCGCGGGGTTGGCGCACCGATGCCGCGCGGCGCGCAGTGGCGGGGCGCGGGGAGCCGGTTCGGCCCTTGGCCGATGCCTCGTGACCTCGAGACGACTCGACAGGCCGCTTCCGCGGTGCCTCTTTGGCGGCCGGGCGCGGCCTGAGCGCGTCTTGCGCCTTGGGGCGATGCGGCTTCCTGCCCGCGGCGTCCTTGGTGGCGGGTGCCGCAGCGCGGGGGGAGGGGCGGCCACTGCCTCGCGCCGGCGGACGCGGGACGGCGCCCCGCGTCATCGGTCGGGGCGCCCGTCCAGATGCCGACGCCGGGCCCCCTCGACCCTCGCTCCCGGGCTTGCTCGGTGGCCTCACGAGTCCCCTTGTGTCGGCGGTGTGCAGTCGGTCGGTGTGGGAGTGGCGGTCGGTCAGGGCGCCGTCGGCGCCGGGCTCGGGCTGGCCGCGTCGGCAGCGGGTGCTACCGCCGCAGCCGCTGGGATGGGCGTGCGGGTCGTCGTGCTCGTGGTCGCGCCGGTGGCACTGTCGACGCTCGTGACCGTCGTCTCCACGCCATCGGCCGTCACGGCGATGATCGTCGTCCGGGTGATCGTCCCCTCGGTGGTGACGGTGGTCCCGGGCTCCGGAAGCTTCGCCGCGGCGGGCGTCGACGCGGAGGCGGCGGCCGGCGCGGCCGGCGTGGCCTGTGCCACCACCGTAAAGCGGCCCGCTTCCTTGGCCGGCTCCGCCACGCCGAGGACCTGCCCATCGCTGAGGCGAAGGAAGGCAGCGGTGGAAGACGGCACCATGCCGAGGTCGAGGGCCCGTTTGGCCAACTCGGCCTCGGCGCTCTGGGAGTCGATCGCGTGCCGCAGCGCCTGCTGGGTCTCCGAGAGCTCGTTCGACCGCTTCTCGAGGTCGGTGAGCACGAAGGCACCTCGCGCCATTGACGTGTTGAGCAACAGGACCGCGACGAGGCCAGCAGTGAGCAGCACGAGCGAGAGCATGACGAGGCCGGCATGGCCCTTGGGTGCCCCGACGACCACTCGGAGGTCCCGGGGTGGTGTCACCTTGGCCCGAGAACCGGCCAGACGCGGCAACGGCCGGGCGGTCGCGATCTGACTCATCGCAGGTGTCCCTTCGTGGTGCGGATGCGTTCGGCGGCCCGGAGGCGGACGGATGCGGATCGTGGGTTGCGGGCCTGCTCGTCTGCGGACGCCTCCTCGGCGCCGCGAGTCAGCAGGCGGAGGTACGCCGCGTGCTCGGGGAGCTCGACCGGAAGGCCCTTCGGGGTGGTCGATGTCGCTCCCGCGGCGAGGGCGCGCTTGGTCAGGCGGTCCTCGAGCGAGTGGTAGGACATGACAGCGATCCGCCCGCCGAGCGCGAGGTGCTCGATGGCCTGCGGGAGCGCCGCCTGCCACGCCTCGAGTTCGCGGTTGACCTCGATGCGGAGGGCCTGGAAGGTCCGCTTGGCAGGGTGGCCACCCGTGCGCTGCGAGGCAGCGGGGATGGCGGAGCGAAGGACATCGACGAGCCGCGCGGAGGTGGTGAAGGGCTCGGCGGCGCGAGCCCGCACAATGGCCGAGGTGACCCGCCCCGCAAAGCGCTCCTCACCGAAGTCCCGAAGGATCCGGGTCAGCTCGGCGGCGTCATAAGTGTTGAGGACGTCCGCTGCCGTCAGTCCGCTCGTCTGGTCCATGCGCATGTCGAGCGGGGCGTCCTGGGCGTAGGCGAAGCCGCGCTCAGCCTCGTCGAGTTGGAGCGAACTGACGCCCAGGTCGAAGAGGACGGCGTCGGCTCGCACGCCGTGGCCGGCGATGACCTCGCCGATCTCGTCGTAGACCGCATGGACACCCGTGAACCGGTCACCGAAGGGCGCCAACCGCTCGCTCGCGAGGGCCAGTGCCTCGGTGTCTCGATCGATGCCGATGGCGCGGGCCTGCGGGCAGGCGGTGAGGACGGCCTCGGTGTGCCCGCCCATGCCCAAGGTGGCGTCGACATAGACCGACCCCGGCTCTGACAGGGCCGGGGCGAGGAGTTCGACGAGGCGGTCACGCAGCACGGGCGTGTGGCGTTGCGCCGTGGGGCGAGTGCCAGCCATCGCCATCTCCTCTCTCCTTCGCCATTGCGTTGAGGCCTGTGATCTGTTGCTTTCGTGGCCGACCTCGCGACCTGGTCCCCATCCGTCGCGCCCGGCGCGGGGGAAGTCGCGTCGGGATCGAGCGGGTGGAGGCCGAGTGGCGGGGGCGGAATGGTTGGGGGGTGGAGCGTTGTGGGGCAGATGTCGAGGTCCGTGGCTGTGGGCTGCGCTGGAACGGACGGTCAGAGCAGGCCGGGAACCACCTCCTCCGAGGTGTCGGCGTAGGCCTGCTCGCTCGCGGCGATGTAGGACTCCCACGCAGCGGCGTCCCAGACCTCGATGCGCTGGCCGGTGCCGACGACGGCACAGTCCTTGCTCAGCCCGGCATACGCCCGCAGGGCCGCAGGGATGGTGACCCGCCCCTGCCTGTCGGGGATCTCGTCGGAGGCGCCTGAGAGGAAGACGCGGACGTAGTCGCGGACGGCCTTGTTCGTGGTGGGCGCCTTGAGCATCGCCTCAGTGATGCGCTCGAACTCATCCATGGGGAAGACGTAGAGGCAGCGCTCCTGGCCACGGGTCACGACCAGTCCCGAGCCGAGGCGCTCGCGGAACTTCGCCGGGAAGAAGAGACGGCCCTTGTCGTCGAGGCGAGGGGTGTGGGTACCGAGGAACAACGCACCCCACCTCCCCTTCCGCGCACCCGTGATCGACACTGCTCACCTGTTTCCCCCACTTTACTCCACCTTGTCCCCACATGCACGCAGATGGAGTCACAGATGTCCACGATTTTCGATGTTTATGCAGGTCACATCAGGTGGAGGAAAGTGGGGAGATCGTCCGTTCGATTTCGCTGTGTCCAGCCCCGCGCTCCGCCATCCCGAAGTTCGCGCGGACGATCGAGCACCGAAAGCCCCACTGACGGGATCGCCTGCGAGGATGAGGAGCACTGACCGAGTGGGAGGGACGTGGCATGACGACTTGGCACCAACAGGCGGAGGAGGTGTCGATCGGGGCGGCCCTCGACAAGGTGTTGCAGGTCAGCAGTGATCTGACCCGGGCCATGAACACCGTCATCGAGGGCAAGGAGGACGTCGTCCGGACGACGGTCACGGCCCTCCTCGCCGAAGGACACCTGCTCATCGAGGACGTGCCGGGCGTGGGCAAGACGATGCTCGCCAAGACGCTTGCCAAGTCCATCGACTGCACCGTTCGGCGGATCCAGTTCACGCCCGACCTGCTGCCCAGTGACATCACCGGCGTGAGCGTCTACAACCAGGACGTCCGCAGTTTCGAGTTCCGCCCGGGCGCCGTCTTCGCCAACGTCGTCGTCGGCGACGAGATCAACCGGGCGTCCCCCAAGACCCAGTCCGCCCTCCTCGAGGCGATGGAGGAGGCTCAGGTGACCGTCGACGGCACGACCTACGCCCTCCCCCACCCCTTCATGGTCATGGCCACCCAGAACCCCATTGAGATGGAGGGGACCTATCCGCTCCCCGAGGCCCAGCGGGACCGATTTCTCGCGCGCATCTCGATGGGCTACCCACCACCCCACGCCGAGACCGA
>Ga0209477_1001885_pt1 | contig 12499 bp, 10 predicted proteins | sample KloWWTupernatant_FD_187180 | JGI IMG/M metagenome (GOLD analysis project Ga0209477, IMG submission 187180) | Active sludge microbial communities from Klosterneuburg, Austria, studying microevolution and ecology of nitrifiers - Klosterneuburg... | ecosystem: Engineered > WWTP > Aerobic digester >...
CGCCGTTGATGATGTCAGCAGCGGTCAGGGTGTTTTGGTTGGAGGTTGCGCCTCCATCAAACACGCCGTTGATGGTGTCGTTGCCGCCGGTGCCAGCGATGTTGTCCTGACCAGTAGTGAGCGTGAAGGTCTGACCCACATTCACAGGCGTATCTGGGAAGTCACCGTTGTACGTGGTGGTGCTGGAAGCGCTCGACGAGTAGATGAAGGACTTCTCAACTTCCTTGTTCCATGCCACTGCCTGAGGCGCATAGATGGCCAGGTCACCCGTGGCGTTTTCCATGGTGGACAGGATTTGCGACAGTTGCAGCACGATCACGCCGCGGCTACCGACGCCGTTAGCGCCCAGGTAGTCGGTGAAAGCGGCCAGCAGGGCGTCGTTGGGCAGCATGCCCAGGTTGCCCATGACGCGCGATGCCAGGTCGGCATTGCTCATCGAGGCAAAGCCCTCGGCGAAGGTGGTGGCGAAAGCAAACTGGCTAGCGTCAGTTGAGCCGGCGGTGGCCACCTGGTTGTTGAACAAAGCATTAGCTGGCGATGCGTTGTTGAACGCGCGGTTCAACATGGTGACTGCTGCTGCTGCGCCGAATACGGATGCGGACATTTGGGTCTTCCTTTGCAAAGTGAAAATAAAACAAGTTGTCAAAGTGGTGTACGAGCGCTGATGGCGCACACCCACCCACTTTTACAAGTTTGCTTTGGCATTATCACACGCACGTTGCATTTGCAAAGTTCGTGGACAAGGCCTTTAAGCCAACTTGAGAGCGAGTGTAGCAAGCATGCCACGGCGGGGTGGGTGACGGGCGTCACAGCTTTGGTGCGATGCGGCCAGACCCCGTGGCGGGCCTGCGCCCCGGGGGCTACAGCGGCCTACCAGCTACCGCGCACGCCCAGGTAGATACCCCGGCTGTGCATATTAAATAGTGGCAGGTTCGATTGCTGGGCCACCAGCTCGGCGCCGGCCAGCAGGCTCAGGCCGGGTTGCAGGCTGTGCTGGTATTCGGTGCGCAGGGCCAGGCGGTTCAGGGTGCGGCGGGCGCCGTTCTCCAGCAGGGGGCTGTAGCCGGTGGCGTCGCGGGTATGGCTGAGTTCGGCCTCCAGCAACCAGGCACTGGCCCGGCCCACGGGGGTGCTGTACAGGCCCCGCAAGGCATATTCGGTTTGCGCACCGCCGGGACGGGCGGCTTGCACGGGCTGGTCGCGCCCGCCGCGCAGGTTAATGCGCCACTGCGGCGCCTGCGCTGCGCTGGCGCAGGCCCATTGTGCGGCCAGGCCTGTGTAGCGCCCCGACAACAGGGTGTTGCTTTGCAGGCTGCGCTGCTGGGCCTCGCCGCCCAGGCGCCATTGGCAGGCGCTGCCTTGGGTGGGGTTGGTTTGCCACTGCCCTCCGGCGGCGGCGGCCAGGCTGCGGTAACGGGTGTTGCTGCGGGTGTTGAGCAGAGCGGTGCTGGCGTTGATGTAGTGACCGGTGCGCTGCCAAGGGCTGGCGCCTTCCGCACGGCCGGGGCGGCTGCGTTCGGCCAGGGCTTCGAGCTGGCGGGAGCCGGCTTCGGGCACGCTTTGGCTTTGGCGCTGCAGCAGGCCCAGGCTGATGTCCCAGCGGGTGCCGTCGGGCTGGATACGGGTGTGGTCCAGCCGGGCGTCGGCCCGCTGGTAGGCGCCGGGCCGGGGCAGGTTGCTGCCGTCGAGCGGCAGGTTGACCACTTCACCCGGAAAGGTGAGCGACAGACTGCTGAGGTTGGGCGCACCCAGCAGGTTGTTGTCGTAGCCCATGCGCAGCCCGGCATACAGGCGCGTTTGCTGCAGGCTGGCGGTGCTGGCCTGGGCCCAACGCGCGCGCGCGGCCATCAGGCTGGCGCGCTGGGGTTCGGCCAGGTCGGCACGGGCCAGCAGGCCGCCAATGAGCTGCAGGGCCGACGGGGTGTCGCCGCTGCCAGCCAGGGCAATGGCGTAGTCCATTTGCGCAGCGGTGGCGTTGGGGTCGAACAAAAGGGCGCGTTCGAGGTGTTCGGCGGCTTCCAGGTAGCGCTGTTCGGTGTTGTATAGGCGACCCAAAAGTGCCAGGTACACGGCATTTTTCTGGCAGCGCTGCAGGTGGGCATGCAGTTCGTCGGCGCTGCGGGCCTGGCGGGCCAGGTCGTCGCAGGGGACCGGGCCCTGGGCCAGGGCCTGGTTGCTGGCCAGCACGGCCACCAGCCCCAGGCCCATGCGGCACAGCGCACCACGCCAGCCCTGCGCATGCGGGCGGGCTGGGCCTTGTGGCGGCGGCCAGGGGGGTTCAGTCGGTGCGAAGGGCTGCGTCAAGGGGGTAGGCGTAGATATGGTGGGGTACGCGCATGCCATCGAGCAAAAAAGTGCCCATGGACTGGAGCCCAGCGCCGCCAATCTGGCCTGCCAGGCCTTCGCCTACCAGGATGGGGTGCGCTAGGTCGGCGGTCATTTCGACCAGCCGGGATGCGATGGTCACGGTGCGGCCCATCACCATGTGGGTGCGCCGGCTGGCCAGGCCAAAACTGCCCGCCATGGCGGGGCCGGTTTCCACGCCCAGGCCCAGGCTGAGGGGCTCCAACCCGGCGGGTGCGGGGTCGGGCAGCACTTTGCGGCTGGCGGCCAGCAGTTCGACAGCGGCGCGCAGGGCCTGCTGGGCATGGCCCACGGCGTTGGCGGTGTCGGCTTGCTGCAGCTCGCCGTTCCACACGGCCAGCACGGCATCGCCCTGGAAGGCTTCAATGACGCCGCCATGGGCCTGCACCACGCGGGTGGCTTCGGAGAAGAAGGCGTGCAGCACGGCGGCGGCTTCCTCGGGGGGGCGGGCTTCGCAGTAGGCAGAGAAGTTGCGGATGTCGGCCACCAACACGCTCACTTGCCGGGTGGCGGCCTGGATGGCGCTGCTGGGCGGCTGCAGGGCCAGGGCAGCGGCGACCGGTGCGGGCAGGTAGCTGGCCAGGTGGGCGTAGATGCGGTCGCGGTCGATGCGGCTGCGGGCGTGCGCCAGCGTTCCCATGGCCAGCCCTGCCAGCAGCAAAAACAGTGCAGGTGATGCCCAGCCCAGCCACAGCCCGGCGCGCAGTTGCAGCACTACGTGCAGTGCAAGCAGCGCCAATGCCAGCAGCAGGGCCACCAGCGGCTGCAGGTACACAGGAAAGCGGTTGTGCTGCCCGCCCTGCCCCAGGCGCTGTGCCTGTGGGCGCACCAGCCAGGCCAGCAGCAGCAGGCCAGCGAGCGCCAGGCCGGCCTGTGCCAGCGGCGCCAGGCGGGGGCTGTAGGGGGTGCGCCCGTCGATCAGGGCGGCAATGATTTGCAGGTGCGCCTGCAGGCCCGAGCCGGCGCCGCCGTAGGGGGTGGCAATGCTGTCGTTCAGGCCAAAGGCGCTGCTGCCCACCAGAACCCAGGCGCCTGTCAGCAGGTGTGCGGGGATGCGGTCGGCCAGTACGTCGGCGGCGGGCAGGCTGATGAACTGGTCGGGGTGGAGGCGCCAGGAGACGCGCAGGTTGCCCGTGTCGTCCAGCGGGATGCGGCCCAGGCCCCGGGCTACCAGTTGCCATGGGGCTTCGGTCCAGCCGCCGCGCGCTAGGGCCAGGCTGGTTTCGCCACTGCCCTGCAGCAGGGCTGCGATGCCCAGCGCCGGGTAGGCCCGGCCGCTGTGGCAGATGATGGCAGGCTGGTGGCGCACGACGCCGTCGGCGTCTACCCGGGGGGTGATGTGGCCGACGGCCAGGGCCGGGCCGTTGGCCGGTGGCGCCAGCAGCGCGGGCTGGTTGGCCAGGTAGCCTGTGGCTTCGGCAAAGGGGGCCGGGCAGGTGGGCCAGTCGAGCGCACCCGACAATTGCCCCACCGCTGGTGCGCCGCCCTGCTGCAATGCAAACACCTGGGCCAGCACGGGGCGGCGGCGGGCCAGGGCACTGGCCAGTGCGGCGTCGCCGGGCTGCGCGGTGGTAAAGACGATGTCGAGGATTTGTTGGCTGGCGCCTGCCTGGGCCAGCTTGTCAAGCAGCCGGGCCTGCGTTTCGCGGGGCCAGGGCCAGGGGCCGATTTCGGCGAGGCTGCGTTCGTCGATGTCAACAACGATGAGGCGGCGTTCGTCGCCCCGGCCAGCTCCGAGGGTCCAGGTCCAGTCGCCAGCGCGTTCTTCCAGGGCCGCGAGCCAGGGCGATGCTGTCAGGGTGATCAGCAGCCACAGAAGAGCCGACACCAGCATGCCGCCCAATGCCACGCTGTGGCGCTGCAGCAGTCGGGTGGACGCGCGCAGGGGCGCTGCCTGGCCTGCGCTGCGTGCCACCGATTACCGTCCCCAGAGCGTGATGCCGCGCAGCGTGCCAGCGGCGTTGGCTTTTTCAAAGGCGTAGGCGGCGTCGCGCCCGTCGAGCGACAGGGCGCCACCCACGGAGGCGTTGCCTTGCGTGGTTTTAAGCACGCCCGTGCTACCCACGGTGCCCGAGGCGCCGATCTGGTCGCTGCCAATGGCCGGGCTGCTCAGGGCCAGCATGGTGGAGAAGGTGGCACGGCTGAAGTCGACAAACAGGCTGCCGCCGTCCACGTTGACCGCCTCGATGCGGTTGCTTTGGGCCAGCGCCAGGTGGGCGGATGCGCTGGCGAGCCGGAAGTTGGCGCTGGCTTCGGCCGGTGCCATGACGGCCCCTTCGGCCGGGGTGTGGCGGAAAACAGCGTAGTTGGCATTGCCCCACACGCGCTCCAACCCGGCCACCACGGCCTGCTCGAACTGGTACGCAAAGGTGTCGGTATCGACCTTGGGCGTCCAGCCGTAGCGCACCCAGCCCAGCTGGGTGACCTGCGGCGGCAGAACGGCCACGGGCGGCGGCTCTGGGGGCGGCAACTGCACGGTGGGCGGGGGCACCACGACGGGCGGTACCACGGGAACCTCAGGCGGCTGGGGCGTGGGCTCGGCGGGGGCGTTGGCCACCACGATGACGGCGCGCGATTCGTTCACCAGGTTTTTGGTACCACCGGGCTCGGCATGATTGGCATCGATGGAGAGGGGTTTGTCGGCTACGGCCACCACTTCGGCAGGGCGTTGACCCCGGCCGCCGGTGCGGGCCAGCAGATCGACGGCGGAGACGAGCATGGGGGTGGCCTGGCGCCGGTCGAGTTCCAGCATCAGGCCTTTCATGTCGTCGGAGAGCTGTTTTTCATGCCCGTTGAGGCAGGGGCCCACGGTGGCGCCACAGCCGTTGGCCAGCGGGGTGACGGTGATGGCGCCTGTGTAGACCGAGGCAGCGGTGCTTTCGGAGTCGGAGCGGACAACGAAGTCGGTGCCCTTGACGCCGATGGCAGCCACAGGGGTGTTGAGGCGAAAGCGTTCACGTGCAGCTTCGCCCCACGACCCGGTAATGGAGCGCACGACGCCTTCATCCAGCCGGAATTTGATTGCGCCCAACGCGGGCTGGTCAGGGGAATGGCTGTAGCTTTCGATCTGCAGCCGACTGCCCGGCCGCACGCTCAGGCGCCCACCATCGACAAAGCGCAGATGGATGTGGCCACCAACCTCGGTTTCAATGCGGTCGCCCACGCGCACCGCCGCACCCCGGTTGACGGCGCGAGAGGTGCCGTCTTCACCCCACAGCTTGGCGGCACCGATGACCATGGTGGCCTCGCCCACGATGGCGCCAGGGCCTGGCGCGCCCCCCGCCTGCGCGACCTGGCCCATACCGGCCAGGGCCAAGGCAAGACTAACGGCGTTCAGCGGGATGTTTTTCATGGCGTACCTCTCTAAAACCCGGGTTGCGGGTGGGTGAGCGCATTGGCGAACCGCTGTGGCGGAACATGCGCACTGTTGAATCATCAACCTCTCTATTGTCGCGCAAGCATCTTGGTACCGCTGTGAGCACCATCACATGCCTGTTGATGTATGTGCTGGCACCATGGGCGCCATGCATTGCCAGGGACCCTGGCTTACGTTTGACCACACCGTTGTGCCGTTTATCGGTTACAAACTGCTGTTTGCCTGCGGGTTGTTGCCGTAGGTGGGCATGGTGTGCCTGCCCTGGCTTGTTCTATTGATTCTTCATGCCCGTTTCGGTTCAGTTGCTTAACCAGTTTCCCTTGCTGCAGCCTTTGCCGCAGGAGGTGCTGGCGCCGCTGTCGGCCGGCATGACGTTGCGATCTTTTGCCCGGCGGGCCATGGTGATGTCCAAGGACAATGTCTCGCAGGATCTGGGTTTCCTGGTCGAGGGGCGGCTGCAGGGGGTGGATTTCACGGTGGATGGCCGCAGTGTGGGTCTGTATTTTGTGGACCCGGGCGACTATTTTGGAGAGTTATCCCTAGTGGATGGCAAGCCGCCTTCGGAGTTTGTGGTGGCTGCCGTGAAATCGACCGTGGCTTTCATGGATGGCTCGGCCGCACGCGAGCTGATTCTGAGCCACCCTGCGCTGGCACAGGCGGTGCTGGCGCGCCTGGCCCAGCGGGTACGCAGTGTGATGGCGCAGCGCACGCTGCTCAGTTTGCCCAACCCGTTTCAACGCCTTTGCGTGTTGATCTTACAATTGCCGCAACGGGTGGTGGAGGGGGTGAGTGAGGTGGAGCAGCCCCCCACACACCAGGAACTGGCCATCATGATCAACGCCAGCCGCGAGACGGTGACGCGGGCGTTTCAGGTGCTGTTCCTGCACAAAGTTTTGGTGCGCGAAGGTAATTCCCTGCGGCTCATTCAGCCTTCTTTTCTCAAAGATATCGCAGAGGGGCGCGCTGATCCTCCAAAAGCGTGATGGTTCGGCATGGTCCCTGGCGGCGTTGGCGTGCGCCTTTTTTCTTTTTTAGGGTGGTTTTTTCTTGAATTCGCTGCTGCTTTCTCTCTGGCCCTGGCGCCATCGCAGCCTGATTGCGCAACTTGCCGGGCGCGAGGTGCATGCCCGTTACCGCCAGTCGTGGCTGGGGCTGGTGTGGATGGTGTTGACACCTTTGATGATGCTGGGGGTGTATACGCTGGTGTTTCGCCATGTGATGCGGGTACGCTGGCATGGCATGGATGAGAGCAATCTGGCTTTTGCCCTGCGCATTTATGCGGGGCTGGCGGTGTTCAATTTCTTTGCCGAATGCGTGAACCGATCTCCAGGCCTGGTACTGGAGCAGCCCCATCTGGTGAAGAAGGTGGTTTTCCCGCTGGAAATTTTGCCGTGGGTGAATGCGGCCAGCGCTTCTGTGGGGTTGGCTGTTTCGGGTGTGTTGCTGGTGGTTTTTGCCTTTATCAGCACGGGCAGCGTTCCTTTCACGGTGGTGGCCCTGCCTTTGGTGTGGCTGCCGCTGTTGCCCCTGGTGTTGGGGCTCGGGTGGCTGCTGGCGGGCCTGGGCACGTATGTGCGCGATGTAGGTCAGGTGTTGGGTATGGCGGTGGCGGCACTGATGTTTTTGAGCCCCATTTTTTTCCCGGTAGAGGCCCTGCCCGAAGCGGTACGTGGCTGGCTGCTGCTGAATCCTTTGGCCAGCGTGATGACGGGCACCCGTGATGTCTTGCTGGCGGGCCGCTGGCCCGCCTGGGGTGCGCTTGCGGGGCTGTTTGCGGCATGCCTGCTGGTAGCGCTGGCAGGTGCTGTGTTTTTCCGCAAGGTGCGGGCGGGGTTTGCCGATGTCGTCTGACCTTGCCATTGAGGCGTGCGGCCTGGGTAAGCGGTTTTCGCTGTTCGAACAGCCCAGCGACCGGCTCAAGCAGTTGATGTGGGGGCGCTGGCGTCAGTACAGCCGCGACTTCTGGGCGCTGCAGGATGTAAATTTCGAGATCCGGCGCGGCGAGGTGGTGGGGCTGGTAGGACGCAATGGAGCAGGCAAGTCCACTTTGCTGCAAATGGTGTGCGGCACCCTGACGCCCACCACGGGCACGCTGAACGTGCGTGGTCGCGTGGCTGCTCTACTGGAGCTGGGGGCTGGGTTCAGTCCTGATTTCAGCGGGCTGGAAAATGTGTACATGAATGCGGCCATTCTGGGCCTGGGCCGCGCCCAGGTGGACGCGAAACTCGATGGCATTCTGGCCTTTGCCGATATCGGCCAATTCATTCACCAGCCCGTCAAGACGTATTCAAGCGGTATGTTCGTGCGCCTGGCTTTTGCGGTGGCCACGAGCGTGGAGCCGGATATTCTGGTGATTGATGAGGCGTTGTCTGTGGGCGATGGTGCTTTTGCCCGCAAGTCGTTTGACCGCATCATGGCGCTCAAGGACAACGGCGCCACCATTTTGTTCTGCTCGCATGCGATGTACCACGTGCAGGCGCTGTGCTCGCGCGCGTTGTGGCTGGAGGGGGGGCGCGTGCGCATGTGGAACACGGCAGCGCGGGTGACTGCCGACTATGAGACGTCGCTGGTGATGGATGCCCCCGCCACCACCGCTCACTCATTTGCTACCAATAATATAGCTGGCAGCGCCGATGGATCAAACCCTGGGGCCGAATTTGAAGCTCAATCCGCAGCCCAGGGAACAGAGGTACGCAAGGCGCCGGATGGGACTGCGGTGATCACGGGCATTGAGGCACGCGCCGATGGTATGGCGGGCCGGGAGCTGGCGATTCACTCGGGTCAGACGTCGCTGGAATTGCGCGTGCGGTTTGCCAGCGATCTGGCGCTGCCCTGCCCTTCTGTAGCGATTGGCATCCAGCATGCCAGCGGCGTGGTGGTCTCCAGCGCGGGCAGCGTCAATGATGGCGCGGTTCTGACCCGCGATGCTCAGGGCTGCGGGGAGGCATGGCTGACCCTGCCCAAAGTGCCTCTTCTCAAAGGTGATTACACCGTGACAGTGATACTGGCGTGTGAACGTGGCCTGCATGCTTACGAGATTGTGGAACGTGCAATCACGCTGCGGGTGGTGCAATCGAGCCTGGAGCAGGGTTTGGTGACTTTGCCACACACGTGGAGGGCGGTGGGCCTTCCCCTGGATGCGGACGGTGGGAGCGTTGCATGAGTGTGGCGCCCGCATGGGGTTTGGTGGATTTGGGCGCTGAGCAGCTGGACGAGGTGCGCAGTCTTTTCACCCATGTGTTTGCTGCCGAGATGTCGCCCGCGCTTTGGCACTGGAAGTATGGCTCCGGGCGCGGCTTGGCCATGGGCACACGCAGTGCCGATGGCCACCTGCTGGCACATTACGGTGGCACGGCACGCACCCTGCTGGTGGCCGGTGTGCCTGTGTGTGGCGTGCAGGTGGGTGACGTGATGGTCGCGCAGGAGGCACGCGGCATTCTTTCGCGCCGCGGTCCGTTTGCCATGGCAGCGCGGGGGTTTGTAGAGCGCTACATTGGTGTGCCGGACGGATTTGCCTGCGGTTTCGGGTTTCCGAATGACCGTGCCGCGCGGTTGGGAAAAGTACTGGGGCTGTACCGGGATGCGGCCACGGTATTACAGCTGCGCTGGCCGCAGGCACGTGGGTTGCGCGCCCTGGCATTGCGCTGGAATGGGCGTTTGGCTCCCATTGATTGGTCGGATGTGCATACGGACGAGCGCCTGGATGCGTTGTGGCGTGGCCTGAGCCAGGGCTCCTGGATCAAGAACTGCGTTTTGCCACAACGCGATGCTGCCTGGTGGCGGCATCGTTTCGCCAATCACCCCCACACACATTACCGTTGCTATTGGGTGCGCTCGCATTTTTCAGGCCGGGTGCTGGGTGCCGTTGCGCTTCGACCGGGTGCAGCGCCCGGGAGCGAATGGGAACTGCTAGACTGCTTGGCTTTTGAGCAAGACTTGCCCGCCGTGGCTGCAGCCGCCCGCAGTTTGTGCATGAGGCAGGGCGCCAGTGCTATGACCGGCTGGCTGAGTGAGCCCCTGGCTTTGCGTCTGCTTTCCCATGAACTGCTGGCCGATGCTCACAGCGAAATTGCCTGTTCAGCCATCACAAGCGTTCGCCAATGGCCATCGTTGCCCGACCCTGCTTCAACCACTTTGTGGTGGTGGTTGACCGGTGGCGATACGGATTTTCGATAACTTTCTCGTTCTTCTCATGCTTACCACCTGTTCTTCACACCATGTGCCTGTGCTTTACGGGAACAAGGATGCAGCGCCAGGTGCCGTAGGCAGCAACTCCGAACTTTCCATGGACAGCTCCCAAGAGATTTCTGATTTTTATGCCCTTATCCGGGATTATTGGTGCGACCTGAGCAGTGTGGGCGCCAGCGAGCGGTCCTGCATGCTCAATTTCGGGTTCTGGCCCGAGGGGGTGGAGACGCTCCATGAGGCACAACAGGCGTTTTTGGATCGGATTTTGCTCGATGTTCCACAGTTGCCGACAGGCCAGTGCGGTCTGGAGATCGGCTGCGGCATTGGTGGTATCAGCATCAATGTGCTGCTGCGCCGCACGGGAGTGCACATGACGGCACTGGATATTGCAGAGCCCCAACTGGCACTGGCCCGGGGCAACGCTGCGCGTTACGGGGTGCAGGATCGCTTCATCGGGGTTGCAGGCAACTCCATGGAATTGCCGCTTGGCGATGCGCAATTCGACTTCAGTTTGTGCATAGAGTCGTCTTTCCACTATGACGATAAGGAACGGTTTCTGCGGGAGGCGTTTCGCACGCTGAAGCCGGGTGGCGTGATGGTGTTGGCGGATATCACCTGCAGGCGTATCGATGCCATTCGGTTCCGGCAAGGCAATCATTTCGAGAGTCCGGAGACCTATCTGCGATTGGTTGAGAAGACGGGGTTTGAACTGCAGAGCGCGCAAGATATCGGCCCACAGGTTTACGGGCCGCTATACCGGTTCTTGTCGGAGTTCAATCTTACGCAGCGTAGCGCCGTGTCACGGTATTGGTCTCTTGTGTTGAGCAATTACAGCCAGTTGGTGGCTTCCGGCGATATGGGTTACTACGTTTTCACCTTGCGTAAGCCGCTTTGATCTACTGCGTCCGATGAGGTTTTCACGCCGGTTTTTGAGAGGGGTTGCCCGGCTGGATTATGGCTACGCCCTTCCTTTGCTGGCCCGCCTGCCCCGTTGGTTGGCTTGGCCTTTCGTGGTGTTGAGGGGCTGCAGCAACTATGCCTTTGACTTTGACTGGCGCACGTTGTCGCTAGGCCATGGCTATGTGAGGGATGCCACACTGGATGCGATGTCCCGGCTAGAGGAACTCTCTGGGTCAGGGCGCTCTGTCCGGATGCTGGCATTGCGCCGTTATGTGTGCGCATCGCGGGAAGAGGTGGATTGCTGGCGCCTTCTGCGAATCGACTACGGCCGCGTACCCCATCAGATCCAGGGACTAGAGTCACTCCTGGCAGCCCAATCCCGCGGGCAAGGCCTGGTCTTACTGACGGCCCATTTCGACAGTCTTTACATTGGACTGGCGTTGCTGGCGCGAGCGGGTCTGCGCCTGGATGTGATGGCTACCCGCATTACGTCGGACCCCCAGGTCCCACCGGCCATTTCAAAGCATTTTTTGCACAAGGTTCAGGCGCTCAATACCTTGCTGGCACCCGGTAAGACGGTGTATTTTGAGGATAATTTGCGTTTTTTCATCCGGGCACTCCAGCAAGGTGATGCCATCGTGATGGCTTGTGATGGGGTCAGCACTTCAGAGAATCGCACCGATCCAGTTGAGTTTCTCGGCGGAATGCATTTGATGGCATCAGGCCCGCAGTTTCTGGCGGAAAGGACAGGCACGCCGATTGCATTGTTTTCCTGCTACGAAGACGATCAGGGTGTTTTCCAGATCAGCATTAGCGAGCCAACGAGCTTGGCTGACGGTGGTTTGCAGCGTGTTTTTTCCCTGCTGGAAGCGCAGGTGCTGGCCACCCCCTGGCGTTGGTGGGGGGCCGACCAGATGCGCAGCTATGTACGGGCAACCTGAAATGCGGTTGCACCGACTCGATCGGGGTTTGCCATGAGTGATTTCATTTTTGTTTCATGTATCAGCCAGATGAAGGTTGCGCAAGAGCGGTTGCTGGCGTCACCTTGCCTGCAACAGGGTGGTCATCGGCTAGTCATGCATGTCAATGCACCCAGCGCAGCCAGCGCTGTCAATGAGGTGCTGGACAGCCGCCCTTCAGCCCGCTGGCTGGTTTGGCTGCACCAGGATGTGTTCCTGCCGCAGGGGTGGGATCACTTGCTTGCAACGCGCCTGAAGGAGGCTGCTGCACGCTGGCCGCACATTGCGGTGGCTGGGGTTTATGGCGTGAAGGGCTCGGGGCCTTCGGCTGTGAGGGCGGGCCATGTTCTCGATCGAGGTCGGCTGCTGTGTGAGACTGCTCCTTTACCGCAGGAGGTGGACGCTTTGGACGAGTTGCTTTTTGCAGTGCGCACTGATGTGCCTTTGAGACTGGATCCAGCACTGGGTTTTGACTTTTATGCAACGGATCTGGTGCTGCAGGCACAGGCGGCTGGCTTGCAGTGCGTGGTGGTGGATGCTTTTTGCGAGCATTGGTCTGACACGCCTGCGGCTGGGTTGGCAAGCCGTGCGCTGGCGCTGCGAGTTGCTGCCAGCGGTGCGGTTTTTGAGTCCAAGTGGCGGCACCGTCTGCCTGTGTCTACGCCTTGTTTTGACATTGACGCACCTGGATCTGTGCAGGCCTTTGCAGATG
>Ga0209477_1001887_pt1 | contig 12485 bp, 9 predicted proteins | sample KloWWTupernatant_FD_187180 | JGI IMG/M metagenome (GOLD analysis project Ga0209477, IMG submission 187180) | Active sludge microbial communities from Klosterneuburg, Austria, studying microevolution and ecology of nitrifiers - Klosterneuburg... | ecosystem: Engineered > WWTP > Aerobic digester >...
AGTGCCGGTCGGCTCGCCGTACGTGTATCACGGTGTCTGGCCGCTCGGGAATGTCGATATCTCCGACTTCGTCGGCGATATGGCTGCGTTGTATACGACCGTCCAGGCGCGGCTGGTGGTTGATGACCCCGGCGGCACCGACGACCGGTCCAAGGCCATCCTGCTGATGCATAGCGGCGCGGACTACTACCCGCACAGCGCTGCGACCGCCGGGGATTCCTTCCCCCCTTCTGCTGGCGTATCCCGAAGCAAGATGATCACCAGCGAATGGCAGTCGTTCAACTTCGCAACGATCTCTGCCGCGCAACAGAACTACACCGGCACTTCCGCGTCGATTCCGACCGACGTGTTCCGGACGAATCCGCCTCCCCTGGAATGATGCGTGCGCATCGTGCCGGGTGATCCAGCCGCAGTTGAACTCGCCGGAACCCGAACGTTCGCGCTCGACGAGGTGGCGTGTGGTCAGCGCCGCTTCTTCGAACTGGTCAACTCGATGAGCCGCCGTCGATAAAGCTTGTACAGCAGATCGTGGCCGTAGTCGTCAGTGTGGCGTCCATCACCCGAGTCCAGCGGAATCATCAGCCGCCGGACTCCGGATTCGGAACGGAAGTACCGGTAGAGCGGCAGGTAGTTCGCACCGAACGCCGCCGAGGCGCGGCGCTCCAGTTCGAGCTGCCGGTCCGTGACTTCGGCACTCAGCGCATTGACCGGCTGCTGCCCGCCGACGATGCAAGTGGAGCCGCTGGCGGTGCAGGCCGCCAGCAGCGTCCTGTAGGCCTGCAGGATCCTGTCGACCGACGTGCCGGCCTCCAGGTCCGTGAACGGGAAGTGCACGAACGCGACACTGCGCGGGCTTCGCGCAAGTCGCTCCGAGATCGCTGCAACGTCGTCGACGAACCGGCCGGATTCCTCGGCAGACTTCGTGAAGGTCACCTCGCCGCCACAGACTCGCTCGAAGAAGGTCTCCATGCGCGCCGGGAAATCGGTGCTCCCCGCCGCTCGCACACCGTCGCCCATCATGGTCGATCCGCCGAACACGTAGACCTCCCCGCCGCAGGGAACGATCGGCTCGACCGGCGCGGCAACGGCCGCGGCCGGCGCCAGCAACAGGATGAGGGCTGCGAGATGCCTAGACACGGATTTCGAACCTGCGCAGGAACCATGCGATGCTGAACGAGACCAACATCGAGATAGCGAAGATCGTCAACATGAACGCGAGCGAATCCCAGAAGGAGAAGAAGATCGGCGGCATCCTGACCTGCAGCGAACCGTTGAACAGCGCAGTCACGATCACGGTGACGACGATGACGATCGGGACCTGGACGACGTACGGCACGAACAGGTAGTTGGCCCAGCCCGGCGGCCGGATGCTGCGGCGGCACAGCGCGTCGGCAATTGCCTTGAACAGCAGGAAGCAGGCCACCCCGTAGACGATCCGCAGCACGATGTCGACCGCCTGATAGACCGGCACGCCGTGGTCGTCGAGCGACACCCGCGTAACGAACGCGACGACGGCTACCGCCAGCATCAGCCACGGGTTGGCCTGGCGGCCGTGCAACTCGACCCCGATCGCCATGCAGACGAACGCGAGGCTGATCGTCTGCAGGATCCACGGCGAGAGCAGCCGCGTGTCGCCGGGGAACATGATGAACAGCAGGCAGCACACGCCGGTCCAGAACGTGCCGCGGCGATCCAGGCTGAGAAGCAGCGGCCCGGCGAACGCGTAGGCGATGAAGAACCACAGGTTGGTCTCGTACAGCGCGAAGTAGAACGATTTGTGCACCGACCCGACATCGCCCCCCTTGGCGACGGTGTAGAGCATGTCGAACGCCGCCAGCACCGCCGCGGCGATCGTCAGCTTGAGCAGGTTGCTGGGCAGCTTGACGTGACCACGTGCCAGCACCTTGCCCTTCAGCGAAACACCGGCGATCAGGAAGAAGCCGACCGCGCCGAAGTCGCGCAGCATTTGCGCCCACACGACCCACATCCGCTCGTCGACGAACTCGTACGGGATGGCGACCGTGTGGTTGAACAGGATCGACGAGAAGAACGCGATCCGGAGCCAGCCCGCGACGGTCTTCTCGCGTGCGACTTCGAAGGGCTCGAGAAGCGCCAGCGAGCGGCGCGGCGCCACGCCGCCAGCTTCGCCGGGAAGGCTCGAAACGCCGGTGTTGGGTCTGTTCAAGGGCTGGATCCGGATGTGGCAATGGGGAGCGACCGCTGCCGTCGCCCGGTGCAGTCGATCGGGCGGATTCTGGCACGATGGGCGAGGCGACCACGTGCGAAAGTCCGCGCCAGCGACCTATGCCCGCACAGGTATCGTCGGTGACGTGACCGACAGCATTCGCAGCCCTGCGGCGAGCGTGTCATCGGGCACATCGCGACGCGCGGTCGTTGCTACAATTGCAACCCTAACCCGGCATGCATGCGCCGGGCAACTTCTGCCTGATCCCCAATGAAACCCACTCGCCGCATCAGCGGCTCGCCGGTCGCTGCACTCGTCCTGACCTTGCTCGCAGGTTGCGGCGGTGGATCGGGCGGGCTCGCGCCGGACCCGGCCTCGAGTCCGGTACCCGCGCCCGCACCGGTCCCCGCACCGGTCCCCGCTCCAGTCCCGGCCCCCGTCCCCGCCCCGGTCCCAGTGCCTGCACCGGCACCTGCCCCTGCCCCCGCGCCACCTCCAGCGCCCGCGCCGGTGACGCTCTCGATCGACTCGCTGTCGTCGCGACCCGACATGGTGAGCGGAGGCGACGTGCTGTTGCGGGTCCGGGCGCCGGCCGGCAAGGACCTGGCGAAGATCTCGGTCCGCCTGAACGGACAGGACGTCACCGCCCGGTTCAGGCCGCAGGGCGCGAGCGATCTCGTTGGCCTGATCGACAGGTCGGCGGGCGGGCTCGAATTGGGCCCTGGACAGAACGCCATCGCGGCCTATTACGACGGGGCCAAGGGCGGCGAACTCGCGCTGACCAATCACCCGCTGTCGGGTCCGATGTTCTCGGGTCCGCACGAGACGCCGTTCGTGTGCGAGACCGCCTCGTTCGCGCTGCCCGGAATCGGCCGGGTGGCCGATCTCCCGGGCGGCAGCGCGCTGCGCACCCCGTCGAGCGACGGCAACTGCGCCGTTGCGGATCGCGTCTACCACTACTTCTACTGGTCCTCGGCACAGCGCTTCGTTCGCACGGCGACTCCGGGGCAGCTTCCCGCAGACGCCACGACGACAGACGACGGCACGCCCTTCGTGGTTCGCGTCGAGACCGGCACGATCAATCGCGCGGTCTACCAGATCGCGATGCTTCACGACCCGTCGAGGGATCCCGAGCCGTCCCCGTTCGACCAGCCGTCAGGTTGGAAGCGCAAGCTCGCGTACACGTTCGGCGGCGGTTGCAGCCCGGGCTGGCACCGCCAGGGCAACAAGGCAGGCTGGATGAGCTGGTACCGCGACAGCAGCGGGACGATCCAGCGCTGGGGGGCCGAATCGGTGCTGGATTCCGATCTGCTGCGCCGAGGTTTCGCCGTGGCGTCGTCGACCTTGAACGTGTTCGGCCAGAACTGCAACGAGGTGACGGCCGCCGAGACGATGGCGATGGTGAAGGAGCGCTTCATCGAAGCCTACGGCGTGCCGCGCTTCACGATCGGCTGGGGCTGTTCGGGCGGGGCCTACCAGGAGTACCAGATCGCCGACAACTACCCGGGCCTGCTCGACGGCATCGTGGTCGGCTGCAGCTATCCCGAGGTGAGTTTCACTGCGGCGCACTTCGTGACCGACGCGCGATTGATGAATCGATACTTCGCGGGCACTTACTACTCGGTGCCCTCTTACACGGACGTGCAGAAGCGGGCGATCAGCGGCCTCGTGGGCCTCGCCACGCTGCGGCGCATGGACGAGGAGGCGGCGGGCCGCGTCACGCCCTACAACTGCCCCGACGTGCTCTCGCCGGAGTTGCGCTACCACCCCGTCGACAACCCGGGCGGCGCGCGCTGCGGGCTCTTCGATCACACGGTGAACGTCTGGGGTACGAAACCGAATCCGGTGAATCCGGCCTACACGATCGCCATGCGGCCGCTCGACAACGAGGGCGTGCAGTACGGGCTGAAGGCGCTGAACGAAGGGGTGATCACCGTCGACCAGTTCCTCGATCTGAACGAGAAGATCGGCGGCTTCGATTCCGACGGCACGCCGACCGCCGCCGCACGTGCGGCACGCGCCCCGCGTTCGGTCGCCGACGCCGCCACGTTGCCCAGGGCCTACCGCAGCGGACGCATGCTGTACGGCGGCTGGGGGCTCAGGGACATTCCGGTCATCGACTACCGGCTCTACGAGGACAACAGCGCCGACGGGACCTACCACCTGCGCCACCACTCGTTCATCACGCTCGAGCGCCTGAGAAAGGCCAACGGCAGCACCGCAAACTACGTGATGCTGGTCGAGGGCAGCGCGCCGTGGACCTTCACCTCCGAGAGCCCGCTCGTTCGCCACGCGCTCGACCGCATGGACGAATGGCTTTCGGACATCGCCGCCGATACGTCCGGTGCGCCCGCGAGGGACAAGGCGCTCAACCACAAGCCGTCGAGCCTGCGCGAAGGCTGCGTGCCGCCCGGCGCGCAGTTCCCGAGCTTCGTCGCCCAGACGCTCGAATCCGATTCGGGTTCTTGCGCGAGCTCGTACCCGGTCGGCATCGGCACGCGCGCGGCCGCCGGCGAGCCGGCGGCGGCCGACATCGCCAAGTGCCAGTTGAAGCCGGTCGCCACCGCGCTCTCGGACGGCACCTACCAGGTGTCGTTCAACACGGCGCAGCGGAACCGGCTGACCGCCCTTTTCGCGTCGGGCGTCTGCGACTGGAGCAAGCCCGGCGTCGGACAGCCTTCCGCGGTCGAGTACCAGTCGCTGCGACCCTGGCAGTCCTTCGACTGAGCGGCTGATCAAGCGGGGCGTCGGCCGATCATACGGCAACCGCCTGCCGCACCGCGCGCTCCCAGCCGCTCATCAGTGCCTGTGCGCGATCGCGGCTCATCGTCGGCACGAAAGTCCGCTCGGCGCGCCACTGGCGCGAAAGCTCCGCGGTGTCGCGGTAGACGCCGCAGGCCAGCCCGGCGAGGCAGGCCGCGCCCAGCGCCGTCGTTTCGATCACCTTCGGGCGAACGACGGGGATGCCGAGCAGGTCGGCCTGGAACTGCATCAGCAGGTCGTTCGCGCACGCGCCGCCGTCGACGCGCAGTTCGGTGATCGGCGCGCCGGCGTCGCGTCCCATCGCGTCGATGAGCGCAGCGCTCTGGTACGCGATCGAATCGAGCGCGGCGCGCGCGACGTGCGCCACCGTGCTGCCGCGCGAGAGCCCGGTGATCGTGCCGCGCGCGTCCGGCTGCCAGTACGGCGCGCCCAGGCCGGTGAATGCCGGGACGAACATCACGCCGCCCGAGTCCGGCACCGACGCGGCGAGCGCCTCGACGTCCGACGACTTCTCGATCGCCTTCATGCCGTCGCGCAGCCACTGGACGACCGCGCCGGCAACGAACACGCTGCCCTCGAGCGCGTACTGCTTCGCATCGCCGGGCTGCGCGGCGGCGGTCGCCACCAGCCCGTTGCGCGACGGCTCGAAGTGCCCGCCGGTGTGCATCAGCATGAAGCAGCCGGTGCCGTAGGTGTTCTTCGCCATGCCGGCCTCGAAGCAGGCCTGGCCGAACAACGCTGCCTGCTGGTCGCCGGCGATGCCGGCGATCGGCAGCGGCGCGCCCAATGCCGCGGCGTCGGTCTCGCCGAACCGGCAGCTCGACGGCCGCACCTCGGGCAGCAACGCGCGCGGAACGTCGAGCGCCGCCAGCAGTTCGTCGTCCCACTGCCCGCGGCGGATGTCGTAGAGCATCGTCCGCGACGCGTTGGTCACGTCGGTGACGTGCAGGCGCCCGCCGGTCAGCCGCCACGCGAGCCAGCTGTCGATCGTGCCGAACGCGAGCTCGCCGCGCCGCGCGGCCTCGCGAGCACCGGCGACGTTGTCCAGCAGCCAGCGGATCTTGGTGCCCGAGAAGTAGGGATCGATGACCAGGCCGGTGCGCTCGGCGATCGTCTCCGCGAGACCGTCGTCGCGCAGCCGGCGGCAGATCGGTTCGGTGCGTCGGTCCTGCCAGACGATCGCGTTGTGAATCGGCCGGCCGCTGGCGCGCTCCCAGATCACCGTGGTCTCGCGCTGGTTGGTGATGCCGACGCCGGCGATCGCACCAGCGTCGAGACCCGCCACGGACAGCGCTTCGCGCGCGGTCGCCAGTTGCGTGCGCCAGATCTCCATCGGGTCGTGCTCGACCCATCCGGGCCTCGGGAAGATCTGCGGGAACTCGCGCTGCGCCATCGCGACGATGGCGCCCGAGGCATCGAAAACGATGCTGCGCGAACTCGAGGTGCCCTGGTCGAGGGCGAGCAGGTAGGGCATTGGGCCTCCGTCGAGTCGGCGCCGTGGCGCAGTTCTGTCAGACGCAGATCGAGATGATGGAGTTCAGCTCTTCACAGGCCGACTCGAACATGGATGGCGACACCTGCTTCCACGGGTGCGGCCGCGCGCGGCGCATTCGCCAGTCGAACGACTCCGGCTGATGAGACAGCACGTAGCCGACGTCGCCCTTCGGGCCGACGTACTTCACCGCGAACGGATTCGTTTCGTTCGACGCCGCATGCGTCATGGGCAATCCGATGACGATCCCCGTGCGCTCGTTGAACGCCCTGGTGGACAACACCAGCATCGGGTGCTCGTCCTTCATCTCGCCACCCGCCTGGGGGTTGAAATCGATCCAGATCATGTCTCGACGATCCGGAGCCCAGGTGCTGCCCGGCGTCGCCATCAGAAGCGCTCGGTGCCGACCCGGCCGCTGGCCATTGCCTCGCCACCGTGGCGCTTCGGGTCGAAGGCCTCGAGCTTCTGTGCCAGCGTCAGCTTCGTCTTGCCTGCCGCCCGAAGAAGCACGCCGCCCTCGACCACCTCGACCGTGATGCGCAGCCCCCGAGCGAATCGCGCAGCCCTGGCCACCGGCGCCGTGATCCGCACGCCCAGGCCATTGCCCCACTCCTGTACCGTTTGCTCGACCTTCACTGCCGTGACCATCGTCTGTTCCGGGAATTGACGTTTAAACAAGTTTAAACGACACGGCGCGGGGGGTCAACGATCGTGTCGCCGGAACGATTGCGCCATTCGAGCGGCGCCAAGCCTGCGTGTTTCCTGAATGCGCGGCTGAACGCCGCTTCGGACTCGTAGCCCACCGAGGCCGCGACGGTCTTTACCCTGATCGACGGGTCCGCCAGCATCTGCGCCGCCAGCTGCATCCGCCAGTGCGAAAGGTACTGCATCGGCGGCTGCCCGACGACCCGGCCGAAGCGCTCGGCCAGCACCGAGCGCGATGTCCCGGCCTGCGCCGCCAGCTCCTGCAGCGTCCACCGCCTGGCGGGCGCCGCGTGAAGCCGCGCGAGCGCGCGGCCCGCGACCGGATCGCGCAGTCCCGCCATCCATCCGGTCTGCGGTCCGTTCGCCGATTCGACGAAGCAGCGCACGACCTCGATGAACATCAGTTCGCTCAGCCGCAGCAGCACCCCCTGGCCGCCCTGCCTGCGCTCGCGCAGTTCGCACAGCGCGAGCTCGATCAGGTGGCTCATCCGATCGCCCTCGCGGGCGGCGCGACGCACCCGGATCATCGGCGGCAGCGCGCCGAGCACCTGATCGAACGGCTGCACGTCGCAGCCGAGGAAGCCGCAGATGAAGTGCGTCCGGTCAGGGCCGCCGCCGCCCGCGTCGACCACCGACGGCAACCTGCCTGCGGCCATCTCCCGGAAGAATCCGACGGTGTCCGCTTCGCTGGCGGCCGTCTTCGCGGGATCCGGCTCGGCGAGGAAGTAGGCGTCGCCGTGCGGCACCACGAGCACGTCGCCGGCATCGAGCCGGACCGGCGCCCTGCCCTCGAGCCCTGCCCAGCACGAACCCTCGGTCACGATGTGGTACGAGACCAGGTGTCGCGACGCTGGCAGCACCACCGGCGCAAGGATGCTGGCGCGCGGCGCCCGCGTCGACCACGGCGCGCGCGCCTCGACCAGGAAGAACATCGACCCGGTCAGCCACACCGCGCGCAGCACCTCGGACAGCACGTCCGCCTCGGGCGCGGCGCCCGGCACGAGCGCGTCCGCCGTCGACGCGACCACCGGCCCGTCGAATCGCGCGACCCGGGACGCTGCGTCAAGCGATCCGGAAGCCCGGTCATGGAGCCTGTTCATGACGCGGTCGATCATACGCCGACGGCGCACGGCCCCGCCGCCGGGGCGGGTGCCGCGACCCGACAGCGGAGGGACACGCGATGAGTACCGCACTGACAGGACAGGTCACGCACGACGCCGCCGAGACCTACGAGGCGTTCTTCGTGCCGGCGCTGTTCAGCCAATGGACCGGCCCGATGCTCGACGGAGCGGACGTGCACGAGCGTGCCGGCGCCAGGCGCGTCGTCGACGTCGCCTGCGGCACCGGCGTGCTGGCGCGCGCGGCGCGGGCGCGACTCGGCCCGGCCGGCATGGTGACCGGCATCGATCCCAATGCAGGCATGCTGGCGGTCGCGAACCGGACGTCGCCCGACATCGCGTGGCGGGCCGGCCGCGCCGAGGCGCTGCCGCTCGACGACGCGAGCTTCGACGCGGCGCTGTGCCAGTTCGGCCTGATGTTCTTCGAGGACCGCGTGGCGGGCCTGCGCGAGATGGCGCGCGTGCTGCGCCCGGGTGGCCGGATGGCGGTCGCGGTGTGGGACTCGCTCGGGCGTTGCCCCGGCTTCGCCGAGTTGACGCGGCTGCTCGAACGCGTGTGTGGCCAGGAGGCCGCGGACGCGCTGCGCGCGCCGTTCGCGCTCGGCGACACCGGCGAGCTCGGCGCGCTGTTCGCGCGCGCCGGCGTCGTAGGCGCGCGCATCGACACCCTGGCCGGAACCGCGCGCTTTCCGTCGCTCGACGCGTGGATTCGCACGAACGTGCGCGGCTGGTCGTTCTCCGAACTCGTCGACGACGAGCAGCTCGAAGCGCTGGTCGTCCAGGCGCAGCACGGGATGGCGCGCTTCGTCGACAAGGACGGCAGCGTCGCGTTCGGCGTGTCGGCCCACCTGGTGTCGGCACGCCGGCCGTAGCGATTGCCGGCGCGAGGATGAAGCCTCGATGACGACACACGCGTGCCTGCCGGCCGGGATTGGAGGCCCTCCTCGACGCAGCCGGGCTATCCTTGACCGGGAACCGCCGGATCGCGGGACGAGGGCATGGCATGGATCGGAACGACGGAATGCTCGACATCGCGGCGCTGCTCGAGACGCAGCGCAGCGCCCATCGACTCGCGCCCTTCCCCGAATGGGAGGTCCGCCGCGGCCGGCTCCAGCGCCTGCGTCGGCTGCTGCTCGACAACGAAACGGCGATCGAGGCCGCGATCGACGCCGACTTCGGCGGGCGGCCGCCGATCGAGACGCAGATCGCCGAACTCTTCCCGTCGATCGCCGAGATCCGTGCCGCGCTGCGCGGCGGCAAGCGCTGGATGAAACCGCGCGGCGCGTGGGTGTCGAAGTGGTTCCTGCCGGCGCGCGCGTGGATCCTGCCGCGCCCGGTCGGCGTGGTCGGCATCATCGTGCCGTGGAACTATCCGCTGTACCTGGCGATCGGTCCGCTCGCCGGTGCGCTGGCGGCCGGCAACCGCGCGATGATCAAGCTGTCCGAGTACACACCGGCCTTTTCGGCGCTGTTCCAGCGGCTGGTCGCCGAACGCTTCGGTCAGGACGAGATCGCGGTGGTCACCGGCGGCCCCGACGTCGCGGCGGCGTTCTCTTCGCTGCCCTTCGACCACCTGGTGTTCACCGGCTCCACCGAGGTCGGCCGCAAGGTCATGTCGGCGGCGAGCGCCAACCTCACGCCGGTGACGCTCGAGCTCGGCGGCAAGTCGCCGGCGGTGATCGCGCCCGGCTACTCGCTGGAGCGCGCGGCGACCCGCATCATGGCGGGGAAGCTGCTGAACGCCGGCCAGACCTGCATCGCGCCGGACTACGTGCTGGTGCCGCGCGACGGGCTCGACGCGTTCGTCGACCACGCGCGGTCGCGGGCGCGCGCGATGTACCCGGCCGGACTGGCCGATCGCGACTACTGCAGCATCGTCGACGCGCGCCAGTACGAGCGGCTGATCGGCTACCTCGACGAGGCGACCGCCGGCGGCGTCATGCAGGTCGAGCTGTTCGCCGGGCCGGCCCGCGACGACGCGGCGCATCGCCTCGCGCCGGTGATCCTGGTCGACCCGCCGCATTCGCTGGTGGCGATGAGGCACGAGATCTTCGGTCCGATCCTGCCGGTGCTGCCGTACGACCGGCCGGAAGACGCCGTCGCGTTCGTCAACGCGATGGCGCATCCGCTGGCGCTGTACTGGTTCGACGACGACCGCGCGCGCGCCGACTGGGCGCTGAAGCAGACGCACGTCGGCGGCGCGTGCATCAACGAGACGCTGCTGCACATCGCGCAGGAAGAGCTGCCCTTCGGCGGCGTCGGGCCCTCGGGCATGGGCCACTATCACGGCCAGTGGGGCTTCGACGCGATGAGCAAGCTCACGCCGGTGTTCCGGCAGTCGCGGCTCAACGGCCTGGGGCTGTTCATGCCGCCGTACCGGCCGATCACGCGCCGGCTGCTGGAGCTGATGAAGCGGATCTAGCAAGGGCGCCGCGGGGGCGACCGCGCCCCCGGCATCACGCCGTCGACGCCAGCCGCGCCAGCAGCGCCAACTGCGACGAGAAAGGCTTGCCGCGGCGGTTCTTGCGCTTGTAGACGCCGTCGCCGTCCATCACCCAGGCGTTGACGTTGTCGCGCAGGTGCACGTCGATCGCCTCGTCGACGACCCGCTCCTTCAGCTTGCGATCGCGCACCGGAAACGCGACCTCGACGCGGCGGAACAGGTTGCGGTCCATCCAGTCGGCCGACGACAGCCAGACGTCCTTCTTGCCGCCGTTGTGGAAGTAGAAGACGCGGCTGTGCTCGAGGAAGCGCCCGACGACCGATCGCACGCGGATGTTCTCCGACAGCCCGGGCACGCCGGGGCGCAGCGCGCAGACTCCGCGCACGATCAGGTCGATCTTCACGCCGGCCTCGCTGGCCTCGTACAGTGCGTCGATCACCGTCGGCTCGAGCAGCGCGTTGACCTTCGCGGCGACGTAGCCCTTCCTGCCGGCCTTGGCGTGGGCGGCCTCGCGCCGGATCGACGCCAGCACCATCTCGTGCAGGCTGAACGGCGCCTGCGTCAGCAGCCGCAGCGCGCCGCGCTGTCCCAGGCCGGTCAGGCGCCGGAACACCTCGTGCACGTCGGCGCAGATGTCCTCGTTGGCCGTGAACAGCCCGAAATCCTCGTACAGCCGCGCGGTGCGCGGGTGGTAGTTGCCCGTGCCGAGATGCACGTAGCGGCGCAGCACGGTGCCGCCCCTGGCGGTCTCGCGCCGCAGCACCATCGCCATCTTGGCGTGCGTCTTGTGGCCGACCACGCCGTAGACGACGTGCGCGCCGGCGTGCTCGAGCTTGGCCGCCCAGTTGATGTTGGTCTCCTCGTCGAAGCGCGCCATCAGTTCGACGACCACCGTCACTTCCTTGCCGGCCAGTGCGGCGTCGATCAGCGCCTGCATCAGCGCCGAGTCGGCGCCGGTTCGGTAGACGGTCTGCTTGATCGCGACGACGCGCGGGTCGCGCGCCGCGCTGACGAGGAACTCCATCACCGGGCCGAACGACTCGTACGGGTGGTGCAGCAGGATGTCCTGCTTGCGGATCGCCGCAAACAGGTCCTTCTCGCGCAGCACCGCGGGCACCGCCGGCTCGAAGGGCGGGTATTTCAGCGCCGGCAGGTCGACGAGGTCGATGATCTGCGCGAGCCGCACCAGGTTCACCGGTCCGTCGACGCGGTAGCAGTCCTGCTCCTCGAGCTCGAACTCTCGCAACAGGCGCGCCACCAGCGACTCCGGAATGCCGGCGGAGACCTCGAGGCGCACCTCGTCGCCGTACTGGCGCTGGACGAGTTCGCCCTGCAGCGCCGCGCGCAGGTCGGTCACTTCCTCGTCGTCGACGAACAGGTCGCTGTTGCGCGTCAGGCGGAACTGGTGCACCGAACGCACGGTGAGACCGGGAAACAGGCGGTCGACGAAACCCTGCACGATCGACGTCAGCGGCATCACGCCGTGCGGCACGCCCGACACTTCGGGCGGCACGCGCAGGATGCGCGGCAGCGCGCGCGGCGCCTGCACGATCGCGACGCCGGCGCGTCGTCCGAAGGCGTCGTGCCCGTGCAGCTCGACGATGAAGTTCAGGCTCTTGTTCAGGATGCGCGGGAACGGATGCGCCGGGTCGAGCGCAATCGGCGTCAGCAGCGGCTCGATCTCGGTGTCGAAGACGTGCTCGGCCCACTTGCGCTGCGCGTCGGTCCAGTCGAGCCGGGTGTGCACGACCACCCCGTGTGCCGCCAGCTGCGGCAGGA
>Ga0209477_1001888_pt1 | contig 12480 bp, 10 predicted proteins | sample KloWWTupernatant_FD_187180 | JGI IMG/M metagenome (GOLD analysis project Ga0209477, IMG submission 187180) | Active sludge microbial communities from Klosterneuburg, Austria, studying microevolution and ecology of nitrifiers - Klosterneuburg... | ecosystem: Engineered > WWTP > Aerobic digester >...
AACACCAATATATTTATTCAAATCTAATTAACAGAATTAATCAAAAAATTAAAAAAATTCAGAAAGGGAAATCTTAATTGAAAAAATTATTCTTATTAATTCCTGCTGTTTTGTTATGCTTTATTTTAATGACAGGACAGAGTAATCAGGTTGCAGAAAAATGGGATAACGTACTTCCAACAGGAGTTTACGATCCCAATGTATATGTTTCAGCACCATTGCCACAGGTATTTGATTTTATAAATCCAAATACACAAACGAGATATTATAATAATGGAAATGAAGTTGTAGCAGTATCACCAAACGTAAGAGTGCTGCCAAGAACAAACAGCTATCAGTCTGAAGTTAACATAGTCAGACATCCGTTAAATCCATTGATAATGTTTGGTTCTTCAAATGCTTTTAATAATACAGGTACATTATTTATCAGTGAAGGAATTTATGTCACGACAAACGGTGGAAACTCATGGTTTGGATCTGACACAATGAAATTATCAGGCGGTTCACCTGTCCCAAATCAGGGAGGTGATCCGGGAATAGCAATTGATAAGAACGGTGTTTTTATTCAAACTCATCTTGGATTTTCAACCTCAGGTATGTTTGGAAATTATTCAACAGATAACGGTGCAACATGGTCGAGCAATTTTACTATTGCTACAGGTTCGCAGGATAAAAATCTTGCCGCTTCAGACGATGCACCATCAAGTCCTTATTACGGAAGAACATACTGTGTATGGTCCAGATTTACTGCAGCCTCACCACCGATAGCGGTTTCTTATACAACAAACGGCGGTGTAAGCTGGTCTGCATCTACTGATATAAATACTTCTGTTGCAGGACATTATTCACAAGGTTGTGATATAAGAACCGGACCAAATGGTGAAGTTTATGTAGCCTGGGCGGCTCCGACGTCCGGAAGTCCGTTTACTGAAGACTTTGCAGGTTTTGCAAAATCAACAAACGGCGGTGTAAGCTGGACAGTTACAAATAATGCATATGACATGAACGGAATAAGAGGTACATTCCCGACTAAATCCAACATAAGAGTTAATGGATTCACGAGAATTGACGTCGATAGAAGCGGCGGTTCCAGGAACGGATGGATCTACATTGTTACATCAGAGAAAAATTTAGCACCTGCAGGTACTGATCCTGATGTTATAATGCACAGATCTTCAGACGGCGGAGCTACATGGTCCGGCGGAATAAGAGTTAATCAGGACCCGCTTAATAATGGAAAATACCAGTACTTTCCGGCTATCAGAGTGGATGAAGCAGGCGGTGTAAATATTGTATATTATGATGACAGGAATACAGCATCTGACTCATCAGAAGTTTATATCTCAAGATCTCTTGACGGAGGTAATACCTGGATTGATATGCTCGTCAGTGACCATAGATTCAAGCCAAAATCAATTGGTGTCTCAGGTATTGCAACAGGATATCAGGGAGATTACATTGGCATGACTTCCAGTAACGGAAAACTATGGCCGTTATGGATGGATGATTATTCCGGAATTTATAATTCGTGGACTGCGGGAGTAGTTATTACTTCATTCCCTTTAAATCCATTCAATCTGAACACACCAAACGCCGGAGCAAGAATTGAAACATCTCCCGGAAATTTAACCAACAATAATTTTACCTGGGATACTTCAGCTTCAACTGCTACATATAAATGGATATTTGGCAGTCCTCTTGCTTCTTCAAGACAAATTTCATTAACATCAGGAGGAAATTCATTTAATGTCACCAGCGGTACACTAGATGCTTTACTTGCCGGACTTGGTGTAAATTATGGTGATTCACTTGTAGGACAATGGGATGTATGGGCTTACAGAAATAACATTACAAATGATTCTTTAAAAGCAGGTAATGGTCCGAGATCAATTACTTTAAAAAGAGGTATACCCGCTACGATTACAACTTCGGCAGATTCACTGATTGCATATCTTCCGGTAGGTCCGAATAATACAGTGAAAAATCTAAATATTGGAAATATAGGTCAGTTCAATCTTAATTGGACTATGACAGAATCTTCAGTAGTTTTAGACAATGCAAGGACAGAAAATATGTTCAGTGCTGATATATTAAGACAGATAGAAAATATGCCTAAAGGTGCTTCTGACATTTATAACGGACCGGAAGTAACGGACGGAATGGGCGGACCTGACGCAGGCGGATATTCATGGATCGACAGTGATGAACCGGGCGGTCCGGTTTATAACTGGGTTGATATTTCCGGTGTCGGAACGCAGATCACTACCTGGACAAACGGAACCGGTGATGACGGCTCAGCTAATGTAGCTCTGCCTTTTAGTTTCAGTTATTATGGAAATAATTATTCCAATTTAAAGATATGTACAAACGGCTGGGTAAGCTTTGATGCAGCTTCCACAAATACAGCTTATTCAAATGTAGCATTACCTACAGCTGCAGAACCAAATAATATACTTTGTCCTTTCTGGGATGACCTTGATGTCAGAACATCAGGACAAATATTTTATTATAATGACGCAGTCAATAACAGATTTATTGTAGAATATAAAGCTGTGCCTCATTATAGTTCCGGAGAACTTTATACATTTGAAGTAATTATTTATTCAGACGGCAGAATCTATTATCAGTATCAGAGTATTGGAGCACTGAATAATTCTAATACGATCGGTATTGAAAATTCAACAGGTACCATAGCTTCACAAATGGTTTTCAATAATGTTTATGTACACAATAACATGGCAATTAAACTTGAAAAAGGAATTGCTTGGGTAGATGAATCTCCAACCGCAGGTACAGTTAATCCACTGTCTTCTCAAAATGTGAATGTAACATTTAACAGTACAGGACTTTCTGCAGGTACATATGCAGGAGTTTTAAAAGTAAATTCCAATGATCCTGTAACACCTTTAAAAAATGTAAATGTAAAATTGATTGTAGGGCAGACTGCTCCTGCGCAGATCACACTTATTAATGAAGGATATTTAAATTTGTCAAATAAATTAAATATTAAAGATACAGTAAGAGTATATCTGAGAAATACTTCACCGCCTTATGCGATAGTAGATTCAGCAAAAGGTACTATAGATTCTGTAAATTATACTGGATCATTTTTATTTGCAAATGCCTCGAATGGAACATATTATATTCAGGTAAAAAGCAGAAACTGCATTGAGACGTGGAGTAAGCCGGGAGGTGAAGCATATAACTCCGGATTCTCATTGGTATATAATTTCACAACTGCATCATCTCAGGCTTACGGTTCAAATCTTAAGCTTATAAATTCCAAACATTGCATATATAGTGGTGATGTTACACAGGATGGATTGATTGATCTTTCTGATCTGCAGAATGTTGATAACAGTGCATTCAATTTTGCAATCGGTTATGTAACTGATGATCTAACAGGTGACTATGTTGTAGACATTTCAGATCTGACAATCACTGATAATAATGCATTTAATTTTGTAACCAAGAACGTACCTCCAGGTGCAGGACCTGTGTTAAAAAATCCTGTTATCAGAGAAAATGCCTCCAAACAAACAATACTTGACAATTCAAAATACTATAAAAATATGCTCCCCGGATTTTCAAAGTAAAGTTAAATTAAGATTTAAACTAAAAAGCCGTAATGCAGATTACGGCTTTTTTTATTTTCATAAACTTATTTTTGTATTGAAAATATTAAGTTTTAAATTAAAATAAGAATATATATCTTGCTTTCCAAAGGCCAAAGTATCAACCCCAAAACTTGATCTCTTTAACCTGTAATGTTATTTGCAAATTTCGATATTTCGGATAAATAATATTCATTCAATTTTTTTAATAAATTCTGATTGAAGTATATTGTATGCAAATATTAATTTAAGATTAAATTATTCTAAATTATGAATTTTAGAAAATTAGTTTTTTCTATATTCTTACTTTGTATTATTACGTCAATTTCTTATTCTCAAAATCCTAATTTTGAGTTAAAGCTAACTAACAGAAATTATCTTTCTTCTAATCTTGGATATTTTGATGTTGTATTAAAACATACAAATTTCCTTCAGACTGAATTCAGATATTCATCAGGTAAATTTGCAATTATTCTGGATCAATCATTTCTACCGGATCATTTAAATTATTATTATTCTAAAGACACATCGACTTTTGGAAGAAGAAGGATATCTCCAAATAATGTAGGTGATCTTATCAGATCCGGGGATACTCTTTTTATAAATGAAGGCAATATTATTACTCAGGGTACAGAACCAATAATCTCTCATGAGGAGGGAACACTGATAGCCCGTATCAGATTTTTCAATCCTGATCTATATTTAAATTCATGTTTGTTTGAGGAACAATATGTTTGGAAACTAAATAATTCTGGTTTGACAACAGAAATTAAAGCTAATGTTTCTGGCAGTATTGTGAGCTTGCAAAATTCCTTAAATAATTTCAGTACAAATGATCTTTGCGATGATCAGTTCTGCTGCTTGAGTGTACCTCTTACACCACCGGTCAGAATATTTCCTTTAAACAATTCAATAAATAATTTCTGGCCTGTAAAATTTGAGTGGCAAAAAGGATTCCCTGTAAATTATTCTGCAAATTTTCAGGTAGCAACGGATTCTTTATTTTCAGATATTTTAATTGACGAAGATATTGAGAGACCAGACGGAATAGATCCGGTAAAATTTTTTACTTCTGATCTTGAATTTGAAACTGATTATTACTGGAGAGTGAAGCAGGGTGGTATTCCGCCTCAGGGAGCTTATAATGAATCATGGAAATTTACTACAGGTACTCCATCCATTACCCTCAGTCTAAAAGTAATTCCTGAATCTTTAATTAATAAATTTAATTTCTATCCGTTTAAATTAAAAGTTTATCTCAGAAATTCTTCCAGTCCATATGAAATTATAGATTCTTCTCAAGCATTTATAAAAAACCATAATTTCAATACTGAACTCTATTTTATGAATGCAGTCAGCGGAAATTATTATATAGTACTTGATAATGGTAAATATCTTGAAACGTGGAGCAGATCAGGCGGGTCTTTTCTTATTTCACAAAATTTAAATCTTTATGATTTTTCAAGTCATTCATCTCAGGCATTTGGAAACAATCAGACTTCAGTTGGTGACTTAAATTGTATTTTTAGTGGAGATCTGAATAATGACGGACTTGTAGATCTTGAAGATATTAGTATAGTAGAAAACGGTGTATTTAATTTTGTTAAAGGAGAATCATTTACTGATCTGAATAATGATCTGATTACTGATATTGAGGATTTTGCAATCGCAGACAGGAATGTTTTTAAAATTGTAAATCTAATTTCTCCTGCATCACATTGAGATTTTAGAAAAATTAGATAATTATTGAATCAAAAATTCTCGGATAACAGATAAAGAGTTTATTTCCTCATATCAGAAAGTTCTTGAAACAGTTTTAATTCTCTCTCATTCAGATTCACAGGAGTTTCAACAATAATCTTTGCGTACATATCACCGAATTCATTTGCCTTACCGTATTTTGGCATTCCAAGTCCTTGTAGTCTTAAAACTTTTCCGCTCTGAGCTTCCTTGGGTATATTTAAATTAATATTTCCTTTAAAAGTTTTTAAAGTAGCTTTGCCACCAAGCACTGCGGTATAGAGATCAACTTTTACATCGGTATAAAGATCATCACTTTTCCTTTCATATACAGGATCCTGAAGCACATGAATTGTCAGCAGTAAATCTCCGGAACTTCCACCGCTTACTCCCTTGCCACCTTTCCCACTTAGTCTTAAAGTCTGACCGCTTGCAATGCCTGGTTTTATTTTTAGTTTGATCGACTGACCGCTTAATTCAAACATTTTTTCGGTACCTTTGTAAGCATCTTCCAGAGAAATACTCATTTCGGCACTCAGATCTTCTCCACGCATATTTGCCCTTGCTGCACGTGATCTCCCGCCTCTGCCTGATGAACTGAATCCGCCGCCACCTCCAAATAATGTTTCAAAAAAATCCGAAAAATTTGATCCGCCAAATGAATCTCCTTGATCTTGTCCGTAAGAATATTGTGTGTATCCGCTGCCCTGATTTGCGTATTGTGACCAATCAAATCCCTGATCCTGAGCACCGCCTGACTGTTGATGGTATTTCCAGTTCTCACCAAGTTCATCATATTTTTTTCTTTTATCCTTATCACTTAAAACTTCGTTGGCTTCATTGATCTCTTTGAATTTTTCTTCAGCTTCCTTATTATCTTTGTTTTTATCGGGATGATATTTTAATGCAAGTTTTCTGTATGATTTTTTAATTTCATCCTGTGTTGCAGTTTTTTTTACACCTAAAACATTATAATAATCTTTGTATTCCATTTACTTAATTAATTATTTTTTTCTGAAAAGAATTATGATCAGAACTGCAGTTAAATCTAAAAGCAAACCAATAGCTCCAATGAGAAAACATTTAAAGATTTTATTTTTTCCTGAAAGAGATTTGTCTGATTGCTTATATAATTTAATAGCCTGAAAGCCTGAAGTAAAAGCGATTATAGAACCAATTCCAAAAATCCATATAGATCCAAATATAATTCCTCTGTTAACTAATCTGCTGAATTCAGTTTGCATTTCTGCCTGTGTCATAAATTTTTTAAAACTAAAATAGATTTAATAGATTTATTTATCAATGAAAACTAAAGTAGTTATAATTTAAAAATATTTCACATCTGTCCAAGCAACATTATAATAAAATTTTGAAATCACAGTATTTACTTTTGAGGAGAATCTCTTTTATAAAACTTATGCAGACAGTTTATATAGAACCAATGAAATCACTGCTGTTTATAAATTACAAAAATAGTGTTTGAAACAAAGTTTCAGTTTCAATAATTTTTACAAACAGTAGCCAGAATACGAACGGGAAAGTTATGATATATCTGATGTACCCAAGCATTAATTTAAGTCCATAAAACAAATCAAAATAGGCGTTTTAATTATCTCAAATATTGTCTAATTTACCAATGCAATTTCTAAAAAATCCACTCAATTTTAAAATAAATAAAATAAAAAAAAATGGAATATACAATCGTAACTGCTGATTCAAATAGTGAACTTGTCAAGAAAGTCAATGAAATGCTTAATCAGGGATGGGAAACTGAAGGTGGTGTCGCAATTTCTCAGGACGGTAATTTTCATCAGGCAATGATTTTGTTTGATGATGTAAATGAAGAATTTGCAGATGGTGAAGAGTTATAGTTTTTACAGCTAAACTATTTTCTTTTTATATCAATGAACTTTCTTTAAAGCTCATATAAGAATGTTTAGCAAATATTATATGATCCAGAACTGTAATTCCCATTATCTTTCCTGCATCTATCAGCCTTCTGGTAATTTTCAGATCATCTTCAGATGGGCTGGTTTCACCGGATGGATGATTATGAGCTATAATTATATGAGCTGCATGACGTTTTATAGCTGATTCAAAAGTTTCACGGGGATGCACAAGGCTGGCAGTAAGAGTACCCACAGAAATCTCATCCAGACCAATAAAAATATTTCTTGAATCTAAAGAGATCACATAAAAATGTTCTTTAGAATAATCTGTTAACTTTGAGACAAGAATGTTAAATAATGCTTCGGGATTTGTAACCGGGTTATACTTTTTTTTATTATCTCTTAAGGTATTTTCTTCTTCTTTTAGTTCTTTTATAATTTTTTTAGTAATCCCAAAGCTTGCCAATAATTTGGATGCTTTAGATTCACCGAGTCCTTTAAATTTTGTAAGTTCTTCAAGTGAAGCATCCATAAGCATAGAGAGTGATCCAAATCTAACGAGTAATTTCTGAGCAATAGTAATCACAGATTCACCTTTTGTACCGGTATTAATCAACAGGGTTAGAAGTTCAGCGGAGGAAAGTTTCTCAGCTCCGAATTCTCTTAATCTTTCTCTAGGTCTTTCTGAAAACGGAAGGTCATTTACGGAGATTACATTTAAGTCATCTGAGCTTTTCATTATTTTCATATTTTTCTATTTAATATTTGTTCGAAATCTGAGCAGTTTCAGTCGGGATGGGCAGACTCGAACTGCCGGCCTCACGCCCCCCAGACGTGCGATCTAACCAACTGATCTACATCCCGTTCACTTTACTGTCTGATTATTTCTTAGAATAGTTTGTTCAGTCCTTTTTTAATTGTATAGAAAAGACGTTCCAATATGAAGATTTTGTAAAATTAAATCAAACCTTTAATCTCTGACAATTTATTTTTCATTTTGATTTTCAAATCTTGCAAGTAGTTTTGAATCTTTATACAGATAAAGCTGATCATCTATTATTTTATAAGAATCAGAATTCACAAATATATTTAAATAATTTTTCTCCAATTCCATAAAAGACTCACAAAACTTTTCCGTTGCAACAATATTTTCAAATTTTAATTTTTGTTTTTGCTTATTGAATATAAAACTGAAATCATTGCATCCTCCGAATCCGGTAGCTTTGCCACCTGTTTTCGAAAAAAATACAAATGGTTCTTCCTTACTATCAGGTGTAAATACTTTTGAGTCACTGAATGCTCTGAGTACCCATCTGGTCTCATAAAAAGCTGAATTCGAATTATTGTTTCCTGCAGAGGAACATGCTGAAAAAAATATTAGTGTAGTTAAAAGCATAGCATTGAAAATTGTGATCATAACAGTAGTTTTTAATTAAGGTGACAATCTGTTTATATTCCATATATCACCGTCTTTAGAATATTGTATTCTGTCATGAAGCCGGTTTTCCCGTCCCTGCCAAAATTCAAAGTTTATTGGTTTCAATCGATATCCTCCCCAGTGTTCAGGTTTAGGTATGTTCTGATCTTCATATTTTTTCTTTAATCCTGAAAATTTAGATTCGAGTAAATCTCTGTTTTCAATTATTTTACTTTGCTCAGAAACAGTCGCTGATATTCTGCTGTCAAATGGTCTGGAGTTAAAATAAGTAACAGATTCTTCAGAAGATACTTTTTCGCAAACTCCTTCAATACGGACCTGTCTCTCAAGTTCATTCCAGTAAAAAAGGACAGCTATATTAGGATTCTCTCTGATCTCTTTACCTTTTCTGCTTGTATAATTTGTAAAAAACACGAATCCATTTTCATCAAATTCTTTTAGAAGGACGGTTCGCAGAGACGGAATACCAGCTGAAGAACTTGTTGCAACAAACATGATATTTGCTTCCATAGAATCGATCTTTAGTGCATCAGAAAACCATAGATCAAACTGTTCGAAGGGATTACTTTTTAAGTTATCTTCAGATAACTCTCTTATAGTAAATTCTTTTCGAAGATTAAATAAATTTTTTTTATCCATAATAAAAAATTAGTTTTCACAAGTTAGATATTTTGAGTTTGAGAATTAATGACATTAATTTTATTGTTAAATAAATTGGAATAGATTGAAAATTTTGGATGTAAATTCTCCGGAAATGTTAAAAAAAGAAATGCCTGATAAAAGTAAGAAATTGAAATTTTATATAGAAATTTTAAATTTTTGAGTATTTCAAAAAAGGAATAGTGGAAAGAAATGGTTTTATGGTAAAAGATTAACATTTGCTTTTTCGGAAAAAACCGTTTAAACGGTTTTTATACCAAGAGGCAATTTCGAAAATTGAAAAGTATTATATTTTCTATAAATAATTTAATAGAAAAAATAACTTTTTGATGGGAAAAGTGAATTTCAAAATTATATTCATTACGGCAGATAAAAACCGTTTAAACGGTTTTTATCCAAACCCACCAAACCTCCCCCAATACCATATTCACTCTATTCAATTGATTTATCTCATCTTTATAAGTAATTTGTTAATCAAAATTTATTAACTCTATTTCTGATTTCCTTTGTCTTCCGATAAAAAAAATTTATCCGTTCTCGAAGTTGACAGCGAATTACTCGATGATATAACAGAACTCATCCACGAGAAATCTGATGCCGCTCTGCTTAATATTCTTACCGATCTCTACGATTTCGATATTGCAGTCATTATTGATAATCTTAAAAATGATGATGATTCTGTTTATCTTTTTTCTCTCTTAAATGACGATACTGCAAGTGAAGTCATACTTGAAATTAACGACCACAGAAAAGATTATATTACTGAAAAATTATCCGGCGAAAAAATATCCGGTATCGTCAGTGAAATGTATTCAGATGATGCTACTGATTTTGTTTCTGAGCTTGATGATGATAAGAAAAATGAGATTCTTGAAAATCTTGATAAAATTGATAAAGAAGATTACGATGAACTTAAAGAACTCTTAAGCTATGATGAAAATACTGCCGGCGGTATCATGGCAAAGGAATATATTTCTGTTCATGAAAACTGTACTGTTATGGAAGCTGTTAAAGAAATTCAGGATCAGGCGGATGACGTTGATCAGTTTTATAACTTATGGGTGGTTGACGATAATAATTATCTTAAAGGTATTTTATCTCTTAAACGTCTTATCATTGCTTTAAAAGAACCGGATTCACTGATACGGAATGTAATGAATTCTGATGTAATTTCTATAGATGCAAATACTGATCAGGAAGAAGTTGCTAAAATTTTTCAAAGCTATGACCTTGTTTCAGCACCGGTCGTTGATAATAATTATAAATTGATTGGTAAAATTTCAATAGATGATATCGTTGATGTTATTGAAGAAGAATATTCTGAAAATGTAGCTAAAATGGCAGGTACAGATGCTGAGGAACTCGAGAAAAAATCTCCGTTCGAAATTGCTAAACTCAGACTGCCGTGGTTATTAATTACTCTACTCATAGAATTTATAGCAGTTTTTATCGTGCAGCTACATAATGAAATTATAGAAAAAATTATTCTGATCGCTGCTTTTATGCCGATCATTTCTGCGATTTCCGGAAATACAGGTCTTCAGTCTGCAGCTATTGTAGTAAGAGGAATAGACACAGGAAATATCAGTATCAGTAAATGGTGGGTCCCGCTCATAAGACAATTTAAAACAAATCTACTCATAGGTTCTGCTGTAGCTCTCGTTGTTGGATTACTAGGCTATTTAATGAGTGATGAATATAAATTTAAATTCGCTGCTTCAGTTGGAATTTCAATGTTCATATCTATAAATATTGCAGGGATCATTGGAACTTTGTCTCCTATGATCTCAAAAAAATTAGGCTTTGATCCGGCTCTTACTTCCGGACCTTTTGAAACAGCATTTCAGGATGTGATTGGAATTTTTATTTTTATGACAGTCGCAACTTTTTTACTCACATATTAGAGCCAATTGTTTAGTTCTTTAAAAAAAAATTTTAGTTATCTGGAAATTCCTGATGTTACCAATCAGATATTTCTTGTATTACTCTCAGTAATTTTTATTTTCTCATCGGATAATTTACTGCTGTGCATCCTAATTCCTTTTTTAAATCTATCGCTCTGCATACTCATTATTTACTTTGTTTCGCATTATGAAAAGAAAAATGAATTAGAAAAAAGAAAAAGATCTTGGACAAGATTTCTTAGATTTTGGTATCCTTCCTTTATGATTCTTTTTTGTTTTAAAGAAATTTATCTGATAATGGTTGGATTTGACACCAGACTCTATGACCCTGAGTTGATCAGGATCGATCAATGGTTATTTGGTGTAAATCCGACAGAGTTTTTGTATAGTTTCAATAATCCTTTCCTTGTCGAATTGTTACAGATCGTCTATGGATTATTTTATTTAATGCCTGTCATATATGCTATGGAGCTTTATCTCTGGCATAGATATGAAGAATTAAAATATGCTATATTTGTAATTTTTTTCGGATTCTATCTTTCCTTTCTCGGATATATAATTGTTCCTGCCATTGGTCCCAGATTTACTTTGCATGAATTTGCGAATATGAATATTGAAATGCCCGGTTTATATTTTGCGGAAATTATCAGAGGCCTCATAAATTTCGGTGAATCAATTCCTAAGAATGTACCCGATCCTGAACTGTATGCTCAGCGTGATGCATTTCCTTCAGGACATACAATTATTATTATTCTCATTACCTATCTTTCTCATAAGATCAGATCAAACTCATTCTATTTCTATCTTCCGTTTTCAATTTTAATGATCTTCTCTACCGTTTTTCTGCGTTATCACTATGTCATAGATCTTATTGCAGGTATTCCATTTGTCATAATAACTATATTAACTGCGAATAGAATTTACAAAGGGAAGATAAATTTTGGTAGGAAGCTTTCTAAAAATATCTCGAAGTAATTTCATCTGCAACAGAATAACCCGATTCATTTAGCTTAAAACTTGTTTCCGACAATTCAGCAAAACCATTATCTATCAGCTCCTGTGCTGCATCTTTATAATCTATTAAAAATTCATTTCCAAAAAATAATTTGTACTTCTTTAAATTTATTCCCGTACTTCTTAATCCAAGCATAATAAATTCTAATTTCATCTGATCTCTGTCTGGATAATATTCTTCTTCTAATGGTAATTTATTTTCATTCAGATAGTTTACATAT
>Ga0209477_1001889_pt1 | contig 12469 bp, 9 predicted proteins | sample KloWWTupernatant_FD_187180 | JGI IMG/M metagenome (GOLD analysis project Ga0209477, IMG submission 187180) | Active sludge microbial communities from Klosterneuburg, Austria, studying microevolution and ecology of nitrifiers - Klosterneuburg... | ecosystem: Engineered > WWTP > Aerobic digester >...
CAGATTCTTTTTTTTCTCTTCATTCATATGAGTGGAATAAATCCTGAACTTATTTTTCTTTAGCTCTTCAAAACAATCTTTCACACTTTCAAATTTTTCTGTAGTTATCCATTTTTTAGCACTTGCTGAAGAAGTCTTTCCGATCTTTGGAAACTTATTTGTATTATAGATCAGGTAAATTTTGTCAATACCCGATGCTTCAGCACTTCTGAAAATGGCACTCACATTGTGTTGATCATGTATATTCTCAAGTACAAGTGTTAAAAACTTCTGCCGTTTACTGATCACATGACTGAACTTATTAAATCTTTTTGGAGTCAAACGTGTTTGGAATTTTAAATCAAAAATTAATTAATTAACTTTCTTTAAACAATTAACAAATCATGTTATTATGAAAAAAATATATGTTCCATTAATTGCATTATTTTTGCTTACATTTATTCTCACATCTGTTTCATATTCCCAGATCAAATATACCAAACCCGAACCACGAAATATCTGGGGCTTTGGATTTTCATATTCGGAAAGAGGTTTCGGACCGAATGCAAGTTTATATGTACCAATTGGAAAAACAACTGATGTATTTTTTAATGTGCTGTTTTCTAATGTTACCGATTCACGTGAGACTGAAAGGACAGATCCATTCGGAAATACGTTTGTAATCAATAAAATAAACAGAGTATTCATGATGCCGCTCAGTATAGGATTAAGAAAGGAATTGTTTACAGATGATATAGAGGGGGAATTTGTTCCTATATTTAATGTAGGTATTTCGCCGACTTTAATTTTCCTCAATCCATATGACAGAGATTTCTTTTCAGCACTTGGTTATACCACCACACAATTTGCACTGGGAGGATTTACAGGACTGGGTGTAAGCTTCAGGCAAAGCAAGAACATGTCATTAAATTTCAATCTAAGTTATTATTATATCTCTACATTAGGAGATCCGGTCCAGAGTCTGAATGGAAGTGATATAAATAATGTCGGCGGTCTTCAGCTTGGATTTGCAATTAATTTTATGAATTGATCCGGATAATTTTTTTATCTGTGTTACAATAATTTACATTTCGAAAACATTACTGTAAAATATACTTTGTATTTTTGTAATGAATTCATTTACTAAATTATAAAAATAAGGAGATAAGAAATCTCAGATCAAATTAATAATCAGCCAGCAGCAGAGGTAAAGAAACCATTTCTAAAAAGAACCGGAGTAAGGATTACACTTTTAATAATGCTGATATTATTTGGAGTGATCACAGTAAAAGGAATAGCAATTGCAAAAAACATTCGCAAATTCGCAGACGGTCCTGAAGGATTCATAATTGACAAGATCTCAGAAAAGCTCGATCTCAATGCTTCACAAAAAGCACAGGTGGAAAGAATAAAAGCTCAGATAAAAGAAAAAATGGAATCTCAAAAACCTGATCGTGAAAGTATGATGAAAGAATTTTCTGAAGAATTTACAAAGAGTACTCTCGATAAAAACAGCATACTGGATCAAATGAAAAAAAATGAAAGTAAGAGAGAAGAAATGAAAACTTTTATGATCGATAAGCTTGTGGAGTTCCATGCAATACTAACTCCTGAACAGAGAGTAAAAGCCGTTGAGCTGATGTTTGAATTTAAAGAAATGAAAGATAAACATCAGCCACGAGGACCAGGAAATTTCATGAAATAGGAAACTGAAATTAATCTAATTTAATCTAAATGAAGAGGGGGCTTTGCCCCTTCTTTTTACATTATGAAAAAAATTCTTATAATTGACGATGACAAAAAACTGTCAGATCTTCTTATAGATTATCTGAAAAAATACAGTTTTGAACCTGTTTCAGTTGAGAATCCTTTAGACGGATTATCAGAACTTGAAAAAATCAATTATGATTTTGTAATACTCGATATTATGATGCCGGATATGGATGGATTTGAAACGTTAAAAGAGATACGAAAAACCAAAGATATTCCTGTGATAATGCTTACTGCGCGAGGTGAAACTACAGATAAGATTGTCGGACTCGAACTTGGTGCTGACGATTATTTATCCAAACCATTTGAGCCGCGTGAACTGCTTGCAAGGATTCAGTCTGTATTTCGAAGAACGAAAAATAAAAGAAACGGTAATTCCATTTTTGATTTTAAAGAACTATTCATTGACCCTTCTTCAAGAAAAACTTTGCTTCAGGGAAAGACATTAGATTTGACTTCAATGGAATTTGATATTTTATTGTTGTTTGCAGAGAATAACGGGAAAGTCCTTTCAAGAGATTATCTAATGCAAAAAGTAAAAGGTACTTGCTGGAATTACAATGACAGAAGCATAGATGTAATGGTCTCAAGACTCCGCGGCAAGCTTCATAAGAAAAAACTTGAATTCATTAAGACAGTTCAGTCGGTCGGTTATATATTTTTTGCTGAAGATGAAGAAGATTAAATTTCCGATATTCCTGAAATTGCTGCTGCTGTTTACAGTGTTCATTATAATAGTTAATCTGACAGCCGGATTTATTGCAAAGCTGAGTCTGGGAGTCGATCCGGCTATTATGATAAACAAATATATAATGTCATTGAATGAATATATTATCAAAGACATTGGTAACCCGCCCGATATTAAAACAGCTGAAGAGATTGCAAAGAAAAAAAATCTTGACATCAGAATTGAAACTGACGAACTGATCTGGTCAAATTCAGAAAGAATACCGGATCTGAAGGAGCTCAGACAATTCCCTGAATTTCGTGAAGGTGCTCCAAGTTTTCCGATGAGATTCAGAGGCGGTCCGCTTTTTTTTACAAAGATCAATAATGGATATATTATAATCTCTCCTGCCAAACATATAGAATTCATCGAAAAAGAAAAAGCTGTATTACTAATTATAGTAGCTATATCTATTCTCACACTTGCTTTATACTTTGCTCTGCGCTGGATATTCGGACCAATAAAATCCATTTCAAAAGACATTGAAGAAATTTCCAGGGGAAATCTTAACACTAGAATAATTATCAACCGAAGAGACGAGCTTGGAAGACTTGCTGAATCTATCAATGAGATGAAGGAAAAAATTTCCAATATGATAAACTCAAAAGAGTCACTGCTCATTGACGTTTCACATGAACTCAGAAGTCCGCTTACGAGGATCAAACTTGCATGTGAATTTATAGATGATGAAAAGCTCAGGATCAAGATCAATGAAGATGTGAATGAACTTGAATCTATGATCAGTGGATTACTGGACACTTACAGAAATGAAAATACAGGTGTCAGTTTGCAAAAGGAAAATATTGATTTAACCGGACTTGTGATTAACGTAGTCACAAAATTCAATAATGACAGAGTTAATTATATAAGCGAAATGAACGAATGTTTTATAAATGCTGATAAGATCGGAATTGAAACTGTTTTGAGAAATGTAATTGATAACTCACTGAAATATTCTGAAGATAAACCTGTGACAGTGAAATTATCAGAACACAAAGATTCAGCAAAAATTACTGTAAAGGATGAAGGTAAAGGTATTGATAAAAGTGAGCTTGAAAAAATATTCGAACCTTTTTACAGAACGGACAAATCAAGAAATAAAAAAATTCAGGGTTACGGATTAGGTCTCAGCCTCGTCAAAAAAATACTCGACGGTCATGGATTTCAATTTGAAATTAAAAGTGAACCTGGTGCTGGCTCTGAGTTTGTGATCCATTTTCATGTAGTCAGATAAGTTAAAATCAACTTTAATTCTTTTTCCGCAGAGTCCGAAGAGCACGTGACTCTGCGGAAACGGCAAATCTTTGGAAATGGCAATCACTGACACACCACCTTCCTAAAAGTCATTTTTCTCTTTTTAACGTACTATAGAAAATAAAAACCACTATTTTGATAAATATAAAAACATAGGTGGAAATTTATTGATTAGTTTTTTATTTTAACCTACAGATTATAAACCCTCGCAAATAAATTTTCTTAATGTAATTTAAATTAATATCATCGTGTTAAGAAAATGTTAGTTTTTCTGAAATCAAATCCCGCTTAAAGCAGAGCTGTAAATGAGAAGTTATTTAAAAATTGCGATTGGTATTTTTATCATCTTTATTTCATCCATAGATTCATACTCTCAGTTTGTGAATTTTGGAAGGAATAAAGTTCAGTACGCAGATTTTGAATGGAGTGTTCTTTCAACCGAGCATTTTAAGATCTACTATTATCAGGATGCAAAAGAGCTCGCTGAGATCGGAGCTAATTATGCTGAAGAAAGTTACAGAGAGCATCAGGAAAAATTTAAGCACTCACTCGTCGATACAGTACCAATGATTTTCTATACATCCCCTCTGCATTTCAAACAGACAAATACAACACCGGGATTAATTCCTGATGGGGTAGGAGGATTTTTTGAATTTATTAAAGGAAGAGTTGTAATTCCTTTTGAGGGATCACTTTCACAATTCAGGCATGTCATTAAACATGAACTTGTCCATGTATTTATGATGAGTAAAATTGGTAATGTGCAGAAGACTCACAGGAAATCTATCGGTGCTGCACCGCCACTCTGGTTTACAGAAGGACTTGCAGAATACTGGTCCACACAATGGGATACACAGGCTGACATGGTTTTAAAAGATGCAGTGCTTACAGGATATCTTCCGGGACTCAGTAACTGGGAAAGAGTTTACGGGACATATCTGATGTATAAGCTTGGTCAGAAAGTACTTGAATACATTGCTTTGAATTTTGGTGAAGATAAGATACTTCAGCTCATCGATAATTTCTGGGTCGATGAGAATTTTTCAAATGTAATGCAGTATACTCTTGGGGTTGATTACGCACAGTTTGATAAAAATTTTCTTTACTGGCTGGAAAAGCAATATTACCCTGAGTATAAGGATCTGGATGATCCTTCAGCGGTGTCAGAGAATATTTACACAGAATCTTTTGCGCATAAGCCGACATATTCAAATGCTAACGGCAATCAGGAAGTTTTTTTTATTGGAAATAAGACGGGCTTTACAAGTATCTTTAAACTTAATTTAAGAAAGCTCAGTGATGGAGCGGATCTTGTGATCGGAGGAGAGTCAAGTGATGAATTCGAACAGTTCCATTTTTTCAGGACGGGGATTGATGTTTCTTCTAAAGGAAATCTTGCATTCATTACTCAAAAGGGAAATGCAGATGCACTTCACATTCTAAACACTAGGACAAATGAAGTAATAGCCGACTATTCATTTCCGGATATTGTAAGTATTGGTTCGCCTTCATGGAGTCATGACGGAAACAAAATCACATTTCCTGCAACGGATTTTGGTGGGATCAATGATCTCTACATTCTGGATCTTTTGACCAACGAACTCACAAGACTTACCAATGATTATTATGATGACAGAGATCCGGATTTTTCACCCGATGGAGATCATATTGTATTTTCATCAGACAGAACTACCTTTGGCAAAAAGAAAGCATATAATTTATTTATATATGAAATAAAAACAGGCAGGATAGATTATCTGACTATCGGTGACCAAATTGATTACGCACCGAATTTTTCAGAGGACGGTACTAAGATCATTTTTACTTCTGACATTAACGGACCGCAGAATATATGGATGATAGATCTGAAAAAAGCTATTACTTCAGAAAAATCTGAATCCGGAACTAATGCTCTTGAAGACAAAAGCGGTATAAATTATGATGATCTGGAAATGAGACAGATCACATATTTTATTTCTGCAGCTTATGATCCTAAATGGAGCGGTAAGGACAGAATTGTATTTTCTTCATTTGAAAAAGGATCTATCAGTATAAAAATGTTAAGGAGCATTCAGGAAAGGTTTGACAGTAGTAAGAATGTTGTAAAAACTAATATTAAGGAGAAAGGTGAAAACTGGACAGCGGATAAAATTAAGAGCTACACAAATAAAAATAATGTTCCATATAAAAAAGATTTTTCTTTAGATATTGCAACTACAGCTTTGACTGTGGATCCTGTATTTGGAGCAAACACCGGCGGTATCATTTCACTAAGCGACCTGCTGGGAAATGAAAAATATTATTTTTTGATATTTAATAATTCAAACGGAAGTGAAGATTTCTGGAACAGTTTTAATATTGCAATATCAAAAATTTCTATTGAGAACAGATTAAATTATGCTTACGGAATTTATCATCTGTCAGGAAGAAGATATGATCTGGGAGAATTTAATTCGTCGTTTTATGAAAGACAATATGGCGGTTATCTTAGTCTTGCATATCCGTTATCATTTTTCAGGAGACTGGAAATGACTACAAGTCTTTCGCAATCTACAAGGAGTTACGATCTTTTTGATAATACGCGGTCACTTCTTCTTTCAAATTTTATCAGCTATGTTAAGGACAATACTCTCTGGAATTATACCGGTCCGATGGACGGCGAAAGACTTAATCTCACTCTTGGATATACTACAGATATTGCAAATTCAAACATAAACTATTATTCATTATTTTTTGATTTCAGAAAATATTTCAGATTGGGAGGACCTACAGCTCTGGCGTTAAGGACACAATTTTTTATGAATGAAGGTAAGGAAGAAAGAAGATTTTTTATGGGTGGCAGCTGGTCTCTCAGAGGATGGCCGTTAAATTCTATAAGAGGAAGCAAACTGTGGCAGACAAATCTTGAATTAAGATTTCCACTGCTAAATGTTATTGCTCTGCGTTTCCCTCTCGGAATAGGATTTGATTTTCCGGGTATTCAGGGCGCAGTGTATTTTGATGCAGGAAATGCATGGGATCGAAATTATACAAATGTTTATACAAACACTTACACCCGCGGAAGTATAGGAGCTGGTATCAGATTAAATGCACTCGGGCTTGTCGTGCTCAGATATGATTTTGGAAAAAGGATTGAAGAAAATTTTACAAAACTGCAGGGTGATTTTTATCAGAATTTTTATTTCGGATATAATTTTTAATTCAATTCATTTCTATTTTATGCAGGAGGGTGATTGTTCATATTTAAAATGTCCATTACTTTTCCAGCGATGTGATCAGCCAGATCATTAAAATCCCCGGGATTGTATTCAAAACTTGGCATAGCCGGTACAATCTTTCCGCCCGCTTCAATAACCTTTATCATATTGCTGAGATGGATCTTATTCAACGGAGTTTCTCTCGGAACCATCACAAGAGGTTTGGAATATGACAAACCATAATCTGCCGACTTTTCCATAAGGGTTTTACATTCCCCGTTTGCAATACCGGCAAGTATTCCCATTGAGCAGGGGGCAATGACCATTCCGTGACAATTAAATTTATTTGTAAATATTTCTGATTTGAGGTCTAGGTTATTATGAAATGAAACTGTGGATTTTAAAATCAGGATCTCCGGAAATAAAGTCTGAATTACATTCGGCTTGAGATCGATGCCGCATTCTTTGTACATTGTGTAAGAAGCATATTCCGATAAAATAAGATCTACATTAAAATCATTGATAAGAAGTGCTCTTAAAATTCTGAGTCCGTAAATTGCACCACTTGTACCTGTGATTGCAAGAATGATGTTCTTTCCTTCTCCGTCATATGTCTTTATTAAAGATGATGTTTCTGTCTGTGTAACTCCGGATATTTTTTCGTCCGCCATAGTTGAATTTAATTTCGGTTTAATAAATATGAAACTGTGATAAATAATACTGTCGCAGTTATTACAAATATAATATTTTGAAATATAAAAATCTGAATTAAAAACACTGCTACACCTATGACCATCGATATTAGTACTTCAAGAAACCGTGTTGCAGAATTATATTTTGAACTCTCCAGTGTGAATGGTAATGTTTTGTCAAATAATGAAGCTATTGAAATCACAAAATAAACTGAGCTTGATATGTAAATAAAATTAAGGAATATTGTCAGCGTATCTGCTTTAAATAAAAGCATTAAAAATATAAAAATTAGCATCGGAAGAATCATCACAAAATAAATAAACGAATTTACGCCTTTAATATAAGATGAAATATTTCCGGATGGAAGAGAATCAAATATCCACTTAGTATCTGATGAGCTGTCATCGAGAATTTTTGTATTTGAAATCAGCATCCTTGCACACAAAAGTACAGTGAGCGATACCGAAGGACTGATCACTAAAAATGCTGTTCTTAAAAATCCTGATTTGCTTTCAAAAAATAAATATTCAGCAGAGTTTGAAAAAAATCCAATGATCACTACAATAACAGGGATTATCAATAGCGGAATATATTTTAGTCTCAGATAACGGGAATTATTTATGTGATCTCTTACCAGACGGAATGAAGCCAATTCAATATTACTGCCGGGAAGAAGCCTTGTAAATAATTCAGATGCTTTTTTAAATTCAGGGAATTTGAATTTTGATGTTTTATTTCTTTTAAGAGATAAAGCATTTTCTAAAAGAATGTTATATCCGGTAGAAATAAATTTATACAGCATTAAAAACACAACTGTACATACCGCCAGTAATATTAAAAATATTAAAGGTTCATAAACTGATCCTGAAAAAAATGACTGAGGAAGATATTTAATAAACCCGTCTGAAAGGAGATCCTGTTTCTGAAACATCTGAGAATCGAAGGAAGATGGTCTGCTGCCTTTTGAAGTGGAATAGAATACGAAAATAAAAAACAGGAACTGGAATAAGTTTAAAAAAACAGTAGAGTATTTTTTTAAATAAATCAGTATCAGACAATAGATCAGTGTAACGGATCCAATAGATAAATAGCAAAATAAAATATTTGTAAAGAAGAAAGAAACAGAAAGTGATGTGCTTTCAGAAATGGAATAAAAAAATATTATCTGAGGTACAGATGCTGTGATTATAAATATCAAAAGATAAACAACTGCGGATAAAAACTTAGCGGAAAACACCTGTCCGATCTTAATGGGAAGCGATCTTAGAATATCTATGCTGCCGGTTGCAAGAAACAGATTGTTGAAATCATTAATGACGATCATTGTCAGCAGGAAGAGGTTTGAAGTGAGAGACATTATCACAAAACTTCTCTCATCATACACAAGACTAAAGCTGAAAGAGAGCATGGTATTGGAAAAAAGATAAGCTATAACAATGCCTGCAAGTTTTTTAAAACCTGAATTATCCTTATCTCTGTAATCAAGTTTTTGAAACAATAAAAAAAGAGGTAATGTATTTCCCATCATATTATTTCCCTGAATTTTTTTTAGCCTTATTTTCCCTTAGTTTTTTCTTGTACTCTTTTATTGCATTCAGATGCTGATCATAAGTTTCAGAAAAATTATGACCGCCTTCGCCTGTGGCAACAAAGAAAATGAACTTATTGTCTTCAGGATTTAATGCAGCGAGTATAGCTTTCAAACCCGGATTATTTATTGGACCGGGCGGAAGTCCTTTATTCTGATAAGTATTATATGGAGATTTGAATTTCAGATCTTCGAAAAGAAGTCTTGACTTTGGACCGCCGGGAATGACATACTGAACAGTCGGGTCGGCTTCAAGACGCATATTTTTTTTCAGACGGTTGTGATAAACTCCTGATATTATTGGTTTTTCTTCTGCAATGTTTGTCTCACCTTCGATTATAGATGCAAGTGTGATTATAGAAAGTAATGTGTCTCTATGATTTTCTATTGCAGACTCTATTTCATCATTGCTTAAAACTTTTTCACGGAACCTGTCAAAAAGGATTTCCACAAATTCTTTTTCAGTGATCTGCAGAGAGACTTCATAAGTATCCGGAAATAAAAATCCTTCAAGATTTTTGATCCTGCCTTTTAATCCCAGATTATTTATCAGAGAATCATTTGATGCTTCCAGTAAAAATTTTTTCTCAGAATGCATAAATTTTTTCTCAGCCAGAATTGCAATTTTTTTCAAAGTATAACCTTCGGGAATAATAACCTTTGCCAACTGAACAGTATTGTCTGTCAATATTCTGATAAGTTCAATATTGCTCATACCGTTTTGAAGAATGTAGTTCTTTGAGATAATGTTACCGTCGTTAAGAGTAAGCATTACTGCAATTTTGAACAGCAGTCTGTCGGAAATGATATCATTTTTTTCAAGATCATCAATAACACTGTTAAGACTCGAGCCCTGTGTAACAGAAAATTTCTTTTCTGCAGAGCCGTCCCAGAAATATTTAGAAAAAAAGATCTGATAAACGGAAAAAGATATCAAAATTATATTCAGTAAGAGAATATAAATGTAATATCTTTTAATTTTAGATATTGAAAATTCCAATTAAATGATTTGGATTATTTTGATATTTAAGTGCGTTGCCTGTCCTTAGTAATATCAAGATCTATATTACTTGAACTGATTAAAACTTCCCTCCTGAGTAATGCGCGCATTTAAGGAATCATTCACGATTACCAGATTATCTTTTGCAATTTTATTTAAAGGTTCCATTGTAATTACTTTATCAAGAAGTACTTTTGATTCTTCAAATCGACCTTTGGTGCTAAGATATATTCCATAATACAAATTAGCATCTTTGAAATCCGGCATTATTGAAAGAGCTGAATTTAAATCTTTTTCATAATTTAAATCATCTTTCAAAATAGAATATCCATAAGCTCTCAGATAATAAGCATATGCATAGTTTGGTTCTAATACTAAGAGACGGTTCATGAAATGAATCAACTGTTGCGCAGCTTTTTGATTAACTAATTTCAGTCCATACATGACAAGTTCATTTGCTTCACGTGAAAGAACATGTGTCTCATCCGGATTGAATTTATATATATCCATTATTTCAGGTGAAATATTATCAGGTGTAGTATATAAAGGGGTCTGATTAGCAACTCTATACCATTCTCTTAAAAATGCAAGATAAGTAACGTTATGCTCTTTGAGATACTCTGTCATGTATTGAACATAATCTTTGTCATTAATTTTTGAAATTAATTCAGGTGTAACGAGTCCTGCTACGTCAACGACCTTCCTTCCACTATAAAAACCAATTGCTCCAATATCATGAGTTGCAATAACATCTCCTTCTTTGGAGTATTTCTGGAACCAGTAAGCTGCATTAACTTGTCTGTCATGGATGTATCGGCATTCTACTGCATAAGCTACTCTGACTTCATCATAGTTTTTTATTCCATTAAAATAAGTAATACCAATCAGTATGTAAAATATACTTCTTGAAAATAATGGATTATTTGAAAACTTGTTTATTATCCTTGCCATATCTCTGAACCCAATAGTTCCAACAAGTATAAAGAAAGGAATTAACGGCATCATATATCTTCCAAACCTGTGAGCATAAGGAAGTTTATACCAATAGATAAAAACCATTATCAGAGCGAATGCTATGTATAATGTGTTTTGATTATAATTCTTTTTGTAAATGTCATAAATTAATTTCCCAAAAGAAAAAATAAATCCGATCATAATCAGATAGTAAGATCCCCCTACAGAAACAGGATAGAAAGAACCTTCTTTGAAAAAATTCCAGACCTCCAAGCTTAAAAAATCCCACCGGCTTCTGAATTCAGGTGAGTAATAAGTTAGTTTGGCATTGTAGGTATTTGGAAGTATAGTACCTGAAAGAAAATAATTCATCCCGAAATATGCAGCGATAATAACACCGAAAATTATTCCTATAGTCTTAATTTCTTTAGACGAAAATAATTTTAAATTTAACTGATCTTTGGAATAGTGTTTTACTAATAAATAATCAATTACTACAGCAGCAATAAAAGCTACTCCGTCGGGTCGGGTCCATATTATGAGTCCGAGGAAAACTGCAAACGGAATCGCACTCCTTATCCGGTAAAAATATGCGCATGCAAGAAGTAAAAAAATGAACATGGTAGTTTCCATTCCGGATAACGAAATGAAATTCATCCATTTATCTATAATAAAAATTAATGTACAGAGAAGGGCAAATAAATTTTCCTTATCGAATTCAAATGAGCTTAATCTGTAAAATGCAAGTGAAGCCAGCACGAAAAATCCAACACCAAGTGCATAACTCAGAATCATTTCATTCGAAACAATCAAAAATCCTATAGCGACTATTAAGGTATATAGCGGGGATGTAGAGCCGGCAGTGACCATCTCTCCTTTAAAAAAAGAAAAGCTGAAATATTCTATAAGATTCTTTCCGAATGTAAGATGGATCCACGGGTCATCTAACGGGAAGCTCATATACTTATTTGAATTTACTGCAAATCTCAGATAAATAAATGCGAGTAATACTGGCAGCAGAATAACTATTGCATAAAAAACTATTTTTAATACTTTACCGGGCTTGAAGGGTTCTTCAAAACTGTATTTTCCATAGTCTTCCTTATTAGTCCTTTTCTTCTTTACAGGAATTTTTATCTTCTTCATATGAAACAAAATAATTAATTGAATATGTAAATTCAATTTTTAAATTGCTGTGGTGTTTGTGAATAAATTACACGACACAAAATCCCGAACTTTCCCCAAACCAAAAAAATAATTTCAAAAACTTTAATTCCGCTTTATTTTCATTGAATATATTTTTTCCC
>Ga0209477_1001890_pt1 | contig 12468 bp, 16 predicted proteins | sample KloWWTupernatant_FD_187180 | JGI IMG/M metagenome (GOLD analysis project Ga0209477, IMG submission 187180) | Active sludge microbial communities from Klosterneuburg, Austria, studying microevolution and ecology of nitrifiers - Klosterneuburg... | ecosystem: Engineered > WWTP > Aerobic digester >...
GCCGTGGGCGCTGTTCGGCGGCGGAGTCACCAACGGCTGGTCCGCCAGGCCTCGCGCCGCATTGATGCCGGCAATCCCTCCCATCGCGGCCGACTCGGTATACCCTTCGACCCCGACCAATTGTCCGGCAAAAAACACCGTGCCGCGAGATTTGAGCTGGAGCGTGTCGCGCAGCAGTTGTGGCGAGTTGATGAAGGTGTTGCGATGCAGACTTCCAAGTCGTAGAAATTCAGCATTCTCAAGGCCGGGAATGAGACGAAACACCCGTCGCTGCTCCGGATAGGTGAGTTTGGTCTGAAACCCGACCATGTTGTAGCAGGTCCCATGCGCATTCTCGGTACGCAGCTGCACCACGGCATAGGGACGCACACCGGTCTTGGGATGTTCCAGCCCGACCGGCTTGAGCGGGCCGAACTGCATGGTCTGTCGACCACGCTCGGCCATGACTTCAATCGGAATACAACTTTCAAAATAGGCGATTTTTTCGAACTCTTTCGGTTGGACCTTTTCGGCCGTCATCATCGCGTCGTACAACGCATTGTACGCGGCTTCATCCAGCGGGCAATTAAGGTAATCAGCGCCCCCCTTGCCATACCGTGACGCACGATACACGATGTCCATATTGATCGACTCCGCGTCAATAATGGGCGAAATCGCGTCGAAGAAATAGAGATGCCGCTCGTGGGTCAATTCGCTGATGGCTTTCGATAACTTTTCCGACGTGAGCGGACCTGTCGCAATGATGCAGACGGCGTCCTGCGGAATCTCCGTGACTTCCTCACGCATGATCCGGATATTCGGATGCCCCTCCAGCGCCTGCGTGATTGCCCGGGCGAACTGCTCGCGATCCACTGCTAACGCCGAGCCGGCCGGCACACGCGCCTCCTCAGCGGCACGAATCACCAGCGAGTTCAGGCGACGCATTTCCGTTTTCAAAATGCCGGGGGCATTCAACGGATCGACGGATCCGAGGGAGTTCGAACACACGAGCTCTGCGAGGTCACCGGTCTTATGTGCTTTGGTCATTTCTTTGGGGCGCATTTCGTAGAGCGTCACCTTGGCGCCACGATTCGCGGCCTGCCAGGCGGCTTCTGTGCCGGCCAGACCACCCCCGATGATCACGATGTCTTCACGCATGAATGGGAAACCTTTGAAAAGATGGAAGGAGGCCCATTGTAGGAATCGCCTTTTCTCGATGTCAAGAAACGCGAGGCCCATTCCATTCAGCCCTCGCCCATGAGGCCATCTGAAGCCATTGAACCGGAAGGCCGACCGGAAAAGGCCCCTTGAGTTTGTTGCTCCCTTTTGCCAGACCGTGCTAAACTCCGCCCGCGTGGGCGATTAGCTCAGGGGGAGAGCGCTTCCTTCACACGGAAGAGGCCACTGGTTCGATACCAGTATCGCCCACCATCTTTTCAACGACTTCCGAGACAGTACTCTCCGACACCCTCAACACTGTGGTCATGTTTGTGTCACGGTGTGACCGTCGGTCCAAAATTTCACTCCATCTCGCAGGCTTTCCTGGTAATGATGCGCACAGCGTTGCGTCATCCTCGGCGACTTGTGTCCGAGGAGCCGTTGCACCTTGTAGAGGTCCACTCCCGCCTGGACCAGCCGCGTCACAAAAGTGTGGCGGAGATTAGGGAATGGAGCGCGGGCACTACCAGCTCGCGTAACCATGACGGACAGGCATCGAGCAATCTCACCTCCTCGCCTTCCATCAGCCACCGAGGACCTTGATGGTCTCCTGCGGATTGCTCGCCAAGACCGTAAAGGCCAGCCGATCAATGGTGAGGGTGAATCTAGAATCCATGGGATCTATCGAACTCCTATACGGAGCGCTGTGGGTAGCGCCCCCGTGTTACCAAGACGGGGGCCAACGCGAAGGGAAGGAGGCGTATGGAGGCATATGTGCGCTTTCGTGCGCTAGGAGCGGCAATTGCGTGCATCGTCCAGAGGTAGGATAGGGTCGGAACAAGAAACCAGCTCGTTTTTTAATCCCTGTACGAAAACAAAGTTTGGAATGAATTATTAGACTTGTGGGATAGCATCAGAGTCTGCTGGCCCATTCATTCTATTGGGGCACGATAGTAGCAACATTACCCATGGCCCCGACATCGACGTGTGAAGATAGTCCGGACGCGAGCATTGAGGCAGCGCCAACAACCAATGCAACGTCGAATGCTGATGGGGGAGAACTTGCTGTAGGAGCGTTTCTTAATCAGGCCACTTGTGGGTGCGAGTAAGTCACAGGTGAACATGGCTTCCATTGTTCTTCAAGATTTCTACGATTCGGATACATACTACGTCCTTGACGAGGAGTCTGGAGACTTCTCCATCCAAGACAAGTCTTCTATGCAGCCAAATGAGACCCGCCCGGTCGGATTTGCCGACGTAAAGGCTGTGGGGTGGCCATGGAAAAGAAAAAAATGGCTGATCGCTCTCTATGCCATACATAAGACGCTGCTGCTTCGTGTCGGAGCAAGCACATTTAACTGGGCAAACCCTGACTTGGAGGTTTCTCGCGAGCAACTTTTTGGTTGTTTAAAAAGTTTTAGAGTTGCACAAAATTCAAAAGCAATTCTATCGCTTCTCTACTGTCATAACGATTGGGGAGGAACATTTCCAAATAACCCAGGCGGCGACTTTTGTACACACATTGTATGGAGTCTTCGAAGTCGTGGGGCGATGCTACGTTACATGTATCAATGGCAAGCTATAAGCCAGGGAAAGCCTTTGAATCAGTTACTCTTCAATGAGATCAATTCCCGTATACGCGAACGAGCCGAGGTTGGGAAGCTCTAGCGATACGAACCCCACCTCCCTCTATGACCAGGTCGGGAACTTGACCCGCGTCACCGATCCGGATAGCGTGCTGGCCATGACCTACGACCAGGCCAACAGGCTGCTGAGTGTGAACACAGCCGGCTCGCCGGACCAACCGGCCGTCACCCTGGGGTATGCCTATGACCAGATCGGCAACCGACTGCTCCTCGCCAAGGCGGCCAAGACAACCAGCTATCACTATGCCGGGCTGAATCGCCTGACGGGCCTGGGTAATGGGTTGACCCTGCCGCTGCCGACCACGAATCGCGAGGACTGGCGGAAGGGCGAAGGCTCAGGGCGGATGAACAGGGGACCAATCCCGGTATCCTGCGCAACGGGGTGAGCTTCGCGGCGGGCTTCGCCGGCCAGGCCTTTCAGTTCGACGGAGTCGACGACGAGATCGGGTTCACCAGCGCGGTGGGCCACTTCGGGTATCAAGCCATCGTGCTAATTGTTCTGCTCGAACCTTTAGCCATTCTTGCCCACTAAATTCTCTATCAGAGACTGGTTTAGAGAAGCATTTGGAGGTGCTGGACCAGAAGTCCCAGACTGCAAGCCATACCAGATCAATGCCGATTGGCCGGACAGTCTCTCTGGAAGTGGAGGATTCTAAATGAGAACAGCAAGTCGAACGTTTGTGGAGAGGCTTATTGTATTTGCGTTACTCTGCAGTAGTTTCATGGTTGGTTGCGGCGATTATTCCATTAAGCTCCCAAGAGAATACTCACTCGTCAGGATATATGGAGGCGCATTTCTCATTTATCATCCTGATGGTAAGGTTGCTGTAGATGCAAATGTTGATGGATATAAGGTTTATGGAACAATTGTTGTGGGGCACGTATCAGCCGCGGATCTCGAGCCTGAAAAATCCTATAGCAGGCCGGGATACTTCACTATTAATACAGAAACCCGCGCAATAGACGCTGGTCTCAGCAAACAAGCATTTCTTGATTCATTGCATAAACTCGGGATAGATACCGAACCGGCTTTACTTAAACCGGCCCGTTCGCAATCATAGCAGTGTAAGAAAACTAAATTTGGGGCCAGCAACTGATCCCGCCTCGCAGGCGACCAATATCCTGCATCAGCTCACTGCCACCAGCACCCAGATCAACAAGGCAGAGTATGTCTATAACCCCGTCGGGAATCGGACGAGTCTCAGGGATCGACGAGGCCCACAGGCCTTCGGCTACGATCAGCTCGATCGACTCACCAGTGCGAGCCATTCGTTGCTAGAGGTCTCACTGTCGAATGAGGTCTTGTGTGCCTTGTTCATAGGGATTCGGCCCTCATGGGATCGGCTTCGCTTTCTCATTTGATCCTAGCCTTGAATGGCCCTGAGATTGCGTCGATGAAATGTGACGCACAATTCCTCGCTCATCAAACATGACCGTGAAAGTATTCACGTTGGATGTTGCGCCGCCAGCAAAGAGCCCCACAATCGGGATAAACGTCGCGCCATCGACTTCCACATCCAAATGAGAGTAACTCCAAATCTCCATAATGGTTCCAGGCTGAGATGGCGGCAACCCGGGAATGGCCACATAGCTACCAGATTGGCGGCTAACGCTGTTCGGCTTGCCGAGAATCCGTTTCACGTCCTCCTTTGTGGACGAGTTGAGTATGACTTGAGACGTACGACCTTCATCCACAACGGAAGGGTTGCCACTACTCACGCAGCTTGATGTAAGCAAAAGAAACGCTAGGTACTGAATGGGGAATCCACGGAAGAGGCGAAACGAGAAGAACATAAGCGCCTCGCAGGGTGGCCCATTTTAGGCGGGAGGGGTCAGACTCGCAATGGCACGTAGCAGGAATGTCGAGACTGGTATCGTGATACTTGCGCAGATACAGGCACAAGTGCGATAGCGCATACGGTCATCGAGGGGCCGTATATTGAATATTTTTGACCGGCGACCTTAGCCGGCTTCACATCGATTTGCGCACCCTCGCCTGGGTGCTCGTTGCTGAAGAGGATCGAAAGATCGGCTGCCGGCGACGTCGCGACCTGTGGGCCAGATCGGAGGATAGCCGAGGTTCCAGCAGATCCAGCGGATCGTGGCGGTCACCACCCGAATACGACGCACCCGGCCCAAGCAGAACCGAATGCGCACCGCTCCAAAGTGCAGATCTCGGCGAGCCTGCCCAATCAGCCGAACCGCCTCTATATATCTTGATACCTACTGCGAACTGCAAACCGGCACATCCTGGTCCCTCCCCCGATCCATTGGCCTACTGTTCACCTCTGTAACAGCAATGGACACGCCAGTCTCCTCCTGGACCTCCTGTTGTAGGCGGGGAATCATCTTGTTCAGAAGAGTGTGATAGGTATCGGTATACCGTTCTTCCATCACCTGCTCCAGAGTCAGCTGCGAAGATATTTTCTGCCAGTTGCTCCCCACCTCATCGTTCATCAATTCCGAGGATGGAGACGGCTTTCCTTCCAATAAATCTGATCGACTCGCGACAATGTAGTACAGGGCTTCGACTGGCTTCTTGTCCTTGGTGCACGCAACGGCCTTAAACACACGGGTATCGCGCTCATCAAACGTTCCCGGTTTCTCCGGTTGAGCCAGCCCATCCCCTACCCATGTCAGCGACAGCAACACCAAACCGATCCCGGCAGAGAGATAGCTACCCCATCGACTTGGGGCAGACCGCTTCTGGACGGTGCTGCTCCTAGACAACAATGCAATGACTCGAAGTGCTGTGCCCATGATGTCCCTTTCTCAAGCGCCCGGACCATTCCCAACCTAGCACCGAAGAATTCTATGGGCGACCAGGAATTTCCCCGAAAGGTGGCCCCGGTTGATTGGACAGCCTAATCGCCTCGCTCCTCTGGTTCGCCACCTGCTGGTGGCTTCGGTGAAGTCAGGCTATCACGCGTACCACAGGGCCCGAATCCGGTGCCACCTCTTAACGCGAATGTATCTTTAAGAGGGTGAGGGAAAACAACTTGCCATAAACTCGATCAAACCAGAGAAATCTCCCTGGTCCGCCCTCTTCATCGCTCCAATATATCGTGCTCGAACCTCTTCTCCTTGAGCCATGAGGTGAATCTGAGGCCACTGAGGTAAGGGGTGCTTACGGGAATGGAGAAAAATATCTGTGACAAGCCTGGCGTGCCGCCCATTGCCGTTTCTGAATGGATGAATTTTCGTCAGCCGATTCTGAAGACGTGCGGCCACTTCTATGACTGGCATGTGTGACTCGGTGGAATCCCAGGCAAGAAAGTCGTCACTGAGTAACTTCAGTTGCTCTCGAATCAGGTGCGGCTCACAGCCCATATTGAGTCGTTCTTTGCGATACTGTCCTCCCCACGCCCAAATAGAGCCAAACATACTTCGATGCACAGCGAGGATAAAATCATCCGTGAGCCATGTTGTCCCGCGCTTTTTTCTTCGTGCTTCAAAAATATACTGGTTATAGGCAAGACTGATAGTTTGGGCTTCCGCAGCATTTCGATCAACTCGTGTGACAAGCGAGAGGTTTATCAGGCCTGACGTGTCCTCTCCCGGTGTGGCTCCGGCAAGGTGCGTCTCATCCGCCATCATTCTTCCCTGATATGCGTTTCCTCGTGCTGCGTAAAATGTTGTCTGTGCTCTTTTCGAGCAACTGTCGAAATGCTTCTTCCTCGGGGGCCTGACGTTCAAGCGCCATCGTGCCCATTGTCTGCTTGAGCCGCTTGAGGGCAACCGTGCGTGCCCGTCCTCGGAGTATTTCTTCAAGTGGCTTTTGCGGTCGCGGCTCAATAGAGAGCGTGCAGGAAAGCCCCTCATAGATCCGCCGGAGCGTTCCCAGCTGCGGATCGACTTTTCCAGACTCAATTGCAGCCAGGTTGGGCTGCGTAATATGTGCACGTTGTGCCAATTCACTCTGAGTCATTCTGAGGTAGTTGCGAAGAATGCGTATCCAGTCCCCGGGCGAACGATGGCTGGTCCCTGTTGGAGGCTCAACCGTGAGGCGTGACAGTGCGATATCGTCAAGAATCGTGACCAGCTTTCTCTTCATGGCTACATCATACTGTAAAGAATATAATATTGAGTAGTTTTATATTGCTAACAGCATACCTATTAAAATTTATATACTGCTAGCGATATACTATCGATATTAAGATATTGTTATAATTGATCAATGACGTTAAGCGGGTACTCTTATAGAGTAGTCGTAAGCCAGGGAGAAATGAGGAAGACAGGTCGAGAAGGTGGAGCGTGGATGATTTTCAAGGCTATGGCACTTCCCTCCAGGCAAGAGACCTTGATTCGAACTCGACTTCCTCGACCATAGGGTGGTCGCCTCCCTTCACTGGACAGAATCAGCACCCTGAGCTAGACTTTTCTCACAAGGAACACACATTCGTCTTTACGAATGTTCCGACAGAAGAAAGAGAGGCATAGCATGCGCGGGACTGTAGCAACGATCATCTTAGGATTAGCGCTGACCACTGGCTGCTCGACCACCAATCAGGCTGCGACACAAGACCAGAACTACAACGCGCCGCTCAGCATTTATAGCGCAATGGACAGTACCTCGTTGGTCTATTCCGACCCTACGGCTGCCTCACAGGCCAATGACAACCCCTATCGGTGGCTTGGATTCATCCTCCATCCGGTCGGGCAACTCGTTGACTACACCGTAAACCGCCCGCTGTATGCTATTACCAAACACGCGCCTTACATCTTCGGATACACGTCCGAAGATTCAATGATCGATTCACAGCGCCGGTAGCACTGCTCGACACTTCGCCGGCCGGGCCCCTCCCGGTGGCGAAGTGACATCGCCCGCCCGTCCGACTGCCAGTCGCATCTCCCTAACCATTCAGGTATGCTCTCCTCCGTAATCCTGTTCTACGTTGAACCCGAGCCTCGAACCGGCTATGCATCGCCGCCTCTCACTGCTTCCGTTATGCTTCACAGTCTGCGCCCTCTGGACGGGATGCGAAACTCCGCCCCCCCCCAGGGCTCCGCTTCCCCCTTCGGAGAGCGATCTCGATCTCATGGGGCCCACAAAACTCTGCGATTCACGGCAAGCATTCCTGGCAGTACATCCCGGTGTTGCGCCTCACATCGAAACCTGGGGCAGCGGGCAAGAACTCCGTATTTCCTCCGAGCACAGCCACTCCAAGAGCGATGAATCGTATTTTTTTGACGAGGACGGAACGCTGGTTGGAATGCTGTTCGTGTATCGCGCCGGACTCGATCTGGCCCCCTACAGGACCCTCCGATACACCCTCTCCCAACTCAAACCCAGTCTCGAGTTTTATTTGACGGTGGCACAGTTGGCTGATCGCCAAAACATGGAATCCAGTACCATCTATGACACCGGGGACGAAAAAACGACGACCCGATACCTGGTATTGGGAGAACGCGGCGACCAACGCCTACTCGAAGCGTCCTTTACAATCGATCCGTACGTGAAACTATTTTCTCCATACCGCAAGGAGTTTCTCGACCGCCTCCGCGAGACATCTACGCAGACCGGCGGCCGACAACTCGACAAACAGGGAGCTGAGGACAAGGAGCCCTTCGCGTCCCTGCAACAGTTCGCCCGTGGCCAAACGGCGCAACTTGCCTATTGCGGAACAAAAAACCAGGTCATCGCCCTCGACGCGTACCAAAAGGCCAGCACCTCGGGATTCACCGGGACAATCTGGCAGGCGGAGCTGCGCCACCGTTTGGGCGTCTCCTGGGAAGCGGCCGGCAACTTAGAAAAGGCCAAAAGCGAACTCGTCGCCTCCTTAGCCTTACGCCCTAATTCGCCGGAGGTCGTCAACAACCTTGGTGCCGTGTACTGGAAACTGGGCGAAAAGAAAAATGCTCTGGCCTCCTTCGAAAAAGCCATATTGATGCGCCCTAACTACGCCATTGCCCGTTTCAACGTCGCCGAGGCCATCGCGGATGACAACCCGAGGCGGGCTATTACGGAATATGAAACGTACCTGGCCCTCGTAGAAGGCATTCCCGAAGAAACGGACCGTGCCGCGCTCGCACAAAAACGCGTGCAAGCACTCAAGCACCAGTAGAATTGGGCAGGGCGCTTGATCGGCGTTGAATCGATGTAGGGAACGCGGGGCAGATCAGCGGGGGGACTTTTCGGCTTCTTCCTGACTCGTCTTACACTCGATACACAAGGTCGTCACGGGGCGTGCTTTCAAGCGCTTGTAGGGGATATCGCCCTCACAACCTTCGCAAATGCCATAGGTCTGCGTGACGAATCGCCCCAGCGCCTCATCAATCTTCTTGAGCAGTTTCCGCTCACGCTCGCGAATACGGAACGAGAAATGCTGGTCCGCTTCGGCGGAAGCCTGATCACTCACATCGGGAAACACTTCCAACCCGGTAGGATTCGTCAGCACCACGCCGGCTTCAGCTAAAATCGCCGCACGTTGCCCTTCGAGGTCCGCCAGAATGTCGGGATACTTGACCCCGTTGGCTTTGGATGGCTTTCGCCGAGCGGCGGTTGGAGTGGCTTTTTTCGTGGACGTCTTCATCAAATACTCGGAATCGAGATGCCGGTATTGTCTTCAGAGCGTAACCAGAAATTGGACTATAGCAGCCGTAAATCAACGGGGTCAATCCGTTCTTCGAGGCTCCGCCAAGGCATCACCATGCTCTCACCAGAATCTCATGCTCAGAGATCCCTCCGGCCTTCAATGGACTTGACGAGGGTCACTTCGTCCGCATACTCGATGTCCATCCCAACCGGAATGCCATAGGCAATGCGAGAAACCCGGACGTGATGCGGCTTCAACAGCCGAGTGAGGTAGATGGCGGTGGCCTCGCCTTCGATCGTGGGGTTCGTCGCCACGATCACCTCTTCCACCCCTCCCGCCTTCACTCGATCCAACAACTCCTCCGCGCGAATATCCGATGGCCCGACACCATCCAGCGGGGACAACACCCCGAGCAGCACGTGATACAAGCCTCGATAGCCGCCGGCACGTTCGATCGCGTACAAGGTGCTGGGCTCTTCAATGACGAGAATTTTACTGCGATCACGCTTCGGGTCTCGGCAGAACTCACAGAGTTCCTCTTCGGCAATGTTGCGGCATTGTCGGCAGAACGACAGCCCCTCCTTCATCGCCTGAATCGCTTCGGCAAGGCGCATCGCATCGTCTCGTTCAGCCTTGAGCAGATGAAAGGCCAGCCGCTGCGCGCTCTTCTGGCCGATCCCTGGCAGGCGCACCAACTCGCGCACAAGTTTTGCCAACAAACCTTGCTGATCAACACTCATGGCACATCGCCAAATCGCTGCAGCCGCCGGCCATCAAAATAAACCGGGGATCTTCATCCCGCCCGTCACGGCCTTCATCTCTTCAGCCATCATGTCGCGTGACTTTTTCAACGCATCGTTGCCGGCCGCCACAACCAAGTCTTGCAACATCTCGACATCGCCGGCCTTCACGACCTCCGGATCGATCTTGACACTCAACAGATCCATCGCCCCGTTGACCGTCACCGTCACAATTCCACCACCCGCCGTTCCTGACGCCGTCTTGCTCGCGGCCTGCTCCTGCACCTTCGCCATCTGTTCCTGCATGGCCTGCGCTTGCTTCAAGATGTTGGACATATTCCCGAATGGACTCTTCATTCCTGTACCTCCTGCGCCGGAGCAGTCGTGCGAACCTCCGCCAGCTCTCCGCCGAACATCTCCAGGGCTTGTTTCACAAGGGGATGTGCCTTCGCCTGTTGCGTCAAGATCAGGCGCTGTTCCTGCTCCTTTGCAACCCGGATCTGCTTCATCGTAGGGGCGGCCCCTGGATCCTGTTCCGCCACCTCGACGATCCGAATTCGTACGGCACACCCGTAAAGACTCTCTCCCAACGTCGCCAAGGCCTGCAGGTTATCCTCTTTCTCCAACATCGATCGCGCGGTAGTGGCCTGCTTGGCAAACCCCAACGTGATCAGCCCGCCCTCAATCTTGACCAGACGGCCCATTTCAAGGAACGGCGCGATATTAGGATGATTCATGGAGACCGCATCTTGAAACTGCTCCCAATTCACCTCCACCGCAACGGCCGAGGCCTCGGCAGAAGCAGCCACCTTGGACTCGCGCTGAACCGACGCAGCAGAAGCCGGAGCATTCATAGGGGCCGAGGAAGACGCCGCAGGCGGGGGTGCAGGCGGAGTCGCTACTTCGCGCGGGCGTGCGGCAGTGGAGGCCTTCGAGGCGCTCCCGCCAGAAACAGACGGTTTCGCGATGCTGTCCTGACTGATTTTCGCATCGGCAGGTTTGGCCGGTTGAGGCGGTGTCACCCTCTCCTGAGATTGCGCAGGCGCCGGTGTCACCACCCGGCGATCGGCTACCGGCCTCTCGGGCTGAACACCGGGGCGGCTGGATGTCGGTTGAACCTCTGCGTTTCTCAATAACCGGGTGGCACGGACCGCCGCCGTTTCGAGCACAAACCGCGGATGGGCACTGACTCGCAAGCTGTCTTCGGCAGCGGCATACATCCGAAACAAGTCCTGCAATTGCTCCACGGTGAACCGTCCGGCGTCGCGAACCAGTTGCGTCAAATCTTCTTCGGTCGCTTCGATGAGGCTCCGCAGCTCCGGCCCTGACGGCACCACCGCCGCCACCAGCATATTCCGCACGTATTCCACTAGATCGGCGCAGTACGCACGCACGTCGTGCCCTTGATCCAACAACGCCGCAATAACCTGCAGGGCCTTAGCGCTGTCCTGTTGAATCACCGCCTCGACCATGGCTCGTATGCGTTCTTGCGGGACCGCGCCGAGCAATGCTTCGAGATCCTCATGGCGAATCGTCTTGCCGCCGAACGCAATAATTTGATCCAGTAAACTGAGCCCGTCGCGCATGCTCCCCTCGCTGGCTCGCGCCAGAGCCAGCAGACTGCGGTCTTCGATACTCAACCCGTCTTGATCGGCGACATGCCGCAACCGTCGTGCGATTTCGGCCTTGGAGATCCGGCGAAAATTGTAGTGCTGACAGCGTGACAGGATCGTCGCGGGAATCTTATGAATTTCTGTCGTCGCGAAGATGAACACGACATGGGCGGGGGGCTCTTCCAGCGTTTTCAGCAGCGCGTTGAACGCCGAATTGGAAAGCATGTGCACTTCGTCGATAATGTAGACCCGATACTGCCCCCGGAACGGCGTAAACTTGACGTTCTCGCGAATCTCGCGAACGTCGTCCACGCTGGTGTTCGAGGCGCCGTCGATCTCGACCACATCCACCGACGTGCCCTGCGTAATCTCCTGGCAATTCGCACACGTATTACACGGCGTTCCGGTCGGCCCCTGCTCGCAATTCAGCGCTTTCGCCAGAATCCTGGCGACCGTCGTCTTTCCCACCCCGCGGGTACCGGAAAAGAGAAAGGCATGGGCAATCCGCTTCGTCGCGATCGAGTTCATCAACGTCTGTACGACGTGTGACTGCCCGATGACGTCGTCAAAGGTCCCCGGCCGGTATTTTCTTGCGGAGACTTGGTAGTCCATGGGGCGTGGATCATTCCTCGTGAATGGTACCGTCCATGGTATGGACGCTTCACGAATGACGTGTCGCGAGAGACGTCATCAATGAAAGTGGGGCCAGGTGATCCTGCGGCACACAGAACGAACCGCTTACCGTTGCTTCCTTCCGGACCTGGCGGGGTTCACAGGGTTCTGTTGCACAGGGCCC
>Ga0209477_1001894_pt1 | contig 12458 bp, 9 predicted proteins | sample KloWWTupernatant_FD_187180 | JGI IMG/M metagenome (GOLD analysis project Ga0209477, IMG submission 187180) | Active sludge microbial communities from Klosterneuburg, Austria, studying microevolution and ecology of nitrifiers - Klosterneuburg... | ecosystem: Engineered > WWTP > Aerobic digester >...
CAACGGTTTAATAAAGTGACTTGTCCCACTGCGAAATGGAAAGTACAAAGCTGCACGAGGTTTCTGACACGTTGCTTATGTTGGCCGAGCCGTTCCAGCAAGCATTTGATAAGAGCATCTTTCCTAGGGGAAAATCTTCTTCAGAAGTCAGGTACCACCGGCAAAGCCGGTGGCTTGATTTTGGAGTCCCTCACAGGGGCAACAATTCATAGCTTAAAGGCGCGTAACTACCTCCACTTGCCATTGCTTCAACGAATTCAGCGCAATCCTTCTCTCGCTAGCCACAACGCCCTATCAAGTCGACCACTTTATCGGCGCCATCGTTGAAGAAGGCATCGACCGTATCAAACGGTCAAATCTTTGTGATTCCCCCGGCAGAGCCACGGGCTTACCTCATTACGAGTTAAGTCTGACGACGTTTTTGGCATTCACGGCCTCAGTAGCATCGTCTGGAAGCACGGACCTCAGATTGAACTGCTCCAAGTGTCGTCGCACGCCCGGAAATACAGTGTGAGCCAATTCCACTCGGAAGTCGGCCCGCAATCTCCGTTCAACCGCGGCCAGCGCCGTGTCCAAGCCTGGCGCCACCGGGGCTCCGGCAGCGCCCGCTGGCGCTGTGACAACCCCGAGCGGCCTGCAGTACATCGATAACGTCACGGGCACCGGTCCGAAACCCCAAAAGGGCCAGACCGTCATCGTGCACTACACCGGCTATCTTGACAACGGGACGGTCTTCGACAGCTCGCGCCAGCGCAATCAGCCGTTTGAGTTCGTCATCGGCACGGGCGCGGTGATCAAGGGCTGGGACGAGGGCGTGGCCACGATGAATATTGGCGGCCAACGCAGGCTGATCATTCCGCCGGCACTGGGCTACGGCGCTGCGGGCGCCGGCAGCGGGCGCATTCCGCCGAACTCGCGGCTGACCTTCGACGTCGAGCTGATCGCCATCAAATAGCCTCACGCGGCCCGTTTTGAAATCGATACCCCCCGGCGAAGCCGGGGGGTATCGATTTCAAGTCGGATTGCGAGGTATTCCGCTATCGCCGGGCGATTTCGAACATCGGCTTCTTGGGCGCTTCCGGGGGCGGGGTGGGGCCGGATCCCGGGGGCGGAGTTTCGTTTCCCGGATCCTTGTCCGGATCGTATTTCGGCAAAATCCGGCCGGCCTGCAACATGATCGAGGTCAACTTGGCCGCGGTGTCGCTGCGGTCTTCCTGGGCGAGCTGCTCGGCGAGCTGACCCATCACCGCTGTCAGCCGATCATCAGCGCCGGTGTCACGGAGCTGGATGAGCATCTTCTCGGTCTCATCGGGGTATTTTGCCGACAGGAGCGCATTGATGACCTGGACTTCAGGCGGCTGGCGCTCGGTCATGATCTGAGTGCCGATCTGATAGACCGTGCCCAGGGCTTTGAAGAGTTCTTCGTCGCCCTGCTGCTGGGCTTGTTGCATGTTGGCCTGCAGCAGGCTGAAAAACGCGTCGTCGATCTCGCGCTCATGCGCGCGAGCGAACTCCAGTGGATCCTCGGAGCCGAGGATGTCGTTGACCAGGGCGGCCTTGGTCTCGAGGAACGCGCGCTGGCTGGCGTCCAGGCGATCGCGGATGTCCTGCACGTCCTTGCGCAGGTCGATCAGGCGCTGCTTTTCGACCGGATCCGCGGCCGCATCGAGTCGGGCGGTGAGCTGCTGGAAGAACGCGTAGTCGATGAGCTGGCGGCCCATCGCGATCAGTGTCTCGCGGGTCTCAACGTCGGTGGCAATTGAGAGCTGCTCGAGCAGCGTCTCGCGGCTTGGCGCCTTCTGGAAGACCTGCATGGCCTCAATCCTGATTCCGACCCGCTTCCCATAGGTGGTCTCTTCGATGGCCAGTTTTTGCAGATCAGCCAGACCTTGAGCGGCGGATTTGCGGCCGGAGTCAAGGTTGGCCTCGATGCTGGCGCCCAGCAGTTCAAAGAACGAGACATCGGCGATGGCGTCGCTATCGCGCAGGATCTTGCGCCGGGATTCTGGCTCGGTGGCGCGCATCAGATCGCGGATCAAATCTGCCCGGGCCTGTTGCGCGCGCAGCATTTCCGGGGTGATGCCGTCCTTCTCCAAAATCGCCTCGATGAGGGATTGGAACGTGAAGAACATTTTAGGCTGGAGCAGATACCCGCGCGGCGCGGTTTCGGGCAGATCGCGCATCACGCTCTGGGTCATCTGGCCGATGATGCGCTGTTGATCAGTCTCGCGCAAGTTCAATTCGAGCGGCATCAGAATGAAGGCGAGCTCCTTGGCCGGATCGTGATACATGAAGGGCGCGGTGAGGTTCGTCATCCGTCCTGACAAGAGGGCGTTCTTGATTTCGGGTCGCTTGCCGACATCGAGAACCTGGGCGCTCATTGGCTGCGGGCGGCCGCCGCCCATGTTTCCGCGCGAATTGGGTGTGATCAATTGAGGCATGCTGAAGGTACTTCCTTGTGCCGCGGCATTGCGGCGCCTGAGTTTGGCCTGCGGGGGTTTGCCCCGCGACTGTTGCGGCGTTCGATTATATGCCTTGCCCCCGTATAATCGCAGCGTGAATCCTAGCGCCCTGCGGATGATCCTGGTTTCTCTCGTCACGGTGGTGGCGTTGTCGGCCTGCGGCCAGGTTGTCGACCAGACGCCTACGCCGGTGCCCACGCTGGCGCTGCCAACTCCGCGCGCGACCTTGACGCCGCGTCCCACGCCCACCCTGGCGCCGCCTACGGTGGTTTCGCCGCGCGAGGCGAGACCCACCCCAACGCCGGTGATTTACACGGTCCAGGAAGGTGACACGCTGATTCCAATCGCCAACAAGTTTGGCATCAGCGTGCAGGATTTGATTGCCGCCAACAACAACCTGGATGCGACCCGCCTGCAGATCGGTCAAACCCTCGTCATCCCGAGCGGCCCCCGACCCATTGCCCAGCCCGGGCAACTCCTCCCGTCGCCTACGCCCGCGCCGTATCAGATCCGGGGCCTGAACGTGTATCGCACCGCGGCGGGCAGCCTGGAATGCCTGGGCGAGGTCTTCAATCCCGGGCCGAACGCTTTGACAAGCGTCCAGCTTCAGATCACGCTGCTGGATAAGAACAACCAGGCCCTGCTCCAAACGGCGTTCTATGTGGCGCTCGAAGTGGTTCAACCCGCGCAGGCCTCCCCGTTCCGGGTGCTATTCACCGACCCGCCGCCGACCTTTGAAAAATTCGAGGTCAAGGCCTTGCGCGGCGAATTGGTCGATCCGAAAAATCGCTTCACCCAGATGCGGATTACGCGCAGGGACGGCAAACAGGAAGGCGCGGTCTTCAAGGTAACCGGCGAAGCCCAGAACACCGACACGGTGGCTGCCACCCGATCGCGCATCATTGTCACCACTTATGACGCGAATCGCCAGGTGATTGGGTATCGATTCCTGCCGTTGAGTGAAACCTCCATCGCGCCGAAAGCGACGATTTCATTCGAGATGTCGCTGCTGTCGGCCGCGCCCACCGTCGCAGACTTTTCGGTGTCGGTGGAAGCGCTCCGGCCATAACCGTAAGAAACGGAAGCGACCCACCTCGGCGAAGTCGGGGTGGGTCACTTCCGAGGAATTTTATAGAAGCCATACCAAAAATCGTCGGCGAGATCGCAATCCCCGCGCTTCGCGCGGGGATTGCGATCTCGCCGACGATTTTTGGTAGCCTTCAGAGCACACTGATCGGATCGACATCCACAATCGCATCGGGCGGCAGGTCGAGACCGGCCAGCACATCCCGCGGAGATTGGGTCCGGGCGATGACCTGCCAGCGAAAGAGCCGGTTGCGGCGGCCAAAGTAGGCGGGCGCCGGGCCCATGACATCCTCTGGCGTCGCGCAGGCGCGCCGCAGCAGCCGGGCAACCATTTCGGCCCGCAGCCGCGCCCTGGCGTCGTCGGCGTCGTTGATCTCGACCCGGATCAGGCGAGTGAAGGGCGGCAAGCGCGCCGCCCGGCGTTGGGCGAGTTCATAGCGGGTGAAGCCATCCACGTCGTGGGCGGCCGCAAAGGCGATGGCAGGATGCTCGGGGTTATAGGACTGCACAATCACCCGGCCGGGCAACAGGCCGCGCCCGGCCCGGCCGGCCACCTGCTCGATCAGTCCAAAGACGCGCTCGGATGCCCGAAAGTCCGGGAGAAAAAGCCCAACATCGGCCAGCACCACCCCGACCAGGGTGACCATCGGCAGGTCCAGGCCCTTTGCGATCATCTGGGTCCCGACCAGCGCGTCGGCCTGCCGGTTGACAAAGCGCTGCAGAAGGTTGTCCGACGTTGTGCGTCCGGACGCCGTGTCCCGATCCCAGCGCACGACCCGCGCGGCCGGAAATTCCTCGCGCAGCGACTGTTCCACACGCTGGGTTCCCAGCCCGATGTAGCGCACCCGCCGCCCCCCGCAGGCCGGGCAGCGCGCGGGCGGCGCTTCGGTGCGATCGCAGACATGACACTTGAGCCGCCCGCCCGGCGTGGGCGCGGCTTTGTCCGGATCGGATCCTGAAGCGGACATATGCAGGGTAAGGGGCGTATCGTCGTTGGGGCATTTCACGACATGCCCGCAGTCGCGGCACAGCACGCATGAGGCGGACCCGCGCCGGTTCAAAAACAGAATGGCCTGCTCGCCCCGCCGGAAGGTTTCGCCCAGGGCGATACGAAGCGAGCCGCTGAAAATGCTGGAATTCCCGCCACGCAATTCGGCCCGCATATCGATGAGTTGGACGTCGGGCAGCGGCTGATAGGCGACGGTGTCGGTCTCTGGCACGGCGGCGGCCGTGATCCCAAAGCGGGCCTGCTGATCGGCGATACGGTTGACGTGCCCGCGCACCCGATTTGGCAATTCGAGCAGGGCCAGGCGGGGACGATCGAGGCCAATCGGCTTGGCCAATTGCCAGGAGTCAAGCGACGGCGTTGCGCTTCCCAGGATGAGGGCGGCCCCGGTCGCGTCGGCATAGCGCAGGGCGACCCGGCGCGCGTCGTAGTAAGGCACGTTGGATTGCTTGTAGGACCCGTCATGCTCCTCGTCCAGCACGATCAGGCCGGGCCGCGCGAGCGGAGAAAACAGGGCCGAGCGCGCGCCCACGACGACGGGCAGTTCGCCGGAGCGGATGCGCCGCCAGGTGTCCAGACGCTCACCCGGGCGCAGCCGGCTGTGAATCAGGGCGACCTTGCCGGGGAAGCGTTCGAGAAAGCGTCGCGCGGTCTGGGGCGTGAGCGATATTTCGGGCACCAGGATCAGGGCGCCCTGGCCGCGGGCAAGCGCGCGATCCACGGCCCGCATGTAAATCTCAGTTTTGCCGCTGCCCGTGACGCCGCGGATGAGAAAGGCCCCGCCTCCGCCCTCACGGTCCATGGCTTCGCGCACGGCCTCCCAGGCGCGGGCCTGGTCGCTCGTCAATGACGGCGCCTCGCGAGCCACATAGTCGACGTCGGCCAGCGGATCGCGCCAACGCTGCGCGTCGCCGAGCAGGATGTAGCTTTGCTCGGCCAGCCAGGCCAGATCGGCCCGGGTCGCGCCGGTCTCGGCCAGCATGTAATCCGCCCAGGCGATGCCATTCCGGCCCGCGACGTACCGGAGCGCCTTGGCCCTTCGGCTGGCCGCGGCCTGTTTGCGGGCGGGAACCTCGGCCAATGCGGTCAGCACGATCTCGAGCGTGGCCGGTGACACGATGAGCTGGGCGAGGGTGACCCGGCTTGGCGCGACTTTGGGAGGCTCGAGGATGCTGGTGCGGGTAAGCATGCCTCCCTCGACCAGCCGCCGCAGCGCTGGGCGCCAGCCACGCGCCCCTACGAGCAGCGCGCCAAGCCGCTGTTCGGTCAGCGGCCCTCGCCGTCCCAGGGCGTCGAGGATGCGCTTGCTGTTCGCATCCGCCGGATCAACGGTGGCGTGTCCGGCAATGGCGTATACAAAGGCGCTCTTGGGGGTGAAGCCTGGCGGGACCATGAGCGCGCAACACCGGCCGAGCGGGGCCGCGTATTCCGCTGATATCCAGCGCGCAAGCGCGAGCTGGGCGGGGAAGAGCGCGGGCTGTTCGTCCAGGAGGCTGCGGATGGGCTTGAGTGGCGTGTTCGGCGGAGGATCAGTCAGGCGGACCACCACCCCGGATGTCCAACGATCCTGAAGCGGCACCACGACGATCGAACCCGCAGCCACCGCGCCATGGAGATCTTCCGGGATGCGATAGGTCAGGGCGTGATCGAGCGCCCGGGAGAGCAGGGCGACCTCGGCAGCTTCGGGATGGGCGGGCATCAAAGGCTATGGTACTCGGATCCAGTGATCGAACGGGCCTACAATCCAATTGTCAGTTCGTCCAACCGTCGGGTGCGGCAGCGTACGGGCCCGGCAGCTTGTTCGAAAAGGAGCCAACCGATGCCATATGTGCTGCGCGGAAGTCTGGGCGAGGAATACAGGATCGAGACCCAGGCCCGAATAGGACGGGACCCATCGAACCAGATCGTTCTGCCTGACCTGCTCGTGTCTCGGATGCATGCCACGGTCATGGTCGAGCAGGGGAGTCTCCAGCTTGTGGACAACGGCAGCGCCAATGGCACGCGGGTCAACGGCGTGCCGGTCAAGACGTCAACGCTCAAGCCGGGGGACACTGTCCAATTTGGGAATACGCCCTTGACCGTCGATTTCGTATCCGATGCCGCCCAAACCGTTGTGCGCGGCCCTGATGCATACGCGGCCGCGCCGCCCGCGAGCTATGGGTCGCAGGCTCCGGCCTACATCGCTCAGCCGCAATCGCCATCCGCGCAGACGTATCCCCTGCCCGCCTATCCTTCGTCCGCCGCCCCGGCCTACGGGCAACCGGCCGGGCCGTATCCCCAGGCCGCGCCATCTGGATTCGGCGTTCCGGGAACCTCCTCGCCGCCGGCGGGAAAGAAGGGCCGACTCGGTCGATTCCTGCTGCTGGGATGTCTCCTCCCGATTGTGCTGTGTGTGCTGCTCAGCCTGGGCGGTTATGTGGCCCTCCGGGCGGGACTGATCAACCTGAACACGTTTGGCCTGGGGCCGGGCGACATCAGCGTCACCAATCGCCGGGGCGATGCAATTCGGGTAGCGATCCTCGAGCTGGCGCCGCCAAGTGGCACGGCGCCGATTCGGGGCGCGCTGGCGCTGAATGGCTCGGATACCAGAACCTATCGCGTTGACGTGCCGGGGCGATATCAGGTAGATTTCAGGCGCGAGGCAGGTGGCACGGCGTTGGGCACGTGTCTCCTTACCGTCAAGTCCGGCGGCCGCTATCAGTTCGAGGCGGGTACGGACACAATCACGATCACTCTGGTCGACCCGGCCGCCGCGGCGGGCGCCGGGCAAAATATCGCCACAGCGGCGCTTTGCCGGTAATTGGGCACATGGCCGGAAGTGATGCTCCCCGGCGAAGCCGGGGAGCATCACTTCCGGAAAGAGCAACATGACGAATTGGGAATCTGGTTTTGTCTCCCCGCGGGGCTTTCGGCAGCACTACACCCGAACGGGAGGCGCGCGTCCGGCGCTCGTTCTCGCCCACGGGTTTTCAGACGATGGCCTGTGCTGGTCCTCCCTCGCGGCCGCGCTAGAGGCGGAATGGGACGTGGTGATGTTCGATGCGCGCGGCCACGGCCGGTCGGAACTACCGGAGGACGGTAGTGACACCGGACCGATTGCGCAGGCCGATGACCTCGCCGCGGCGATTAACGCGCTCGGTCTGGAACAGCCGTGTGTTGTCGGCCACTCGATGGGGGCCATGACCGCGCTTATGCTGGCCGCCCGCTATCCGGATTTGCCGCGCGCCGTCGCACTTGAGGATCCCCCGCCATGGTGGAACGCGCCGCTGTCGACCCTCGCCTACGATGAGAGCTGGAAGGCGAACGTTCGGGCCTGGCTGACCGGCGCCAAGACCGCACCGCGCGAGGACGTGCTGGCGAAGGTGCGGGCTGAATCTCCGAATTGGCCGGAAGTGGACCTTGGGCCGTGGGCGGATTCGAAAGTGCGCTTCAATCTGGAATTCCTGGATCGGCCTCGCCCGGTGGATGTTGACTGGGCCACGACGCTCGGCCAGGTGCGGGCACCGACCCTGTTGATTACGTCTGATCCAGACAAAGGCGGGATTGTTGGCCCCGCCGACGCCGCCCGCCTGCTAAGCCTCCTGCCGCACGCTGTCGTCAAGCGCATCGCCAACGCCGGCCACAGCATCCATCGAGATCAGTCCTCGGCGTTCCTTGCCGCGATCACCGGCTTCTTTGGCCCGTCCGGCAGGTAACCCTGGAAGCGAGATACCCCGGCGAAGCCGGGGTATCTCGCGCCCACACACCATCAGTCGATCAGCTGAAATCGCGTCAGCATGAGCGCCGCGATCAACGCGATGAGCATCGAGCCACCGACGCCGATCAGTCCAACGGACTGAAACAGATAGATCGCCACCGGCGATCCCAGCGCAAGACCGATCGAGGCGCCGAGTGACACGATTGAGAACATCGTCGCGCGCGCCTCGGGTGCTTGTTCGGCGACGACGGGGAACATCGCTATGAAGGTGTATTCGAGCAAGCCGCCCAACGCAATGAGGGCGATTCTCGCCGCGCCGAGATCCGCTTGAAGCGCCACCCAGGCCACGGTGACCGCCGCGGCAGCGGCCAGGCCGATCATCATCCCGCGCCGTTTGCCGATGCGGTCGATAAACAGGCCGCCCAGGATTACACCGCCCAATTCGGCCAGGCCAATCGTCGTTGCGACCCCGCCCACGTCCGCGGCGCTGAAAGCGAAGGCGGTGTTGAGCCACACGCTCCAGGTCGTGATGAACGACGAGAAACCGAAGAACACCAGCACCGTCACCATCAGCATTGCGACGACGTTCGGCCGAGTCAATATGGCCCGGAGCGCGGGCCGCGCTTCACCCGCCATCCGGGTGTGCCGGCCGGCGGGCAGTCGAAAGGCGATGACGGGTATGGCCAGAGCGGACAGGGCGGCCAGCGCGGCAAAGGGCGCGCGCCAATCGATGGTATCGATCATCCAGCCCATCAACGGCACGAGCAGCATGCCGGTGAGAGAAAACGAGATGTCCACCGCGGCAAGCGCCCGCGCTCGCCTGGCGAAGGCCGCCTGATCGCTGACAAAGGCCTGCTGGGTGGGGATGAACGCGGAAGACGCGATCCCGAGCAGCAGCATCGGCGCCGCCACCCACCAGCCCGTGAGCGTGAGCAGCCCGATGAAACCCAGCGTCAGCGCCGCGAGCCCGAAGACCATCACGGCGCGCTGTCCGTGGCGGTCGGCGGCGATGCCCATCACCGGCGATAGAAAGCCAATCCACGAGCGCAATGAAATCAACCAGCCGTAGTCCGCGATGCTGAGTTGCGCGCCCGCCGCGAATTGCGGCAGGAACGGATAGACCATCCGGACCGATGAATCCATGACGAGGCGGACGAGAAAGAGCGGGATCATCAGGCCGGCGCTGATGCCGAAGAAGCGCATCCAGGCACCGGAGTGCTGGGATTGGGTGGAATCGTGAGAGGTCATTTGGGGCGCCAGGAGCGGCGAGGGAATATACCGTATGGCATGGGCGTTTACCTTTGAATGGATCATCCCCGGCTTCGCCGGGGATGATCCATTCAAAGGAATTTCATAGTACGATTGCCCCATGCCGCTTACATTTGATCTTCCTCTCGAGAGATTGCAGACCTATCAGGGCATCAACCCGCGCCCGGCGGACTTCGATGCGTATTGGGCCGCGGGCCTGGCGGAGATGCAGGCTGTCGATCCGCAGATCGAGCTTGTCCCGGCCGATTTCCACGCCCCGGGGGCGGAGTGCCGGCACCTGTATTTCACCGGGGTGGGCGGGGCGCGCGTGCACGCCAAGCTGTTGCGTCCAACGGGCGCAACCAAGCCAGGCCCGGCCCTCGTATTGTTGCATGGCTATCACGGCGATTCGGGGGATTGGTTTGACAAGCTCCCGTATGTCGCTCAGGGTTTTACGGTTGCCGCGCTGGATTGCCGAGGGCAGGGCGGTCTGTCCGAGGATCGGGGCGGGACGAGCGGCAACACGGTCCGGGGCCATATCATCCGAGGACTTGACAACGCGTTGAAGGGCGCGCCTGAAAAGCTGCTGTTCCGGCAGATCTACCTAGATGCCGCGCAACTCGCTGGAATTGTGCTGGACATGCCCGAAGTGGATCCCGAGCGGGTCGGGGCGATGGGGATGAGCCAGGGCGGGGGGCTGACTGTGGCCTGCGCCGCGCTGGAGCCGAGGATTCGGCGCGCTGCGCCGATCTTCCCGTTCCTGAGCGACTATTTGCGGGTGTGGCAAATGGACCAGGCGAAGGACGCCTATGACGAGTTGAAAGACTTCTTCCGCCGCTACGATCCGCGCCACCTCAGGGAGGCCAAGGTTTTCGAAAACCTTGGCTACATCGACATCCAGCATTTGGCGAACCGGATCAAGGCCGAGGTGCTGTGGACGATCGGTTTGATGGACACCATCTGCCCGCCCTCGACGCAATACGCAGCGTATAACAAGATCACCGCGAAGAAGTCGATGCTGACCTATCCCGATTTCGGACATGAGCCGGCCCTGCCGGGCATGCGCGATCTTGTATTCCAGTTCATGTTGGGGCTGTAAAACCTGTATTCCGAGATTCCATGCCCGGCCCCGGCGTACGCCGGGACGGGCATGGAGTCTCGGACACGATCTCTTGATGCTGCCAAGGAGCAACCATGACAACGCCTGAATTCAATGGACCGCTGCACGAGACGACCCTGATCTCGCCAACGGAATATCTCAACGATTCGTGTTCGATTGAGGAATTGACCTACGCGATCGCGCGCGGAGCAGTTGGCGCGACCAGCAATCCCGTTATCGTCGGAAATGTGCTCAAGAAGGAGATGCGCCTGTGGAAAGACCGCATCCACCAGGTCATCGCCGAACATCCAACCTGGAGTGAGACTCAGGTTGCCTGGCAGATCTACGAAGAGTTGGCGGTGGCCGGCTCCAGGCTCTTGCTGCCGGTCTTTGAACGCGATCACGGCCGGCGCGGACGCCTGTCCATTCAGGTGGATCCGGCCGCCTACAACAACCCGGATGAAATCCTGCGCCACGCGACGTACTTCGCGTCGCTCGCTCCCAATATGCAAGTGAAGATCCCGGCCACCAGCGCGGGGATTGCCGTCACCGAGGAGCTGACCTTTCGCGGGGTCAACGTCAATGTGACCGTCAGCTTTTGCGTGCCGCAAGTGCTGGCTGTGGGTGAGGCTGTCGAGCGCGGGCTGAAGCGCCGGGATGCGGCGGGCCTCGACACGGCCGGGATGGCCCCCTATGCCACGATGATGGTCGGTCGGATGGATGACTGGATCAAGGTATTGGCGAAAAAAGGCGCTATCGACATTCCAGCCGAGTACCTCGAGTGGTCGGGCGTGGCCTGCTTTAAGAAGGCCTATGCGCTTTTTCAGGCGCGTGGCTATCGCACCCGCTTGCTCTCGGCCGCTTATCGCAACCTGCTGCACTGGACCGAATTTGTCGGGGGCGAGGTTGCCATGACGATTCCGTACGAGTGGCAATTGAAGTACAACGCCAGCGACACCCGACCGGACCCCAGCCGTATGGCGGTTCCGGTTGATCCGGCCATCGTAGACGCCCTGTATTCGAAGTTCGCCGATTTCCGGCGCGGCTATGACGCCGACGGGATGACCCCCGCGGAGTTCGACAGCTTCGGTCCGGTCGTGCGCACGTTGCGCAGTTTCATCGAGGCGTGGCACACCTTTGTCGGCATGATCCGCGAGTTCATGCTGCCGAATCCGGACCTCTAGACACCCGATGGAAACTCTCGGATTTGCGACTCAGGGGATGATTACGAACCCGGGGAAACGGGCATCCCTGTATGACGGGCTGCCAAGCGATCCGCAGGCGCTCCGGCCGATCGTGCAGGGCCTGCTCATCCACGTGTTCTGGGCGGGCCGATACGGGTTAACCCTGACTCCCGAACGTGAGGCCGAAGTTCAGTTGCGCCTTGTGGAACGCCAACTCGAACGCATTGTGGCGCTGGACGATGCGCCACTGACCGTATCTCGCCCGTTGGACAAACGGCTGGTCGGCAACTGCCGCGATTTCAGCGTCCTGACGACGTCGATGCTGAGGCATTTCGGCCGGCCGAGCGCCCTCGTGACCCCAGTACCCCGTTTCGCGTTATCACGACTGGCGCGATTATGTGGCGCAAGGGGTTGGAATATGCGCTGCTGTCCGTCCGGCGGTTGCGCGAGCGCGGCGTGCCGGTCCAGTTCGACATCATCGGCGACGGCCCGGAGAGCCAGCGCCTCATTTATACGATGCACGATCTGGGGCTAGCCGATTGCGTGGCGCGCCACGGGCGGCTCAGCCCGTCTGAAGTGGCGGCCCGCCTCGTCGCGGCCGACGTCTTCCTCTTATCCAGCCTCAGCGAAGGCATCGCCAATGCCGCACTGGAGGGAATGGCCTGCGGGCTGCCGC
>Ga0209477_1001895_pt1 | contig 12455 bp, 11 predicted proteins | sample KloWWTupernatant_FD_187180 | JGI IMG/M metagenome (GOLD analysis project Ga0209477, IMG submission 187180) | Active sludge microbial communities from Klosterneuburg, Austria, studying microevolution and ecology of nitrifiers - Klosterneuburg... | ecosystem: Engineered > WWTP > Aerobic digester >...
CGATATCCCCGGCCCGGCGTACGCCGGGCCGGGGATATCGTTTCCGAGGACACGGAGTGGTAGTGATGCCAATCGACACCCATTTCTCATGGACCGAGGCCGACCAATTTGTGATGGACGCGCAGGTGAATCCGCTCCTGCCGGATCGGATCTTCGACGCGCACGCCCATCTGATGGACACCGCCCACTATGCGCCGGCGCCGGTCCCGGGCTATCTGGCGGGTCTGCCCGCGCGGCACGGCCTCGCGACGTATCGCGGGTTCATGGACCGGCTGCACGGCTCGCGCGCCATCGGCGGACTGTTCTTCGGGCTGACCTTTGGCGGGGATCGCGCGGCAAACACCGAACTCGTCATCGCCGAATGCGCGGCAGCGCCGCCCGGTTTCACCGCGCTGGGTCAGATGCTGGTTTGGCCGGAGATGGACCGTGACGCGCTGCGGGCTGAGCTTCAGCGCGGGCGGGTGGTCGGGCTCAAGCCCTATCACGCGATGGCGGTCGTCGAGGGCCCGACCTGGAAGGCGCGGATCGAGGATTTCTTTCCCGAATGGCAGGCGGCGTTGGCCGACGAGTTTGGCCTGACGGTAACGATGCACATGGTCCGCGATCGGGCCCTGGCCGACCCGGTCAACCAGGCTTCCATCCGGGGGTATGCCGAGCGGTATCCGAACATGCGCTGGATCCTCGCCCATGCCGCGCGCGGGTTTAACGTGTGGCACACCATCGAGGGCATCGAGAGCCTGCGCGGGCTGCCCAACGTGTGGTTCGACACCAGCGCGGTGACCGAGGCGGGCGCCTTCGAGGCCATCGCCGACGTCATGGGCCACGAGAAGTTGATGTATGGGAGTGATTACCCGGTCAGCATGATGCGCGGGCGCTGCGTCGGGATCGGCGATTCGTTTCACTGGTTGTATGCCGACGAAATGCATTTGAACGAGAAGCACACCTCCCTGCAGCCGGTCCTGATCGGGGTCGAGTCGCTTCGGGCCGTGTGCCTGGCAGCCCGGCGCTGCCGCTGGACCGACACGCAGATCGAGGATGTGTTCGCCAACAACGCGCTGCGCCTGTTTCAGCGATAGTCGTCCGGGTTGAAGCGGTCGGCTGTGCCGGTCGGCGCCCAGCCGAGGACGTCCCGGGCGTGCTGGGTATCGCGCCAGCGGTATTTGTTGTTGCTGATGGTGTCAAAGATATCGTAGCGCAGTGATATCGGGGCCGAGAGGCATTTGTCGATCATCTGAATAGCGTCGGCCTGGGCCAGGAAGCCGGGGAAGTGCCGCAGTAGTTTCGGCTGGTCCGTGTCGAGCACAGCCCCCAGGCGGATGCACAAAACCGACATGTCGTAATTGTCGGCAAACCATCGTCCGGCGGCTTCGCCAAAGAGCTTGCCCACGCCGTAGGGGCTATCGGGGCGGGGCGGATCGCGGTGAGTGAGGAGCGGCCAGGGCGCCTGGACCTGGTCGTACTCGCCCCGGGCGAGTTTGCCATACGGAAGCTCATCGTTCCACTCGTGGCCGCACATTGTGCTGCCCGTGCTCATGAAGACCACCCGCTTGACGCGGGCGTCGGCGGCCGCCCGATAGACGTTGAGCGCGCCCGTCACCGTCGTGGCCATGGTCTTGTCCCAATCCTGGGTCGCCTTCGTCTCGGCGGCCAGATGCAGAACCATGTCCATTCCCTCAAATGCGGGCTTGATCGCCCCGGCGTCGGCAATGTCTGCCTGCAGGCAGGGGATTCCGGTGACCGCGCTGCGATTGAGCGCGCTGAAGTCGTATTTGTCTCCGAGGGCGGCAAGAGTCAGGCGCCCAATCAGGCCGCTGGCACCGGTGATCAGAACTTTTTGCTTTGACATCGTCAGATTATGCGCAAATATGCGAAACTTGGCGGATGCCGCAATTTCCTGACGTTTCCAAGTCGACCGCCCTGTACGCCCGCGCCGGCGAGCTCATCCCCGGCCGGGTGCAGCTCATCAGCCGGCGGGCCGACCAGTTCGCCAATGGGGTCAGCCCGGTCTACGCGCAGCGGGCGAAGGGATCGCGCTTTATCGACGTCGACGAAAACGAGTTCGTGGATTGGGTGAATGCGGTGGGCGCGGTCATTCTGGGCCATGCCGACGATGTCGTCGACGGCGCCGTCATCGAACAGATTCGGCGGGGCAGCCTGTATACCCTCAACAGCCCGCTCGAGCTCGAATTGGCCGATGAGTTGATCAGGGCCATCCCCAGCGCGCAGATGGTCCGCTACACCAAGGGCGGCGGGGAGGCCTGCGCGGTGGCGGCCCGGATCGCCCGCGGCGCGACCGGGCGCGACAAGATCCTGATCTGCGGCTATCACGGCTGGCACGACTGGTATCAGGCCGCCAACTATGGCGTCGACCCGGTCTCGGGCGAGTATCCCTTCGCCGGGATCGAGCCGATCGGCGTGCCGGCAGGGTTGGCCGGAAGCGTTGTTCCGTTCCGATATGGCGATCTGAACATGCTGGAGGATCTGCTCAAGCAGCATGCGGGCGAGACGGCAGCGATCATGATGGAGCCCTGCCGTTCCGAGCCGCCGCCGGCAGGCTACCTCGAAGGCGTGCAGGCCCTGGCCCGCGCTCATGAGGTCATCTTGATCTTCGACGAAGTCTCGTGCGGCTGGCGCCAGGCCATCGGCGGGATGCAGGCCGTCACGGGCGTCACCCCTGACATGACCGTGCTGGCCAAAGCCATGTCCAACGGTTATCCCATGGGCGCGGTCGTGGGCGCGCGCGAGGTCATGGAGCCGGCGGCCCGCATGTTTATCTCGAGCTCGTACTGGAGCGATAACATTGGGCTGGTCGCCTCGCTGACGACGATCCGCGAGCTCGAGCGCCGCGATTCGGCCCGCCGCTTCGACGAGATCGGCGAGTCGCTGCGGCGGGCGCTCAACCAGGCCCTGGCCGACGCCGGGATGGGCGGGGCATGCCGCGGGTTTTCCTCAAACCCGATGCTGGCGATTCAGTCGCCACCGGGCGTCGATCCGCGCAAGGCGAATACGCTCTTCATCCAGGAGATGGCTCGGCGCAACGTCCACTGCTCGCTCAGCTTCAAGGCCACCCTCGCCCACACCGAGGAGGACATCCGCGTCACTGGGGCGGCAGCGACCGAGGCGCTCAAGGTGGTCAAGGATGCGATCGAGCATGACCGTTTCGATCAGCTATTGGTCGTCGACCTCAAGAAGGAGCCGTTTCGGCGGCAAGTGGCCTGAAGAGGCCGACGCAGTTCTCTCCGGAAACGACATCCCCGCCCTGGCGTACGCCGGGGCGGGGATGTCGTTTCCGGAAATGCCCTTGCGCGGGCAGAACACCTGTTCTATAATCAGAACACCTGTTCTATGAATGCCTTCGAGAAACTCGAGATGCTGGGCGCCCAGATGGGGCTCGAACCGGCCGAAGAAAGCGCGGCCGCGTCGAATCCGCACGCCCTGGCGGCTTGCGGGCACACCCCCGCCCAGCTCGCCCAGGCCTTTGGCGGCGCGCCGGATACCAGCGTGTCGATCAAGGACAAGAAGAAGAACTCGCTCGGCATCCACAACGCCATCATGCCCGGGGGCAAGCGGATCGCCCTGCTCAAGACCATGCTGACCAGCGTGTGCGAGCGCAACTGCAACTACTGCCCGTTCCGCAAGGGCCGCGATTTTCGGCGGGCGACCTTTAAGCCGGATGAGATGGCCTCGGCTTTCACCCAACTGCACGCGGGCAAGGCGGTTGAGGGCTTGTTCCTGAGCAGCGGCATCGCCGGCGGCGGGCCAGCCACCCAGGATCGCCTGATCGACACCATCGACATTCTGCGCCGGAAATACAAATACCGCGGGTATGTGCACCTCAAAGTCATGCCGGGGACCGAGCGCGACCAGGTTCACCGGGCGATGCAGCTCGCCGATCGCCTGTCGGTCAACCTCGAAGCGCCCAATCAGACTGCGCTGACCCGCCTTGCCCCGATGAAGATTCTGATGGAGGAGCTGCTCCAGCCCTTGAAGTGGGCGGCCGAGATCAAAGCCGCCGGGCCGCCCCGGGGCAGCCTGACCGGCCGCTGGCCGTCGCTGGTCACCCAGTTTGTGGTGGGCGCCGCGGGCGAGAGCGATGTCGACCTGCTGGGGATGACCCAGAGCCTGAACAAACAGATCGGGCTGCAGCGGGCGTATTTCTCGGCTTTCAGCCCCGTCCGCGACACGCCTTTCGAGAACAAGGCGGCCGAGAATCCGTGGCGCGAGCACCGCCTGTATCAGGCCTCGTTTCTGCTGCGCGATTACGGGTTTGAGTTTGAGGATCTGCCGTTTGGCGCGGCGGGCAATCTGCCGCTCGAAACCGATCCCAAGGTGGGTTGGGCGAAGCAGAACCTGACCGAGGCCCCGGTCGATGTCAACAAGGCCGACCGGCGGACGCTGCTCAAAGTGCCGGGGATCGGGCCGAAGGGTGTGGACGCCATCCTGCGCGAGCGCGGGCGGGGGACGCTCCGCGAGTTGGGTGATCTTCGGGCGTTGGGCGTGCTCGCCCAGCGCGCCGCGCCGTATATCATGCTGGCCGGCCGCCGGCCGGTGGCCCAGATGAGTTTGGGGTTGTAGTTTTTCCGAACCGCATCCCCCGGCTTCGCCGGGGGATGCGGTTCGGAAAAAAATCAATCTTCCAGCTTCAGCATGGCCATGAAGGCTTCCTGCGGGATTTCGACCGAGCCCACGGTCTTCATCCGCTTCTTGCCTTCCTTCTGCTTCTCGAGCAGTTTGCGCTTGCGGGTGATGTCGCCGCCGTAGCACTTGGCCAGCACGTCCTTGCGCATCGCCGGCTTGGTCTCGCGGGCGATGATCTTCGCCCCGATCGCGGCCTGGATCGGCACCTCGAACATCTGGCGCGGGATCACTTCCTTGAACTTCTTGGTCAGGGCGATGCCCTTGTGCTGGGCGTGATCGCGGTGCACGATCATGCTCATGCTGTCCAGCGGCTCGCCGTTGACCAGGATGTCCATCTTGACCAGATCGCCGGTCCGGTACTCATCAAACGAATAATCCAGAGACGCGTAACCCTTCGTCCCGCTCTTCAGCTTGTCATAGAAATCGATGATCATCTCGGCCAGCGGCAACCGGTAGGTGAGCATCACCCGGTTCGGGTCGAGATACTCCATGTTGACGCTCTCGCCCCGCCGGCGGGTGACCAGCTCCATGATCGGCCCGATGAATTCCTTCGGGCTGAAGATCTGGATCTTCATCCACGGCTCGCGCATCTCCTCGAGCTTGCTCGGATCGGGCATGTCGGACGGGCGGTCGACGGCGATGACCTTGCCGCCGGTGAGCACCGCTTCGTACTCGACGCTGGGCGCGGTGATGACGACGTCCAGGTCATACTCGCGCTCGAGCCGTTCCTGGATGATCTCCATGTGGAACATGCCGAGGAAGCCCACCCGAAACCCGAAACCCAGGGCGGCGCTGCTCTCCGGCACAAAGCTGAGCGAGGCGTCGTTGAGTTGGAGCTTGTCCAGCGCGTCACGCAGAAGCGGATAGTCGTCGCTGAAGGTCGGATAGATCCCGGCGAAGACCATCGGCTTGGCCGGCTTGTAGCCGATCAGCGGCTCGGCCGGGTTGACCGCGTCGACCAGCGTGTCGCCGACCCGGGCTTCGCGCACACTCTTGAACCCGGTCGCGATGTAGCCGACCTCGCCCGCGCCCAGCGTCGCGCCGGGCGTCATGCGCGGGGTGAAGGTCCCGATCTCGATCGCCTCGCAGGCCGCGCCGGTGGCGTACAGGCGCAACTTGGTCTTCATCGTGATTGTGCCGTTCATCACCCGGGCGTAGGCGATGACGCCCTTGTAGGCGTCGTAGTGGCTGTCGAAGATCAGGGCCTGGAGCCTGGCGGTTTCGTCGCCCTTGGGCGGCGGCACGTCGGTGACCACCCGCTCGAGCACTTCTCGGATGCCGAGCCCTTCCTTGGCGCTGATGCGCAGGATGCGGTCGGGATCATCGCCCAGCAGCTCGCCGACTTCCTTGGCCACTTCGTCCGGCCGGGCGTGCGGCAGGTCGATCTTGTTGATGACCGGGATGACATGCAGGTTGGCCTCGAGGGCGAGATACAGGTTGGCCAGGGTCTGAGCCTCGATCCCTTGCGAGGCGTCGACGACGAGCAGGGCGCCTTCGCAGGCGTTCAGGGCCCGGCTGACCTCATAGGTGAAGTCGACGTGCCCGGGTGTGTCGATCAGGTTGATCTCGTATTTCTGACCGTCCAGGGCGGTGTAGTCCATCCGCACGGCCGAGGCCTTGATGGTCACGCCTTTCTCGCGCTCGAGATCCATTGTGTCGAGGAGCTGCTCGTGCATCTCGCGCTTGCTGACGGTGCCGGTGGTTTCGAGCAGACGGTCGGCCAGGGTGCTCTTGCCGTGGTCGACGTGCGCGATGATGCAGAAGTTGCGAATCTGGTTCATGGGCGGTCGCGCCACGATATCACACTCGCTGCGTTGACAGGGAGGGATCTATCCGCAGATTACGCCGATTCACGCAGATTTGTATAGAAAGTAGAATCTGCGGAAATCTGCGAAATCTGCGGATAGATCCCGATGGCTCGCCCAAACGTCATCCCTTCAAGGCCCGAGTCGCCGCATGCCAGCCGCACATGCCGTGCACGCCGCCGCCGGGCGGGGTGGAGGACGAACAGAAATACAGCCCCTTGACCGGGGTGGCGTAGGGGTTCAGGCGCGGGACCGGCCGGGTGTAATGCTGCAGGGCATCCTGCACCCCGCCGTTGATGTCGCCCCCAATGTAGTTGGCGTTCCACAGTTCCATCTGCGGGGCGGTCTTGGTCGCCCGGGCCAACACACACTCGCGGAAGCCCGGCGCGAAACGCTCGATCTGGGCTTCGATGGCAGCGGTCATATCGACCTCGGCGTTGTGCGGGACATGGCAATAGGCCCAGGCGGTGTGCTTGCCCGCTGGCGCCCGCGACGGGTCGAAGCGGCTGGCCTGAACGAGCAGCACATACGGCCTGTCCGAGATACGCCCGCGATTCGCGGCGGCCTCGCTGGCCGCGATCTCATCGAGCGTGCCGCCCAGGTGAACGGTGCCCGCCCGCGCCACCTCGGCGGCCGTCCAGGGGATGGGATCGCTCAGGGCATAGTCGATCTTGAACACCCCCGGGCCGTGCCGAAAGCGCTCGAGCTGCCGCCGGTATCCCGCCGGCAGCCGTTCGCCTGCGATGCGCAGCAACTGGCGGGGGGTGACGTCGCACAGCACGATCGGCGCCGGGACCTCGTCCAGGGTCTTGACCTCCCAGCCGCTCTGGATCTCACCGTCCAACGATTGGAAATAGGATGCCAGCGCATCCATAAAGCGCTGCGAGCCGCCTTTGGCCACCGGCCAGCCGCTGGCGTGGGCGTTGGCTCCCAGCGTGACGCCAAAGGCGGCGCTGAGCGGCGCGTCGAGGGGCAGGATTGAATGCGCGGCGATGCCCGCGAAGGCGGCCCGGGCCGGCTCGCCCCGAAAGACAGCTTTCGCGAGCGCGCGGGCCGGCCACAGCGCGCGCAGGCCAAACTTGACCAGTGAGAGCGGATGGCGGGGCGGCAGCGGTAGCGGGCCGAGCAGATCCGGCAGCAGGCGTTCCCAGTCGTCGACGATCGGGCCGATGAGACGGCGCCAGGCCGACCCATCCGAGCCCATGTTGCGCGCGGTTTCATCGACTGAGCGCTCGACGATGACGGCGTTCCCGTTATCCAGAGGATGGGCCATAGGCGCCTCGGGGAAAGCCCATTCCAGGCCATGCTCGGCCAGGGGCAGCGAGCGAAAGAAGGGCGAGGAAGCGCCCAACCCGAGCACGGTCGCGCACACGTCATGGGTGAAGCCGGGTAGGGTGAGCGCCGCCGAGCGCGCGCCCCCGCCGATGCTGTCGCGCGCTTCGATGAGCAGCGTCTTGCGCCCGGCCTGGGCAAGCGTGATGGCGGCGGCCAGGCCGTTGGGGCCTGACCCCACAACGGCGGCGTCGTAGCGCGCGACGGTCATGCCCCTATGCTACGACCGTTTGAACCAGCGCGCCGGCGCAGTGAGCACGGTCCGAATCAGCGCGTTTTGCCAGACGTTTCCGGCGCGTGACCATTGCAGCCCCGGATCGACACATACGCTCTGGATGCTCGGCTCGCCGCTGACGCCGAAGTGGGCGCCCAAGCGGGTGAGCACGTGGCGCCAGATCCGAACCTGTTGCTTTGCGCCGCCCATCAGCCGAAATCCAATCTCGTAGATCGGGTCGGTGGCGCGGGCCAGGGATTGGATCTGGGCAATGGTGACGCCATCCTCCTCGAACGCGCTGAAGGTATTGAAGCCGGATTCGGGGTGCCCGGCCGGCGTCATCACGGTGAACTGCGTGTCGTCCGAGTACAAGACCAGGACCCCGGTGTCGACCGGCATGGCCACCCCGGGCGCGGCCGGCAGCGAGGCGTTGATGACGATCGCCTCGCCTGGCTTGACCCCGGTGAGGGTCGGATAGAAGCGGCTATCGTCGGGCATGAACTCGGGCAGGTGGGCCTTCCACTCGGCGACCACGTGTTCCGGCGTGACGCTGCCCGCGAGCGGCAGGCGATACGTGCGCTGCCACATCTGGCCAAACCCCTGGAGCGGGCTGTGCAGCGCCCGGCCCTCGATATTCAGGTTGACGGCGTCGCCGGCGAGCGCGCCGACCGTCATCTTCTTGGTGGGCGTCGCCCAGGCGGCATGGGCCTTCTCATCATTGCTCGTCATATCTTTGATTCCGTCGCCTTCGCCCGCGGGCCGAACAGCTTGCGGGCCAGCAGCACCGGCATGTACAGCATCGAGCGGATCAGCGAGCTGCTGAAGATATTGCCGGCTTCCGACCAGCGCAGACGCCGGTCGACGCAGACTTCCTTCGTCGTCGGTGTTGCTGTTGCGCCAAAATGCCTGGCGAGATTGGAGAGGGTCTTCTCCCAATGCTTGTTCTCTGCATGGTGCCCGCCCAGGGCCATTGTCAGCTCGATGAAGGGATCGTTGGCCCGGATCAAGGCCTGAATCTCGGCGACCGTGTCCGAAGTCTCTTCGTCCACCCGGGCGGTGAAGGTGATCATCCCGCCGAACATGTGGCCCTCGGGGGTCAGAAAGGTGAACTGCTCGTCATCGGCAAACAACACCATGATCCCAGTCACGACCGTCGCGCCGGGCGCGGGCGAAAGGTTCAGCACCGCCACCGCGCCGGGATCAACCCGGCTGCCCTCGGTGAAGAAGCGGTTGCCCTTCGGCCAGAAATCGCCAAAGTGGGCGCGCCATTCGCGGATGACGGTTTTCGGGTCTGGCTTTGTGCCGGCAAAGCGGGCGGTGTAGGTCTTTTGCCACAGCGCGCCAAAGCCCTTGACCGGGCCGGCCACCCGTTTGCCCTGAACGTTGATGTTGATGGCGTCTTTCGGCAGCGTGCCGACGTTGAACTGTGAGCCGGCCTTGGCCCAGGCGTCATCGCGATCGGGCGGGGGTGTTGGGTTGGTCATGCTATTTCTTCTCCCGTAACCATTGTTTCGGAAGCGAATACCCCGGCGCAGCCGGGGTATTCGCTTCCGAAGACAAGCTTGCGGCCTACGCGACCGCCGCGGCAGCTTCGTCCGCGAAGATGCCGATCGCCTCGTTCAGCCGGGTGAGGTTGAAGATCTCCTGGTAGTGCTCACTCAACCCGCACGCGCGCAGGTGTTGCTTCTGGCGTTGGGCGCGCACGAGCAGGGTCACGAGCAGCCCGATCCCCGAACTGTTCATGTAGTCCATCCCGCTGAAATTCAGGATGACGGTCCGGATGCCCTGCCCGCTGGCCTGGGCGTAGGCATCGGCCAGGGCCGCGTCGGCGGCGGCGTTGACATCGCCCTTGATGTCGATGACCGACGTTTGAGCGTTGATTTTGCGAACCGTGAGCGCGATTGTTGATTTGACCATTTCTTTAGTCCCCTGCTAAATCCCAACAGACCTGTTTCCGGGAGAGATATCCACCAGCGAAGCTGGTGGATATCTCTCCCGGAACTGGACCTGTTCGGCAATTGATTACTCCCCCGCCAGCGCCGCCTGTTCGCTCGCATAGAGGGTCATGAAGTCAGACAGGCGGGTGATCTCGAAGATCTCGCGGTAGTGGTCGCTCAGCCCGAAGGTAACCAGGCGGCGTTTCTGTTTGCGCGCCTGGGCGAGCAGGCCGACGATCAGGGCGATGCCCGTGCTGTTCATGTAGGTCACGCCGCTGAAGTTGAGCATGACCAGGCCCGGCTTGCCGGCGATGGCGCCAGCGTAGGCGGCATTCAGGGCGGACTCGCCCGAGGCGTCGATCTCGCCTTTGAGGTCGATGACGGCGGCGCCATCATGCGTGCGGACGGTTGCTTCGATTGGTTGGATGGCCATGGGTTTAAGCCTGTAGATTCATGATGAGCTCGACCGTGTGCCGCGCGTCGTCGTTGCGCACGTTCATCTCATCGACCAGTTTCTGGATGAGGAAGAGCCCCCATCCGCGCGGGGATTGCAGCCCGGCCAGCTTGGCGTCAAGATCCGGCACGGCCGGTTCGGGCACGGCCGGGCCGCCGCCGTGGTCGCTGATCCGCACCGCGATCTGACTCGCCGAGCGGGCAACCTCTACCCCGACCATCAGCTCGGGCCGGTTGTTGTTGCCATGCTCGATGGCGTTCATGGTGGCCTCGGCCACAGCGGTCTTGAGCCGCTCCAGTTGTTTCGCCGGCAGCAACTCGCCGATGACGCCCGCGACCTGGCGCATGACCTCGCGCTCATTGCCGGGTTCGCTGGTTGTCTCGAACGCGGCCAGGCGGCTCCAATCGTCGGCCTTCATGGCCCGGTCCTCGTGGATGACTTGCGGCGCGACCCGCTCGAGCACGATCAGGGTGGTGTCGTCCTCCTGCTCCCAACCCGGGCCGGTGAACTCGGCCTGGGCGGCCAGCAGGCGCTCGATCAGGCCCGATCCGGCGCCATGCGCTCGAATCAGGTTCTGGACCTCTCCAAATCCCAGCATGTCGCGGCTCCGGTTGTGGGCCTCTACCAGGCCGTCGGTGTAGAACAGGATCCGATCGCCCTCGGCCATTGTGAGTTGCTTCTCTTCGTAGGGCATGCCGGCGAAGAGGCCGAGTGGCATGCCGCGCGCGCGCAGTTCGCCGATTTGACCGTCGGACGCGCGCAACATATACGGCACGTCATGACCAGCGTTTGCATAGACCATCGTGTGGCTCAGCGTATCCAGCACGGCCATGAAACATGTGACGAACATCTTGGGCGGGATGTCCGGGCACAGGTATTCGTTCGCCCGGCCGAGGATCTCGCCCGGTGAGACCGAATCACGGCAGGCCGCCCGCAGCGTGGCGCGGGTGGTCGCCATCACCAGCGCGGCCGGCACGCCTTTGTCGGTGACGTCGGCGATGACGAGGGCGACCTTGCCATCCCGCAGGGCGATGAAGTCGTAGAAGTCGCCGCCGACCGCCCGGGCCGGCTGATAGTGCCAGGCCAGGTTGTAGCCGGGCACGTCGGGGATCTCGCTGGGCAGCAGGGTCTTCTGCACGAGCTGGGCGACCTGCAGCTCCTGCTGGATGCGCTCGCGCTCCTCGGTCTCGCGGCGCTGAGCCTCGAGCAGCAGGGCGATCCGGACCGCCGGGGCGGCATGGGCGGCCAGCTTGCGAAGCAGCTCGCGGTCGTCGCTGCTAAATTCCTGCTCGCTGTTGCGCGGGCCGATGTTGACCAAGGCGACCAGCTCGCCCTGGTTGGTGAGCGGCAGGGCCAGCGCCACACCGGCGCCGCGCAGCGCGCGCAGTGCGGGCGAGTCGAGCTTGATCTTGTTGATCTCCAGCACGCCCGGCGACGAGGCTACCCAGGCGACCAACGGGTCGTTGGGCGCGACGTCGAACTTGAGCAGGTCCGGACTGGCCAGCTTTTCCGGCGTCAGGGCCGGCGCGCTCGGCGGCGGGGCGGGCTGCTCTTTGCCGCGGCGGGCGAACCGTTGGCGGATCGAAGGCTTGCTGTTCATAGGTCTGAGTCCAATCTAGCGCTGGATCGTTCGGAAAGCGTTACGGTATTCCCCCGAACCCACATCGTCACTTGCTTTGGCTGAATGGTCTTCGCCACCACGCCTACGATGCGGGCCTGCAGGGCGGCCAGGTTGGTCTCTTTGGCGGCGTATTCGGCGAAGTCGGCGACGACCTTGTCGGCATCGTAGCGTTGCCGGTTGAAGCGCCGGTCGATGGCGTCCTGCACTCGCCGCCGCACGGGCGAGAACAGCGCCGCGACGGCCAGGGTGCTGGCCACGATGGCGACCTCATTCCGTTGGCCGCCCAGCGCGCCGATCACTCCCTGGGCGATGATATTGGCCCCAAAGTAGACGACAGCGAGGGCGGCCGAGACGATGGCGTAGGTCACCGTCCGCCGAACGATGACATCGATGTCCCACAACCGATAGCGCAGGATGGCGATCCCCACCGAGAGTGGAAGCGTTGCCGACGCCA
>Ga0209477_1001898_pt1 | contig 12444 bp, 15 predicted proteins | sample KloWWTupernatant_FD_187180 | JGI IMG/M metagenome (GOLD analysis project Ga0209477, IMG submission 187180) | Active sludge microbial communities from Klosterneuburg, Austria, studying microevolution and ecology of nitrifiers - Klosterneuburg... | ecosystem: Engineered > WWTP > Aerobic digester >...
GGGCGGCCTCGTAGCGGTTATGGCTGTTGCGCAGTTCCGCGAAGGTGGCCGGGTCGTTCCAGCGCACGCTCACCGGGCCCGCTTCGGGCAGGGCGCGCGGTGCATCGGCGGCCAGCATGTCGCTGCGGGGGGTGGAGGCGCAGCCGGCCATGGCCAGCGCGAGCGCCAACGGCAGCACGAGGGACTTGGATCGCATGGCGGTCTCCGCGATGGGTGCGAAGGCCAGTGTGCGCCGGGCCGGGCGCGCGCGGGAGGGGTGCGGGGATCGCTGGTCAGCCGCCGTTCTGATCCGGCGCGCCGGTTCCTTCGGTGGTGTCCAGGAACCAGGCCTCGACCGTGCCCTTGACCTTCATCGTCATCGGCTGGCCGCGGCGATCGAGCGACTTGCCGACCGGCAACCGCACCCAGCCTTCGCTGATGCAGTACTCGTCGACGTTGTGGCGTTCCACCCCGTTGAAGCGGATGCCGATCCCGCGCTCCAGCGCCGCCGGATCATGGAACTTGCTGCGCGGATCGTTGGACAGGTGGTCCGGCGGGGTGCCGGTGCTGGGCGTGCTTGCGTCGGTCATGGGCGTGCTGCCGGCCTCGAGGGGCCGACAGCATACCGATCCGCGCGGGCTTCGCGGAGCCCGGTCAGCCGAGCTTGCGCGCGGCCGCGAACGACGCCAGGTTGCCCAGGCCGATCGCGCCGACCAGCACCGCGATCACGCCGGGGCTGATGTCCTGCCAGCCGGCGGCCTCGACGATGCCGAAGCCCAGCGCCAGCGCGACCAGGGTGATGCCCCAGCGCAGCGAGGCCAGCCGGCGGTTGCTCTCGTCGCCCTCGAGGATGCTGCGGACCAGGTCGGGCGCGCCGTTGCTGGCGACCAGCTGCTTGCGGACGCGGGCGTCGACCACCGCCTTGATCGAATAGGCGATGGCGGCGAACAGGGCGATCGGGACCAGCATTGCGTAATCCATGGGGTCTTCCTCCGTTGGGTTTTCGTTTTCGGGGCGTGCCGGCCACGGGGGCCGTTCGGGCAAAGGGATACGGCGGTTGCCGGGTCGGTTGCAGCCGGTCGTCGAAAACCCGCGCGAAGTCCTTGCAACCATCCGGACCATGGGCGTATCCCATGTCGCATGGATGCCGATCGTGCCCTCGTCGAAGCCGTGCTCGCGAACCGCGCGGGCGCGTTCGAGCAGCTGGTGCGCGACTACCAGGGGCTGTGCTGGTACGTGATCCAGCGCATGGTGCGGCACCCGGAGGACACCCGCGAGCTGTGCCAGGAAGCGTTCCTGCGGGTGCACCGCTACCTGCACCAGTACCGCTTCGACAGCCCGCTGAAGTCGTGGATCGGGCAGGTGGCGTACTCGGTCGCCAAGCGCCACCTGGAACGCAAGCGGATCGCGCTGGTGGATCCGGTGGGCGACGAGGACGGCCTGTCCCTGCTCGACAACATCGGCGACGGCGGCGACCTGCAACAGGAACATGTGCAGGCCGACGACGAGCGCGAGCTGCATGCCGCCATCGAGCGCCTGCCGCCGCTGCAACGCACGCTGCTGACCCTGTATCACCTGGAAGAGCTGCCGATCGGCGAGATCGCTTCCATCACCGGGCTCGCCGAAGGCACCATCAAGAGCCATCTGTTCCGTAGCCGAAAGACACTGCGCGATCTCCTCACGCCGCGCATCGGAGTTGCCGCATGAACCACCAGGACCGCCAACACCCGATCGACGAAGCCCGCTGGCAGGCGCAGGAAAAGGCCCGCCGCGGGGATGCCGATGCCGATCCCGATGACCTGCGCATCGCCCGCGCGCTGCGGCGTGCGCCGCCGGTGGACCTGCCGTTCGACTTCGCCAGCCAGGTCGCATCGCTGGCGCGTGCGCAGGCGGCGGCGAACTGCCTGCTGGAGCAACGCCTGCTGCGTGGACTGGTGTTCGTGTTCGCCCTGTCGGCGGCGGTGGTGATCGCCTGGCAAGGCCGCGGCTGGACCGCCGGGCTGGCCGCGGTGTTGCCGGGTGGCAGCGACGCGGTCGGCTGGAGCGCCGCCGCCGCGCTGTGCGTGCTGGCCAACTGGGGTTTCGCTGCGCTGCGCGGGCAGTTCGGCCGCGGGCCGCGCACCAGCGCCTGATCGCTGCCGGTGGAGGGCCTCGCTACACTGCGCGGATGAGCACCACCCATCGCGACCAGGCCCTCGACGCCCTCCTGCATCCGTTCGCCGAAGGCCTGCTGCGCTGGCCGCAGGCCGGCAACGCGCTGTTCCTGCGCGCCCGCGAAGGCGCGGCCCTGCATGCGCTGGGCGTGCGCGGAATGGTCGCCACCCAGCCGTTCAAGCCGGAAGCCGAACGGCTGCAGCGGGTCGGCGTGGAGCTGCTGGACGAAGACGCGCTGCCGGCGACCAGATTCCCGTTGGTACTGGTGTTGCCGCCGCGCCAGCGCGAGGAAGCACGCGCGCTGCTGGCCAAGGCCTGCACCGCGGTTGCGCCGGGCGGGATGGTGATTGCCGCGGTGGCCAACGACGAGGGCGCGAAGTCCCGCGAAGCCGACCTGAAGCTGCTCGCGGGTGGCCTCAACGTCATCAGCAAGCACCATTGCCGGGTGTCCTGGACCCGGCCCGACGCCACGTTCGATGCCGCGCTCGTCGCCCAATGGTCGAAGGCCGATGCCCCGCGCGCGGTCCGCAGCGCGGAGGTGCCGGGCGGCGCGTTCCAGACCCGCCCCGGCGTGTTCGCCTGGGATCGGGTGGATGCCGCGTCGAGGATGCTGGCGCAGGTCCTGCCGGACGACCTGCACGGCCGCGTCGCCGATTTCGGCGCCGGCTGGGGCTACCTGTCCCTGCAGGTGCTGGCGCGTTGCCCGAAGGTGGCCTCACTCGACCTGTACGAGGCCGATGCGCGGTCGCTGGCGCTGGCCGACGAGAACCTCGCCGACGCGCACCTGCCCGTGCATTGCCACTGGCATGACGTCGCCCGCGGCGTCGACGAACGCTTCGATGCGATCGTCTGCAACCCGCCGTTCCATGCGCTGGGCCGCGGCGACCGCCCGGATATCGGCCGTGCGTTCATCGCCGCCGCCGCCAGCGCACTCAAGCCCGGCGGCCGCCTGTGGCTGGTCGCCAACCGCCACCTGCCATACGAACAGGCGCTGGGCGAAGGATTCGCGCAGGTGCGCACGCTTGCGCAGGACGGCGGCTTCAAGATCGTCGAAGGTGAAAAGGCGCGTGCCTAGCGGACGCCATCAAGGCGTCTGCTGCGCCTTTGAACGACCGGCCATGGATGGCCGGGCCGTGGGTCGCCAGGCGGCTTGGCTGGGCCATGGATGGCATCGAGGTTCTGCAAGGAGACTTGGATGAAGCTGGTCAAGCACCTCGCCAACCTGGGCTACGGCAGCCGCAAGGACGTGCAGTGGATGTTCCGCGAAGGCCGCGTCACCGATGCCGCCGGCGAGGTGCTGTACGCGGACGACCCGCTGGACCACGACAACATGCGCGTCGATGGCGAACCGCTGGACCTGGCGCCCGGCGTGTTGCTGGTGCTCAACAAGCCTGCCGGCCATACCTGTTCGATGAAGGATCGCGGACGCATCGTGTTCGACCTGTTGCCGCCACGCTTCCGCCTGCGCAATCCGCCGCTGTCGACGGTCGGCCGGCTGGACCGCGACACCTCGGGCCTGCTGCTGCTGACCGACGACGGCCAGTTGCTGCACCGGATCATTTCGCCGAAGTCGAAACTGCCGAAGGTGTACCTGGCCACGCTGGCGCAGGACCTGCGCGGCGACGAGGCGGCCGTTTTCGCCAGCGGCACGCTGCTGCTGGAATCGGAAACCACGCCGCTGCTGCCGGCGGAACTCGAGGTGCTGGATGCGCGCCGCGCGCGCCTGACCCTGCACGAAGGCCGCTACCACCAGGTGCGGCGAATGTTCGCGGCGGTCGGCAACCATGTCGATGCGCTGCACCGCGAACGCGTCGGCGGGTTGACGCTCGGCGACCTGCCGGAAGGGCAGTGGCGGGCGTTGGGCGAGGAAGATCGCGTCCGGCTATTGGCTCCTGCATAGTCGCGAGAAAGCCGCATTGCGCGAGGCGCCTGCCCGCCGTGGCTGCGGAAAGCGCGCCATGGATGGCGCGCGGCGGCGACTCGAACAGGATGTTCGCAGGAGCCGAGTAGCAGCCATGGCGGGCAGGCGCCTCGCGCTGCCTTGAACCCCGCAGTAACGCCTCGACATCGGCTCCGCTTTGGCGGTTTCAGGCTTCGTCGGACAGCAGCTTGCCGAATCCTTCGCTTCCGAGTTCCTGCATCGTCGCCACGTTGCGCTCGATGATGCTGTCCGGTTCCGGATACGCGGCCACCGCGCGGTCCACGCTGTCCTCGCGCAACAGGTGCAGGATCGGGTACGGCGCGTGGTTGGTCAGGTTCACGGCATCGTCCGGCTCGGTGCCGGCGAACTGGTAGTGCGGATGGAAACTCGCGACCTGCAGCACGCCATCCAGGTCCAGCGCCTCGACCAGGGCATCGGCGTCGTCCAGGAAATCGTTGAAGTCCAGGAAATCCCCCAGCACCTGCGGATGCACCAGCAGGGTGGTGTCGACCTGCCCGGCGGGCGTGTCGCGCAGCAGGGCCATCTCCTCGCCGAGTTGCTCCAGCAGCGCGCGTTCGGTGCTGGCGTCGCTGACCACGATCCGTACCTGGTTCCTGGCGTACACCGCCTTGGCGAACGGGCACAGGTTCAGCCCGATGACCGCGCGCTCCAGCCAGCGGCGGACGTCGGCCTCGACCCGGGCCGGGTCGAACGCGTCAGTCACGGAAGTTGTCGAACTGCAGCGGGCGCTCGAACTCCTGCGCGCGCAGCAAGGCCATGGCGGCCTGCAGGTCGTCGCGCTTCTTGCCGCTGACCCGCAGCTTGTCGCCGTTGATCTGCGAGTCGACCTTGAGCTTGGCGTCCTTCATCGCGGCCTGCAGCTTCTTCGCCAGCTCGCGCTCGATGCCCTGCTTCACCGTCACCTTCTGCCGCGCGCCGGCCAGGTTGGTGTCGATGTCGCCGAACTCCAGGCAGCGCGCATCGATCTTCCGCGCCACCAGCCGCGCACGCAGGATGTCGGTCATCTGCTGCAGCTGGAACTCGCTGGGCGCGGATTGCGAGATCACGTTGTCGTCGAGCACGAACGACGCCTCCACGCCCTTGAAGTCGAAGCGCGTCGACAGCTCGCGGTTGGCCTGGTCCACCGCGTTGGTGAGTTCGTGGGTATCCACTTCGGAAACGATGTCGAAGGAAGGCATGGCGCAGGCCGGCAGGTGACGGGGCGGGCAGGTTACCGCATGCTGGCGCGATGGAAACGCTGACCACCGAAATGCGCGCGCAGGCGCAACGCCGGCACCGCGGCATGCTGATGATGCTGGCGGCGGTCGGCATGTTCGCGCTGATGGATGCCGCGCTCAAGCTGCTGTCGGCGCACTATCCGCCGTTCCAGGTGGCGGCCCTGCGCGGGCTGTCCTCGCTGCCGCTGGTGCTGGCCTGGGCATTGGCGACGGTCGGTCCGGCGGCGCTGCTGCGCGTGCGCTGGCCGCTGCACCTGATGCGCGGCGTGCTCGGGATCACGATGATGGCCAGCTTCGTCTTCGCGCTGAAGCGGCTGCCGCTGTCCACCGCGTATTCGATCTTCTTCGTCGCCCCGCTGCTGATCACCGCGCTGTCGGTGCCGATCCTCGGCGAGCGGGTCGGGCCGCGGCGCTGGACCGCGATCGCGATCGGCCTGCTCGGCGTGCTGGTGGTGCTGCGCCCGACCGGCGAGGGCGTGTTCACGCTGGCGGGCCTGGCGGTGCTGCTGGCCGCCACCGGCTACGCGGTCTCGGCGATCACCGTGCGGGTGCTGGCGCGGACCGATTCCAACCAGGCGATGGTGGTATGGCTGCTGGCGCTGATGGCGCTCGGCGCCGGCGCCCTGGCGCTGCCGCAGTGGGTGCCGCTGCGGATGCAGGATGCCTGGCTGATCGCCGGGATCGGGGTTGCCGGTTCGATCGGCCAGTACACCATCACCGAAGCATTCCGGCTCGGCGAGGCGTCGCTGATCGCGCCGCTGGAATACACCGCGCTGGTGTGGGGGGTGGCATTGGACCTGGCGCTGTGGGGCGTGCTGCCGGACTCGGTCACCTGGCTGGGCGCGGCGATCATCATCGCCAGTGGCCTGTACCTGATCCGCCGCGAAAAGGTGCACGCGGAGGCGGAGCACCCCTGAAGCGGGCGGCGTGCCGGCGATGTCCGGTTTCGGCGCGCTGCTGCGCATACACCAGGACATCCACCAGGAGTCCTGCCATGCAACGCACGCCACTGATCGTCGCCATCGTCGCCAGCCTCGGCCTGGCCGGCGCCCTTGCCTATGCCGCCAACAGCGGTGCCATCACGCGGGTGTCCGCGCCATCGGCGCATGCGGCACTGCAAACGCTGCAGTCCGCACCGGCCGGCCGGGCGTTCGCCGCCGCCCAGTCGACCCGGTCTGCGAAGCCGGCGCCGCCACCGCCGCCGCCGCCGACCGTCGAAGACGTGGGCGACGTCGATTCCTTCGGCCGCAACCTGCGCTGGCTCGGCGTCGCCAGTGGCTTCGCGGTGGTCTCCACCGACTGCGCGTCGATCCTTGCCCAGGACCCGGATGCCACCTGCCAGCAGGTCAGCAGCCAGCCCGGCGTCACCAGCTTCACCTTCAATGACGTCGCCCGCATCCGGCTGCCCGCGGGCGCCTCCCACTCGCTGCTCTGCCACTGGTTCTCGCCGCAGGTGACCGCGTCGTTCACCAATTCCTCGGACGCACCCGTGCTGGCACGGTTGACCAGCCGTCCCAGCGTGACCGTGGAGAATCCGGTGCTGAACGATCCGGCGTTGATCGATCCGAGCACCGGGGCGGCGTTCGGCGGCAAGCTCACCACCAGCGTCACCGGCACCGAGCGCCTGGTCTTCACGCTGGCGCCGTGGGCCCAGCACCACCAGACCCTGCGTGGCTCGCAGACCTGCATCGGCGGGATGCTGTCGAAGCGGGCGCTGGTCGAGGGCTATGGCCTGACCGAGGCCCAGGCCGCCAGCTTCTTCGCCAGCCCCACCACCCTGCGCCTGAACATCCAGGGTGTGACCGCCTCCGCCGACGAAGTGACGTTCAGCGTTGGCCTGCGGGTGATCGGCGACTGATCCCGGCCACGGCCGGCGCGGCAGCATCCCGCGCCGGCCCATGCCGATTGCCGCGTGCCGTCGCCTAGCCGGTGGTCTTTCGTGGCGGCGGCAGCACCACCAGGACCGCGTACCCGCGGGCAAGGCCGGGGTGCCGCTGGCCCGCCAACGAAACCTGCGGCGTGATGCGGCAATCGGTGGCGGCGGTCCCGCCGGTGCCCGGCATGCCCAGGCCGCTGCCCAGGCCGACCACCATCAGGCCCAGCGCCAGCGCGCCGCGCCACAACACATGCTGGATCGATTTCATCGTCGTTCCTCGTGGTGGCGATCGGGGGACATGCACGCCACTGCACGAGAGATGCACCCGGCGCGCGGATGGTTGCGGCGCCCGAGGCCGGCGTGACCTGCGGAATATCGGCCGCCGCCACGTGTCCTGCGGGACATTCGAAAGAATTACCCGGATGAATCACGGAATATTGCCCGGCGGTTTGTTCCGGGGCGCTGGATGTGGCAACAATACCGGCCTTTCCGGGTCCCGGAGTGAGGCATGGCTGAGCTGAAGGAAGCGCGCGTCCCCGATATCGGCGGTCATGGCGACGTGCCGGTGATCGAATTGCTGGTCAAGCCCGGCGACACCGTGGCCAGGGACCAGGGCCTGGTCACCCTGGAGTCGGACAAGGCGACGATGGAAGTGCCGTCGCCGTTTGCCGGCGTGGTCAGGGAGCTGAAGGTGAAGCTCGGCGACACCCTTTCGGAGGGTGGACTGGTCGCGATCATCGAGATCGCCGCGGAGGCCACTGGCGCCGCCGTTGCCGCGGCCCCGACGCCGGCCCCGCCGCCGCCGCCGGGTGCGCAGCCCGAAGCAGTGCGGCCGCAGGCAGCCCCCGCGGAAGCCGCCGCCCCGGTGGCGCCGGTGGCGGTCGCGGCAACCCCCGGCACCATCGCCGGCGCATCGGCCGCGAGCCCGGTCGCGCCGATGGGTGCCGGCCTGCCGCCGGTGCGCTTCGATGCCGACGCGGTGCTGCCGGACAGGGTGCCCTATGCCAGCCCGGCGGTGCGCCTGTTCGCGCGCGAGCTGGGCGTGGACCTGATGCAGGTCACCGGCAGCGAACGCGGCGGCCGCATCGGCAAGGATGACGTGCGCAGGTTCGTGAAGGCGGCGCTGGCAGGCGGGATTGCCGCGCCGGTCGCGGCGGCCGCACCCGCCGGTGGCGGCGGCCTCAACCTGATCCCGTGGCCGACGGTGGATTTCGCGAAGTTCGGCGCCATCGAAAGCAAGCCGCTGTCGCGCATCCAGAAGATTTCCGGCGCCAACCTCGCGCGCAACTGGGCGATGATCCCGCACGTCACCCAGCACGACGACGCCGACATCACCGACCTCGAGGCGCTGCGCGTCGCCCTGAACGACGAGAACGCCAGGGCGATCGCCGCGGGCAAGGCCGGCAAGCTGACCATGCTTGCGTTCCTGATCAAGGCCAGCGTGGCGGCGCTGAAGAAGTATCCGAACTTCAACGCCTCGCTGGACGGCGACAACCTGGTCCTCAAGCAGTACTACAACATCGGCTTCGCGGCGGACACGCCGAACGGGCTGGTGGTGCCGGTGCTGCGCGATGCCGACCAGAAGGGCGTGATGGAGATCGCCCGGGAAATGGGCGAACTGGCCGCCGCCGCGCGCGACGGCAAGCTTGCGCCCGCGCAGATGCAGGGCGGCTGCTTCACCATCAGCTCGCTGGGCGGGATCGGCGGCACCGCGTTCACCCCGATCATCAACGCACCGGAAGTGGCGATCCTCGGGGTGTCGAAGTCGGACATGAAGCCGGTCTGGAACGGCCAGGAATTCAGGCCGCGCTTGATGCTGCCGCTGTCGCTGAGCTACGACCACCGGGTGATCGACGGCGCCGCCGCGGCGCGCTTCACCGCCTACCTCGCACAACTGCTGGCCGACCTCCGTCGGGCCATGCTCTGACGGAGGCGGACATGGCGGACATCGAAAGCAAGGTTCCGGACATCGGCGGCCACGGCGACGTGCCGGTCATCGAAATCCTGGTCGCGGTCGGCGACACGGTGAAGAAGGACCAGGGCCTGGTCACCCTGGAATCCGACAAGGCCACCATGGAAGTGCCGGCGATCGCCGATGGCGTGGTCAAGGCGCTGAAGGTCAAGCTGGGCGACGTGGTGTCGGAAGGCGCGCTGATCGCGGTGATCGCCGCGTCTGACAGCGGAACGGCTGTCCAAAGCGGCGCGGCTGAATCTCCACCCGCACCTGTCGCTACAGCAACCAGGGCCGAAGCTGCGGCGCCCGGGCCTGCGCCCGCCGCGAGCCCTGCGCCCGCAACGCCCGCGCCGCAGGCCGCGGCATCCTCCGGCCGCACGGCCGACATCGACTGCGCGCTGGTGGTGATCGGCGCCGGCCCCGGTGGCTACACCGCCGCGTTCCGTGCAGCGGACCTCGGGCTCGATACGGTGTTGATCGAACGCTACCCCAGCCTTGGCGGGGTCTGCCTCAACGTCGGCTGCATCCCGTCGAAGGCGCTGCTGCATGCGGCCGACGTGATCGACCAGGCCGCGCATGCCAGCGACTTCGGCGTCGATTTCGGCAAGCCGAAGATCAACATCGACACCCTGCGCGGCTACAAGGAAAAGGTCGTCGGCCAGCTCACCAAGGGCCTGGCCGGCATGGCCAGGCAGCGCAAGGTGCGGGTGGTGCAGGGCACCGCGAAATTCGTCTCGGCGAACGAACTGGAAATTTCTGTGGAAGCGGGCGTCGGCGCGGACGGCAAGGCGCAACTGCTGCACTTCGCCAACTGCATCATCGCCGCCGGCTCGCAGCCGGTGAAGCTGCCGTCGTTCCCGTGGGACGACGCGCGGGTGATGGATTCCACCGATGCGCTGGACCTCGCGGACGTGCCGAAGAAATTGCTGGTCGTCGGCGGCGGCATCATCGGCCTGGAAATGGCGACGGTGTACCGCGCGCTGGGCAGCGAGGTGACCGTGGTCGAGTTCATGCCGCAGCTGATGCCGGGCGCCGACCTCGACCTGGTCAAGCCGCTGGCGGACCGGCTGAAGAAGCATGGCATTGCAATCCACCTCAAGACCAAGGTGGTCGAGGCCAAGGCGCAGAAGAACGGCATCGCCTGCACGTTCGAGGGCGAGAGCATCCCGGACGGCAAGCTGTATGACCGCGTGCTGGTGTCGGTGGGCCGCGCGCCGAATGGCGGCAAGCTCGATGCGGGCAAGGCCGGCGTGGAGGTGACCGAACGCGGCTTCATCGACGTCGACCGGCAGATGCGCACCAACGTGCCGCACATCTTCGCGATCGGCGACCTGGTCGGCCAGCCGATGCTGGCGCACAAGGCGACGCACGAGGGCAAGCTGGCGGCGGAAGTCGCGGCCGGCGAGAAGAAGGAGTGGGTGGCCCGGGTGATCCCGAGCGTGGCCTACACCGATCCGGAGATCGCCTGGGTCGGCGTCACCGAAACCGAGGCCAAGGCGAAGGGCCTGAAGGTCGGCGTCGGCAAGTTCCCGTGGGCGGCTTCGGGCCGCGCCATCGGCCTGTCGCGCACCGAGGGCTTCACCAAGCTCATCTTCGACGAGGACAGCCATCGCATCATCGGCGGCGGCATCGTCGGCGTGCATGCAGGCGACCTGATCGCGGAGATCGGGCTGGCGATCGAGATGGGCTGCGAAGTCGCCGACATCGGCCATACCATCCACCCGCATCCGACCCTGAGCGAATCGGTGGGGATGGCGGCCGAGGTGTTCGACGGCAGCATCACCGACCTGTACATCCCCAGGAAGCGCTGAGCCGCGGCGCCGCCGCTGCTGCGGCCGCGGGGCGTCAGCGCGTGACCGGTCCGGCGGCGAGGGCGCGCCGGGCCTCGATCCGCTTCCACAGCTTTTCGTGGAAATGGAAGACCACGGTGTTGCAGGCCGGTTCGATCACCGCCAGCAGGCCGCCCATCCACCATTTGCCGGTCAGCAGCCAGCCCACCGAGAACGCCACGCCCAGGTGCAGGGAAGCAAAGCTCAGGGTCTTGGCCACCAGCCTGTCCTTGAATGCGAATGATTATCATTCTATCCCAATGACCTGCAGTTTCAAGGCCACGGGCCTGAAAAAGAAGCCCCGGCGCGGACGGCCGGGGCTCCTGGCGCCCTTCCTGAGCTGACGAGGAGGGGAGCGGGCGCCCAGCACGTCTGACACCCGTGCGCGCTGGAAGTTTCCCGTGGCCCGGAGTCTTTCGGCGGTTGCCGGCGGATTTTCGCGCCTGCTATACTTTTGCGGCTTCGCGGGGCGGTTTTGATGGCTTGATGAAGCCGACCTGCGGCACCGTTTCGAAGTCGGGTCCTCCGCGTGCTCAATTCCGCTGCCGCGGGCCGGCGGCTGGCGCTGCGGGTGGTGGTCATCCAGGCCATCACCACGCTGCTGACAGCCCTGGCCTGCCTGATGATCGGGCCGCGCACCGCGCTTGCGGCGCTGGCCGGTGGCGGTGCGATGGCGCTGGGAAGCCTGGCGGCGGCCTGGGGCGCGTTCGGCGGCGGCGTGGTCGGGGCCGGCATGGCCCTGGGACGGTTGCTGCTGGGAACCGCCGCGAAATGGCTGGTGGTCGCCGTGGGCTTGTTCCTGGCGATGGCGGTATGGCGGTTGCCGGCGGTGCCGGTACTGGCCGGGGCGGCGATGGCCGCGGCGGCCTTGATGGTTTCGATGAAATTCTTGGCGGCACAGCGCAGTACGACGAGGGCGAACGCGTGATCCTGGAAGGCATGGTGCTGGAACCGAGCGGCGGCGAATCCGGTGGGGGTGGCCTGACCGGCTACATCGTCCACCACCTGACCCACAACGTGGTCTACGTGGCCGGGCAGAAGCTGCACTTCGACTCGTGGATGGTCGCGCTGCTGCTGGGCCTGCTGGGCTGCTTCCTGCTGTGGACCCAGGCGCGCAAGGCGACCGCGGGCGTGCCGTCCAAGGCGCAGGCGTTCGTCGAGCTGGTGGTCGAGTTCGTCGACTCCCAGGTCAAGGACACCTTCCACGGCGACCGCCGCTTCATCGCGCCGCTGGCGCTGACCATCTTCGTCTGGGTGTTCTTCATGAACGCCATGGACCTGCTGCCGCTGGACCTGCCGGCCGGCATCGTCACCGCGGTCGCCGGCGAGGAAGCCGCGCACCACACCTACCTGCGCTGGGTGCCGACCGCCGACGTCAACACCACGTTCGCGATGTCGATCACCGTGTTCTTCCTGATCATCTTCTATTCGATCAAGGCCAAGGGCGGCTGGGGCTTCACCAAGGAGCTGTTCACCGCGCCGTTCCACGCGCA
>Ga0209477_1001904_pt1 | contig 12428 bp, 12 predicted proteins | sample KloWWTupernatant_FD_187180 | JGI IMG/M metagenome (GOLD analysis project Ga0209477, IMG submission 187180) | Active sludge microbial communities from Klosterneuburg, Austria, studying microevolution and ecology of nitrifiers - Klosterneuburg... | ecosystem: Engineered > WWTP > Aerobic digester >...
CCGACCCTGCCCCATGTGCAGGACGAGCTGCGGCACCTCGGCGTCGGGGTCAGCAGCGGGCTCGGTCGATCCCTCGGGTGGATGTCCGGCGGTGAGGTCGGTCACCCGCCCAAGGTTGGCACCGGCGCCTTCCCTGTTCGCGGACCGCTCAGCCGGGTCCGAACATCATCAGCCACTGCTCGGCGCTGCGCGGCTTGAACACCACGTTGCGGGCTCGGGTGTCGCCCATCAGGTCCGAGGACTCGACCGAGTACTGGTGGCCCGGGAACAGCAGGGCGTCGTCGGGCACTCGGGCGAGGGTGCCGGTCAGCGAGTGGTAGAGCGCCTCGGGGTCGCCGCCGGGCAGGTCGGTGCGGCCGCAGCCGTCGAGGAAGAGCGTGTCGCCGGACACCAGGCAGTTGTTGACGTAGAAGCACTGGCTGCCCGGCGTGTGGCCCGGGGTGTGGATCAACTCGACGGGGATGTCACCGACCATCACGATGTCGCCGGCGTCGTGGGTCACCAGGTCTGCAGCCGTCAGCTCGGTGACCTTGAGCACCCACTCGGCCTCATCGGACTGGACGTGGATCGGCACCCCCGCCACCTCGACGAGCTCGGCCGCGCCCTCGATGGTCATGCCCATCATCGATCCCCCGCAGTGGTCGGGGTGGTAGTGGGTGACCAGCGCGCCGCTGAGCGTCATCCCGTCGGCGGCCGCGACCGCGACCAGGTCCGACACCGCGTAGGCCGGGTCGACCACGACGCACTCGCCCCGGACACGGTCGCCGATCAGGTAGGCGAAGTTGACCATCTGGGTGGCGACCGGATCGCCGACCGCGAAGTCCCGACCGGCGAGCAACTGGCGGAAGTAGAAGCGGTCGTCGAACGCACCCGGGCCGTGCGCGCCCGCGGTCCGGGGATGGTCGTTCGGTTCGGGACGGAGATCGCTCACCTCCGGCACGCTACTGCGGCCCTCCCCGTTCACCCCGAGCGGAGCCAGCCCGCCAACAGGTCCTTGTAGGCGCGGTCGTATCGCTCGTAGTCGGCACGCAGCGCGTCGCCGGACCAGCGCCGGTCGAGCAGCTCCCGGGGCAGCAGCGGATCGGCGTTGAAGTGGCGCAGGACCGCCGCGGACAGCACGAACCCCGGAGCGAGGGCGTCGACGTCGCCGGCGTCGAGGCGTTCGAGGAGTCGGGCCATCTCCCGTCGCAGGTCGATGGCGTGCTCCGCCCACGACGGCAGGTCCCACAGCCGGGTGGCCAGGTCGGCGTCATCGTCGGGGTGGACGTGGAACCAGCGGGTGAACGGCGCGACGACGCTCCGGGATTCGGTTCGATCGTCGTCCATCGGCAGGTTGTCGGGACGCAGCCAGACGCCGTCGCGCAGCTCGGCCATCCGCAGTCGTCCCATCGCCCGGCGCAGGGCGGCCCGGTCCGCGGCGGAGCGTCCACCCGGCTCGACGACGGCCTGGGTCCATGCCCCGGACCACTCGAGCGTGGTGGCGGATCGGCTGGCTTCCTGGCGTCGTTGGCGCTCGGCGAGCTCACCGGTCAGCTCGTACCAGCCGTCGTCGTCACGAGTGGCATCGCCGGCTGCGACCATCCGCGACAGGGCGGTGCGGACCGCGCCCTCCTCCAGTCCGAACAGAGCTCCGGCGCGAACCAGCGCCGGAGCCGGCATCCGCGGTGGGTGGGTCCCCAACAAGGTCGACGCCAGCACCGAGCGGGTGGTCAACGGACGGTCGGCCACCACCGGGGATCTCGAGGTCGGTGGGGCCACTCCCTCACGCTAGACGGGGGACCGGCCATTACACTCCTGGTTCAGTTGTCATTGAGGATGTAATCTGACTGTGTGACCACCACCGTCCGTGCCCCGCTCACGATGCTGCCGCCGTCGGAGGCCCTGACCGACGTGCTGCCCACCGAGCGCCTGGGCCCCACCGGCCGACCCGTCGGGGAGCTGCGCGCCGAGCTGTACCGGGTCCCGAACCTGGCCAACGTCGGCCACGTCGCCGGGGTGTGGATCCAGTCGGTCGGCGTGCTCGCCCTGGCTGCGTGGTGGGGGAACCCGGTCGGCTGGATCGCGGCGTTCCTCCTGATGGGACGGGCGATGGCCCGCTTCGCCATCCTCGCCCACGAGGCGTCGCACCGCCTGCTGTTCACGAATCGGCGGATCAACGACTGGGTGGGGGCGTGGCTGCTGGCATACCCGGCCTTCGTCCCGTTCGACCTCTACCGCCGATCCCACATGGCGCACCACAGGGAGGAGTTCGGACCCACCGAACCCGACCTGATGCTCTACACCGGCTACCCGATCACCTCGGCGTCGTGGCGGCGCAAGCTGACCCGCGACGCCGACGGCAACAGCGGCTGGAAGAACCTGCGGTCGCTGCTGCTCGCGGTGCGCTCCGCCACCGCCCGGCCCGTGGCACTCAAGATCCTGGGCTGGCAGGTCGTGCTGTTCGTCGGGTTGTGGGTCGGCCTCGGTCACTGGTGGGTGTACCCGGTGTTCTGGCTGCTCCCGTGGATGACGGTGTGGCGCGTGTTCAACCGGCTGCGCGCCGTCGCCGAGCACGGGGGCATGGAGGCCTCACCGGACCGCCGGCTGACCACCCACCACGTCCGGCAGGGGTACTGGGCCCGGTTCTGGATCGTGCCGTTCAACACCGGCTGGCACCTGGCCCACCACGTCGACATCGGCGTGCCGTTCTCCAAGCTGCCCGCCCTGCAGCGCGAGCTCGAGGCCGCCGGCTACATCACACCGGCGCTGGAGTGGCCGAGCTACCGGGCCCTGTGGCGCCACGCCCGCAGCCGCCCCGACGCCAGCCCTCCCGACTGACCCACCCGTCCTGATCGGCCCAACCTTGACCCGTCCGACCGGCACCACCTGTCCACATCAGCCCGACCGGCTCCGGCACTCAGGCGGTGGCGGCCATCGCGGCACCCACCGCGTCGAGCACCAGTGCGACCTCGTCCTCGGAGATCACCAGCGGCGGCATGAACCGGATCACGTTGCCCCAGGTGCCGGCGTTCATCAGCAGCACCCGGGACTGCTCGCGGCAGTGGGCGATGACCGATGCAGTGCGGGCTGCGTCGGGCTCGCCCGTGACCGGGTCGCGGAACTCGATCGCCACCATCAGTCCCGGACCGCGGACGTCCGCGATCACCGGGTGCGCGTCGGCCAGGGTCGACAGGCCCGCTCGGAGCTGCTCGCCGCGGGCGTCGACCGCGTCGAGGAACCCGTCCGCGGTGAGCACCTCGATGGTGGCCAACGCCGCCGCGCAGCCGATCGGGTTGCCCCCGTAGGTGCCGCCGTGCGACCCGACCGGCCAGCGCTCCATCAACTCGGCCGACGCCCCGATCGCCGCGATCGGGAACCCCGACGCGATGCCCTTGGCCATCACCAGGATGTCGGGACGCACCCCGGAGCGCTCGACGTAGAACATGTGGCCGGTGCGTCCGAAGCCGCACTGCACCTCGTCCGCGATGAACAGGATCCCGTGCTCGTCGCAGATCTCACGGATGCCGCGCAGGAACCGGTCGGGGGCCGGGTGGTAGCCCCCCTCCCCGAGCACCGGCTCGAGGATCACCGCCGCGGTCTCGGCCGGGGCGGTCTGGCTGGCCAGCAGGAACCGCAGGTCGGCCAACGCCCGGTCGACCGCGTCGTCCTCGGTGAGGCCGGTGCCGACGGTGTGCGGGAACGTCGAGGGGAACACGCCGGACGGCAACGGGGTGTGCCCGGCGCGGTAGCCGGTCTTGGAGGTGGTCATCGCCATCGCCAGGTGGGTTCGACCGTGGAAGCTGCCCTGGAACACGATCACGTTGTGTCGGCCGGTGGCCTGCTTGGCCAGCTTGACCGCACCTTCGGTGGCCTCGGCTCCCGAGTTGGCGAAGAAGAAGGTGTCGATGTCGGCCGGGGCCAGCTCGGCCAGGCGGGCGGCGAGCGGTTCGAGCAGGTCGTGGCGGTAGCAGTTGACCTGGGCGTGGACGAACCGCTGGGCCTGCTCGGCGATGGCGGCGACCACCGTCGGGTGGCAGTGGCCCGTGGAGGTGACGGCGATGCCGGATGTGACGTCGAGGTACCGCTCGCCGTCGACGGTGGTGACCCAGCAGCCCTCCCCGCTGGCGACCTGCAGGTCGGTGACCTGGAACCACACCGGCGCCAGGTGCGAGCGCGGCGTGGCGGTGGACGGATCGACGATCGGTTCGGAGCCCATGGGTGCCGATGCTACGACGGCGGCCGGCGCCGGCCCGGGGCCGCGGATCCCACTTCGGTGAGCGAGGGGACCGCCGGTAGCGTCGGAGTCCATGACCGCCTCACCGTCTCCCGCCGGATCCGTCGACGCCCGTCGCGTCGCGTTCCTGGGGCCGGTCGGCACGTTCACCGAGCAGGCACTGCACCGGGAGGCGGACCTGGCCGCCGGCGAGTTGATCCCGATGGCGACCATGGCCGACGTGCTGTTCGCGGTCAACGAGGGCGACGTGGATGCCGGTGTGGTGCCCATCGAGAACGCCATCGAGGGCACGGTCAACGCCACCATCGACACCCTGGCGTTCGACGTCGACCTGGTGATCCAGCGTGAGCTGGTCGAACCGGTGAGCATGCACCTGCTGGTACCGCCGGGGTCTCGGCTGGACGGCGTCCGCGTCATCCACTCGATCCCGGTCGCGACCGCCCAGTGTCGGGCATGGCTGCGGGCGAACCTGCCCGACGCCGAGGTCCGTCCGGCCAACTCCACCGCCGAGGCGGCCGAGATCTGCGCCCGCACCGCGGACCCGGCGGTGGCGGCCATCGCCAACGCCCGCGCCGCCGAGGTGTACGGCCTGGAGCGCGCCGCGTCCGACATCGAGTCGCACCCCGAGAACCGGACCCGCTTCGTCGTGGTCGCCCGCTCGGGCATCCCCGCTCCGACCGGGCACGACAAGACCTCGATCGTCGTCTACCAGCGCGCCGATCGGCCCGGTTCGCTGCTGGCCATCCTCCAGGAGTTCGCAGCTCGTTCCATCAACCTGACGCTGCTGCACAGCCGTCCGACCAAGACGTCGCTCGGCGACTACTGCTTTCTGCTGGAGCTCGCCGGCCACGTCGCCGACGAGGTGGTGGCCGACTGCCTGCGGACCCTGCGGGCCACGCAGGCCGACGTGAAATTCCTGGGTTCCTACCCGGCCGCCGGCGAGCGGGGCGGCGAGGTCCGCGACCAGGCTGACGCGGCCCAGCAGGCGGCGCAGCGCTGGATGGCGGACCTGCGGTCCCAGATCAGGAACGGATCGACCGACTGACGGTTCCCGCGCTCCCGTCGACGGTGACGACCTCGCCGTCGACGAGGCGCTCGGTCGCTCCCGCGACCCCGACCACGCACGGGATCCGGCGCTCGCGGGCGACGATGGCGGCGTGAGAGGCCATACCTCCGGTGTCGGTGACCACGGCCGCGGCGCGCATCAGCGCCGGCATCCACTCCGGAGACGTCGTCGGGGCGACCAGCACCTCGCCGTCGAGCAGGTCCGGCGCGTCGCCCGGTGATCGCAGCACGCGGACCGGCCCCCGTGCCGCCCCCGCCGATGCACCGGTGCCGGTCAGCACCGTGTCGGGATCGTCCCACGGGGGCTCCGCTCCGCTCGAACCGCTCGTCGGGATCGTCCCTCCCGCTCCGGGGGTCGCGGATCCCGGGGCGGGGCGGCCCGTGATCGGGCGGGACTGCACGATCCAGATCGACCCGTCGGATCCGATCGTCCACTCGACGTCCTGCGGCGTGCCGAAGTGGTCCTCGATGCTCCGACCGAGCTCGTTGAGGGCGGCGACCTCGGCGTGGGACAGGACCGGGGCGGAGGTCGCCGACGGGTCGCCATCTCCGCTCGGTCGGGTCGCCTCCACGATGATCCCGCTCGTGCGGTCGACCTCGAACCGCTCGGGGTCCGAGCCACCCGACACGACCGACCCCCCGGCGCCAACGGCCTCGATCACCAGACGGTCGACCGCGGCGCGGGGGTCGACGGTGAACATGACGCCGGAGCGTTGCGACGGGGCCATGCGCTGGACGATCACCGCCATCGCCGGATCCGACACGCCCGACGGCTGCCGCGCCATGCCGGCGCGGTAGGCGATCGAGCGGGTCGACACCGACGACGACCAGCACACCGCGACCGCGGCCAGGACGGCGTCCGCTCCGACCACGCCGGTCACGCTGTCGTACATGCCGGCGAACGAGGCGTCCTCGGTGTCCTCACCGATCGCCGACGAGCGAACCGCCACCGCCGGCCCGATGCCTCCGGCGTCTCCGGAGGCCAGGGAGCGGTACGCGGCGAGCAGAGTGGAGCGGTGTCCGACCGACATCTCGGCGCGTGCCACGACCTCCCGCAGCGTCGCGACCCGCTGGTCGAGGTCTCCGGCATCACCGACCCGTTCGTTGAGATCCGCGACGCCCGCGGCCACCTGTTCAGCGACGCCGGCCGCGGCCAGCGCGGTTCGATGGACATCCACCGTGAGGACGGCGCCGTCGGGAACGGGGAAGCCCGCGCCGATCAGCTCCCCGAGTCGTGCCGCCTTGGGCCCGACGACGGACATGTCGCGTCCTCCGACGTCGGCCAGGGCGAGGACCGGCCGGTCGGTCACCGCGGGGGCTCAGCCGACGGCGCGTCGAGCATGGCCACGAGCTTGCGCGGAGCGACGGTTCGGTAGGCGTCCTCGACGATCGCGGCGACCTCGTCCCAGTCGACGTCGACGTCGAGGCGAACGCCCAGCCAGCCGCGGTGACCGACGTAGGGCGGAACGAAGAACCGCTCGGGTTCGGACTCGACCATCAACGCCTGCGCACCGTCGGGAGCGGCGCACCAGATCGCCAGACGGCCGTCTCCGTGGTGGTCGTCGTGGAACATGACGAAGGTCTTACGGACGAAGAACGTGGGGCTGCTGTGGCTCAGCTTCTCGGTCGCTTCGGGCAGGTCGAGGCAGATCCGACGCACCTCGACGAGGGCGGCGTCGGCGTCGGCCTCGGTGTAGGGCAGCTCCGAACCCATCGGGACCATCCTCCCGCACCGGTACGATCGACGCACTCACCACCCTGGAGGGATGGCAGAGCGGACGAATGCGACGGTCTTGAAAACCGTTGGGCCGGCAACGGTCCCGGGGGTTCGAATCCCCCTCCCTCCGCTGCGAAGCCCCGCAATGACGGGGCAGGATCACGCTCGGTTCGCCGGCAGCGCTCCCGCCAGGAGTCGAGCGATCCGCTCGACGTCGTTCTCGCCCAGGGTCCCCGGCCGATCGATCAACTCTGCGAGCTTTCCGGGCCAGCTGACCCACACGTCCCCAAAGCGCAAGGGCTTGCGGAAGAGCAGCGGCCACTCCGCTCCGACGAAGGTCAGTGCACAGTGCACCGGCACGGCCTCATCACCCAGCGCCGTGATCACTGCCTCCCGCTGCCAGCCCATGCCACCGACGAGCTTCGTCTGATCTCGACCATCGACGTACAAGCGCAAGTCTGTTGAGAACCAACCGCCCTTGTCGCGCTTCTCGACCTTCCCGCGGTAGCGCTTCGCGTCGACGACCCAGACGCCGGACGACGCGATGACGAGATGATCGATGTTGCCGCGCGTCCGAGGCACCTTGCGGTCGTGCAGCAACACCGTCTGGTCACCCAGGCGCTCACTCAGGATCTCTGCGACACGCTCCTCGCCTACCGCGCCCTCCTTCCATGCCCGGGTGGTCTGCGGGTCGTCCGAGAGCGCCTTGGCGATCCGCCCGATCCGACCGGTCCCCCATCGCGCCTCGATCTGGGCCTCGTGCTTGGCCTGGCGGCGCGCGTGCTCCTTGCGGGCCGAGGCGCCAGCCACTCCTGTGTCGATCTCCGACAGAGCGACAGCCTCCGTCGCTGACGGCTCGACATCGACGGGCAGACCAAGGCATGAGGTGGCCGGAGCGTCGACCCCGATGCAGGCGAGACAGGTCACCGTGCGCGCGGTGGGGTCCCAGACCGCTGTTGTGCCCGCAGGCAGGTCGGCGTTGCAGGTGGCGCATCGGTCATCGCGGCGCAACGACATCCGCTTCTTCGCCATGATCAATCCCCTCCGGCGCTGCTCCGCAACGTACTCACACTCCCAGTCCATGGCGGGCAGATGCTTCGACCGACACCCACACAGTTCCGACGCGGAAGTCGCAGCGCACGCCCACGTCGACGATCGAGTCCGGGATCCGCAGCTACCCCGGCGTCGCGGACACCGACCCAGGCCTCACCCATGTCGTTGAAGTCGAGCGCGCCCGAACGCGGGTGCACCAGGTACCGGATTGCCATCCTCGGTGGCGACGAGTTCGGCAACCTCCAGGTACTTCGCCGCGACGTCGCGGCGGCCTCGGGCGACGCTGCGATCGGCCTTCCGAGTCGTGATCTTCTTCGGGCTCATCGTCGGGTCCTTCGAATGACGTCGGCGAGTGGCCCACCGTGGACGACGATGGAATCCTGAAGCAGGGACGCCACGAGCGGCTCACCTCTGCGTTCGGCCTCGCGCAGGCCGTCGGTGGTCAGCGCCAGCGACTCGAGGCGGTTGCCCGTCCACACGAACACCCCATCCTCGAGCTCTCGGATCTGGTCTGTCCAGATGTCGATGTCCGACCCGTCGCCAGCGACCAGCAACAGATCGATGTCGCTCTGCGGGCTCCCCTCGCTCCGAGCCAACGATCCGAACACCGAAGCGTGCACGGGAAGCGGGTCAAAGGTTTCGAGCGCACCCGCAAGTCGCGACATCACCGCTCCCCGCGCTGCGCTCGCGATCTCCACCGCCGGAGCGAGAACGTGCTCACGGTTGAAGCGGTACAGGTGACCGCGATTCGCCGGTTCGGCGACCACCAACCCGTGATAAACGAGTCGGTCGAGCACTGTGGCCTGCCCTTGACGCGAACCCCGGCGACTCAGCCGAGCGATCTGGCTTGCGCTGAGGCCCGACTCCGTTCCCACGAGCACGTCGAGTACCGCAGAGTCCAGGCTGGGTATCAGCGAACGGAGCGGGTGGGCGAGGTCCATTCCGACAACGTGCTGATATTTCGGCGTTATGTCAAGTATTTCAGCATCTTCAACATCGACGATCGGGTTCTGGCGACATCAGTTGTCGCGGTAGCGCTGCTCGCGGCGGTGGCGCGCCTCTTCGGCACGCTCCGCCTGCGAGGCCCGGCTCTGATCCTCCGTGGCAGTCAAGAACGCGTCGAGCTCCTCGGGCGACAACTTCGTGAGGGCCTCGGACTGCTCCTTGAACAGCTCCAGCGGCGACCGGCCCTGAGCGGCAGTGCTCGGACCCTCCGCACGGGGCGGGCGCGGGTGGCGCTTCCTCCAGCGCTGGATGTGGATGTTCCCGGTGTCGTCCACCCCACCATGATGGTGGTCCGAGCCCGGATGTCCACCTCGTTACCTCCGCCTCGGTCCTCTGCCCGATGCGCCGCTCAGAGACCCTCCGTCGCAACGGGCGTCCGTCGGCGCTCATCCGCCCTCGGCGACCAGGCGCTTCCGCTCCACCGCCAGAGCGGCACGCTGCTCGTCGCTGATGGTCGGCGTCGAGATCGGGAGCGAGTCGATCACGTCGACGAGCACGTCGGACACGAGGGTGCGCATGCGCCACTTCCGGTCCGCGGGGATCACGTACCACGGCGCGTCCTCGGTGGCCGTGGCGCGGATCGCCTCCTCGAACGCGACCTGGTAGTCGTCCCAGTACGCCCGCTCCCTCACGTCAGCGGCGGAGAACTTCCAGTTCTTCTCCGGCGTGTCGATGCGATCGAGGAACCGCAGACGCTGCTCCTCGCGCGACAGGTGCAGGAAGAACTTGACCACCACGATCCCGTTGCGGACCAGGTGCCGCTCGAAGGCGACCATGTCCTCGTAGCGGTGCTGCCACAGGTGCGGTCCCCGGGCCCGGGCCGGGAGGCGCTGGTTGGCGATCACCTCGGGGTGCACGCGGGCGACGAGCACCTCCTCGTAGTAGGACCGGTTGAAGATCCCGACCTGGCCACGTTCGGGAAGCCGTCGGGCGTAGCGCCACAGGTAGTTGTGGTCGAGCTCCTCGGCGCTGGGCACCTTGAAGCTGGACACGACGACGCCCTGCGGGTTCATGCCGCTGAGCACGTGCTTGATCGTGCCGTCCTTGCCGGCCGCGTCCATGGCCTGGAACACGACGAGCATCCCGTAGGTGTCGTTGGCCCACAGCTTCTCCTGGGCCGCGACCAACCGGGCCCGGTTGACCTCGAGCTCGGCGATCGACTGCTTCTTGGTGCGCAGCTCGAGGCCCGACGGCAACAGGTCCGAGCCGCTCCAGTCGGTGGGATGATCCGCCAGGTGGAACTCGGATCCGTCGGCCACCCGACAGACGTCGATGGCTCGCGGCCTGCTCATCGGTCCTCCTCCCGGCCCTCGCCCGGGCGAGCCATCCCGACGGATGGGCACCGGCGACGAGCGGTCCTGGAACGACCGTAGCGGTCACGCTGGTCGGCACGTCCGATCGGTAGTGTCGGCCGATCATGGTGGTCCGAGGGGAAGCGTCGCGATGAGCACCGAGCTGCTGCACCGCATCCAGTTCGGCTTCACCATCAGCTTCCACTTCATCTTCCCGCCCATGTCGCTCGGACTGGGCCTGCTGCTGATCGTCTTCGGCGTCCAGGCCGTGCGCACCGACGACCCGAAGTGGCGCCAGCTCGCAATGTTCTGGACGAAGATCTACGGGCTGATCTTCTCGATGGGTGTGGCCACCGGGCTCGTCCAGGAGTTCCAGTTCGGCACCAACTGGTCGGAGTACTCGCGCTACGTCGGCAACATCTTCGGGAGCCTGCTCGCAGCGGAGGGGATCTTCGCGTTCATGCTCGAGGGCGGCTTCCTGGGCCTGATGCTCGCCGGCGGTCGACGGCTGGGCAACAAGCTGTGGCTCTTCGCCACGACCATGGTGGTGCTCGGCGCCACGTTCAGTGCCACGTGGATCATCATGGCCAACTCGTGGATGCAGACCCCGCAGGGCTACGAGCTGCGGAACGAGGGCCGGGGCACCCAGGCGTTCATGAGCAGCTTCCGGGAGGTCGTCTTCACTCCGTCGTTCGGTCCCCGCTTCTGGCACACGATCGTGGCGGCGTGGATGGTCGGCTGCTCACTCGTCATGAGCGTCGCCGCCTACTACCTGCTGCGCCGGCGCCACGAGGACCTGGCCAAGACCATGATGCGGGTGGCGCTTCCGTTGTTCACGGTGCTGGCCGTTCTGCAGGTGACGGTGTTCGGAGCCAACCAGGCCACCGAGGTCGCCGCCCACCAGCCCGAGAAGCTGGCGGCCATCGAGGGGGTGTACCAGACCGGCGACTGCGTCCCGATGACGATCTTCGGACGCACCGACCCGTCGACGCAGACCACCCAGGGCCTGCAGATCCCGTGCCTGCTCAGCATCCTGGTCGGCAAGAGCCCGTCGACAACCGTGCAGGGCCTCGACGACTTCCCGACCGACGACTGGGCGAACGCATCGGTCGTGTTCCAGACCTATCACCTGATGATCAACCTGGGGATGGCGTTCGTGGCCATCGGCGGGCTCGGGTGCCTGCTGTGGGCGTGGAAGCGCAGGCTGTGGACCCAGCGGTGGCTCCTGTGGATCATGGTCGGGTCGATCGGGCTCACCCAGCTGGCCACGCTGTCGGGCTGGTGGACCGCTGAGCTCGGCCGTCAGCCCTGGATCGTGTGGCAGCTGCTGCGCACCGAGGACGCGTTCAGCCCCAACGTGACGACCGCGCAGGTCGCCGCGAGCCTGGCCATGTTCGCGGTGCTGTACGCCATCGTGTTCGGCGTGTTCCTGGTGCTGCTCAACCGGCTGATTCAGGCCGGTCCGCCCGACCCTCCCACCGAGGAGGAGGTCCAGGCGCTGCCCGACACGTGGGGTGCCGCGTTCCAGCACCGGTCGCGGGTCTCGGACGGGAGTCGGTGACGTGAGCCTCGAGACGCTGTGGTTCGTGCTCTACATCGGCATCATCGCCGGCTACGTCATCCTCGACGGGTTCGACCTGGGGGTGGGCATCCTGTCGCCGTTCGTGGCCCGCACCGACCGAGACCACCGGATGCTGCTCAACGCGATCGGCCCGGTGTGGGACGGCAACGAGGTCTGGCTGGTGCTCGGCGGCGGCGCCCTGTTCGCGGCGTTCCCCGTCGTGTACGCCTCTCTGTTCAGCGGGTTCTACCTGGCGATGATGCTCGTGCTGCTGGTGCTGATCCTGCGCACGATCGCCATCGAGTTCCGCTCCCACCGCGAGTCGGCCCGGTGGCGGGCGACGTGGGACTGGTTCTTCTTCGCCTCGTCGCTCGGGATCACCCTGCTGTTGGGCGTGGCGCTCGGAAACGTCATCCGGGGCATCCCGCTCGACTCATCCGGTCAGGTGACCTTGAAGCTGGTCGACCTGCTCAACCCCTACTCGTTGGCCGTCGGGGTGACCGCGGTGGCCATGTTGAGCCT
>Ga0209477_1001905_pt1 | contig 12426 bp, 7 predicted proteins | sample KloWWTupernatant_FD_187180 | JGI IMG/M metagenome (GOLD analysis project Ga0209477, IMG submission 187180) | Active sludge microbial communities from Klosterneuburg, Austria, studying microevolution and ecology of nitrifiers - Klosterneuburg... | ecosystem: Engineered > WWTP > Aerobic digester >...
ATTTCTGCTTGATCGGCCACAGCAGGCGGCGCGCCTTGTCCAGGTTGCCGTTGTCCGGCCAGCTGTTGAGCGGTGCGAATCGCTGCTGGCCGCGACCACCGCCGCCGCGGCCGTCGCCGATGCGGTAGGTGCCGGCGCTATGCCAGGCCAGGCGCACCATCAGGCCACCGTAGTGGCCGAAGTCGGCCGGCCACCAGTCCTGCGAATCGGTCATCAGCGCAGCAAGGTCGGCCTTGAGCGCGACGTAGTCGAGCGTGGCGAACTCCTTCGCGTAGTCGAAGCCAGCCCCCATCGGGTCGGACTTCGGGGAGTGCTGGTTCAGCAGGTCCAGGCGCAGCTGGTTCGGCCACCAGTCGCGGTTGGTGGTCCCGGCGGTATTGCCGTGGAACGGGCACTTCGATTCGGTTGGCATGGTGGGCTCCTGGTGATGGCGTACGCCAGCCTCCACCGTAGTCCCCGCTGCGTTGCAGTTGAAATCGAATGATCGAACGGCATCGATCGTCGTGGACTATCGAATTACGACGATTCCCGTGATCCGGTCGATGCCGGGCCCGGCGCACCGAAGCCGGTGCCGAAGGCTGCGCAACGTGCGGGGCCACCGGCCTGCGCCGGTCCTGATCCCGGTGCGGGCGGCCGTTCGCGCGGGTGCCGGCTCAGCCCAGCGACTTGAGGCGGTAGAGCGCTTCCAGCGCCTGCTTCGGGGTCAGGTCGTCGGGATCGATGCCGGCCAGTGCCTCCAGCGCCGCGCTGGAGGGGGCGAACAAGCCGAACTGCTGCGGCTGGTCCAGCGCCGGCGCGCTCAGCGGGACATGCGGCGTATCGCGGCTCTGCGCTTCCAGCTCCGCCAGCCGTGTCCTGGCCTGTTGCAGGGCGGCCTTCGGCAGGCCGGCCAGCGCCGCCACCTGCAGGCCGAAGCTGCGGTTGGCAGGGCCGGGGCGCACCGCGTGCATGAACACCAGCGCGTCGCCGTGCTCGACCGCGTCCAGGTGCAGGTTGGCGATGCCGCTGCCGGGTTCCGCCAGCGCGGTCAGCTCGAAGTAGTGGGTGGCGAACAGGGTGTAGCTGCGGTTCGCCGAGGCCAGCTGCCGCGCCACCGCGTCCGCCAGCGCCAGGCCATCGTAAGTCGAGGTGCCGCGGCCGATCTCGTCCATCAGCACCAGCGAGTGTTCACTGGCGTGGTGGAGGATGTAGGCGGTCTCGCTCATCTCCACCATGAAGGTGGACTGGCCGCGGGCGAGGTCGTCGCCGGCACCGATGCGGGTCAGGATGCGGTCGATCGGTCCGATCTCCGCTTTCGTCGCCGGCACGAAGCTGCCGATGCAGGCGAGCAGCACGATCAGCGCGTTCTGGCGCATGAAAGTGGACTTGCCGCCCATGTTCGGGCCGGTGATGACGTACATGCGCGTTGCCTCGTCGAAGACGAGGTCGTTCGGCTCGAACGGCGCGTCGCGCAGCGCCTCCACCACCGGGTGGCGGCCGCGTTCGATGTGGATGCCGGGGGCATCGCGCAGCGCCGGCCGGCTCCAGTCCAGCGCCTGTGCGCGCTCGGCGAAGCCGGCCAGCACGTCCAGTTCGGACAGCGCCAGCGCGCAGCGGCGCAGCGGCTCCAGCACCGCGTTCAGTGCGTCCAGCACGCCGTCGTAGAGCAGCTTCTCGCGCGCCAGCGCGCGTTCGCGCGCGGACAGCACCTTGTCCTCGAACCCCTTCAGTTCCTCGGTGATGTAGCGCTCGGCGCCGGTCAGGGTCTGGCGGCGGGTGTAGTGCACCGGCGCGCGATCGCTCTGGCCCTTGCTGATCTCGATGTAGTAGCCGTGCACGCGGTTGTAGCCCACCTTGAGGGTGGCGATGCCGGTGGCCTCCCGTTCGCGCGCTTCGAGGTCGATCAGGAACTGGTCGGCATTCGTCGACAGCTGGCGCAGTTCGTCCAGTTCGGCATCGAAACCTTCCGCGACCACGCCGCCGTCGCGGGCCAGCAGCGGCGGTTGGGTGACGATGGCGGCGCGCAGCATGCGTGCGGTGGCATCGTGCTCGCCGAGTTCGGCATGCAGCGCGGCCAGCCGCGGCGAATCCAGCGGCGCAAGGATGTCGCGCACGGCCGGTAGCAGCGAGAGTCCGTCACGCAGGGTGGACAGGTCGCGCGGGCGCGCGCTGCGCAGGGCCACCCGCGACAGGATGCGCTCCATGTCGCCGAGGCTGCGAAACGCCTCGCGCAAGTCTTCGTCGGTGCGGTGATCGATCAACGTCTGCACCGCGTGGTGGCGCTCGCCCACCACCCGGCGGTCGCGCAGCGGGCGGTGCAGCCAGCGGCGCAGCAGGCGGCCGCCCATCGGGCTGACGGTTGTGTCCAGCACGCCCAGCAGGGTGGCCTTGACGTCGCCATCGACGCGCGAGTCCAGCTCCAGGTGGCGGCGCGTCGCGGCATTCATGGCGATGGCGTCGTCGCTGGTTTCCAGTGCGATGCTGCGCAGGTGCGGCAGCCGCTGTTTCTGGGTTTCCTCAACGTAGCCCAGCACCGCGGCGGCGGCGGCGATCGCCAGCGGGCGATCTTCGAGGCCGAACGCGGTCAGGTCGTGCACGGCGAAGAACTGCAGCAGCTGGCGGCGGCCGGAATCGGCGTCGAACAGCCACGGTGCGCGCCGGCGCAGCCCGCGCGAGTCCAGCACGCAGGCGGGCCAGCCGTCCTCGTCGGGCACCAGCGTTTCCGCCGGCTGCAGGCGCGCCAGCTCCGCTTCCAGCGCGTCTTCGCCGGCCACTTCGTTGGCGCGCAGGCGGCCGCTGGCCAGGTCCGCCCAGGCCAGCCCGTAGCCCCGGCCCTTGCTGGACATGCCGCCGCGGCTGACCGCCAGCAGCAGGGTGTCGCGGCGTTCGTCCAGCAGCGCTTCGTCGGTGACCGTGCCGGGCGTGACGATGCGCACCACCTTGCGTTCCACGATGCCCTTGGAAGCCGCCGGGTCGCCGATCTGCTCGCAGATCGCCACCGATTCGCCCAGCGCCACCAGCCGCGCCAGGTAACCTTCGGCGGCGTGGTGCGGCACCCCGGCCATCGGGATCGGCTGCCCGGCCGAGTTGCCGCGCTGGGTCAGGGTGATGTCGAGCAGCCGCGCGGCCTTGCGCGCGTCGTCGTAGAACAGTTCGTAGAAGTCGCCCATGCGGAAGAACAGCAGCACATCCGGATGCTCGGCCTTGGCGGCGAAGAACTGGCGCATCAGCGGGGTGTGCTGCTCGACGGACATGCGCGGGGCGGGACGAAGCGGGGGGCCGGGTAGTGTGCCCGATCCCCCGGTTACGGCTGCAACGGTTGCTGGACACGCACGCGTATGGATGTGTTAGTTTTCCGTCAAGGCAGTCGAAAACTGCCCGCGCGCCATACCCCCACGTGGTCGCGTCGATGAAAATGCGGCCGTCGCAACCGCGACGGCTGGAATTCCGGCGTGCTCAACCCAGGGGAAGTCCATGAACCGCAAGCAACCGCAACCCAAGCAGCTGGCCGTCGCCGTGTTCGCGGCACTGGCCGCGATGTCCGCGCTCCCCGCGTTCGCCCAGGACGCCGCACCCGCGCAGCAGAAGCAGGAAGAGGCGAAGACCCTCGACACCATGGTGGTCACCGCGCAGAAGCGCGAAGAGCAGATGCAGGACGTGCCGATCGTGGTCACGTCGCTGTCGCAGCAGGCCTTGCAGGACACCGGCGTGCGCGACATCAAGGACATGCAGATCCTGGTTCCGGGCCTGACCGTCACCAGCACCCAGAATGAAGCCATCACCACCGCCCGCATCCGCGGCATCGGCACGGTGGGTGACAACCTGGGCCTGGAGTCCTCGGTCGGGGTGGTGATCGATGGCGTCTACCGGCCGCGCAATTCGGTCGGCTTCGGCGACCTCGGCGAGCTGGAACGCATCGAAGTCCTGAAGGGTCCGCAGGGCACCCTGTTCGGCAAGAACACCTCGGCCGGCGTCATCAACGTGGTCACCCGCCGCCCCGACCAGGAAATGGGCGGCGAGGGCGAGGTCACCTTCGGCAACTACGGCGCGCTCGGCCTTGCCGGCTGGTTCAACGCGCCGCTTGGCGAGTACGCCGCATTCCGCGTGTATGCCGCGCACCGCGACCGCGATGGCTGGATGACGGTCGAGCCTGGCGTGGGTCCGCGTTCGGAATCGGAAGACTACGACCAGAATTTCCGCACGGTGCGCGCCAAGCTGCTGATCCAGCCCAGCGACAACGTCGAGGTGCTCATTTCCGCCGACGCCAGCAAGCGCGACGAGAACTGCTGTACCGCCGTGCAACTTGTCAGTGGCGGCACTGCGCCGATCATCAATGGCGTGGGCGGCGGCAACGCCATCGCCATCCCCGCCAATCCATGGGCGCGGGTGGCCTACAGCAATCGCAGCACCGCCCAGAAGATCGACGACCGCGGCGTGCAGGCCGAGGTGAACGTCGACCTCGACATGTTCGGCGGCGCCACCTTCACATCGGTCACCGGCGGGCGTGACTGGGATACGGTCAATGGCCGAGACTTCGACTTCACCGGCGCCGACCTGCTGTATTCCAACCCCGAGGAGAGCGAGTCCTACAACCGTTTCAAGACCTTCAGCCAGGAGTTCCGCCTGACCGGATCCACCGACAAGGTGGATTGGCTGGTGGGCATGTTCTATGCGAACGAGGACCTCGACAAGACCGAAAGCTACCGGATCGGCGCCGGTTACGAGCCCTACCTGTCGACCCTGGTGGGGTCGTCCGCGTTGCCGCAGATGAAGGCCGCGCTGGACCCGACCTTGGCCTACCTGAGCGCCCAGTACCAGTTGCCGCTCACGATGTCCTTCAACCCGCTGAACCCGGCCATCTTCATGTCCCAGTTCAGCGGGCAGACGTATGGCACCACATTCGCCGGGTTCGGTGCCCTCGACAAGTACGAGCAGAACGCGAAGAGCCTGGCCCTGTTCACCAACAACACGTGGCACGCCACCGAGGCGCTCGACGTGACCCTGGGCCTGCGTTACACGCGCGAGAAGAAGTCGCTGGAATCGGTGTACGAAAACCCCAATAACGGCCTGGCCTGCGCTGCTTCGCTTGCCAGTCCGGGCGCCGGGGTCGCGCGGCTGCTGGCGGCGCGCATCACCAACCTGTCGCAGCTGCCGGCGGCGCAACAAGCGGCATTGATTGGACAGCTGACGACGGCGCTTGCCACGTCGGCTGCCGGCCAGTCCCTGATTGGAGGCGTCCTTGGCCGCATGTGCCTGCCCTGGTCCAACGCCCAGCACGACGGGCGCGTGACCGAGCAATCCCGTTCCGAAAACGAATGGTCGGGCACCCTGAAGTTCGCCTATCGCTGGAACGAACAGGCGATGACCTACTTCTCCGCGGCGCGCGGTTACAAGGCCGGCGGCTTCAACCTCGACCGGGTGCAGTCCGCCACCGGTTTCTCGGACGGTGCCGCGGGCATCACCCCGGTAGACGACACCTCGTTCCCCGGTGAATTCGTGGACAGCTACGAGCTCGGTGCGAAGACCACCTGGGCCGGCGGCAACCTGCTGCTCAATGGCGCGCTGTTCCACCAGACATACAGCGACTTCCAGCTCAACAGCTTCCTTGGCACCAGCTTCGTGGTGCGATCGATCCCGAAGGTGACCTCGCAAGGCCTGGATGCCGAGCTGCTGTGGCAGGCCACCCCTGGCCTGATGCTGCAGACCGGCCTTGTGTATGCGGACACCAAGTACGGCAAGAACATCCCGGGCGGCGACTTCACCTTCCCGGGGCAGCTGTACAAGCTGCCTGGCGGCCAGATGAGCTTCGCACCCGAGTGGTCGCTGTCGGCGTCGTTGACCTACGAATGGGACATCGGGTCCGACATGGAAGGGCGTTTCAACATCGGCGCCAAGTGGCTGTCCGAGTACAACACCGGGTCCGACCTGGATGCGGAGAAGATGCAGGATGCGTATGCGGTCATGAATGCCCGCATCGGCATCGGCTCGCGCGATCGCAAGTGGCAGCTTGAGTTGTGGGGCATGAACATCCTCGACGAGGACTACGTGCAGGTCGGGTTCGATGGCCCGCTGCAGGCCGTTGGTTCGCCGAGCCCCGGCGATCCGATGAATACCTACAACGCTTTCCTCGGCGCGCCGCGTACCTACGGTGCCACCTTGCGCTTCCGCTTCTGATCCTGCGGAGTGCGTCACCAACCGGCCCGCCAACGCGGGCCGGTTTTTTTTTGGGTGGCCTTGCGCTACAACGGACGCCGCGCCCTTGCGATGAGCCCATGTACATGATCGTCCCCAACGACGCCGAACTGGATGCGATCGCGCGGGCTACCGGCGAACGCCTGCTGGCCGCGCGGCAGATGCTGGTCACCGCGGAAAGCTGCACGGGCGGCTGGATCGCCAAGGCAGTCACCGACGTGGCCGGCTCCTCGGCCTGGTTCGACTGCGGGATGGCGGTCTACAGCTACGAAGCCAAGCAGGCCATGCTGGGCGTCAATCCGCACACCCTGGAAATCCATGGCGCGGTCAGCCGCGAAACCGTGGTGGAAATGGTCAGCGGCGCGCTGGTGCATTCCGGGGCGACCATCGCGGTCGCCGTGACCGGTATCGCCGGCCCGGGTGGCGGCACCGAGGACAAGCCGGTGGGTACCGTCTGGGTCGCCTGGAAGCGGCGTGGCGGTTACCCGCGCGCCGAGGTCTTCCACTTCGAGGGCGACCGCGATGCGGTGCGCCGGCAGACCGTTGCCGCTGCGCTGCGCGGGCTCGAACATCAACTCGCCTGAAGCACGCCAGGCCCATTGACGGGCAAAACCGTTAGTAGTATTACTACTAACCATGAGCCTGACCGATACCCAGCGCGCCATCCACGCCTTCATCGCCGAGCGCATCGACGCCGAAGGCGTGCCTCCCTCGCAATCGGAAATCGCGCGTGCCTTCGGCTTCAGCGGCGTGCGTGCCGCGCAGTACCACCTCGAGGCGCTGGAAGCCGCCGGCGTGGTGGAGCGCACCCCCGGGCGCGCGCGCGGGCTGCGCCTGCTGCAGGTACCGGACATGCCGCAGCAGCTGCCGTTGCCGGCCGATGACAGCGCCCTGCACCTGCCGGTGCTGGGCCAGGTCGCCGCCGGCCTGCCGATCGGTGCCGACATCGGTTCCGAGCAGGTGGTCCTGATGGATCGTGCGCTGTTCTCGCCAGCGCCGGACTACCTGCTGAAGGTCAAGGGCGATTCGATGCGCGACGAAGGCATCTTCGACGGCGACCTGATCGGCGTGCACCGCACCACCGACGCGCGCAGCGGCCAGGTGGTGATCGCCCGCATCGATGACGAGATCACGGTCAAGCTGCTGAAGATCGGCCAGGGGCGGATTCGCCTGCTGCCGCGTAATCCCGACTATGCGCCGATCGAGGTGCTGCCGGGCCAGGACTTCGCGATCGAAGGTCTCTACTGCGGCCTGGTACGGCCCAATGCGTGATCCGGCCGCAGTGCGCGCGCGTAAATCCCAGCCGCGGCAGCGGTGTTCCCCGATCCCTTCCAAGACACCAGCAGGGCAATTTGCGGGTGCGGTCCGCGCCGTCGCAACTTCTGCGATACGTCCCGCCTAACCTGCACACATTCCCGATTCACCGACCTTGAGGAACACCACGATGGACGAAAACAAGAAGCGCGCGCTTGCGGCTGCCCTGGGCCAGATCGAAAAGCAGTTCGGCAAGGGCTCGGTGATGCGCATGGGCGACCGCCCGGTGGAAGTGGTGGAAACCATCGGCACCGGCTCGCTGATGCTGGACATCGCGCTGGGGATCGGTGGCCTGCCGAAGGGCCGCGTGGTCGAGATCTACGGGCCGGAATCCTCCGGCAAGACCACCCTGACCCTGCAGACGATCGCCGAGTGCCAGAAGGCCGGCGGCACCTGCGCCTTCATCGATGCCGAGCACGCTCTCGACCCGGTCTACGCGCAGAAACTCGGCGTCAACCTGGAGGAGTTGTACCTGTCGCAGCCGGATACCGGCGAGCAGGCGCTGGAGATCGCCGACATGCTGGTGCGTTCCAACGCGATGGACATGGTGGTGATCGACTCGGTCGCCGCGCTGACCCCGAAAGCCGAAATCGAAGGCGAGATGGGTGACCAGCTGCCTGGCTTGCAGGCACGGCTGATGAGCCAGGCCCTGCGCAAGCTGACCGGCAACATCAAGCGCAGCAACTGCATGGTGTTCTTCATCAACCAGTTGCGCCAGAAGATCGGGATCATGATGCCCGGGCAGAGCAATGAAGTGACCACCGGCGGCAACGCGCTCAAGTTCTACGCTTCGGTGCGGCTGGACATCCGCCGCATCGGTTCGATCAAGAAGGGCGAGGAGATCATCGGCAACCAGACCCGGATCAAGGTCGTCAAGAACAAGCTGGCGCCGCCGTTCAAGCAGGTCATCACCGAGATCCTGTACGGCGAGGGCATCAGCCGCGAGGGCGAACTGATCGACATGGGGGTGGATGCCAAGCTGGTCGAGAAGGCCGGCGCCTGGTACAGCTACGACGGTGAGCGGATCGGCCAGGGCAAGGAAAACGCGCGCCAGTACCTCAAGGACAACCCGGCCGCGGCAGCCAAGCTGGAAGCGGTCCTGCGCGAGAAGTTCGTGCCGGAAGAAGCCGCGCGCGACGAGGGTGACGTCGCCGGCAAGGACGCATGACGGTGCCGGGTGGCGACGACGGTGTGGCGTCCTCGTCAGCGCCGAAGCGCCGCCGCCCGGAGCCTTCTCCCTTGCAGCGCGCGCTGGGCCTGCTGACCCGGCGCGAGCACTCCCGCCAGGAGTTGGCGCGCAAGCTCCAGCAGCGCGGCGTGGAGCGGGAACAGGCCGCTGCCGCGATCGACAAGTTGACCGAGGCGGGCTGGCAGGATGACGCCCGTTTCGCCGAGTCGGTCGTGCGCAGCCGCGCCGCCAGTGGCTATGGCCCGGCCTATATCCGCGCCGAGCTGGCCACGCACGGGCTTGCCAGCGAAGCCATCGCCAGTGTGCTCGACGGTTTCGATGGCGACTGGACGGAGAACGCCCGTGCGCTTGTGTGCCGCCGCCATCCCCTTGCGCTGGACGGCGATCGCGACGCGCGGTGCAAGGCAGCGGATCTCCTGCTGCGGCGAGGGTTTTCGATGGAGCAGGTGCGGGCGGCGGTGACGTCGGACTAGGGCCGCGCAGCAGGGCGGGGGTCGGTTGGCGTGCCGGCAGGCCGACAGGCGCCTGCGGGGCTGTAAACTGGGGCCATTGGGTTGCCAACTCGAACCCGCGGCCGCATCGTGTCGGACTCGCGGGCGGAATGCTGCCCGCCACCTTCGATGCCCGCATGAACACGCCAGCAAAAACCACTTCCGACATCCGTCGCGACTTTCTCGATTTCTTCGCCAGCAAAGGCCACAACATCGTGCCGTCCGCGCCGCTGGTGCCAGGCAACGATCCCACCCTGCTGTTCACCAACTCCGGCATGGTGCAGTTCAAGGACGTGTTCCTGGGCGCGGAAAAGCGCAGCTACGTGCGCGCGGCCGACGTGCAGCGCTGCCTGCGCGCCGGCGGCAAGCACAACGACCTGGACTCGGTGGGCTACACCGCGCGCCACCACACCTTCTTCGAGATGCTGGGCAACTGGTCGTTCGGCGACTACTTCAAGAAGGAGGCCATCGCCTGGGCCTGGGAGCTGCTGACCGAGGTCTGGAAGCTGCCCAGGGAGCGCCTGCTGGCCACCGTCTACCACACCGACGACGAGGCCTACGCCATCTGGCGTGATGACATCGGGCTTCCGGAAGACCGCATCATCCGCATTGGCGACAACAAGGGCGCGCCGTTCGCCTCCGACAATTTCTGGCAGATGGCCGACACCGGCCCCTGCGGCCCGTGCAGCGAGATCTTCTACGACCACGGCCCGGGCCACTTCGGTGGCCCGCCCGGCTCGCCCGACGAGGACGGCGACCGCTTCATCGAGATCTGGAACAACGTCTTCATGCAGTTCGACCGCGCCGCGGACGGCACCCTGACCCCGCTGCCCGCGCCCTGCGTGGACACCGGCATGGGCCTGGAGCGGATCACCGCGATCCTGCAGGGCGTGCATTCCAATTACGAGATCGACCTGTTCCAGGCCCTGGTCCGGCATGCCGCCGACCTGACCGGCACCGCCGACCTGGAGAACAAGTCGCTGCGCGTGATCGCCGACCACATCCGCGCCTGCGCGTTCCTGATCGTCGATGGCGTGCTGCCGTCCAACGAAGGCCGCGGCTACGTGCTGCGCCGGATCATCCGCCGCGCCCTGCGCCACGGCTGGATGCTGGGCGTGCGCCAGCCGTTCTTCCACAAGCTGGTGGCCACCCTGGATGCGCTGATGGGCGACGCCTATCCGGTCCTGCGCGAGGGCCGCGCCACCGCCGAGCGCGCATTGCTGGCGGAGGAGGAGCGTTTCGCCGAGACGCTGGATTCGGGCATGAAGATCTTCGAGGACGTGGCCGGCCGGGTGGCCGACCAGGTCATCCCCGGCGGTGATGCGTTCCGCCTGTACGACACCTACGGCTTCCCGCTCGACCTCACCCAGGACATGGCGCGCGAGCGCGGCATGACCGTGGACGTGGCCGGCTTCGATGCGGCGATGGCGCAGCAGAAGGAAACCGCGCGCGCGGCCGGCAAGTTCGGCGGCGGCGTGCAGTTGCCGGCCGAATTGGTTTCGCGGCTGGCACCCACCGTCTTCCTCGGCTACGACGAGCTGGCGGCGGGCAGCCTGCAGGTGCTGGCGCTGCTCAAGGACGGCAGGCCGGTGGAGGCAGTGGAGGCCGGCGACGACGCCATCGTCATCCTCGACCGCACGCCTTTCTATGCCGAATCCGGCGGCCAGGTCGGCGATATCGGCGAGCTCGACGGTGTCGAGAGCCGCTTCAGCGTCCACGACACGCTCAAGCTTGCGGGCCAGTTCCATGGCCACGCCGGCCGCCTGCAGTTCGGTTTCCTGCGGGTGGGCGACCACCTGCGCGGTGCGGTCGACGCCGACCGCCGCGGCGCCATCATCCTCAACCACAGCGCGACCCACCTGCTGCACGCCGCCCTGCGCAACGTTCTTGGCACCCATGTGCAGCAGAAGGGCTCGCTGGTCGCGCCGGATCGCCTGCGCTTCGACTTCGCCCACTTCCAGCCGATGACCGCGGCGGAACTGGCCGAGGTGGAGCGCCGGGTAAACGCCGAAGTACGCGCCAACCACGAGGGCGAAGTGCGCAGCATGGCAATGCAGGAAGCGCTCGACTTCGGCGCCATGGCGCTGTTCGGCGAGAAGTACGGCGAGCAGGTGCGTGTGCTGCGTTTCGGCCCGGCCTCCACCGAACTGTGCGGTGGTACCCATGTCCGCCGCACTGGCGACATCGGCCTGTTCAAGCTGGTGTCCGAAGGCGGCGTGTCGGCCGGCGTGCGCCGGATCGAAGCTGTCACCGGGCAGGGCGCGCTGGATCACGTGGCGGAAGAGGAGCGGCGCCTGGCCGAAGCCGGGCAATTGCTGGGCGGCAATGCCGGCGAACTCGGCGACAAGCTGCGCAGCCTGCTGGATCGGCAGAAAAAGCTGGAGCGCGAGCTGGAGGCGATCAAGGCCAAGGCGGCGTCCAGTGCCGCCGGCGACCTGGCATCGCAGGCGCAGGACGTGGGCGGGATCAGGGTGCTGGCCGCACGCCTGGAGGGGTTCGATGCCAAGGCACTGCGCGACGCGCTGGATCGCCTGAAGGTCGAGCTGGGCGATGCCGTCATCGTGCTGGCCGGGGTGGTGGACGGCAAGGCCGCGCTGGTGGCCGGCGTCAGTGGTGCCGCGCTGGGCAAGGTCAAGGCCGGCGACGTGCTGGGCGACGTCGCCCGCCAGGTCAATGGCAAGGGCGGTGGTCGCCCGGACATGGCGCAGGGCGGCGGCGACGATGGTCCGGCACTGTCTTCCGCGCTGGCCGGCGTGGCTGGCTGGGTGGGGTCGCGCCTGGGCTGACCCGCGCGGGCGCTTGTGATGACGGAACGAAGCCTCGTATGATCGGGGAGACTGGATGTGCCGGTATCCGCCTGCAGGGGTATGGCGGAACCGCCGAAGCGACATGGGAGTTGCGCGATGCTGATCCTGACCAGAAGGGTAGGCGAGACATTGATGATCGGCGATGCGATCACCGTGACGGTGCTTGGGGTCAAGGGCAACCAGGTGCGGATCGGCATCACTGCGCCGAAGGACGTTGCGGTGCATCGCGAGGAGATCTACCAGCGGATCCAGCACGACGACGGCAAGGGCGGCGACGAAACAACGCCCTGAAGGTCCGGGCGCGTTGCCGGATCGCGGCGCAGCCTGTATCCTTCGCGCTCGCTTGAACAGCCCTCGGAGACTTGCCCGAGAGGCCGAAGGGGCTCCCCTGCTAAGGGAGTATGGGGTCAAAAGCTCCATCGAGGGTTCGAATCCCTCAGTCTCCGCCACCTGG
>Ga0209477_1001906_pt1 | contig 12411 bp, 10 predicted proteins | sample KloWWTupernatant_FD_187180 | JGI IMG/M metagenome (GOLD analysis project Ga0209477, IMG submission 187180) | Active sludge microbial communities from Klosterneuburg, Austria, studying microevolution and ecology of nitrifiers - Klosterneuburg... | ecosystem: Engineered > WWTP > Aerobic digester >...
ACGCCGACGGTCGCGACGACCTGGCGGTCGGGTCGTGGACCGAGAACGTCACCGGCCAGAACGGGCAAGGCGCAGTGATCGTCGTCTCAGGCCCACCCGGGCCGTTGGCGCTCGGCGAACGCTGGCACCAGGACTCGCCGGGAGTGCCCGACACGGCGGAGAACGGCGACTGGTTCGGGAGAACGCTCGCCGCCGGTGACTGGAACGGCGACGGTCACGCCGACCTCGCCGTCGGTGTGCCGCATGAAACCGAGAGCTTCCTGCAACAGGGCGCAGTGTCGATCTTCTACGGCGTGCTCTTCGCCGACGGCTTCGAAACTTCGGAGACCTGCCGCTGGAGCCTCTCCAGCCCCGGCGACCCGAACTGCTGACTCGAGCTCGGACCGGCATCTCCGGGTGCTCCGCGAGCTTGCGCGCCAGCTGGGTCGAGACGCGGAAGCGGTTCACCATGAACGCTCCACGCGCGAATTCTCTTTCCCGCGGCGCCTACTTCAAGCTCGCCATGTCGATGACGAAGCGGTACTTCACATCGCTCTTCAGCAGCCGGTCGAAGGCCTGGTTGATCTTCGCGATCGAGGTGAGCTCGATGTCGGCGGTGATGCCGTGCTCGCCACAGAACTCGAGCATCTCCTGGGTTTCGCGGATACCACCGATGAGCGACCCGGCGAAGCGCTTGCGCCCGAAGATGAGGCCGATCACGCCGACCGCGAGCGGAGTCTCGGGCGCCCCGACCATCGTCAGCGTCCCGTTGCGCTTCAGCAGGCCGAAGTAGGGATTCAGATCGTGCACCGCCGAGACCGTGTCGAGGATGAAGTCGAAGGAGCCGGCGTGCTTCTCCATCTCGCCGCCGCGCGTCGACACCACGACCTCGTGGGCGCCGAGCCGCACTGCGTCCTCGACCTTGCCAGGGGTGGTCGTGAAAACGACGACCCGGGCGCCGAGCGCACGGGCGATCTTGACCGCCATGTGTCCGAGCCCGCCGAGGCCGACGACGCCGACCTTCTGTCCTTCGCGCACATTCCAGTGCCTGAGCGGCGAGTAGGTCGTGATGCCGGCGCAGAGCAGCGGCGCGGCGCCGGCCGGGTCGAGGCCGTTCGGCACCCGGAGCGCGAACGCTGCGTCGACCACCAGGCTGCTCGAGTAGCCGCCGTAGGTGACGCCGCCGAGGTGCGGATCGGCGGAGTTGTAGGTGAAGGTCGCCGGCCCGCCGCAGAACTGCTCTTCGTGGTCGAGGCAGGCCGGGCAGGTGTGGCAGGAGTCGACCAGGCAGCCCACCGCCGCGAGGTCGCCATCCCTGAAGGAGCGGACATCGCGGCCCACCGCGACGACGCGGCCGACGATCTCGTGACCCGGGACGCATGGGTAGGTCGTCGGCATCGTGCCGTGCCACTCGTCGCGGACCTGATGCAGGTCCGAGTGACAGACGCCGCAGAAGAGGACGTCGAGCTGGACGTCGGTCGGCCCCGGCTGGCGGCGCCGGATGGTCAACGGCGCCATGGGCGAGCTCGCGCTCGCTGCCGCATAGGCGCGGGCCTCGTAACTCTTCGCCGCCACTCCTGCGGGTTCCGGCTGCGTTTCTCGCATGGTCTCACTCATTTCGACTCTCCTCCTGTTCACGCACAGTCTAGTCCGTCGGCGCTCCCCGGTAGTCAGCCGAATGCGCCAATACGGTTACCCTGTGCGCCGCTGCGGACCCGGCTGGCAGGGGTCTCGCGCGGAACGATGTCGCCCCCCCGCTGACCCAGGCTGCGAACCGGCGTTCGAGCGCAGGGGCGTCGACTCCGAGCGCCGGGAAGAGCGCGGGGATCGTCGGGCGCTGCACCGTCTGGTCGCCGATCCAGGAGCGGAATCGCGGTGCGAGGACGGGGTCGAGCAGCAGGAAGCGGACGAAAAGCGCGGACAGCTCGTAGTCGAGACTCGCCGGGCCGTGATCGAAGGGCTCCGGCCCGGAGGCGACGAGCCGCTCCAGCGCGCCCGTGCGCCCCTGGCCCATGGCGAGCCAGCGCCGGCGCTGCGCTTCGACGCCGACGAAGCCTTCGAGCTTGCGGAACCCGGCGGACGTCGCCGAGTCGCCGATGGCATCGGCCAGCCCTTCGGAGAGCCACCGCGGACGGGGGAAACCGAAGAGCCGACGCTCGGCCAGGTGCGCCAACTCGTGCGCCAGGGTGGCCGCGAGCTCGTCGTCCGCAACATCGCCGGCCGGAAGGGCCACCGTCCCTGAGCGGGCGTCGCTCCATGCGGCGTAGCCCTGCGGCAGGTCGCTCGTCGACGTCACCGCGTCGCGATACCGGCGGCGGCTGGCGAAGAGCACGATCGTCCCGCGCGGCGGATGAGCGGGAGCGACCCCGAGGCGGGCCGCCACCTCCTCTTCGAAGGTGCCGGCGAGTGTCGCGCAGAACCGTTCGATCCCGACGAGCCGGGCAGGCGAGAGATCGGAGAGGAGCCGGTACGGTCCGCACGGGCGGCGGTGCGCCGGCGGCTGCAGGAAGCGCTCGAGCTCGGCAACCGCTTCGGGTTCGCCGTCCGGCACTACCCGCCCCGCGGGAAGCGGCGGTCGCACCGGGGCGGCGGCGGAAGGCGCAGCGGGTGGTGCCGCTGGGGGAGGGATGCCGGGCCGCCCGTCGCAGCCGCAAGCCGAAAGAGCGGCAAGGAGCGCTACGGCTCGCAAGTCAGGCCTCGAGCGGGGCGACATCGATGGCCCATTCTACGGCGGCGCTCTGTGCCGCTCCTCCCCGACGAGCCCGAGAATCTCCCGCAGCCCTCGGCCCTGCCCCGCGACAGCGGCCCACCTCTGTCGCCATCGGCCGCCTTCCTGCGTTGTTCTTGACAGGAGACACGCCATGGACCGTCTGCGCCCGCTCACCAACGATCACAATCGCACCCGCCTTGCCACGCCCGGCGGCCGCCGCCGCCGATCCGGAGTCGCCGCATTTGCGCTCCTGGCGACTCTCGCCGCCGCACCGCCGCCGGCGACCGCCGCCTCGCACCGCCTGAGCCAGGGCCTGCCGTTCAGCGACGTGGAGACCAGCACGACGGAGCTGAGCCCCGATGGCCGGTTCGTCGTCTATGTCCACGACGCGACGGTCGACAACGCTCGCGAGCTGTGGAGCGTGCGCGTCGCCGGCGGCGCTCCGATCCGCTTGTCCGGCCTCCTGCCCGCCGGCGCCTCCATCGACGACTTCCAGATCAGCGCCGACAGCCAGCGCGTGGTCTACAGCGTGGACCAGGAGACGACCGGCCAGATTGAGCTCTACAGCATCCCCATCGCCGGACCCGAGGGGTCCTGGATCAAGCTCAACGACACGTTGCCGGCCGGCGGCGACGTCTCCAGTCTGCAGATCAGCCCTGACAGCACAAGCGTCATCTACCTCGCTGACCAGACGACCAACAACATCCTCGACGCCTGGACCGTTCCGATCGACGGCGGTACTCCGACCAAACTGCGGCCGTTCATCACCCTGGCCGGCTCGACCGTCTACGAGTTCTCCGCGACCCCGATCAGTCCCGACGGCGAGCGGGTCGCCTTTCGCGCCAACTTCTCGGATCTCGACAAGTACGAGCTGTGGAGCGCCCGCGTCGACGGCACCGGCGCGGTGACCCGAATCAACGGCACGATGAACGCCGGCGGCAACGTCACTACCCTTCTCTTCAGCCCCGACAGCTCGCGCGTCGTCTATCGCGCCGACCAACAGTCCGACGAAGTCTTCGAGCTCTACAGCGTGCCCAGCGCCGGCGGCAGCGCGGTGAAGCTCAATGGTGCGTTGACTCCCGGCGGCGATGTCGGTGCCTACGAGTTCAGCCCCGACAGCTCTCGCGTCATCTACCGCGCCGACCAGCAGACCGACGAGCAGGTAGAGCTCTACAGTGTGCCGGTCGCCGGCGGCGGGGCGACGAAGCTCAACGGAGCGATGGTCCCGGGCGGAGTCGTCTTCGAGGCCCTGATCAGCCCCGACAGCTCTCGCGTCGCCTACCAGGCCACCCAGGACTCGGGGAATGCCGAGCTCTACAGCGTGCCGCTCGCGGGTGGAAGCGCGGTGAAGCTGAACCCGACACTCCCTGCCGGGGGAAACGTCTATGCCCTGGCCATCGCCCCGAACAGCGAGCGCGTCGTGTACCTCGCCGATCAGATCGAATTCGGCGATATCGAGGTCTTCAGCGTTCCGCTGGCCGGCGGAACCTCCTCCCGGGTGAGCGACGAGCTGGTCTTCGGAGGCGCTGTTCAGGATTTCAAGATCGCCCCGGGAAGCGACTTCGTCTTCTACCGCGGAGACGTGCGGACGAACGGCGTCGTCGAGCTCTTCCGCGGCAGGATCTCCGGCATCTCCGGCGCGGACGAGCGGATCAGCGGACCGCTGGTGGCGGGCAGCTTCATGAGCAGCACGTGGGCGGTCCTTCCGGACGGCCGCCAGGCGATCTATCAGGCCGACCAGGAGGTCGACGACCAGTACGAGCTCTACCTCGGCGACCTCTGTCTTCTGTGCGACGGCTTCGAGGCCAGCGACCTCGGGCGCTGGGACTGAAGCCTCTCTGTCGCCTTCCGTCGCCGCCCTGCGTTCTTCCTGGCGGGAGACACTCCATGAACCGTCAGCGCCCGCTCACCACCGATCGCGATCGCCCCGCCAAGCCGGTCTGCGATCGACTCGCCGCCGTCGCAGCCGGCGCGCTCCTGGCGACTTTCGCCGCCGCCACGCCGCCCGCGACGGCCGCTTCCCACCGCTTGAGCCAGGGGCTGCCGTTCAGCGACGTGGGCGGGATGACGCCGAGTCCCGACGGACAGTTCGTCGTCTACACCCACGACGCGGAGATCGACCAGGCCCGGGAACTCTGGAGCGTGCGCGTCGCGGGCGGCACGCCGGTCCGTCTGTCGAACCCGCTGCCCGGCGGCGTCCAGGTCGACCGCTTCGAGATCAGCCCTGACAGCCAACGCGTCGTCTTCCAGGTCGCCCAGGAGACCGCCGGCCAGAGGGAGCTCTACAGCATCTCCATTGCCGGCCCCGAGGGGGCCTGGATCAAACTCAACGGCCCGTTGTCGGCGGGCGGCTACGTGGGCCATTTCCGGATCAGCCCCGACAGCAGCCGCGTCACCTACTTCGCCGTCCAGGAGGACGGCGGTGTCTCCGACGCCTGGACCGTACCGATCGACGGCGGCACGCCGGTTCGCCTGCGGCCGTTCATCACTCTGGCCGGCTCGAGGGTCCTGAATAGCTCGTGTTGCCTCGAGATCAGCCCTGACAGCGAGAGAGTCCTCTTCTACGCCAATTTCTCCGATCTCGCCTTCTACGAGATCTGGAGCGCCCGGGTCGACGGCACCGGCGGGATCGTGCGCCTGACAGAAACGACACCCGCCATCGGCGGACCCACCGACAGCAGGTTCAGCCCCGACAGCAGTCGCGTCGTCTACATCAGCGTCCAGGCCGACGGTACTCGAGAGCTCTACAGCGTGCCGAGCGCCGGCGGCAGTGCGGTGAAGCTCAACGGAGTGCTGACGCCCGGCGGCAACATCTGGTACTACGAGTTCAGCCCGGACAGCACGCGCGTCGTCTACTTCGGCCAGCAGCAGACTGTCGGAATCACCGAGCTCTATAGCGTGCCGCTCGCCGGTGGCGGGGCGACGAAGCTCAGTGATGTGCTGCCTTTCCCGGGCGGAGTTTCCGACCCCACGATCAGCCCCGACGGCGCGCGCGTCGTCTACAGGGCCAATCGGGATATAGCCGACGTAGACGAGCTCTACAGCGTGCCACTCGCCGGCGGTGCGGTGACGAAGCTCAACCCCTCGCTGCCCACCGGAAGAGACGTCACCGACCTGGCGATCGCTCCGGATAGCTCGCGCGTGGTCTACCTGGCCGACCAGCGTCTCAACGGTGTCCAGGAATTGTTCAGCGTGCCGCTGGCCGGCGGGGCATCGGTCCGGGTGAGCGACGACCCCGTCTTCGGGGGCGATGTCGCGGACTTCGAGATCGCTCCCGGAAGCGACTTCGTCTTCTACCGCGGAGACATCTTGACCGACGGTGTCCTCGAGCTCTTCCGCGGCAGGATCGCCGGAATCTCCGAAGCAGACGACCGGATGAGCGGCCCGATGGCATCAGGCGGCGAGGTCAGCCAGACGTGGGCTGTCCTCCCGGACGGCCGCCAGGTGGTTTACAGAGCCGACGAGGAGGTCGACGAACGGGACGACCTCTACGTCGGCGACATCTGTCTCCTGTGCGACGGCTTCGAGGCCGGCGACCTCGGGCGCTGGGACTGAAGGCTGCGGCGCCTTACTTCGCCAACTCGTACAGGTATTCGACGTACGACATCACCGCGCCGTCGAAGCCCTGCACCTTCGGGTTCGTGGAGTCGATGACGAAGTACTCGTCGGGCGCGTGCGCACCGCTGCCGTGCCCGAGGCCGAAGTGGCCCGAGGCGAGCTTCAGCGGCTCGCCGGTGAAGACGTAGCCGGGGTAGGAGCCGGCGTTGCGCGGCCAGATCAGCGGATCGATGCCGGCGCGCTTGAGCAAGGCAATCTGGGCCTGGATGAGCGGGGCGTCGGCCGGCGTCTGCGTCGGGTCGTAGCCGCCGGTCACGTTCACTTCGAGGTCGCCGAAGCCGCGCTTGGCGAGATGCGCCTTGAGCGCCGCCACGGCATCGGCCATCTTCATGTCGGGCACCAGCCGCATGTCGATCTTCGCCACCGCGCGGTGCGGCAGGATGGTCTTGCCGCCCGGGCCGGTGTAGCCGCCCACCAGCCCCTCGATGTTCACCGTCGGCTGCGACACGAGGCGCTCGTTGGCCTCGCGCCACGGCAGGTCGTCGATCCAGTGCTGCACGCCGAACTGCGCCTTCGCCTTCTCTTCGCTGCGGCGCGCCGCCGCTGCGGCGACCATCGCGCGCTCGTCGGCGGAGATCGGTCGCGGCTGCGGGTAGCCGTCGATGGTGATCGTGTTGCCGTCGGCCGACACCAGAGTGTCCAGCGCCTTCACCAGCCGCCAGGCCGGGCTGTCGACCATCGCCTTGAGGGAGGAGTGAACGTCCTTCGCCGGGCCACGGCCCCAGACCGCGCCGCTCGACACCAGCTCGAGCTCGACGATGCCCTTGGCGCCGAGGCTCACGGTGACGAGGCCGTCGGGATCCTGTCCCGCTCCCGGCATGAAGACGCCGGTGCACTTGCGGAGCGCCGCTTCCACCTCGGGGCGATGGACCAGTTGGCCGATGTGCGGCGAGCCGATCTCCTCCTCGCCCTCGGCGATCAGCACGAGGTTCACCGGCATCTTCCGCCCGGCGCCGCGGATGGCGTGCAACGCCGCCAGGAAGGCGGCCTCGGGCCCCTTCTGGTTGACCGCGCCGCGGCCGACGATCGCTTTACCGAGCCCGGGTTTGTCGACCATGCGCGCCTCGAGCGGCGGCGAGGTCCACTCGGCGGGATCGAACTGCTTGACGTCGTACATGAAGTAGAGCCCGACCGTCTTCGCTGCCCCGGCGTCGAGGGTCGCGAAGACGCCGGGCTTGCCGTCGGTCGAGAGCACGGTCACCTGCTGGAAGCCGGCCTCGCGCGCCAGTTTCGCCATGTGCTCGGCACCGGCCGGGAAGTTCAGGTCCTCGGCGGCGATCGACGGCAGGGCGATCCAGTCGCGCAGGCGCTGGACGCCCTCGTCGTGCCGCGCCGCGACCTCGCGCCGGACGTCGGCGAAGTCGTCGCCGGCGGCAAAGACGGAGTTGGCTGCGGCGAGCGCGGTGAAGGCCGCGACGGCGGCGACGGCGGCGACGGCGAATCCTTGCGCCTTTCGGCTGGCCGGCGGGACGGCGATAGACAGGGCTCTTCCGGCGTTCACGGTCATGGGACTCCTGGCAAAGTGCTGGTTTGCGCGGGACCATACCACCGCGCCTCTGCCGCCCGCGAGGCGCGAGACCCGCGCGGCAGTTCACCTGTCACCGAACTGCCGCAGGAGATCGGGCGAGCGCCGGGCCCTCGCGACTACAATCGGCGAGCCTGTGCGCTCCATGCGCCGGAAAGGGGCCACCATTCTCCACCGCCGCCCGCTGTCTCCGTCTCTCACCGCCTCTGTCGCCCTCGCCCTCGTCCTGTTCGCGGCAGGACTCCTCGCCGGCGGGCCGGCCTCCGCCGAAGTGCCGGCAGCGTCCGCCTCTGACCCCGTCGTCGGCGAGGTCGTGCGCCTCCTCGAAGCGGGGCTCGGCGAGCCTCTCGTCCAGCGCTGGCTCGATGACAGCGGCAAGATCCCGGCCCTTCCCACCGCCGACGACCTGATCGCGTTGAAGAAGGCCGGCGCCTCCGACAAGCTGATCGCTGCGCTCCTCGACCGCGCCAGCGCGCACGCACCGGCGACACCCGCCGCCGCGGAACCGACCACGACGCCCGTGCCCGCCCCGGCGGCAGCTCCCGGCCGCGCTCCTGCGCCCGCCGTGCCAGCTCCAGCGCCGGATGCGCCCGTCGTCACGGCGCCCGCAGCGACGCCCTTTCGCACCGCCGCGCCCGCCCCGGCGCCCGAAGCCGCGGCTGCAGGTGCGGCAGCGGTGCTCGTCGACGCCTCGATCCTCTACATCCACGTGCCCGAGGAGGGCGAGCCGTGGGATCTCGTGGTCTATCTCGACGGCCGGCCGTTCGCGCCGGTCGCGGCGGCCCGATCCACCAGCAGCGCCCAGACCTGGACCAGCCAACGTCCGCTCGCGCCCGGTCCGCACATCCTGCGCTGGGCGCAGGAGCGGCACCGCGATCGCAAGGGGGAGATCGGCCTGCACGCCGCGCGCTTCGACCCCGAGCCGCTGTACTTCGCGATTGCGCCGGGCTCCCGCGGCGCAATCGAATTCGAGTTCCGCGACAGCAGCGGTTTCATCGTCAGCCGCAGCGGGCCGGTGAAGGTCCGCGTGACCGAGGACGGGCGCGAGCTCGCCAGCCGCAGCTCGAGTGGCGATCCCGCCATGTGGCCGCTCCTGTGCGAAGAGATCGAGGCGAACGCCGGCGGCAAGAAGCCCGGCTTCAACGATCGCCAGGCGCTGCGCCACTGCGTGCGCTGGGCGGATCTGTGGAAAGAGGTGCCGGACGCTCCCGGCCGCGACGCCGTCCGCCCGGCGGTGCGCTAGCTCGCGGCGTCGACGGCCCAGGAGGTCGCCGACGAGGCCCGCCAGCACGCGCCGAGACAACCTGAGCCTGGGGCCGGGCTCGACGACTTAGCCACTTTGCTTGCCACTGGCTGGCGAGCGCATCGCCGGCTTGGCCATCGCGAACGCCGGCGGTCTCGCCGGTTCCTGCCGAAACGCGGAAGGCGACTGGCCGAACTCGCCGCTGAACGTCGTCGAGAAGTGACTCAGCGAACCGAATCCGACTGCGAAGCAGACCTCCGTCACCTGACCGCCCTCGCGCAGGAGCCGGGCGGCCTCCCGCAGGCGCACGCCGACGAGGAACCGGTGCGGCGTCTCGCCTTCGAGCTCGGCGAAGACCCGCGCGAACGGATAGAGGCTCATCCCGACCTCGCGCGCGAGCCGGGAGAGCGACAGCGGCTCGGCAAACTCGGATCGCATCCATTCCTTCGCCCGGTCGATGCGCGCCGCGTACCAGGAGAGCTGTTGCGCTCGAAAGAGCGGGCTTCGCCCCGGCTCGACGCCGAGCGTCCAATAGAGAGCGCCGGCGAGCGCTTCGAGGCGCGCCGCTTCGCCCCGTGGACTCGCCGCCAGACTGTGCCGCAGATACGCGCGGCGATTGGTCATCTCGAGGACCGGAGCGATTCCAGGAGGCGGCGAGAGCACGGCGCCGGCACCCGCCGAGCGCAGGCTCTCGATCGCCGAATCGCTGTAGAGAACGGACAGGCAATCGTCTTCTGGATACTCCGCGTCGTGGGCGCAGGAGAACTCGAGACCCGGGCTCGTGACGAACAGGCAGTCGGTGGTCACCGCCCGCCAGATCTCGCCGGTCCGCACGCGAAACGAGCCCGAACAGACGAAATTGATCGCGTGGCCTGCCGCCTGCTCGCGCTCCGGATCGCGATGCGGCACGGTCGGATCGTGCCCGAAACGTTCGAGCGCGATCGCCGGCGTGCGGCCGATGGCATGGACGACGTTCACGTGGCGAGATCCTCCGGGATCGGCCCGCCATCGCGGCGACGACGCCGGGCCCGCAATCTAGCAAGAAACCGCAAGCGGCGCCGGGAGAGGGTTCGCTAGATTCTGCAGGTCGAACACTCAGGAGGAGCGCACCGATGCGATCGAATCGAAGATCCCCGCTGTTCGCAGCCGCGCTGGCCGTCGCCTCGACCTCGGCGGTCTGCGCGACGACGACCGAGACCCCGGCCGCCACCCGGCCGGCCTCCCTGGCCGAATCCGGCGCCGCGATCGAACCGGAGATCCTGCGCCTGCGCGAAGCTGCCTGGCGCGCCTGGTTCGCCGGCGACGAGGCGGTTCTGAAGCAGATGCTGCCGCCCGAGTTCATCGGCATCGACATGGGCGACGGACCGTTCAGCGATCTCGCGGCGACACTCGCGGAGGCGCGGGCGTTCCGCGCTGCGGGCGGAAGTCTGGTCAGCCTGGAGTTCCCGGAGACTCGCGCGCAGCAACTCGGCGACGTCGTCGTGCTCTACGGTCGCTTCTCGGCGGTGATCGAGTCGCAAGGCAAGTCGAGCAAGCTTTCCGGACGCCTGACCGAAGTCTTCGTCCGGCGAGCCGGCCGCTGGTGGCACCCCGGCTGGCACCTCGACCTCGCCTCCACTCCCTAGCGCCGATCGAGGGTTCGAATCCGGGCTCAGATCGTCTCGACCGGACCTGTCTTCAGCTCGCGCTCGCCGCGGATCCAGCGCAGGAGTGGCGGGCCGAGCAGCAGCAGGGCGGACAGACCGACGAGCGGCGCCAGCGTGCGAAAGGAGATCGCCTCCGCCACGGTCGCGACGCCGGCCGCCTGGTGAATGGCGCTCATGTAGAGGCCGCCCTTGATCGCCAGGCCGAGTCCGGTGCTGACGAGGAAGCGCCCGCGCGGGACAGCGAGGACTCCCGCGGCGAGATTGATCGCCGAATGGGGGAAGCTCGGAGCCACGCGTACCGCGAGAAGGGTCGCGAAGTCGCTTCGCCGGGCGAGAATCCGCAGCACGCGGTTCGCTTCGACCTCTCCGCTGCCCTTGCGTCTCGCCGCTCTCGCCAGCGTGTACGCTGCGAGCGCTCCGGCGACGCCGCCGGCGACGAAGACCGGCGCGGCGATCGGCAGCGGGAAGAGAATTCCGATCACCCAGACCATCAGGGAACCCGGCAGGCTGGCGGCATAGAGCAGAGCCGTCACCAGCGCGAGCACCGGAGCGAGCCACCAGCTCCCGGCATACCCCTGCGCCAGGGCCACACCGGCGCGCCAGTCGAGGATGCCCGCCCGCTCGAGAGTGAATCCGAGGAGAGCCAGGACGACGACGAGCACAAGGCCCCACGGCAGGCGGCGGGCGGGCGACGACAGGCGCATGAACCGGCCACGGTACCAAGAGATGGCCCGGCGGACCAAACCCGGTGCAGCCGCTCCGGCCGACTCTAGCGCCTTCGGACCGCCGCACGGCGTGCTGGCTGGGCTGGCGCGGGGCGCCGTGACTACGGCTCCGCTGCCGGCGGTGCGACGGCCGCGCCGAACGTCACCTGGCCCGGGGCGACGAGGAGCTCTCCCGGCACCGGTTCGCCGGCGAGCCGATAGACGGCGCGACTCGCGATCCGTTCCGCGACGTCGCGAGAAAGGCCGGGATCGGCGCCTGACGGGAAGGTCACGGTCAACTCGAGATCGCGCCAGCCCACCTTGAGGATCCGCAGGCCGCCGCCCGCCCACCAGGCGAAGTCGCCGACGCCGAAGACCGCGGTCAGATCGCCGGCAGACAGTCGCCGCAGCATCGGCAGCGCGCCCTCGAGAGTGCGACGCAGGACCGCGGGACTCTCGTAGCGGCGAACATCGAGCGCAGCGTCGAGGACCGCTGCCGGACCGTGACCGTAAGCGCAGCGAGCGAACTTCGTTCCCGAGCTCGCGTCGAGCGGCCCGCTGAGCTGACCGATCTCGCGATCAGGCAGCTCGGCCTTCGCCTCCGAGGCCGGGAAGAGTGCGCAGGCGTCGAACGAATCCGGTGCGCGCGGGCCGGCGTACGGGACGCCGTCCGACCCTGCGCCGCAGGCGACGATCAGAAGGGGGAGCCACAGGGCGACCATGGCCGGGCAGAGGAAGCGGTTTCGCACGCCGCACAATCTACCGGATCCCGCTCTGCCTGCGCAGTCTCGCCGGGTGCGACGGTCGTCCCTCGCTGCCCGGGGCGCAACCGTCAAGAACTGCCGAACAGCGCCGCCACAGCGGAACCGTGCGCGGCGAGCAGGGCGTCGCGCTTGATCTTGAGCGTTGGCGTGAGGAGCTCCGGGTAGTCCGTCGGCGTGCCGGGGAGGACCAGGAGCTTCTTCGGCTTCTCGAAGTCGGAGAAG
>Ga0209477_1001907_pt1 | contig 12403 bp, 12 predicted proteins | sample KloWWTupernatant_FD_187180 | JGI IMG/M metagenome (GOLD analysis project Ga0209477, IMG submission 187180) | Active sludge microbial communities from Klosterneuburg, Austria, studying microevolution and ecology of nitrifiers - Klosterneuburg... | ecosystem: Engineered > WWTP > Aerobic digester >...
ATCGAGCTCGCCTTCCCGGTGGAGGACCCGAAGCTCGCGCGGCGCATCGTCCGCGAGGGCCTCAAGCCCTACCTGGAGGACAACACGCAGGCCTGGGAGATGCAGCCCGACGGCACCTACCAGCGCCGCAAGCGCGGGCGCGGCAGGAAGCGCTGCGCCCAGGCGGAGCTCCTGGCGCTCCTCGCCACCTGAATCCGGCGGGGTCCTACCAGAACTGCCACCAGCGCTTGCGGTTGCGCCCCTCGGCGGCTAGGGGGTCGGCCGGGTAGTTCGCCGCGAGGACCTTCTTCGCGTCGTCGCGCAGCTCCGGCAGGCCCATGCGGTCGTAGCCTTCGACGAGGATCTCGAGCGCCTCGCGGCGCACCGGGGAGCCTGGGAAGCGCACCAGGATGTCCTGCGCGCGGTTCACCGCGGAGAGCCAGGCGCCGCGCCGCAGGTAGTAGCGGGCCACGTGCAGCTCGTGCCGCGCGAGGGCGTCGACGAGGAGATCCATTCGCGCGCGCGAATCCTCGGCGTAGCGGCTGTCGGGGAAGCGGTTCACCAGCTCCTTGAACATCTCGAAGGACTCGCGCGCGGCCTTGGGGTCGCGGTCGGCGAGGTCCTGCCCGCCGAGGAAGCCGGCCATCGGCCCCAGGTCCTCCTTGAAGTTCGCGAGAGCCTTCAGGTAGAGCGCGTAGTCGAGGTTCTGGTGGTTGGGGTAGGCCTTGATGAAGCGGTCCAGCGCGGCGATGGACTGGGCCGTCTCGCCCTCCTTGTAGTAGGCGTAGGCCGAGTCGAGCTGCGCCTGCTGCGCGAAGCGCCCGTAGGGGAACTTGCTCTCGAGCTGCTCGTAGAGCTTCACGGCGCCCAGCCAGTTGCCGTTGTCGAGCTCCTCCTTGGCGGCGCGGTACCAGTCGGCCGCCTGCCAGTCGCGCCTCTCGTCGAGCTTCCTGTCCAGCCAGCCGCAGCTCGCGAGCATCATGCCGAGCGCGGCGACGAGCACTGCCGTTACACTTCGCTTCATGGTCGATCCCGTGGCGGAACCCGCGAATTATACCCGCGCCGGGGAGGCTCCCCCGAGGCTTGCGCTTTCGGTCGACGGCTCGCTCGCCGGGCTGCGGCTCGACCAGGCGCTGGCGCGGCTGCTTCCGGGGGAGTCGCGGACGCGGCTGGCCCGGCTTGTGGAGGAGGGCGCGGTGCGCGTGGACGGCGAGCCCGCCCGGCCGCGCGACCGCCTGCGCGGGGGCGAGCGGCTGGAGGTGACGCTCACGCCTCGCCCCGAGGAGGCGGCCTTCCGCGCCGAGGACATCGCGCTGGAGGTGATCCACGAGGACGAGGAAATCCTCGTCATCGCCAAGCCCGCCGGGCTCGTGGTGCACCCCGGCAGCGGCAACTGGGCCGGGACGATGCTCAACGCGCTGCTGCACCGCTTGCCGGCGCTCAAGGCCCTGCCGCGGGCGGGCATCGTGCACCGCCTCGACAAGGAGACGAGCGGGCTGCTGGTGGTGGCGCGCACCGAGGCGGCCATGCAGGACCTCGTGCGCCAGCTGCAGGCGCGCACGGTGAAGCGGACCTACCTCGCCGTCGCGCGCGGCGCCGTGCCGGAGTCCGGCACGGTAGAGGCGCCCATCGGCCGGCACCCGGCGCAGCGCACGCGCATGGCCGTGGTCCCCGGCGGCAAGCCCGCGGTGACGCACTACCGCGTGCGCGAGCGCTTCGCGGCGCACGCGCTGCTCGAGTGCGACCTCGAGACGGGGCGCACGCACCAGATCCGCGTGCACCTCGCCTCGATCGGGCACCCGCTGGAGGGCGACCCGCTCTACGGGCCGCGCGGCGCGCGGCGCCTGCCGCGGCAGGCGCTGCACGCCTGGAAGCTCGCCTTCATCCACCCGCGCACGCGAAAGACGGTGCGCTTCACGGCCCCGCCGCCGGCGGATTTCGAGGCGCTCGTCCGCACCCTCCGGGAGGGCGCGTGAGGCTGCACCCCGGCTGGATCGTTCCCGACTGGCCGGCGCCGCCGCGGGTCCGAGCCTTCGTCACGACGCGCGCCGGCGGCGTGAGCGAGGGCGAATACGGCACCCTCAACCTGGGCGAGCGCAGCGGCGACGATCCGGCCCGCGTGGCCGCCAACCGCGCCGCGGTGCGCGCGCACCTGCCGGCCGAGCCGCGGTGGCTCGCGCAGGTGCACGGGAGCGTGGTCGCGGACCTCGACGATCCGGACGCGCCGCCCACGGCCGACGCGGCAGCCACCTCGACGCCGGGAACCGTCGCCGTCGTCCTCACCGCCGACTGCCTGCCCGTGTTCCTCTGCCGCGACGACGGCTCGCGCGTGGCCGTCGCCCACGCCGGGTGGCGGGGGCTCGCGGCGGGGGTGCTCGAGAACGCGGTCGCCGCCGTCGGAGGCGAGGCTGCGCGCGTCCTCGCCTGGCTGGGCCCCGCCATCGGCCCGCTCGCCTTCGAGGTGGGCCCGGAGGTGCGCGAGGCCTTCGTGGCGACGCATCCCGCGGCGCGGCACGCGTTCGCGGCGGGCGAGGGCGATCGATTCCTCGCCGACCTGTACGCGCTCGCACGGCTGCGCCTGGCGGCCACGGGCGTCACGGCCGTCACCGGCGGGGGCTTCTGCACGCGCACGCAGGCCGACCGGTTCTTCTCCTACCGCCGGGCCAGGGCGAGCGGGCGGCTCGGCGCGTTCATCTGGATCGACGCGGGCGCCTGAACCCGGCGGGCGCTTGACACGGCTGCTAGACTGTTTGCAACTCAGTAGCAGGAAGACCTCCCATGCCGATCCTCGCCTGGATCCTCGCCGCGTGCCTCGCCGGCGGGATCATCTCGGTCCTTCTGGCCGCCCTCGTCGCCTTCCGGGTTCAGGAGCGGCTGGTTCCCATGCTCGTGAGCTACGCGGTCGGCGCGCTGCTGGGCGCGGTGTTCCTCGACATCGTGCCGCACCTCTTCGAGGGCAACGCCGACCCGGGCGCGACGGCGGGCCTCATCCTCGCGGGCATCCTCGGGTTCTTCGTCCTGGAGAAGCTGCTGCTGTGGCGGCACCACCACGGCGAGGGCGGGCACGGGCATGCGCACGGCGTTCACGCGCAGGCGGTGGGCGCCGACGCGGGGCGCTCCGGCTGGATGATCGTGATCGGCGACTCGTTCCACAACTTCACCGACGGCGTGATCATCGCCGGCGCCTTCCTCGCCGACGTGAAGCTGGGCGTGGTGACCGCTGCCGCCATCGTCGCCCACGAGGTGCCGCAGGAGGTGGGCGACTTCCTCGTGCTGCTCAACTCGGGCTTCTCGCGGGCGAAGGCGCTCGCGCTCAACGCGCTCTCCAGCCTCGCCGCGGTCGCCGGCGCCCTGCTGGGCTACTTCGCGCTGTCGTCGGCGCAGGCATGGGTGCCGCGCATCCTCGCCATCGCCGCGGCGGGGATGCTCTACGTCGCGGTCGCCGACCTGATCCCGGGGTTGCACCGCCGCGCGCGGCTTGCGGAGACGGCCATGCAAGTGGCCTTCATCGGGCTGGGCGTGCTCACGCTCTGGGGCGTCCACCACGCCCTGGGCGCGGCCCACTGAGGCGCGCGCCGCCGTTTCCTTGACACCCCTCGGGGTGGCCCCCAGAATACGGGCGAAAATCCCTGAATTTCCAAAGGTTTGCGTAACCCTCCCGCGCCGCCCGCCATGCCCAAATCCCACGCGCACGACCCCGAACGCCTCGCCGGCATCCTCGCCAAGTCCCACGAGAAGCTCGCCGCCTCGATGCACGCGGACAGCCCCACCCACCACGTGATGGCGGGCTTCACCGAGGCCTACCGCGCCTGGCTCGAGTCGATGAGCGCCAAGCCGCAGACGCTCCTCGACCTGCAGGGCCGCTACATGCAGGAGCAGATGAACCTGTGGATGCAGGCGTTCCAGCCCGCCGGGAAGGCGGAGGGAAAGCCGGTCGCGGACAAGCGCTTCAGCGCGCCGGAGTGGGAGGAGCTCCCGCTCTTCCGCTACTACCGCGACTCCTACCTGCTCACCTCGAAGATGATGATGCAGGCGGTGGAGGAAGCCGACCTGGACGCTTCCACCAAGCGGCGCATGCGCTTCTTCATGCGCCAGTACCTCGACGCGGCCGCGCCCTCCAACTACCTCGCGACGAACCCGGAGGCCATCAAGGCCGCGCTGGAGAGCGGCGGCAAGACGATCGAAGAGGGCATGAGGAACCTCCTGGGCGACATGGAGAAGGGGCGCATCTCCATGACCGACGAGGCCGCCTTCGAGGTGGGGAAGAACATCGCCGTCACCGAGGGGGCGGTCGTCTACGAGAACGACCTCATCCAGCTGATCCAGTACAGCCCGCTCACGGCCAAGGTGCACGGCCGCCCGCTGGTGATGGTGCCGCCGTGCATCAACAAGTACTACATCATGGACCTGCAGCCGGAGAACTCGCTCGTGCGCTACGCGATCGAGCAGGGGCACACGGTGTTCATGGTGTCGTGGCGCAACGTGAAGCCGCCGCTGGACAAGCTCGGCTGGGACGACTACCTCCAGATGGGCGTGATCGCCGCGCTCGACGAGGCGCGCGCCATCACGGGCGCCGACAAGGTGAACGCGCTGGGTTTCTGCATCGGCGGCACGCTGCTCTCCTGCGCGCTGGCGGTCCTCGCGCGGAAGAAGAAGAAGCCCGTGGCGAGCCTCACGCTGATGACGGCGCTGCTCGAGTTCAGCGACGTGGGCGAGATCCGCGTCTACATCGACAGGAACTTCGTCGAGAAGCGCGAGAAGAAGCTCGCGAAGGGCGGGATCGTGCCGGGCGCGGAGCTCGCGAGCGCGTTCTCCAGCCTGCGGGCGAACGACCTCGTGTGGACCTACGTCGTGTCCAACTACCTCAAGGGCCAGCAGCCGCCGGCCTTCGACCTGCTCTACTGGAACGGCGACTCCACCAACCTGCCGGGGCCGATGTACGCCTACTACCTGAGGAACACCTACCAGGACAACAAGCTCGTCGTCCCCGACGCGCTCACGATGTGCGGCGTTCCCGTGGACCTCAAGCGCGTGGACATGCCGGCCTTCGTGTTCGCGGCGCGCGAGGACCACATCGTGCCGTGGAAGGGCGCCTACGAGAGCGCGCGCTACCTCGGCGGCCCGGTGAAGTTCGTGCTTGGCGCGAGCGGCCACATCGCCGGCTCGATCAACTCCGCCGCGAAGAACAAGCGCAACTGGTGGGAGAACGACCGCCTCGGCCCCGACGCGGACAAGTGGTTCGCGCAGGCGCGCGAGGTGCCGGGCAGCTGGTGGATCCCGTGGGCGAAGTGGCTCGCGCCGCAGGCGGGCCCGCTGGTGCCCGCGCGCGCGAAGCCGGGCAGGGCGGGAGGCAAGGCGATCGAGCCCGCGCCGGGCCGCTACGTGAAGGAGCGCGCCGAGATCGCGAAGTGAGGCCTCGGCGCCGGGGCGGCTGCCGCGGCGCCGGGCGTGATACGACAACCGGAGGAGAAGAGAAATGACGCAACGCATCGCCCTCGTGACAGGAGGCATGGGCGGCCTCGGCGAAGCCATCTGCATGAAGCTCGCGCGCATGGGCATCAAGGTCGTGGTGACGTACTCGCCGGGCAACACGAAGTACAAGGAATGGCTGAAGGACATGGAGGGGCGCGACTACCACTTCCACGCCTACCCCTGCGACGTCGCCGACTTCGACTCGTGCCACGACGCCGTCGCGAAGATTTCGGCGGAGGTGGGCCCGATCGACATCCTCATCAACAACGCCGGCATCACGCGCGACATGACCTTCAAGAAGATGGCGAAGGTCGACTGGGACGCGGTGATGAAGACCAACCTCGACAGCGTCTTCAACATGTCCAAGCCCATCGTCGACGCGATGGTCGAGCGCGGCTGGGGGCGGGTGATCAACGTCTCGAGCGTGAACGGCCAGAAGGGCGCCTTCGGCCAGACCAACTACTCGGCCGCGAAGGCCGGGATGCACGGCTTCACCAAGGCGCTCGCCCTCGAGGTCGCGAGGAAGGGCGTCACCGTGAACACGATCTCGCCGGGTTACATCGGGACCAAGATGGTGATGGCGATCCCGAAGGAGGTGCTCGATTCCAAGATCATCCCGCAGATCCCGCTGGGGCGCCTGGGCAAGCCCGAGGAAGTGGCCGGGCTCTGCGCCTACCTCGCGAGCGAGGAGGCGGCCTTCATCACCGGCGCCAACATCTCGATCAACGGCGGCCAGCACATGTTCTGACGGCGCGGCGGGCCGCCCCGCGCGGCCCCTCCCCGCGGCGACTCAGGGCAGGTCCTCCAGCGGCACCGGGCGCGCCACGCCGAAGCCCTGGGCGTAGTCCACGCCGTGCTCGCGCAGGAGCGCGATCGTGGCCTCGTCCTCGACGAACTCGGCGATGGTGCGGCGCTGCGTCGCGCGCGCCACGCGCGTGATGGCCTTCAGCTTGATCAGGTCGACGTTGTTGCGGGTGAGGCCGAGGATGATGTCGCCGTCGATCTTGAGGAAGTCCACGGGAAGGTTCCTGAGCAGCGCGTAGGACTCCGCGTTGCGGCCGAAGCCGCAGAGCGTCGTGCGGCAGCCGGCTTCCTTCAGCGCCGCCACGAAGCGCGCGGCATCGCGGCGACGGGCGAGCACGTCCGCCTCGAGGACCTCGAAGCACAGGAGGGAGCCCGGCAACCCGTGCCTCTCCAGTTCGGCCGCCACGTGCTCCGGGAACCCCACGTTCGCGATGGTCGGGGCCGCCACGTTGATGCAATACAGCGCCTGGCGGCGCGCGGGCCGCGCCGCGATCCACCGGAGCGTGGCGCCCACCACCCAGCGGTCGAGGTCGGGCAGCATCCCGAACTCCTCCGCGATGGGCAGGAAGGCGCCCGGCGGCATGAGGCTCTCCTCCTCCTCGCGCAGGCGCAGCAGCATCTCGTGGCAGGGTTGCGCCGGCGACTGCGGCGCCACCGGGACGATCGCCTGGCAGCCGAGGCAGAACTCGTCGCCGTCGAGCGCCGCGCGCAGCCGCTCGCCCGCGTTGCGCCACCCCGTGAGCTCCTCGGTGATGGTGGAGACGAAGATGCTGCGCTCCGGTTCGCCGGCGCTCGCCGGTGCGGGGGGCGGCGCCGCCGGCAGCCCCGTGGCGGGAGCGACCGGCGGCGGCGATCCGGCAGCGGCGGCAGCCGGGGCGGGCGCGGCCGACCGGGGCATGACGGTGTCCTCGAGGCTCGTCACGTCCGTCTGCACGATGAAGGCGCCGATCACGGCGCCGCTCGTGTCGGCGTGCGGCAGGTACAGGGTGTGCAGCACCATCTCGGACGAGGGGCTCTCGTGGATGCGCGTCTCCTGGCGCAAGTGCCCGGCCAGCGCCGACTCGAGCCCGGCCCGGAGCTGCCCGAAGACCGTGAGGCCGACGATGTCGCGCAGCGGCCGGCCGTTGATGGCCTCGCGCCGCGCCCGCAGCCAGTAGCGGAAGGACTGGTTGTGGAACCGCACGCGCCCGTCGGCGGCCACGTAGACGATCATCGCGGCGAGGTCGTCCTCGATGTAGCGCACCGTCTCGCGCACCTGCGCGAGCGCCGTCTCGGCGTAGGCGAGGCGGCCGACGAGGCCGATGGCGCCGGCGCTCAGCACGCCCGAGAGGAAGGCGACCCAGGGCAGGTCGAAGACCGTGAGGAAGATCGTGATGACGAGGAGGACCCCCGCCACGGCGATGCCGAACCAGCTCGCGAGGGGATTGGCGTTCTCGAAGGCGGCCCGGATGCGCATGGGCGCATTCTCGCCCGATATCGCGGGTCGGGGAAGGCCGGCGCCGGCCGGACTCACCCGAAGCGCCGCGGAGGGCGAGTCACGCGGGGCGCCGCGAAGGGCGAGTCACGCGGGGCGCCGCGGAGGGCGAGTCACGCGGGGCGCCTCCGGAAGGAGGTGCCGGATCAATGCGGCGTCGTGTCGGCGCCCGTACGCGTTCGGCTTGCCGGCGATCCCCCGAGGGGGCCCCTCGCCGGGTGCCTCACGCGTACATGTGCAGCCCGCCGTTGATGGAGAGGTTGGCGCCGGTGACGTAGGCGGCGTCGTCGGAGGCGAGGTAGGCGACGATCGCGGCGATCTCCTCGGGCTTGCCCAGGCGCCCGGCCGGGATCTGGGCCACGATCTGCTGCTTCACGTCCTCGCGGATGGCGGCGACCATCTCGGTCTCCACGTAGCCGGGGGAGACGGCATTCACCGTGACGCCCTTGCGGATCACCTCCTGCGCGAGCGCCTTGGTGAAGCCGAGGATGCCGGCCTTGGCGGCCGAGTAGTTGGCCTGCCCGAACTGGCCGCGGATGCCGTTCACCGACGAGATGTTCACGATGCGGCCCCAGCCGCGGTCGCACATCGGGTCGATCACGTGCTTGGTCACGTTGAAGACGCTCGTGAGGTTGGTGTCGATCACGAGCTGCCACTGCTCGGGCGACATCTTGCGGAAGGTCGCGTCGCGGGTGATGCCCGCGCAGTTGACGAGGATGTCGACGGGGCCGTGGTCCTTCGCGATGCCCGCGACCATCTCGCCCATGGAATCGAACTTCGAGACGTCGCCGAAGGCGACCGCGGTCGAGTCCTTCCCGAAGCCGGCGGCGGCCATGCGCTCGAGGTATTTCGCCTCCGTGCCCGGCAGGATCCAGTTGGCCACGACGAAGTGGCCGCGCTCGGCGAGCCGCTTGCAGATGGCCGCGCCGATGCCGCCGACGCCGCCCGTCACGAGTGCGATCTTCTTTTCCATTTCAGCTGCCCTTCAAAAAAAAACCCCAGGTTTGGGCCTGGGGTCGGAACCTTTATCCAAATTGGAGAATTTGCGATAAAGGAGGAGGAGACGGTTGCGATGGCGTCGCGGCCTCGCGCTACTTGCGCCCCTTCGGGGCGGTGGCGGCCTTCACGCTCGCGTCGGTGAAGCTCGCGGCGTGGCGGGCGGCCTTGGTAAACGAGTCGAACGCGGCGGTCGCGGCCGCGAGCGAGGACTTCATCGCCGCGACGGCGACGTCGCTGCCGGCGGGCGCGCCCTTGGCGGCCTGCTCGACGGTGTCGGTGACGGCGCGCTGCATCTCGGCGAGGCGCTCCTCGGCGAGCTTCGCGAGCTCGGCCTGGGCGTCGGAGGCGACCTCGTAGAGGCCGCGCGAGTATTCGAGCCACTGGCTCATGGCCTCCTCGGCGGCCTTCGTGCGCAGCGCGAGGAGCTGCTGCGGGTCCTGCGTGGAGGAGGCGGCGCGCGCGGCGCGGGTCGCGTCCCCCAGCGCGGACTTGGCGAAGCCCAGCTGCAGGGCGAGCAGGCGCTCGGCGCTGTCGAGCGAGAGCTTGGACAGCCGCGCGGCCGACAGCACGGCGGCGTTGTTCAGTTCGGTCATCTGCTCGGCGAGGTTCACCATGGTCTGGGCATCCGTCAGCGGCGGCGCGCGAATTGTGCGCCGCAACAAAACCCATTCTAGGAAGGCGGGCGAGCCCTGTCAAGGCGAAAATATTGCACTGCACCACACTTGGCGGGCTGCGCTGCCGCATGAGTCCAAAATGTAATAAAATGAAGCACTTGGTTCATTCCCGACCGAACGCGCGCCGGCGCCGCACAATCGCCGTTTGATGTAGCGCAACATCGACGAGGACCCCCGCATGGCCACGCCCCGCATCATCAAGAAGTACCCCAACCGCCGGCTCTACGACACGGAGACCTCGACCTACATCACGCTCGCCGAGGTGAAGGACCTGGTGCTGCAGTACCGTGAGTTCCAGGTGCAGGACGCGAAGTCGGGCGAGGACCTCACGCGCGCGATCCTTCTGCAGATCATCCTCGAGGAGGAGTCGGGCGGCGTGCCCATGTTCTCCACGGAGATGCTCGCGAACATCATCCGCTACTACGGCCACTCGATGCAGGGCCTCATGGGCTCCTACCTCGAGCGCTCGATCCACGCCTTCCACGAGGCGCAGAAGCGCTTCCAGGAGCAGGCCCAGGTGCTGATGCCGAAGGTGCCCACCGACGCCTTCGCCAACATGATGGGCGGCCAGCACATCCCGCAGGTGATGGGCGGCTACCTCGAGAAGGGCGCCAAGGCCGTGATCGACATGCAGGACGAGCTGAGGAACCAGGCGCTCAAGCTCTTCGCGGGCTTCCCCTACGGCGGCGCCCCGGCGGAGCCGGCGGCGGAACCCGAGCCCAAGCCCGAACGGCCGGCGCGGGCGCCGCGCAAGCCGCGCGCGCGCAAGAAGTAGCCCCCCCTTGGCCACGCGCACCCGCAAGGCCCCGGCGGCGGCGCGCGCGCCGCGCGTGGGCTTCGTCTCGCTGGGCTGCCCCAAGGCCCTCGTCGACTCCGAGTCCATCCTCACGCAACTGCGCGCCGAGGGCTACGACATCGCCCCGAGCTACGAGGGCTCCGACCTCGTCGTGGTGAACACCTGCGGCTTCATCGACGCCGCCGTGCGCGAGTCGCTGGACGCCATCGGCGAGGCCCTCTCCGCCAACGGCCGCGTGATCGTGACCGGCTGCCTCGGCGCCAAGGGCGACGTGGTGCGCGAGGCGCACCCCAGGGTGCTCGCGGTCACGGGGCCGCACGCGACGCCCGAGGTCATGGCCGCCGTGCATGCCCACCTGCCCAGGCCCCACGACCCCTTCACCGATCTCGTCCCGCCGCAGGGCATCCGCCTCACGCCGCGCCACTACGCCTACCTCAAGATCAGCGAGGGCTGCAACCACCGCTGCACCTTCTGCATCATCCCGTCGATGCGCGGCGACCTCGTGAGCCGGCCGGTGGGCGAGGTGATGAAGGAGGCCGAGAGCCTCGTCAAGGCGGGCGTGAAGGAGCTCCTCGTCATCTCGCAGGACACGAGCGCGTACGGCGTGGACGTGAAGTACCGCACCGGCTTCTGGGGCGGCAAGCCGCTTCGCACGCGCATGACGGAGCTCTGCGGGGCGCTGGGGGAACTGGGCGCGTGGGTGCGGCTGCACTACGTCTACCCGTACCCGCACGTGGACGAGGTGATCCCGCTCATGGCCGATGGCCGGATCCTTCCCTACCTCGACGTGCCGTTCCAGCACGCGAGCGCGCGGATCCTCAGGCTCATGAAGCGACCGGCCGCGGCCGAGCGCACGCTCGAGCGCATCCGCGCCTGGCGCGCCGGCTGCCCGGACCTCGCGATCCGCTCGACCTTCATCGTCGCCTTCCCCGGCGAGACCGAGGCGGAGTTCGAGGAACTGCTCGACTTCCTGCGCGAGGCGCGCCTGGACCGCGTGGGCTGCTTCGCCTACTCGCCCGTGGAGGGCGCGAAGGCGAACGACCTGCCCGGCGCCGTGCCCGAGGCGGTGAAGCAGGAGCGGCTCGCGCGCTTCATGGCCGTGCAGGCCGGGGTGAGCCGCGAGCGTCTCGCGGCGCGCGTGGGGCGCACGATCGAGGTCCTCGTCGACGACGTCGAGGGCCGCCTCGCCATCGCGCGCAGCCACGCGGACGCGCCCGAGATCGATGGCGTGGTGCGCGTGAAGGGCGCGAAGGGGGCGAAGCCGGGGGACCTGCTGCGCGTGCGCGTCACCGCCGCGGGCGACCACGACCTGGACGCCGTCGCGGCCTGAGGCGCGGCCGCGCAGGGGCTCAGTGCCCCAGCACCGTCCGCACTGCCGCCACGAGGGCGGATGCCGAGATGGGCTTGGCGATGTAGCCGTCGGCGCCGGCCTGCAGGCCGCGCACGATGTCCACCTGCGCGGCGTGCGCGGTGAAGAGCACCACGGGCGTGTCGAAGAGGTGCTTGTGGCGGCGGATGCGGCGCAGGAACTCCAGGCCGTTCATCTCGGGCATCTCGACGTCGAGCAGCAGCAGCTCCGGCGCGCCCACCCGCGACATGAGGCGGGCGGCGTCCTTCGGGCTCAGCGCCACGACGGCCTGGTAGCCCGCCTTGCGCAGCACGAGCGCGGCCAGTTCCGCCGTGGGCGCGTCGTCGTCCACGATCATCACCACGTGGTTGGCAGGGCTTCCCGAGCGCGGCTTGACCAGCACCACGTGGAAGCCTTCCTCGCCGAGGGCGGTCGCGCCGATGAGCGCGTTCTCCTCGACCTGGGGCGTGGGCGTGGGAGGGGGCGGGGCGGGCTCCGCCGGCTCCTCCACGAGCGCCGTGAAGTCGAGGTCGTAGGGATCCTCGGGATGGACGGGCGCGGGCTTGCCGGGCGGTTGGGACACGAGCCGTCCTCGCGGTCGCCGGGGGCGGGGCGCGCCGCTACTGGCGCGTGATCTTGCCGTCGACGACCTTCACGCGGTCGCCGACGCGCCAGCTCGTCTCCTTCGCGAAATTGAAGGTGCGGGTCTTGCCGTCCTCCAGCTTCACGACGACCTGGTACGAGGTGGTGGACCTCTGGTTCTTCTCGACCTGGTGGCCCGCGTAGGCGCCCGCGCCGGCGCCGACCACGGTGGCGGCGGTGTTGCCGCGGCCGCTGCCGACCTGGTGGCCGAGGAC
>Ga0209477_1001908_pt1 | contig 12402 bp, 13 predicted proteins | sample KloWWTupernatant_FD_187180 | JGI IMG/M metagenome (GOLD analysis project Ga0209477, IMG submission 187180) | Active sludge microbial communities from Klosterneuburg, Austria, studying microevolution and ecology of nitrifiers - Klosterneuburg... | ecosystem: Engineered > WWTP > Aerobic digester >...
CAGCATCTTCAGCACCACCCACTGCACCACCGCCAGCAGGACCGAGACGGTCTCGTCGACCCGCGCGCGATAGAGGCGCTGGCGGTAGAGGCCGTGGAAGTAGAAGACGACAGGGAAGAGGACCAGCGCGACCGGCAGGAGCTCGACGTAACGGCCGAGGTCCGGAGGGTTCTTGGTCAGGGGGACGACTTCGAGCTCGAAACGCAGCGCCCAGGCACCGAAAAAGGCGAGTGCGGTAGCCGCCAGATCGCCGAAGAGGTGCGCCGCCGCGGCGATACGAAATCGTTGCTGGATCAACTGAGCTCTCCCTCGGTTTCGGGCCAGAAGGGGCGTAGGTACCCTTTCAGGCGGGTCGTAAACCGCTCGGCGGAAAACTCTTCCGCCCGGCTTCGAAGGTCCATCGGATTGAACTGCATCTGCTGGATTTTGTCAATTCCGTCGGCCAGCGCCTCGACGCCCGGATCGTCGATCAGGAGCCCCTCGCGCCCGCTCTCGACGATGTCGAGCACGCCGCCCTCCGCCAACGCCAGGACGGGCGTACCGCAGGCCAGAGCCTCGACCGTCGCAATGCCGAAATCTTCAACGCCCGTCTGGAGATAGCAGAGCGCGGTCGAGTAGAGGCGGCGAAGCTCTTGCGGTCCCACCCGGCCGGCGAAGCGGGTGGTTGGGCCGGCCGCTTGCTCGAGGCGAGCCCGCTCCGGGCCGTCGCCGACGATCACCAGCGGCGTTCCTGCCCGCTGGCAGGCCTCGATCGCGACATTCACTTTTTTGTAGGGAGCGAGGGCGGCGACCACCAGGACGAATCCCTCTCGCGGCGCTTCGGTCGGGCGGTAGAAGCCGGTTTCGACAGGCGGCGCGAGCACCTGCGAGCTCCGTCCGTAGTAGCGGCGGATCCGGGAGGCGACGAAATGCGAGTTGGCGAGGTAGAGGTCGACCCGCCCGGCGGTTGCGACGTCCCAGGCCTGAAGGCGGTCGAGGATGCGCTCGCGCAGCCAGCCGACCGGCCCTCGCGGCGCCGGGAAGTAGGCCCGGCGCTGGTCCCAGGCGTAGCGCATCGGCGTGTGGCAGTAGCAGGCGTGGAAGCCGCCTGCCGCCCTCCGCGCCCCTTTCGCGACGCAGTGGCTGGAGGAGACGAGCAGGCGGTGCGCGGTGGTGTCGAGCGACCGCATGGCGGCCGGAAAGAGGGGCAGATAGTGGCGGTAGCGCTGCCGCAGCAGGGGGGCGCGCTGCAGGAAGCTGGTGACGATGGGGTGCGCCTCGATCTCGGCCGAGACGGTTCCGGGAAGGTGGAAGAGGGTGTAGATCGGCGCCCGCGGCGCAAGTCGGGCGATCGCCGCCAGGACATGCTCGCCGCCGCGCTGGCCAGTGAGCCAGTCGTGCACCAGGCCGATGCCGGAGGTCAAGACGAGCTCTCCCCGGTCATGCCGTCGGCGAACCTGGCCCCACCGGCGGCGCTGGCCCCCATCATCACCTGGCGATAGACCGCCAGGGTCTGCGCGGCGGTCGTCTCCCAGCGGAACGCTTCGGCGCGCGCCAGGCCGGCCTCGGCGAGCTCGCGCCGAAGCGCCGGGGAGCCGGCCAGCCGGGCCATGGCGCCGGCAATAGCTTCGACATCGAGCGGATCGACGAGCTCGGCCGCCGCGCCGGCGATCTCGGTGAGGGCCGGGGTGGTCGAGGCGACGACCGGCGTGCCGGCGGCCATTGCCTCCGCCATCGGCAGGCCGAAGCCTTCGTAGAGCGAGGGAAAGACCAGCGCAACAGCGCCTTGGACGAGCGCCGGCAGACGCTCTTCGGCGATCCGGCCGAGAACCGTGAGGCGAGGGCCGAGGTGGAGGTCGCGCGACCAGGCGGCGATCTCGTCAGCGACCGCGCCGGACTCCGGCGCGCCGGCCACCACCAGTCGCCGGCCGTCTGCGGGAAGGCTGGCGAAGGCGCGCAGGACCCGCTCGAGGTTTTTGTGCGGCTTCGGATTGCCGAGGAAGAGGAAGTAGCCGGGCGAGAGATCGAGGGAACTGAGCTCCCGTCGCAGCTCCTCCGGTGCGAGCCGGCGCCGGAAGCCCTCGTCGACGCCGTTCCAGGTGACTGCGATGCGCGATCGTTCGACGCCCAGGTGGAGCTCGAGATCGGCCGCGGTCGCCCGCGAAACCGTCAGGATCCGGTCGGCGCGGCGGATCGCCCGCCGCATCAACACTCGGGCATAGAGAAGTGCCATCGGGCTCGGCAGGAACTCGGGGAAGAGCAGGTGGATGAGGTCGTGGATCGTGACCACGACCCGCGTCGGCGTCCGCAGCGGCAGGACGTAGTGCGGGCTGTGAAACAGATCGGGCCGGTGGCGCACGAGATGGCCGCCGACGGCCCACTGTTCGCGCCACGAGTAGCCGGGAGCGTCCTCTTCGATCCAGGAGAAGTTCGCCGGCAGGGAGGCCAGCAGATCGCGCGCCGCGCGGGGAGCGAACAGGAGGTACCTCGATTCCGTGTCCAGGCGCCCGAGAGCCCCCAACAGCCCCCGCAGATAGGTGCCGATACCGAAATCGGCGAGCTTGCGGGCATCGATCGCGATCGTCGGAGCGCGGAGCGAGGCGCCCGGCGACCGATCCGACCGGGAGGCGGCGGTCATGAGGCCGCGCTCCGGCTGGCGAGAGCCTGCCTGAAGGTGCGCGCATGCAGCTCCGCAGAGCGTTCCCAGGTGAAGCTCGCCGCGCGCTCGAGGCCGCGCCGGCCGGCCTCGGCGAGCCGCTCCGGCGAGTCCATCCAGTCGCGCAACAGCACCGCGAGCTCAGCCGGATCCTCCGGGTCGAAAGTCTGGCCGGTTTCACCCACGACCTCCGGCAGGCTGGAGCTGTTGGAGACCAGCACCGGCACGCCGCAGGCCATCGCCTCGGCGGCCGGCAGTCCGAAACCCTCGTAGAGCGATGGCAGGACGAAGACGGTCGCAGCCTGTACGACCGCTATCAGGTCGTTGCGCTCGAGATGGCCGAGGCGCCGCAAGCCGAGATCCGCCAACCGCTGCATGCGCCGGTGGGTCGCCCGCGAGCCCCATCCGTCGGGCCCGGCGACGAGCAGCGGCGGCGTCGCCGAGTTTTCCAGGCGGAGCGCTTCCCAGGCGTCGAGGAGCAGGTCGAGGTTCTTGCGCGGCTCGATGGTACCGACGAACAGGACGAACCTGTCCGGCAGGCCGAGCCGTTGGCGGCTGGCGGCGAGCTCTTCTGGCGAAGCCGGTCGGAAGTCGACCGCGACGCCGTTCCAGGCGACATCGGTGCGCCCGGCGGCGTCGGGCCACTGCTGCGCGATCTCGCCGGCCATGGCGTGGGAGACGGTGAGGATCCGCGTCGCCTGGCGGACCGTGCGTTCGAGGAACGGCAACAGGGAGAGCTTCACCCGCCAGTTCAGGGTCTCGGGATGGTGCAGTACGGCGAGATCGTGCAGCGTCACTACCCCGGGCACCGGCAAACGGCCGGGCAGGGTGAGAAGTGGCGACCAGAGGAGATCGATATCGCCGGCGTCCAGGCGTTCCGGCAGGTAGCGCTGCTGCCAGAGAACGCCGAGTGGCGCAGGGTGGAGCTCGATCCGCAAGCCACGTGCGGCGAGCTGCACTGACTCGTGAAGCGGGGCGTGCGCGAGACCCACGAGGTCGAACTCGTCCCGGCGCAGCAGCTCCTCGAGGAGCGCTTCGGTGTAAACGCCGATCCCGGTGGGGCGCGGAACCAGGGCGCGCAGATCGACGGCGATCCGGGGACGGTCCTGCCGTTTTCTGGCGGGCGGCTGCTGGATAGGGGCGATGGAGGGCTCTCCCTGGGGTTCGGGACCGCCCGCAGCCGGCCGCCGGAGGTCTACGGGAAGTCTACGACAGCGCCCGCTCGGGCGCGGAAGCGGACGGCGCCGTCTGGAGGAGCCGGTGAGCGCCAGAGCGAGTGCTAAAGTTCCGCTGCGGAAAACGATGGTGACGCTCCCCGAATCCTCCCAACCGACCGCCGCTCCGGATGCTGCCACCGGGGAGGGTCTGGTTCGCCTGGCGGCGACGATCGGCGGCCTGCGCGCCGCGGTGCGGCAGCGCCAGGGCGAAGCGGCGACGATCCGCACCGGCGCCGACGAGCTGCACGGCCTGCTGCTCGAGCTGCAGCGCCACGAGTTCGTCCAGGAGCCGGTTCCGGTCTCGCCGCGCCCGGTCTACGGCAGCCTGCTGGTTTTCGTCCGCAAGGCGTTCTACCACCTGTTCGTCAAATGGCACGCGCGCGCGGTGCTGCAGCAGCAGAACAGCTTCAACCAGAGTGCCAGTCGTCTGTTGAGCGAGTTGGCGCAACGGCAGAAGCTGGCAGCCGAAGAGGCGGCCCAGCTCGATCTCCGGCTGCGGCGTCTCGAGCAGGCCCTCGCCGCCACAGGCGCTCCCGAGGACGCCTCGCCCGGCGCCCCCGGAGGCTCCTCCGAGAGCGTCGCCGGGTGAGCGCCCGGATCGCCATCTGCGCGGCGCAGATTCCTTTCGTCCGGGGCGGTGCCGAAGTTCTCTACGAGAGCCTGCGCGATGAGCTGCTGCGGCGCGGCCATCAGGCCGAGATCGTCAGTCTGCCGTTCAACTGGTCTTCGCGCCTGAACATCGTGCAGAGTGCCCTCGCCTGGCGGCTGGTCGATCTGACGACCGCTGCCGGACAGCCGATCGACCTGGTGATCGCCACCCGATTCCCGTCGTATCTCGTGCGCCACCCGCGCAAAGTGGTCTGGCTGATCCACCAGTTTCGCCAGATCTACGACCTCAAGGGGACCCGCTTCAGCGATTTCGGCGAGCGGCCGGAAGACGCCGAAACCGAGCGGATGCTGCGCCAGTTCGACCAGCGTGCCCTCGGCGAAGCCAGGGCCAGATATTCGATCTCGCGCAACACTGCCGACCGTCTGGCGCGCTTCAACCGCCTCGAAGCCGAGCCGCTCTACCCGCCGCCGGCCCTCGGCGGACGCTACCGTTCCAGCGAGCCCGGCGACTATCTGCTCTCTGTCGGCCGGCTCGATCCGATGAAGCGCTTCGATCTCCTGCTGCGTGCCGTCGCCGCCGCCCGGTCGCCGTTGCGATGTGTCATCGCCGGCGACGGCCCGGACCGCGAGCGCCTGCTGCAGCTCGCGGCCGAGTTGGGAATCGCTTCGCGGGTGGAGCTCCCGGGAAGGGTATCGGACGAGCGCCTGATCGAGCTCTACGCAGGCGCGCTCGCCGTCTTCTATGCGCCGTTCGACGAAGACTACGGCTATGTGACGGTCGAGGCTTTCCAGTCGCGGCGACCGGTGCTGACGACGAGCGACAGCGGCGGTGTGCTCGAGTTCGTGCGCGACGGCGTCAACGGCTTCGTCTGCCCGCCGGGCGCGCATCGCGAGATGGCCGCGCGCATCGACCGGCTGGCGGCGGATCCGGCGCTCGCGCGGCGCCTCGGCGCAGCCGGCGCCGAGAGCGTCGCTGAGATCCACTGGGACGGCGTCGTCGAGCGTCTGCTCGCGCCGCTCGCCTGAGGCGGCGCGGTGCGTATCGCCTGGGTGAGTCCGCTGCCGCCGGCGTCGTCGGGAATTGCCGACTACAGCGCCATCCTGCTGCCGCATCTCGCCCGGCAACACGACCTCGAGCTGTTTCATGAAGGCGGCGGCCAGCCGCTCGCGACGATCGCCGAGCGCTGGCGCTGCCATCCGGTCGCCGCCCTCCCGGCCGAAGCGCAGCGTTTCGATCTCGTCGTCTATCAGATCGGCAACAGCGCGCCGCACCACGCCGAGAGCTTCCGCCTCGCGCTCGAGCTGCCCGGCGTCGTGGTCCTGCACGAGTTCATGCTCCACCACCTTGTGCGCGGGGTGACCCTCGCCAGGGGAGACGCCGCTGCCTATGTCGAAGAGATGCGCTACGCCGCCGGCAGGAGCGGCGAGATGGCGGCCCGGCGCCTGCTCGACACCCACTACCCGGTCGACACCTGGAACTACCCGCTCTTCGAGCGCCTGGTGGATCGCAGCCGGGCAGTCCTGGTGCACAACGAGTTCGCCCGCCGGCGGGTGCTCGCGAGCCGGCCGCTGGCTGCGGTCGGCCGAATGCCCATGCCGATCGAGACCGGGCTGCTCGAGCCGCCCACTGCGGCCGAGCAACGGACGCTCAAGGCGGGATTCGGTCTCGATCCGGACGCCTTCCTCGTCGCCTCGTTCGGCTTCGTGACGCCGCACAAGAGGCTGGAGGTGGCCCTGCCGGCTTTCGCCCGGCTGCGGGAAAGCCATCCCGAAGCCGTGTTCGTGATCGTCGGCGAGTGCTCGCCGCACTACGACTTCGCTGCCGTCCTTGCCCGCTGCGGCGAGCGCGGAGTTCGTGTCGTCGGCCGTGCCGGAGAAGGCGAGTTCGACGACTGGATGCGTGCCTGCGACGTGGCGGTCAATCTCCGTCATCCGACCGGAGGCGAAACCTCGGCGTCGTTCATCCGCCTGCTGGCTTTCGGGCGTCCGACGATCGTCAACCAGGTCGGCGCCTTCGCCGAGGTTCCGGAGGGCGCCTGCCTGCAATTGCCGCTCGACGGTTTCGAGGAGGCGACGTTGCTTGCCTACCTGCGCGCGCTCGCCGACCGGCCGCAGCTCGCCGCCGGGATCGCTGCGCAGGCGCGCGCCCACGCGGTCTCCGTCCATGCCGTCGAGCCTGCGGCGGAGGCCTGTCTCGAGCTTCTCGCGAAGGCCGCCGCGGGCCCGCCTCCCGGCAACGTTGCGGTCCCGCCGCTCGCCCCGTATCCGGCGTCGGACCCTTGGCCGGCGCTGCTGGCGGTGATCGGCGGCGAGCTCGCCGATCTCGGCCTGGGGGAGAGCGACGAGAGCGTACTCGCGGCGCTCGCCGAGCGGCTCGAAGAGCTCGTGGACGGCGGGCAGCCGTGAGCGCTCGCCGCCCGCTTGCCCGGCGATTCGCGACGCTCGTGCTCGCCGCCGCCTTGGTCGGGGCCGGTTTCGTCTACTACCGCCTGCACTTCGCGCCTGCCGAGCGCCCGGGAGTCGCTTCGCCCGAGCTCGCGGCGCTGCTCGCGGAGGGCTCGCCTTTCGAGCGCGTCCTCTGGCTCGCGGCGCCGCATCAGAACCTCGGCGCCCTCGACGAGCGGGTCGGCGATCTGGAGCTCTATCTCGCCGAGCTCTCGCGCTTGACCGGTGTCGCGACGCCGCGCTTGCCGCGCTTCGGGCCGTTCGCCCTGCCCCCGGCGCGCGAGCTCGTGCTGGCGTGGAACGGCGAAGGGGAGCAGTTCCTCGGCATCGCCCGGATCGAGCCCGGTATCGGTTGGATCGCCCGGATCGCCGGTCGACTGGCGGGCAATCCGTGGCTCGCCGGCGGCCGCATCGACTCCGCTGGACGTACCTTCGACGTGCGCTGGCAGGGCTCCCTCTGGATGGTCGCGAGCGGCCTGCCGTCCTGGATCGACCTGGGTTCGGACGGCGCACGAGCCGAAGAGGGTCTTCCCGCGCCCGAGCCGGTCGCGTTGGCGCAGCTCCGCCTGCGGCGCGAAGTCGGGCCGCTCCCGGTCGGGCGCTTCGTCCTGGCGCGCGGTGCCGATGGCCTCGAGGTGCGTTCGGGCGAGTTGCCCGAGGTTGTTCAGCCCGCCTCGGAGTGGAGCTTCCCCGGCGTCGCTCTCTGGGTGAGCTCCACCGATCGCGGCCCGATCGGGGGACCCGGTCTGTTTCTTCTCTGGGAGGCGGCCGAGGGGGCGATTCCGCGGGTCGCGGTTCTGCAACGGGGGGGCGGGCGCAGCTTCCGACTGCCCGGCGAGTCGATCCTGGCGATGATGGGGGCGGGCGAGCCGGCGAGCCGGCTCGCCTGGTCGGTCCGGGCGACGCAGAAGAGCGCCCGCCGCGAGGCGCTGCTCATGGTGCCGTGGTTCGAGCGCCACCTGCCGCGACCCGGCGGGCGGGGTCCGTGGCTCGGGCGGGCGGGCCGGCTGGTGCCGGGCGCGAGCGCGCGGACGCTCGATCTGCTGGCGCGCAGCCTCGAGAAGCTACCGCTCCTGCCGCCCGCTGAGATGCGGCGGATCTCGGCCGCAAGCCGGCTGCTCGCGCCTTTCCAGGATTGTGCGGCGATAGCTTTCGAAGTCTGGCACGAGCCGGAGGGCGCACGGCTGCGCCTCTGCTCGCAGTCCGCGGACGCCGGGTTCGAGGCGGAGGCGAGAGAGCTGTCCTCTTCAGAGGACGCGGAAATTGACGAAAGTCCTTCGATCCGCTAGTCTTCGTCGGCTCTCTGGGGGGCACGAGGGATGATGATCCGCCTGGATGCTGCCCGCTACGAGCCTTTCCTCTGGCAGGAGTCGATCGAGCTCAAAGAGGACGAGAAGCGCGACCTCGAATTGCTCGAGGCGAGCCCGGTCCGCTGCCAGGGCAGCCTGACGTTCACGGCGCCGGATTTCCTGCTGCACGCCGAGCTGCGCTACGAGCAGACGGTGGCCTGCAACCGGTGCCTGAAGCCGGTTGCGCAGCAGGTAGAAGGCGCGATCGATCTCGTTCTCGTCGAACGTTCGCGCAAGCGCGAGGCGACGGCGGACGAACAGCTCGAAGCGCAGGAGCTCGGGCTGGTGGAAGTGGAAGGGGGCGTCTTCGACAGTCGCCCGCTGGTAGTCGAGCAGGTGGAGCTCAGCTTGCCGATGAAACCGCTCTGCCGGGATGACTGTAAAGGTCTCTGCCCGCAGTGCGGAGAGGACCGCAACGTAGGGCGCTGCGGCTGTGTCCACGAGAGCGTGGATCCGCGCTGGGCGGCGCTGGCAAAGCTCAAGGAACCGCGAGCCGGCGGAGCTGGCTGATTTGGCCGAATTCGCGGCGCCGCGAGCGATCGAAGATTGACAGCAGCGAGAACTGAAGAGGGGAAGCGAAGATGCCGAATCCGAAACGACGTCACTCCAAAGCCCGGCGCGACAAGCGCCGTGCGCACGATGCACTCTCCCTGCCGGCGTCGTCGCTGTGTGCGACGTGCGGTGAGCGCAAGCTCCCGCATCGCGTCTGCCCGTCCTGCGGCACCTATCGCGGACGCGACGTGGTCGACGTTCAGGCCCGCACCTAAGGTCCCGCCGAGCTCCCGATTCCCGATACCTCGATGCGCATCGCCGTCGACGCGATGGGAGGCGACTTCGCTCCGCGCGCCGCGGTGCGCGGAGCGTTCGAAAGCGCCCTCCAGGACGGAGTTTCGATTCTGCTGGTGGGTGATTCGAAGCGCCTCGAGCGCGAGCTCCAACGGCTGGGCCGCTCGGCGGATGCCCGCGCGCGGATCGAGATCGTCCACGCCGAGGAGCGCATCGAAATGGACGATCCGCCGACCGTCGTGCGCCGCAAGCGCCACTCGTCGCTCGTCGTCTGCGCCGATCTGGTGCGCGAAGGCAAGGCGCAGGCGATGGTCAGCGCCGGCAACACCGGCGCAGCCATGGTGGCAGCGAAGCTGTTTCTCGGCGCCCTGCCGGGAGTCGACCGGCCGGCGCTCGCCGCGGTCTTCCCCAATCCGCGCGGCCGCACGGTCGTCCTCGATGTCGGCGCCAACGTCGACTCGCGGCCCGAGCACCTGCGCCAGTTCGCGGTCATGGGGCACTTCTACGCCCAGGAGGTCGTCGGCATCACCGCTCCCCGGATCGGTCTGCTGTCGATCGGCGAAGAGGAGGCCAAGGGCTCGGGGCTGACCCGCGAGGTCTTCCGCTCGCTCAAAGCGACCGGGCTCAACTTCATCGGCAATGTCGAAGGACGGGACGTCTTCAACGGCGAGGCGGACGTCGTCGTCTGCGACGGCTTCGTCGGCAATGTGCTGCTCAAGTCCGCCGAGTCGATGGCGGAGCTGATCGTCTCGATGATGCGCGAAGAGCTCCGCCGGACCTGGCGCACCCGATTCGGTGGCTGGCTCGCGCGGCCGGCGTTCGTTGCCTTCAAACGGCGCACCGACTATGCCGAGTACGGCGCGGTGCCGCTGCTCGGCGTCGCGGGCGGTTGCTTCATCGCCCACGGGCGCTCGAACGCCAAGGCGATCCGCAGCTCCATCCGTCGCGCGGTCGAGTTCAGCGTCGCGGAGCTGCACGTCAAGATCCGCGACAAGGTCGAAGAGCTGCATGCCGCCGAAGCCCGGCTCGCTGCGGCAGCCGCGGTCTGATCCCCTTGCGGAGGAATCCAGTGGAACCGAAAACCGCGTTTCTTTTCCCCGGGCAGGGCTCGCAGAAAATCGGCATGGGTCGCGCCTGGGCGGAGAGCTTCGCCGAAGCCCGCGCCGCCTTCGACGAGGCTTCGGAGGCGCTCGGTTTCGACGTCGCCGCGCTCTGCTGGGAGGGCCCCGAGGCCGAGCTGCAGCTGACCGCGAACACCCAGCCTGCGATCCTCACCGCTTCCGTGGCGGTGGCGCGGGTGCTCGCCAGCCGCGGTTTCGTTCCCGATGCCGTCGCCGGACACAGCCTGGGAGAGTACTCGGCGCTGGTCGCGGCCGGCGTGCTGCCGCTCGCCGACGCTGTGCGACTGGTCCGCAGACGAGGCGAGCTGATGCAGGAGGCGGTGCCGGTGGGGGTCGGCGCAATGGCTGCGATCCTCGGGCTCGAGGCGGAGGCGGTGCGCGCGCTCGCAGCGGAGGCCGCGGCCGACGTCGGCGCGGGCGAGATCTGCTCCGTCGCCAACTACAACTCGCCCGAACAGACCGTGATCGCCGGTCACAAGGCAGCGGTCGAGCGCGCCATGGCGCTGGCCAAGGAACGCGGCGCGAAGCGGGCGCTGCCCTTGCCCGTCTCGGCACCGTTCCACTGCGCGCTGATGCGCCCGGCGCGGACCGGCCTCGCGCCGATGCTGGCCGCGACCGCCTTCGGCGCGGCCGCGGTGCCGGTGGTGGTCAACATCGACGCCCGGCCCGAAAGCGCCGGCGACAGGCTGCGCGATGCCCTGGAGCGGCAGATCGACGGCCCGGTGCGCTGGGTCGAATCGGTACGCTTCCTGCACGACGAGATGGGCGTGCGGCGGTTCGTCGAGGTCGGGCCGGGGAACGTTCTCGCCGGGCTGGTCAAGCGCATCGTTCCCGGGATCGAGACGTTCTCGATCTCGGAACCCGCAGCGCTCGAAGCGCTGGCGGCGACCGCGCCCGGCGCCGCGCCGAAAGTGAACTGAGGAGATCGTCATGTTCCGATTGGACGGCAAGACCGCGCTGGTCACCGGCGCGTCGCAGGGGATCGGCGAAGCGATCGCCCGCCGCCTCGCCGAGCGCGGCGCCAATGTCGTGCTCGCTGCGCGCAACACCGAGAAGCTCACCCGGGTGGCCGAGGAGATCGCAGGCGTCGGCGGCAAGGCCCTCGTTCTGGCCCTCGACCTCGCCCGGGCAGAGGAGATCGGCGAGCGTCTGAAGGGGCTGCCGCAGGAGTTTTCCGAGATCGACATCCTGGTCAACAACGCCGGCATCACCGGCGACAATCTGCTCGCTCGCATGAGCCTCGAGCAGTGGCGAGCGGTGCTCGACACCAACCTCACCGGCGCCTTCGCGGTGACGCGCGAGCTGGTGCGTGGCATGATGCGCCGCCGCTGGGGGCGCATCGTCACGGTATCTTCGGTCATCGGACTGATGGGTAACGCCGGGCAGGCCAACTACGCCGCCGCCAAGGCGGGCCTGATCGGCTTCAGCAAGTCCCTGGCGCGCGAGCTCGCGAGCCGCAACATCACCGCCAACGTCGTCGCTCCGGGCTTCATCGAAACGGCGATGACGGAAGCGCTGCCGGAAGCGACCCGCGCCGAGATGTTCGATCGCATCCCGTTGGGCCGGCTCGGGAGGTCGGAGGACATCGCCAACGCCGTGGTCTATCTCGCCAGCGAAGAGGCGAGCTACGTCACCGGACAGGTGCTGAACGTTTCCGGCGGGCTGTATATCTGATAGACACGGCTGGAGTTGGACGCGATTCTCGAAGTTGTGCTAAAAATCCACCCTGCATTTGAGCTTCCCATGGAGGAGTTTTCGACATGTCCGTTGCCGAGAAGGTGAAGAGCATCATCGTGGAGCAGCTCGGCGTTGAAGCCGACGAAGTGACGTCCGAGGCCAGCTTCACCGAGGATCTGGGCGCCGACTCCCTCGACATCGTCGAGCTGGTCATGGCGTTCGAAGAGGAGTTCGGGATCGAGATCCCGGACGAGGACGCGGAGAAGATCGGCCGGGTCCAGGAAGCCGTCAGCTACATCGAGAAGCACGCCGCGGAAAAGAACTGATCGCTGCTTTCGCAGCCGATCCCTCTTTCTTCGCAACTCCGGACAAAATCGCGGGCACGCATCTGGGCAACTCAACCCTGCACCACCGGCGACGCGTCGTCGTCACGGGAGTCGGTCTCGTTTCGCCACTCGGCGTCGGTACGGAAGCGACCTGGAAGTCGCTTCTGGCCGGCGAGAGCGGCATCGGGCCGATCACCCGTTTCGACACGTCGAACTATGCTGCCCGCATCGCGGGCG
>Ga0209477_1001909_pt1 | contig 12399 bp, 8 predicted proteins | sample KloWWTupernatant_FD_187180 | JGI IMG/M metagenome (GOLD analysis project Ga0209477, IMG submission 187180) | Active sludge microbial communities from Klosterneuburg, Austria, studying microevolution and ecology of nitrifiers - Klosterneuburg... | ecosystem: Engineered > WWTP > Aerobic digester >...
AAACCCGGATTCATTCAGCGTGTCGGTATGAATGGCGATCTGGATATCAAACTGGTCGGCTACCTTGAGCGCGGTGTCGATGGATGACGGGGTCGCGCCCCAGTCCTCGTGGATCTTGAGGCCGATCGCACCAGCGTAGATCTGCTCGCTCACCACGGCGGTGTCAGATCCGTGTCCCTTGCCAAGCAGGCCGATATTTATCGGGAGATCATCGGTCGCCTGGAGCATCCGGTGGATCCACCATTCGCCGGGGGTCACTGTCGTGGCCTTGGTGCCCTCCGCCGGGCCGGTGCCACCGCCGATCAGGGTTGTCACCCCCGAGGCGAGCGCGGTATCGATCTGATCCGTTGCGATGAAGTGAATGTGGGTATCGATGCCGCCAGCGGTGAGGATCTTTCCCTCGCCGGCAATGATCTCGGTGGCGACGCCGATGACGATGTCGACACCGTCCTGGGTGTCAGGGTTACCGGACTTGCCGATCGCGAAGATACGTCCATCTCTCAGCGCTACATCAGCCTTGTACACACCCGTGTAGTCAACGATAAGGACGTTCGTGATCACGGTGTCCGGGATGCCATGCGCTCGCGTCAGACGCGAGTTCTGCCCCATGCCATCACGAATGGTCTTTCCGCCGCCGAAGACCGCTTCCTCACCGTAAATCGCCTTGTCATCCTCGACCCGGGCAAAGAGGTTGGTGTCCCCCAGGCGCACAGCGTCGCCGGTGGTGGGGCCGTAGAGCTCGGTGTACTGGCGTCGCGACAACTTCAGGGTCATACTGTGGCACTCCTAACTCTCGTTGACTCCACGGTCAGTTGGACGCATTTGACGCATCGCTGGATCCGGATAGTTGTTTCCCGGTGATGCGTGTATTGAATTCGTTGCGGAATCCGTAGACATCGCGTGTGCCACCGTATGCGACCAGATTGACTTCCCGCGCGTCGCCGGGTTCGAATCGAGCAGATGTGCCGGCCGGAATGTCGAGCCTGAAGCCAACGGCCTTGCTGCGATCGAACTGAAGGAATGGGTTGACCTCGGCGAAGTGATAATGCGAACCGACCTGGATCGGGCGGTCGCCAACGTTCTTCACCTGCAAGCTGACAGTCTGAAGCCCCTGGTTGATCCAGATCGGCTCATCGTTGAGGATGATCTCGCCGGGCTGGGCGACATCGGCTGTCGAGGCCGACGATTCGCCGGCAGCCACCCCGCCACGAATCGGCTGGTGCACCGTAATCAGCTTTGTGCCGTCCGGGAATGTGGCCTCGACCTGAATAACCGGGATCAGGCCGGCCACGCCCTCCATGACATCATCATCGGTCAGGATGGTCGCGCCATAGCTCATCAGGTCAGCGACGGACCGACCGTCACGAGCGCCCTCGATCAGCTCGCATGTGATCAGCGCGATCGCCTCGGGATGGTTGAGCTTGACGCCGCGCTCGCGCCGCCGTCTCGCCAGGTCCCCCGCCACCACGATCATCAATTTCTCTTGTTCTCGAGGTGTGATACGCACGATTCCTCCTCCATCTTGTCGCAATCAAGGTGCAGGCGGTCGACCGTGGGGATCTTCCTGGATCGCGCCGATCGGTGGTCAGCCGCACGTGATCGCGACGACTAGTCCCTAACACGAACCTGCGTGCCTCAAGCCCGCCGGTGTCCGATAACCAATAATCCCCTTCAAGCAGCGCATTACGCGCAATGCAGGCGGGCGATTGACCATCATTAGTCGCAAGCCACAGAGGAAAATTGGTGTCAGAAACGGCGGCAACTGCGATCAACCATACCATTCGGCGCTGGTCGCCGCCGTTGCCGCGCGATCTGAAACCTGCGAGCGTTACCCCGCTGGCGCCGCTGGACTGAGCCTATTCTTCAGCGCAACATGAAGCTTGTTCTGATACGCGACCGCTGCAAGAACAACGACGACACCAAGGATCTGCAGGGACGACGGCACCTCGCCGAACATGAATCCGGCGATGAACACTGTCGACACCGGGCTCAGCAGTAGCAGCCCCGCGACGATCGTCGGGTCCATACGAACGGAGCCGTACTGAACGAATGTCCAAGCCATCGCCTGACCTGCCGTTGCCAGGATGATCATCCAGAACCAGTTCATCGCGGTGATCGGATCGCCAACCGTCGTCTCAGGATTCATCGGCAGCTTGCCGCTGATCATGACTCCATGGGTCAGGTCGAAACCACGATCGGAGAACAGCAGGATGAAGAGCACCGGCGCGACGAGCTGGGCAGCGCACACCCAGGCCATCGGTTGGAGAATCCGGCCGGGGTTCACTGTCGTCGACTTGCGACTCGTGTAGAGGTAGATGCCGTAGCAGACGCCAGATACAGCGCCCAGAATAGTGCCAAGCACAGCAATGTTGATGCCGTAGACGGTCGCCGGTCCCTCGCTGGGCGCGGCGTCGAAGATCCCGCCTGTGAGAGCCACACCCAGGATCATGATCGGGACAAGGACAAAGAAGCTCTTCGGCGCATGGTACTGGTCGAAGATCATCGCCAGCGCGGGCAAGATGATAATCTGGAGATTCAGCAGAACGGATGCGATGCCTGCGCCCACGTAGAAGATCGAGTAGTTCCACGCCGTGAAGTCGATCCCGAGAAAGAGGCCTGCGACAACGGCGAGAATCACGCCGGTCTTGTTGAGCGACCCCAGCTTCTGTCGTTCGCGCCAGGCCAACGGCAGGAGCACGAACAACGCGATGCCGACGCGGAGAATCGCGGATGTCGCAGGCTCGAAGTTCGCTTGCTTCACCCATGGCGCGGTGAAGGCCAGCGCTGCGACACCGATCATCAGGATCGTTACTGCCCGGGTGAAGCTGCCTGACTCCTTCCCGGAGATATCCCACTCCTTTTCGTGGTGCTCATCACCCTCGAGTCCGCGTGCGTTCGACCCCATGAGACGCATCCCCCTTTTCCACCCAGACACGCAGTTGAGAACAAGGCACCGGGTGTGCCGAAGCGCATCGTGCTGGCCCCCCTTGCCTGCACGATCATGCCGCTCATCACTCGTGTCACCAAGGCCCGATCGGGCCACATGAGAATCTCGAAAGCATAGCGTGGACGTCGCAGTCCTGCCAGCCTGAATTCGGCAGCGACTGCGGGGGACTGGTGATCTCAAATTGAGATCGACAACCCGCCCTGAACTATCACCAGCCGCCTCCTGGCAAGCTCCTCCGCACGCCGAAATTTGCGGACTCGTCGCATTCCGGTGTTGCGCTGAGGCAGCGAGCCGGACCAACCCGAACACCCGTGACCAGAACGACGAACCCGTCTATCATCCACCCAGCGACCGAAACGTAAGCAGCAAGGGAACTGAATGAACGCGAATAACAGCCAGCGCAGACCACTCACCCCCGACGATATCCTCCACATCCGCACGATCGATGACGCTCAGATCAGCCCCGACGGGCGTCTGGTCGCCTACGTCGTCAAACGCTCGATCCTGACCGATGCGGAAAACCGCTACGCGTCCGACATCTGGCTGGTCGAGACCGCCGGCGGCACGCCTCGCCACCTGACAGCAGGCGACAACCGCGACACGAGCCCGCGCTGGCTACCGGACGGCGACCGCCTCGCGTTCATCTCCGACCGCGGTGGCGCCCCACAGCTCTACTTGCTTGACCTGCGCGGCAGCGAGCCGCGCAAGGTGACGAGCTTTCAGCGGGGCGTCTCATCGCCGGTCGTTTCGCCGTTAGGCCGGCGGGTTGCCGTACTCAGCAGCGAGGGGCACGGGCTGATCGACCGCGAGCTGAACGCGCCGGGTGGCGTCATTCGGCATGTGAAGCGACTCCAGTACCGCTTCGACGAGGCTGGATATATCGACGATCGCTTCAGCCAGGTCTGGGTCGTTGACCTCGAAACGGGCGATGCCGCGCGAGTGACGGGGGCGGACGCCAGCGCCGGAATCCCCGCCTGGTCGCCAGACGGTAGTCGCATCACCTTCGCCAGCAATCGGCAGGACGAGGCGAACACCATGTTCCGATCGCAGCTCTACGTCGTCGATGCCGAACAGAGCCTGAAGAGCGGGGAGACGGACGGGGCCACGTCGATCAGCGAGGGATCGGCGATCGCGGCTGGGCCGGCCTGGTCGCCCGACGGAACGTCGATCGCCTTCATTGGCCGCCGGCCGGAAGCGCGCGCGGGTGGCAATGCGGGAATCTTCCTTGCGCGTCCCGACGAGACGGCCCGGTTGCGCTGCCTGACCGAAGGATTCGACCGCAGCCCGGCGACCGGCTCATACAGCGACACGTGGTCCCCCCGAGACCATACGCCGTTGCTGTGGACCGCAGACGGCAACAGCGTGCTGTTCACCGCAAGCGACATGGGGAGGGTCAATGTCTTTCGGTCTGCGGCTGATGGCAGCGGGGTGACAACAGCCATCGAGGGCGACCGGACGGTCGGCTACGTCTCTCAGGCCCGCGATGGCCGGCTCGCGTTCGTCGCGGCGACGTTCACCAACCCGTGCGACATCCATACGTGCGCTGGAGACGGAAGCGAGGAACAGCGGCTTACCGAGCTGAATGGCGCGCTGCTTCGGCAGATTGCCATCCAGCAGCCAGAGTATCGGCCGTTCACGTCATTCGACGATCGCTTCGAAGTGGACGCATGGCTGATTCGCCCGGCCGGCTACGATCCCGCAAGACGCTATCCGCTCGTCCAGATCATCCACGGCGGGCCGCACTCGATCTTCGGCCATACGTTCTTCTTCGACATGCAGCAGTGGGCCGGGGCGGGGTGCAACGTCCTGTTCGTCAACCCGCGCGCCAGCCAGGGATACGGCGACGAATTCGCCACCGCCAACATCGGCGACTGGGGCGGGGCCGACTGGCAGGAGCAGGAGCAGGCGCTCGACATGGCGATTGAGAACGGCGGGGTCGACGCAGATCGGCTGGCAGTGACCGGGCTGTCCTACGGCGGCTTCATGACCAACTGGATCGTCGGCCAGACCGATCGCTACAAAGTTGCCGTCAGCGAGAACAGCATCTGCAACCTCGTCTCATTCTTCACCACCTCCGACATCGGCTGGTACTGGCTGGAGCCGGAGTTGGAGCAGCCGGTCTGGGAAAACATGGGTTGGTACATGGAGCATTCCCCGCTTCATTATGTCCAGCACATGAAGACACCAGTGCTCTTCCTGCAAGCCGAGACAGACTGGCGCTGCCCGATCGAGCAGGGTGAGCAGCTCTACACGGCGCTGCGCGCCCGGGGTGTGCCGGCCGAGATGGTGCGCTTCCCCGGCGAAAGCCACGGGCAGCTGGCCCAGGGCAAGCCCCGCACCCGCCTCGTCCGCCGTCAGGTGACGTGGGACTGGATGAAGGGCTATCTGGAGGGCTGAGGCGACCCGGGCGGCAGTGGGCTGCCGGCCAGGCCGGCAGCCAGCGCCTCGGCACAGGCGATCGGGGCCGCCCAGTCATCGGTGTCGCCCTCGATGTCCCACCAGGCAGAGAGGACAGCCTGAGCGATGCCCCAGCCGCGCACTCGCTGGCGGTCGAGATCCAGCCGCTCGGAGAGAAGATCGACGCGGCGCGAGAGCAGGCTCGACAGGTTTGGCCACGTCGCAATCTCGGGGATCGGGTTTCGCAGAAGCGCGCCGATCTCATAGGCTGGCTCGCCGACAATCCCCTTCGGATCGATCGCCAACCACGGCTCGCGGGTCGCGGAGAGGATATTCTCGTGGTGCAGATCACCATGCAGGACGACCTGAGTCGACATCGACGGCAGCAGCTCCGCGAACAGGGACTCGGCGCGCTCCACCAGCGCGCGTGGCAGCGGCCCGACCCCACCGTCAAATCGCTCGCGAAGTCCCGCGAGGCCTCGCGCCCAATCAGCGACGTTGCGGAACCCATGCGCCGCCGGCGGTAGCTGCCAGAGTCTGGCCATCACTCCAGCGGCGATTTCCATCGCCGCATCGTCGTCCGCGATCGTCCGTAGCGTCGCGCCAGGCTCAAGCCTCTCCAGGAGGGTCGCGCCGAGGTCCCGATCTGCGTCCAGCAGCCGGACCATCCCGCGCCCGTCACAGAGACGCAGCATCGCGATGCCCGAGCGGGCCTCGTCGTCCGGGAAGCCGACCTTCAGCATCGCGACGGTTCCATCCTGCCGCACGGCCGGCGCAACCCAGGCAAGTGACAGGTTTGGGACCGGAGGGCCAACAGACAGACGCCACTCTTGCGCGACTCGCTCAAGAATCCCCGGCAGGCGCAAGAGCCAGTCATCGGCAGCGGCGGCGCCATAGACCCCGCGCATGCGCCGCTTGAAGGCTGGCGGGATCGGGAATGGGTATGAGGTCACCGCTTATCCTGCCGGCCGGCCACGGCGATGGCGGGGTCGGCGGTCGGAGCAGCCGTGCGTCGGTACGATTCGGGCGCAAGAACCGCGAAGGCAAGGCCGGCCGCCACAACCAGGATCGCAGTGCCGTAGAGCGCCGCTTCCGTCGAGAAGAGATCGGCGGCAAAGCCCAGCGACAACGGGCCAGCAACATAGCCAAAATCGGCCAGCATCCTGTATGTCCCCATCGCCTGAGCATTCATGCCCGGCGGCGCCATGTCAGCCGCGTAGGCAGTTGGCGCGGCGGCTGCGATCCCCGAGGCGAACGCCCAGACTGAGCAGGCGAGGATGAAGGTGAAGAAGCTGGTTGCCATCGCGAAAGCCAGTAGCGCAACGCCGCTGATCAGCGTGCTCGGCACAATGACCATTTTGCGCCCGATGCGATCCACGAGAACGCCACTCGGATAGGCCAGAAGAAGACCCATGATCGAGATCATCGCCAGGCCGACGCCGATCTGGCCGGCCGTCAGCCCGATCTTGTTCTGGGCCAGAGTCGGGATCAGAGTAAACAGCCCACCTGTGCGGGCGAAGAAGGTCGCGAACGAAACGATCGAGATCAGCAGAAAGCCGATCTGCGCCGTCAGCACTCGCAACTGCGTTGCGAACGGTAGCGGCTTGCCACCCACCTGTGGGGCGCCATCGGCACGCAGATCGCGGGTTTCGGGAACACGAAACCAGGCCAGCGCGGTCACAAGCGCGCCCAGCACCGCGTACACGTAGAACGGCGCCGCTAGCGAGACGTATTGCGCGAGGAAGCCGCCCGGCAAGGGGCCAAGCCCAACCGCGAACATGAACGTGCCCATGTAAACGGACATCATTCGGCCACGGTTCTCCGGCCGGGAAATGTCGGCGATCATCACTTGCGTGCCAGTGATAACCATCGCCGCCCCCGCGCCGGCCACAAACCGACCAGAAAGGAAGATCATATAGCTCGGAGCTAACCCGCAGATGACATTGCCGAGGACAGTCACCACACCCCCGAGCGCAAGCGCTTCGCGCCGGCCAAAACGGTCGGCGATGACCCCGGTCGGGACGTTCAGCAGGAAACGGGCAAGTCCGTAGATGGCAATCGTCAGCCCGATCGCTGTCTGCGACACGCCGAACGACTCGGCGTAGAGCGGCACGACCGGAACAATGCTGCCGAAGCCAAGCTGGTTGAACCCGATCAGGACACAAACCCAGATCAGGATGCGGTTACGCTCGTACAGCCCGCGGATGCCGGATTTCTCTTCCGCCGGATTGCGCCCGCCGGGGAGCCCGTCGATGACCATCGACCCACCTTCCCTAGATTCAGGCGAGGATAGCGCCTGTCGGAGCGCGACGCTAGAGCCAGTATCAGACAACGCGCATGCGGTTACGATAGGGATCAGGTAGAACACCGTCGTTCGCGGTTTCATCGAAAGGGGCTGCCACCAATGCGACCATTCCGCCTCTTCGCCACCACCGGCTCCGCCGTCGTCCGACTCGATATTCATGACGATGGACGCGTCACGACAGCCACGTCACTCGACGGGTCCGGCGCACAGTGCATCGCTGTCGATCCAGTGGATCCGGATCGGGTGTTTGTCGGAACGTTTGACGCCGGAATCTATCGCACCCGCGATGCGGGCGGGTCCTGGGAGCGTGTCAGCCACGATCTCCCCCACAAGCGCGTGCTCTCGATCGCCATTTCACCGAGCCGCCACCTGGACGGAGCGCGGGCAGTCTATGCCGGAACCGAGCCAAGCCAGCTGTATCGCTCCGACGATGATGGCGAGAGCTGGGACGAGCTATCGACCTTGGCAGAGCTGCCGAGCGCGCCAGGCTGGTCGTTCCCTCCTCGGCCATGGACCAGCCACGTCCGCTGGATCGCGCCACACCACGACGATCCCGACCTGCTCTTCGTCGGCATCGAGCTCGGCGGCGTCATGCGCTCGACCGATGGAGGCGGGACCTGGGAGGATCGCAAGCCCGGCTCCTACCACGACTCACACGCCGTCGCGACCCACCCGCGGGCGGCCGGGCGAGTCTACGAGGCGGCCGGTGGTGGAGTCGCTCTGTCGGATGACAGAGGCCAGACCTGGCGCGAGGTCGACGGAGGGATGGATCGCCACTACGTCTGGGGGCTGGCTGTCGATTCGGCCGACCCCGACCTCTGGTACGTCTCGGCGACTTTCTCGGCGCGCAACGCTCACCGCTCGGACGGTCAGGCGAACGCGCACATCTACCGCAAGCGCGGTGACGCACCGTGGCAACAGCTCGGCGGCCTGCCCGACCCACTGCCGTCGATGCCATACGCGCTGCTCTCTCTCCACGACCGCCCCGGCTCGCTCGTGGCGGGGATGCGCGACGGCGAGATCCTGCTCAGCGAGGACGCTGGCGACACGTGGAACCCGCTCGACGCGCGACTGCCCGCACTCCTGGCGCTTGGCGAGGCCCGGCACAAGCGGCCCTAGTCCGGCAGCGCCTCCCTGTAAAACGCGACGACATCCTTGCGGAATTGCGCCCGGCAGGCGTCGTCGATGTACATCATGTGGCCGGCCTCGTAGGGGGCGTAGTGGATGTCCGCGTGCCGCGACGGCTCCAGCCCGAGGTGGTTCATCGTGTACTGCATCGCGTAGTACGGCGTTGCCAGGTCGTAATAGCCATAGTTGACGAGCACCTTCAGATGCGGGTTACGGTGGAACGCAGTGCGCAATGGCGCGGTGGTGTCGAGATAGCCGTTGCGGACGGAGTCGTACTTCCACTTCTCGATGACGGTTCGCGACATTCCCTCGTAGTTCAGATCACTCTCGTACTTCAGCGCATCTCGCAGGTAGTCGTTGACCATCGCGGTGAATGGCGCGCCGGGATGGACCATGCTCGGATCGACGTCCGGCGTCTCGGTAACAGCCAGCGTATCGACTCCGGTGAAGCGACTGTCGAGCCGGCCCACCGTCCGCTTCTCGTCGCGCAACAGCTCCTTGCAGAACCGCATGATCTGGATGCGCAGGTTGCTGTTGTCGACGAAGCGCGGCTCGAGGCCGGTGTAGTCGGACACGCGTCGGATGACGTCGGATCGTTCCTCTGCGGAGATCGCGTCACCTTTGGCTAGCGCCAACAGGTAATCGCCCGTCGCGTACTCCTCAACCTCAGCGAGGAAGTCGGTCAGGTCGCGCGACTGGTGCGCGTCGGAAAGGCGCTTGTGGTACCAGGCGGTCGCAGCGAACGACGGCAAGAACAGGCTATAGGGGAGATCGTTGAGCCCAATCGCCCACATGTCGAGCGTCGCGTACGAGAGCACCGCCGAAATGAGCGAGATACCGTTCAGCGCGATGCCACGCTCGACCAGGTGGCCGGCCAGGCCGGTGGCGCGCAGCGTGCCGTAACTCTCGCCAGCCAGGAACAGCGGCGACGACCAACGTCGATAGCGAGTCAGGTAGAGGCGAATAAACTCGCCGACCGACTCGATGTCGCCCTTGTAGCCGTAGTACTTCTCCGCCAGTTCGGGCGTCGCCGCCCGGCTGTAGCCAGTGCCGACCGGGTCGATGAAGACGAGGTCGGTCTCGGTGAGCCACGTCTCGTCGTTATCCACAAGCCGGAACGGCGGTGGCGGCATCGTGCCGTCCGCGTTGAGGTGGGCGCGCTTCGGCCCGAGCGCCCCCATATGCAGCCACACCGACGATGATCCCGGGCCACCGTTGAAGGCAAACGTCAGCGGCCGCAAGACGTCGTCGTCTTCTCGCTCGAGCGTATAGGCGACGAAGAAGATCTGCGCCTCGATCTCGTCTTTCGCGTTCCGAAGGGGCATCAACCCTGTCGTAACGTCGTACGCGATCTTCTGGCCGCGGATCGTCGCCTCGTGGCGCGTCTGGACCGGTGTCTGCTCTTTCAGCTCACGCCCGGGAGTTTCGCCAACTGCTTTTGCCTGCTCGTCGCCCGCCATGAATCTCATCCTTCCCTGCTTGGGTCACCGTGTCGTCAACTGCGACGACGCTGGCCGACTGTGCCGGCTGGTGCTACCGCTCTATACTAGACCCTGATCTGCCTGTCCGGCCCGATCGGCTGTCGGCTTGCTCCGGCCTCCGGTGGCGGACCGTCGTGGAGAGAATGTCACGTCATGGCTTCGATCGCAGGGATGCGCGCCGCTCGCGCGCGCACCGGCGCCTGGTCCGAGATCGACCCGTTCATCGTCGTTCTCGTGATCGTCCTCAACCTCTTCGGCCTGGTTACCATCTGGAGCGCGACCGGCGGGGATAGCAGCCTGCTGCGGTCAGAGGTGACCCGCCAGGCGTTCTACTTCGTCTCTGGCATGGTTGCGATGTTCGCTCTGGCATCGGTGAACTACAAGTTCCTGAAATCGTTCGCTGCTGTGGTCTATCTCGCGTCGATCGCCCTGCTCGTTGCCGTGTTTGCCATCGGAACGACGATCGGTGGTTCCACACGCTGGATCTTCCTCGGGCCACTGTCATTCCAGCCATCCGAAGTCGCCAAGCTTGCGACGATCATCGCGCTCGCCGCGTTCATCAGCGAGCGACATGACGAGATGGACCGGCTGTCGAACTTCCTGATCTCGATCGCCATCGCGGCCGTCCCGATGGGTCTGGTCTTCATCCAGCCCGATCTCGGCACAACCGGGGTCTTTGCCGCGATCTGGCTCGGCATGATTCTGATGTCGTCGACGCGGCTGCTCTACATCGTTGCGCTGTTCTTGCTGGCGATTCCCGGCGCGGTATTCGCCTGGTTCAGGCTACTCCAGGATTATCAGAAGGACCGACTGCTGATCTCGTTCGACCCAGCCCGCGATTACTTTGGGCAGGGGTACAACATGATCCAGGCCCGGATCACGATCGGCTCGGCCGGCTGGTTCGGCCACGGCCTGCGCGGAGGCAGTCAGGCAGAGTTCGAGCTCCTGAAGGTTCGCGAGACCGACTTCATCTTCGCCCACGCGATGAGCATGTTCGGCTTCGTTGGCGGGATCGCGTTGTTCGTCGCCTTCATGCTGCTGTTCTGGCGAATGCTTCGTGCGGTCTCGATTGCCCGCGACACATTCGGCCGGCAGATGGCGGTCGGGATTACGACGATGTTCTTTTTCCAGACCTTCGTCAATATCGGAATGAACCTGGGCATCATGCCGGTAACCGGGTTGCCGCTGCCGTTCATCTCGCTCGGCGGCACCTCGCTGTTCTTCACCCTCGCCTCGTTCGGGATCATCCAGAGCATTATCATCAACCACCGAAAGTTCGGCTTTCGGTCGATGTGACGCTCGTGGCGAGTCTGACTTGGCTCGCCACGTCACGTATACTCTGAGGTGTACGGACATCTGCGCGGTCGGCCACTCTCCCGCCGCGACTGCCCAATGGAGACGGACCAGCAATGTTCCCCGCATCAGGCGACGACTCATCCGGCCGGGGTCGGACTCAATCGCTCTACCGGAAGTACCGGCCGGCCAACTTCGATAGCGCCGAGCTCGTCGGGCAATCTCACATCAGCGACACATTGCGCAACGCGATCACCCACAACCGGATCGCCCATGCGTATTTGTTCTGTGGCCCACGGGGCACCGGCAAGACCTCGACGGCGCGGCTGCTGGCCAAGGCGGTCAACTGCCTCGATCCCGACCCGGCCAATCGCCCCTGCAATACCTGCGATGCCTGCCGGGCGGTCAATGAGGGCCGGACGACCGACATCGTCGAGATCGACGCCGCCTCGAACCGCGGCATCGACGATATACGCGAGCTCCGCGAGCAGGTGCGCTACGCGCCGGTCTCGGCCCGCTACAAGGTCTACATCGTCGACGAGGTCCACATGCTCTCGGACAAGGCGTGGAACGCCTTTCTGAAGACGCTGGAGGAGCCGCCGGCCCATGTGAAGTTCATGTTCGCCACCACCGAGATCCGCAAGGTTCCGGTGACGGTGCTCTCGCGCTGCCAGCGTTTCGACCTCCGCCGCGTGGAGGCAGACGTGCTGGTGAAGCATCTCGCGGGCATCTGCGAGAAGGAAGGCGTCGCCATCGAGCCCGACGCGCTGGGCCTCATCGCCCGCGCCGGCGAGGGCTCGGTGCGCGACAGTCTCTCCATCCTCGACCAGGCCATCGCCCACGGCGCC
>Ga0209477_1001912_pt1 | contig 12393 bp, 12 predicted proteins | sample KloWWTupernatant_FD_187180 | JGI IMG/M metagenome (GOLD analysis project Ga0209477, IMG submission 187180) | Active sludge microbial communities from Klosterneuburg, Austria, studying microevolution and ecology of nitrifiers - Klosterneuburg... | ecosystem: Engineered > WWTP > Aerobic digester >...
CCGATGCTGTCCACCAGCTTGTCCTGGTGCACCAGGCGCCGGTCCAGCCGCGAGCTGGCACTGCCGCCCAGCACGTCGGAGAACAGGTCCAGCATGTCGGCGTCGCGGGTGCCGGTCTGCGGCACGTTCCACATCCGCCGCACCATCACCTGCGGCACCTTGTCCTCCAGCACGGTGCGGCCATCCTGCTCCAGCACCGCCACATCGACCTTGGGCTGGGCCATCGTCGGGCTGGCCGGGATATGGCCGAAGTAGCGGGTGACCTTCTCCCTGGCGGTGGCCAGGTCGATGTCGCCGGCCAGCACCAGCACCGCGTTGTTGGGGCCGTACCAGGTCTTGAACCAGGCCTGCACGTCCGCAAGCTTGGCCGCGTTGAGGTCGTTCATCGAGCCGATCACCGAATGGTGGTACGGGTGGCCCTTCGGGTACAGGGTGTAGGTCGTCACTTCGCGCAACTGGCCGTAGGGCTGGTTCATGCCCTGGCGCTTCTCGTTCTGGACGACGCCGCGCTGCTCGTCGAGGGTGGCCTGGTCGACCGCGCCCAGCAGGTGGCCCATGCGGTCGGATTCCATCCACAGCGCCATGTCCAGCGCGGTGGTCGGCACGTTCTGGAAGTAGTTGGTGCGGTCGGTGTTGGTGGTGCCGTTCTGGTCGGTGACGCCGACCTGCTTGAACGGGGCGAAGAACTCGCCCGGGTTGTTCTCGGACCCGTTGAACATCAGGTGTTCGAACAGGTGGGCGAAGCCGCTGCGGCCGCTGGGCTCGTCCTTGCTGCCCACGTGGTACCAGATGTTGACCGCCACCACCGGTGCCTTGCGGTCGGTGTGCACGACCACGCGCAGGCCGTTCGGCAGGGTGAAGCTGTCATGGGGGATGTCCACGGACGGCGCGTTCGCGGCCTGCAGCGGGGCGACGTAGGCACCGGCGGACAGCGCGGTGGCGAGGGCAAGCGCGAGCGCGGCGGGACGGAACAGGGACATGCGGAACTCCGGCGGGACGGCAAAGAGGGCCGATGTTAGCGGCGGCGGCAGGCCGATACACTAGGCCAAAAGCCACTCCTGGCCTTGCCCTGCCGAGGAAGCCGCATGCGTCGCAACTGCCTGGTCACCGGCGCCAACCGTGGCATCGGCCTGGAATTCGTGCGCCAGCTGCTGGCGCGGGGCGAGCATGTGGTCGCCGCCTGCCGCCACCCGGGCAAGGCCACCGCGCTGAACGGGCTGGCCGGCGAGCATCCGGGCCGGCTGCACATGCTGCCGCTGGACGTGGCGGAGCCGAAATCCCGCGCCAACCTGCTGCACGAGCTGCCGCTGGTGCTGGCCGAAGAGGAGGACGGCAGCCCCGGCAAGCTCGACCTGGTCGTCAACAACGCTGGCGTGCTGCACTCAGGGGAGCGCTTCGGGCACATGGAGCAGGCGCTGCTGGAAGACAGCCTGCGCACCAATGCGATCGGACCGTTTCTGCTCTCGCAGGCGTTGGCACCGTTGCTGCGGGATATTGAAGGCGAGCGTGTCCGCAATATCGTCGGCGGGGCCGGGGGCGCGGTCAATTCGCTCCCCGATACTCGCTCGGTTGACCGCGCCCCCGGCCCCGCCGACGGCACCCAACTTCGCCGCACCGTGGTCGCCAACATCAGCTCGCAGCTGGGTTCGATCGCCAACACCACGCGCTTCGGCACCCCAAGCTACGCCATCAGCAAGGCCGCGCAGAACATGGCCAGCGCATTGCTGGCGCGGGCGCTGGGTGAGCGCGGGATCGTGGTACTGGCGCTGCATCCGGGCTGGGTGATGACCGAAATGGGCGGCGAACACGCGACCCTGCCAACCGCGGACGCCGTGCGCGGGTTGCTGGCGGTGATCGACGCCGCCCGCCCGGCGCAATCGGGCAGCTTCCTCGACTGGCGCGGCGAATCCCTGCCGTGGTGAGCCGGACCTGCTCCTCCCCTGCTGCGCAAGGGAGGGCGTGAACGCATGTTCCACGTCATCCTGCATCGCCCCGAGATCCCGCCCAACACCGGCAACGTGATCCGCCTGTGCGCCAACACCGGCGCGCACCTGCACCTGGTGCGCCCGCTCGGCTTCGATATCGACGACAAGCAACTGCGCCGCGCCGGGCTGGATTACCACGAGTACGCGGCGATGCAGGTGCACGACGACCTGGATGCTGCGCTGGCCGCGATAGCGACGGCCAACGGCGCCCCGCCACGGGTGTTCGCGCTGTCCACCCGCGGCACCCGCCGCTTCGACCAGGTCGCCTGTCGCAACGGCGACGCCTTCCTGTTCGGCAGCGAAACCGCCGGCCTGCCGCAGGCCGTACTCGACGCGATTCCGGAGCCGCAGCGCCTGCGCCTGCCGATGCGCCCCGGCAACCGCAGCCTGAACCTGTCCAACACGGTCGCGGTGGTGGTGTTCGAGGCCTGGCGGCAGGCCGGGTTCGCCGGCGGCGCGTAACCTGAATGCGCCCGGAATAGTTCCTGTACCACTCGGTTTCGTATTCAGCCGAGGTTGTGGCCGCCTCCACAGAATGCGGCCCACGCCAATCCCCCATGGCGTGGACAAATAACAACAATGAGGTTCCCCATGAAGCGTTCCCTGATTGCCCTTGCCCTGCTCGCCGCCCTTCCGTTCGCCGCCTCGGCGCAGGATGCCAACAGCGGCCTGTCCTACAACTACGTGCAGGGCGGCTACGTCGCCACCAACACCGACGGCGGCGATGCCGACGGCTGGGGCCTGGGTGGCTCGGTCGCGGTGCACCCGAACGTCCACCTGTTCGGCAGCTACGCCAACCAGAACATCGACGGCGTCAATGCCGACTTCGACCAGTGGCGCTTCGGCGTCGGCTACAACAAGTCGTTCTCGCCGAAGGCCGACTTCGTCGCCAACGTCGCCTACGAACAGTACGACGCCGGCAGCGGCCTGGATTTCGACGGCTACAGCATCGAAGCCGGCGTGCGCGGCGTGCTGGCGCCGAAGTTCGAGGGCTACGCCCTGCTCGGCTACGAAGACGGCGGTGACTTCGACGGCGACGCCTACGGCCGCCTTGGCGCGCAGCTGAAGATCAACCAGAGCTGGGGCGTGGTGGCCGACGTCAAGATCGCCGATGGCGATACCCAGTGGTTCGTCGGCCCGCGCATCAGCTGGTAATCGATGTAGCCGCTCGACCCCGCGACACGGAAACGCCCGGCAATGCCGGGCGTTTTTCGTTCCGCGGCCAACGCAGGTCCGCCACGACCCGGCGCCGAGCCTCAGCCGAACAGCGCCTGCGGGTATTCCGCCTTCTGTTCGCGCGCCATCAAGCGCTTCAGGCCTTCGGCCGGGGTGATGTCGCCATGCAGGACGTCGCGCACGTTGCTGGCGATCGGCAGCTCGACCGCATGCGCATGCGCCTGGCGCATCACCTCGTCCGCGGTCTGGATCGATTCGACCACCTGGCCGATCTCGCGCACCGCATCGGCGATCGACTGGCCGCGGCCCAGCGCCAGGCCCAGGCGGCGGTTGCGCGACAGGTCGCCGGTGCAGGTCAGCACCAGGTCGCCCAGGCCGGCCAGGCCCATCAGGGTTTCCGGCTGGCCACCGATGGCGATGTTGAGCCGCAGCATCTCGTTGAGGCCGCGGGTGATCAGGCCGGCGCGGGCGTTCAGGCCCAGGCCCATGCCGTCGGCCACGCCGGTGGCCACCGCCAGCACGTTCTTCATCGCCCCGCCCAGCTCGGCGCCGCGCATGTCGTCGCCGGTGTAGGCGCGGAACGCGGGGCCGTGCAGCACGTCCGCCGTCTGCTGGGCAAAGGCCGGATCGTCCGAATGCACGGTCAGCGCGGTGGGCAGGCCCAGCGCGACTTCCTTCGCGAACGACGGGCCGGTCACCACCGCCAGCGGCACGTCGTCGCCAAGCACCTCGCCGGCGACTTCGTGCAGGAAGCGCCCGCTGCCGGGCTCGAAGCCCTTGGTCGCCCACGCCACCCCGGCCGGTGGCGGGCGCAGCGGCGCCAGCGCGCGCAGGGTCTCGGCGAAGGCATGCGAAGGGACCACCACCAGCACCAGGCCGGCGCTGGCCATCGCTTCATGCAGGGAGGTGGTGGCACGCAGGCCACCGGGCAACGGGATGCCCGGCAGGTAGCGCGGGTTCTCGCCCTCGCCCTCGATCGCGGCGATGGTGGCCGCATCGCGGCCCCACAACACGGTGGGGTGGCCGTGGCGGGCGATCAACGCGGCGAGCGCGGTGCCCCAGGAGCCCGCGCCCAGTACCGCGACCGCCGGTTTTTTGGCTGACTGCGTCATGCAGCCGGCAGCTTACGCGTTGCCGGCGGTTTCCGCGTTGGCAAGGCCGTCACCGCCCTGCTGCGCGATCTGCGCGGCACGCTGGCGCAGGCTTTCGCCATACAGCGCGTCGAAATTGATCGGCTGCATCGGGAACGGCGGGAAGCCGCCCTGGGTGATCAGCTGGCCGATCGCGGCGGTGGCGTACGGATACAGGATGTTCGGGCACTGGGTGCCGAGCATCGCGTCCAGCAGTTGCTCGTCGAAACCGGCCAGGCCGAACACGCCCGCCTGCTCGACTTCCGCCAGGTACGCGGTCTTGCCATTCACGGTGCAGGTGATGGTGATGCCCAGGCTGACCTCGAACGCCGCTTCGGCCAGGCGATTGACCTTCTGGCTCAGCTTCATCTGCAGGTCCGGCTGGCCCTGTTCGTTGAACACCTGCGGCGCGTTCGGGGCCTCGAACGACAGGTCCTTCACGTACAGCTTCTCGACGGTGAAGCTCGGGCCCTGCGGCTGCGCTTGGGATTCGGCGGCGGCGCCGTTCAGGATTTCATCGGACATGGGTGGCTCCAGCAAATGCGTTGCGTGCGGAAAAAGGGGCGGGAAAGCAAGCCGCGGATTATCGCACCGAATGCAACGGCAGGTCGGTGCGTCGGTTCAGACGTGGGGTGCGCGGACGGCGCTTGCAAGGGCTCAGCCGCGTCCCTTGACCAGCGGCAGGTCGGCGGCCTGCCAGGCCTGGATGCCGCCCTCGAGCACGTTGACGTTGGTGAAGCCGGCCTTGCGCAGGCGCTTGGCGGCGCCGTCCGCGGTCTGCCCGACCTTGCATACCAGCACCACCGGCAGCGCCCTGGCCGGGGCCAGGTGCTTGTTCTCGGGGTCGAACTGGCTCATCTGCACGTTGCGGGCGCCGGCGATGTGGCCCTTCTCGAAGTCGCCGGCGATCCGCAGGTCCACCACCAGCGCGTTGTCGCGGTTGATCAGCGCGGTCAGCTGGGCCGGCGCGATCCGGCGGATGCCGGACAGGCGGCCGGCGATCTCGTTGTAGAGCAGGGCCAGGGTGATGCCGGCCAGCGCCAGCGACAGGATCGGGTGGCGGCCGGCGAAGGCGATGAATTCGGCGAGGGTCACGGGGTCGACCGGGTCATGCAGGGCCGGCGATTGTAGCCAATGCCGGCGTCGCCAACGGTGGCGACGCCGAAGCCTGCGTCAGTCGTCGGCCCACAGGTCCGGCAGGCCGCTGACCAGCCACCAGGTCTGGGCGGCCTCGTCGTAGCGCCAGCGCTCGCGGTAGCGGACGCTGCGTTCGGTCAGGGTATTGCGGTTGATCACCCCGATCTCGATCTCGCGCATCACCACGCCCTCCGGCGTCACCGTGCCGCCGAGATCGCGGTAACCGGAGATCTGCACCTGCTTGTAGCGCGAGAAATCGATGTCCGTCAGCGGATGTTCCGCGCGCGCCTTCGGGTCGACCAGGTTCCACGCACCCTCGAAATCGCCCCAGCGGATCGCCGCCGAGTAGGCGTACTGGATTTCCTCCAGCGCGATGCCCTTGCTCGCGGATTTCGGGCAGCCGGCCAGCAGCGCCAGGCAGCAGATCAGGACGCATCGCAGCAGCAGTCGGGTCATCGCACGTGCTCGGCCGGGGGACGCCGCATCCTACCGCGAGCGGCCGCGGGGCCGCTGCACCCGCGCCGGTCCGCCGCCAGCGCTAGCCGTGCTGCCCGGTGGTGCGGACGATCGCCACGTAGCGGCCGACGAAACTGGCGGCCACCCCGCCATCGGCAAGCATCGACTCCGACTTCAGGCGGATGCTGGCGCGGCCCTGCCTGCGCAGGGTCCCGACCAGGGTCGCGCGCTCGGACGGGTCGTCGAAGCCGGCCTCGACCACGATGTCCTCGAACACCGGCTTCAGGTACCGCACCCGGCTGTCGGCGACGAAGATGTCGGCTTCGATGCCGGCCTGCGCCAGCTCCAGGAACACCAGCCCCCAGGCGGCGATGGTCATCAGCGACACCAGGCTGCCGCCGAACGCGCAGCCCTTGTCGTTGATGTTGGGCGCCAGCGGCGCGCGCAGCCGCAGCCGGCCGTCGCCCGCCGCGTCCACGGTGGGCTGCAGCGCCGCGACCGGCGGCATCGCGGCGAAGTGCGCGGCGAGGGCGGCGAGGGCGGTGCCTGGTTTCGCGGGTACGTCCATGCCCGAAGCCTGACGCAAACCCCGAGGCCATGCCAAGCTGGCGGCATGCCGCGCATTGCGAATCAAGCACTTCCACTTCAAGACTGGTGCGTACTGTCGCTGCGTCCGCGCAACCAGCATGGCGGTCTGCGCGCGGCGGCGGCCCGATCCGGCGCGCGCACGCTGGCGCTGTCGCCGTTCGCGATCGAAACCCGCGCCGATGCCGCGACCCGCGCCGCGCTGGCGCAGGCACTGGGCGCCGAAGTGGTGCTCTACACCAGCCCGAATGCAGTCGCCGCGGCGGCGGCGATCCGGGCACCCAAGGCAAGCCGCGGACAGCAGGTACTGGCGGTCGGCAGCGGCACCCGCCGTGCGCTGCACCGGCTCGGCGTTGCCGCCGACGCGCCTGGCCGGATGGACAGCGAAGGCCTGCTGGCGATGCCGCAACTCGCCGCTGTCGCCAGCCGCCGGATTGGCCTGGTGACCGGTGCCGGCGGACGCGATCGCCTGGCGCCCGCGCTTCGCCTGCGCGGCGCCGTGGTGTTGCGGGCGGACGTGTATGCGCGCGTGCCGCTGCCGTTGCCGCCCAAGCGGCTGGACGCGCTCGCCGCGGTGCTCGCCGATCCGCGGCAGGTGTTGCTGCCGGTGAGCAGCGGCGAGGCCCTGCAGCACGTCCTGGTCGGCCTGCCCGCGCCGCTGCGCAAGCCGTTCGCGCGGATCGCCGTGGTCGCGGCCAGTGCGCGGCTCGCGGACGTCGCGCGCGCGGCCGGTTTCCGCCGCATCGCCATCGCCACCGATGCGCGCCCGGCGTCGTTGCTGCGCGCCGCGGTCGACGCCTTCGCCTGACGGCCATCGTTTAGGATTGGCCGGTGGATCCATCGCCTTCCCCCGCCCCGCCCACGCCACCGAAACGCTCGCTCGCCGGCGGGCTGCTGCTGTTCCTGCTGTTCGCACTGGTGCTGGCGGCGGCGGGCTGGTACGGCTGGCGGCATTGGCAGCAGGAGCAGGCACGCATCGAGTCCCTGGCTTTGCAGCAGCGGCAGGCGCTGGATGCCCGCATCGATGCCCTGCGCGCAACCCAGCAGGCGCAGGCGCAGCGACTGCAGCAGGCGGAGGCAACCAACCGGGTGCTGCGCGACGAACTGCTCGGCATCGGCCAGCGCGCGGCGCTGCTGGAAGACAGCGTGTCGAAGCTGGCCGACCCCGACCGCCGCGGCGCGCAATCGCTGCGGCTGGACGAGATCGAACTGCTGCTCGGCATCGGCCAGCAACGCCTGCGGCTGGCCGAAGACGTGGATGGTGCGCGCCGCGCGCTGGCGCTGGCGGCGCCGCTGGTGGACGGCATCGACGACCCGGCCTACCTCAACCTGCGCCAGACCCTGGCCCAGGAACAGGCGGCGATGGAGGCGTTGGGCGCGGATCCGCGGGTGCGCGCACAGGCGTTGCTGGACGCGCTGATGGGCGGCCTGCGCGCTGCGCCTGCGGCGACCGCCGGCAGCACCCGCCCGGAGCCGTGGTACCAGCGCCTGCTGGCGCGGGTGATCCGGGTGCAGCCCACCGCCGGTGCCGGCCTCCAGCAACGCCCCGACCGCGAAGCCGCGCTGGCGGCACTGCAGGTCGAGGCCACGCTGGCGCGCGCGGCGATCGAGCGCCGCGACGGCAGCGCGCTGGCCGCCGCGCTGGCACGCATCGACGACGGCCTGCAACGGCTGCTTGCGGGGTCGGCGGGGCTCGCGGGGAAGCGCAGGATCGTCGCCGAATTGCGGGCGCTGCCGCTGCGCGCGGATTCGCCGCTGTCGGGCACCACGTTGCAGCAGCTGCGCGCATTGCGCGGGCAATGACCCACCCACGCCGCGATGGCGTCGCGCCCGCGATGCTGCGCGGGTAACCCACCACCGGAGGCGACATGAACCTGTTCCGCAGCGTGCTGACCTGGCTGGTGCTGGCGGTGCTGGGGGCGCTGCTGGCGCAGCTGCTGCTGCAGGATCCGGGGCACGTGCTGGTGCGCTTCCGCGGCACCGACTACAGCACCACCGTCGCGGTCGGCGTCGGCATCCTGCTGGCCGCGCTGTTCTCCCTGGTGCTGGCCTGGAACCTGCTGCGGCTGCCGTTCCGCGCGTGGAAGCGGCACCGGCAAAGGCAGGCACGGGCGAAGCTCAGCGAAGGCCTGTCCGCCTACCAGCGCGGCGAGTACGCGCGCGCCGAGCAGTTGCTGGTGCAGGCCGCGGATGCGGGCGATGCCGAAGCGGTGGCGCGCGCGCATGCGGCACGCGCCGCACACGCGCGCGGCGACGAGACCGCGGCCGCCGCGCATGCCGAAGCGCTGGGCGCACGCCACCCCGCCGCCCGGGCGGTGCTGCTCGCCCAGCAGGCACTGGCGCGCAACGATGCCCCCGCCGCGCTGGCGGCACTGGATGCCCCCGCGGCGCAACCGCTGCCACCGCGCGGCCTGCGCCTGCGCGGGGAGGCACTGGCGGCAACCGGCCGCAGCTTCGACGCCTATGGCCTGCTCGGCGCGCTGCGCCAGCAGCAGGCGCTGCCGGCGGCGCAACTCGACGCACTGCAGGCGCAGTGGGCCGCGGCGGCGCTGCAGCAGGCCGGCGATGCGAACGCGCTGGCGGACCGCTGGGACGCACTGCCGCAAACGCTGCGCAACACCGCCGACGTGGTCGCCGCCTATGCCCGGCGCGCCGCCGCGCTGCGCTGGGACGAAGCGGCGACGCGCGCGATCGAACAGGCGCTGGACGCACGCTGGAGCGACACCCTGGCCGACCTGTACGGACGGCTGCCGGTCTCCCGCCTCGACCAGCGCCGCGCGCAGGTCGAACGCTGGCTGTCCGCGCATCCGTCCAGCCCCGCGCTACTGCTGGCCGCCGCGCGCATCGCCCAGGCCCAGGGCCAATGGCCGCAGGCCGACCGCTGGCTGCACCGCGCCATCGCCCAGGGCGCCGGCGCACCGGCCTGGGAAGCGCTGGGCGACGGCGCGCTCAACGCGGGCGACGAAACCCGCGCCCGCCTTGCCTACGCGAATGCCCTGCGCAGCCAACGCGGCGACGCCTTGCTGGACCTGCCCGGCCGCGACCTGCGCCAGCAGATCGCCGATACCGCGGCGATCGAGGAACGCGACGCGCACGGGTTGCCGCGATTGCGCGAATGAGCGCTTGGATGCGCGCACATACAATGCGCGCATGACGCCCATCCCCTCCATCGACACCGTCCGCGACTACCTCACCGGCCTGCAGGACCGCATCTGCACGGCGATTGAGTTGGCGGACGGCGGCGCGCGCTTCGTCGAGGATGCATGGACGCGCGCCGAAGGCGGCGGCGGGCGCACCCGCATCCTGCGCGAGGGGGCGGTGTTCGAGCAGGCCGGCATCGGCTTCTCCGATGTCTCCGGCACGCAGTTGCCGCCGTCGGCGACCGCCGCGCGCCCGGAGCTCGCGGGCGCCTCGTGGCGCGCGGTCGGCGTGTCGCTGGTGTTCCACCCGCGCAATCCCTACCTGCCGACCACGCATGCCAACGTGCGCCATTTCCGTGCGATGCGCGATGGCGAAACCGTCGCGTGGTGGTTCGGTGGCGGCTTCGACCTGACCCCGTTCTACCCGTTCGATGAGGACGTGCTGCATTGGCATCGGGTCGCGCGCTCGCTGTGCGAACCGTTCGGCGGCCAGGCGCGCTACGAAGCCCACAAGCGCTGGTGCGACGAGTATTTCTTCCTCAGGCACCGCAACGAGACGCGCGGCGTCGGCGGCCTGTTCTTCGACGACCTGCACGGCGATTTCGAAACCGACTTCGGCTACCTGCGCGCGGTCGGCGACGGTTTCCTGGCCGCCTACCTGCCGATCGTCCAGCGCCGCAAGGACACCCCGTGGGGCGAGCGCGAACGCCAGTTCCAGCTGTACCGGCGCGGCCGCTACGTCGAGTTCAACCTGGTGCTGGACCGCGGCACCCTGTTCGGCCTGCAGAGTGGCGGCCGCACCGAATCGATCCTGATGAGCCTGCCCCCGCTGGTGCGCTGGGAATACGGCTACGCGCCGGACGCCGGCAGCGACGAGGCGCGGCTGGCCGGGTACCTGCGGGCGCGCGACTGGCTGGTTCCGCAATGAAAAAGCCCCGCAGCCAGGGGGAGGGCTGCGGGGCCGGGGTTGGAACGCAGGTTGGGGAGAACCTGGGCGTTCCTGGATCACACCAGGGGAGGGGTAGTGATCGGCGACAGACGTTGCATCTGTCGCGAGTGATATGACCACCCTGCGCCTTGACGGTTCGTGAAGATTCGCGTTAAAGAACCGTTCGGTTCAGGAATTATTCATCCGCGCGCGACCGGTCAGTGCGCCTGGTCCCAGTTGTCGCCGACGCCGGTATCCACCACCAGCGGCACCCGCAGCGTGGCGGCGGCCGCCATCCGGGCCGGCACCTGGGCCAGCAGGGTCGGCAGGAAGGCCTCGTCGACCTCGAACACCAGTTCGTCGTGCACCTGCATCAGCATCAGCGCACGGCCGCCCTGCCCCGCAAGCCACGCGTCGATGTCGACCATCGCGCGCTTGATGATGTCCGCCGCGGTGCCCTGCATCGGCGCGTTGATCGCGGCGCGTTCGGCGCCTGCACGCTGCGCGGCGTTGCGCGAATGGATGTAGTCCAGCGCCAGCCGGCGGCCGAACACGGTTTCCACGTAGCCACGTTCGCGCGCCTGCTGGCGGGTGCGTTCCATGAAGTCGCGCACGCCGGGATAGCGGCTGAAGTACAGCGCGATGTAGTCCTGCGCCTCGCCGCGGCCGATGCCCAGCTGGCGCGCCAGCCCGAATGCACCCATGCCGTACATCAGCCCGAAGTTGATCGCCTTGGCCGCGCGACGCTCGTTGCCGCTGACCTCATCCAGCGGCTTGCCGAACACTTCCGCCGCGGTCGCGCGGTGCACGTCGGCGCCGCTTTCGAACGCGCGCACCAGCGCTGCGTCGCCGGACAGGTGGGCCATGATCCGCAACTCGATCTGCGAGTAGTCGCAGGCCACCAGCTTGCGGCCGGTGGGGGCGACGAAGGCGGTGCGGATGCGCCGGCCTTCCTCGCTGCGGATCGGGATGTTCTGCAGGTTCGGATCGGACGAAGACAGCCGCCCGGTGGCCGCTCCCGCCTGGTGGTAACTGGTGTGCACGCGGCCGGTGTCCGGGTTCACCATCTCCGGCAACTTGTCGGTGTAGGTGCTGCGCAGTTTCGCCAGGCCGCGGTATTCCAGGATCACCCGCGGCAGTTCGTGCTGGTCGGCGATCGCTTCCAGCGCTTCCTCGTTGGTCGAGGGCGCGCCGCCCGGGGTCTTCACCAGCGCCGGCAACTTGAGTTCGTCGAACAGCAGCGCGCCGAGCTGCTTGGGCGAATCCAGGTTGAAGCTGCGCCCGGCCAGTTCGGTGGCTTTCTGCTGCGCGGCCAGCATGCGCCGCGACAGGTCGGCGGACTGCCGGCGCAGTTCGTCGGCGTCGATCATCACGCCGTTGGCCTCGATCCGCGCCAGCACCGGAACCAGCGGCATCTCGATGTCGCGATAGACCGACAGCAGGCCCGGTTCCGCCTGCAGCTTCGGCAGCAGCACGCGATGCAGGCGCAGGGTGATGTCGGCGTCTTCCGCCGCGTAGCGGGTGGCATCGTCGAGCGCGACCTGCGAGAACGCGATCGCCTTGCTGCCCTTGCCGGCCACGTCCTCGTACTTGATCGTGGTGTAGCCGAGGTGGCGCTGCGCCAGCGAATCCATGTCGTGCCGCGCGATGCCGGCGTTGAGCACGAAGCTTTCCAGCAGGGTGTCGTCGGCATAGCCCGCAACCACGACGCCATGCCGGCGCAGCACGTGCAGGTCGTACTTGCCGTGTTGGCCGAGCTTCTTCTTCGCCGGATCCGCCAGCAGTGGGCGCAGGGCATCCAGCACCGAATCGCGCGGCAATTGCGCGGCCACGCCGGGCGCTTCGTGGGCGACCGG
>Ga0209477_1001914_pt1 | contig 12381 bp, 12 predicted proteins | sample KloWWTupernatant_FD_187180 | JGI IMG/M metagenome (GOLD analysis project Ga0209477, IMG submission 187180) | Active sludge microbial communities from Klosterneuburg, Austria, studying microevolution and ecology of nitrifiers - Klosterneuburg... | ecosystem: Engineered > WWTP > Aerobic digester >...
ACACCATTCTTCCTAATATTCTTAGAAAGCTTTTCTATTTCTGCAAGAGTTGCATTCAGATTATTAAAAAATTCATCATCAGTCAAAAATTTCCCAATACCTTTTTCTTTATTATTGATATCCGTTACTACATAATTTAGATTTAAAGCAAGCGTATCAATAGTATTTGTCAGCACCTGAATTTCCCTCAAAGTATTTTTCAAAGCATCACCGTTATCTCCAATTGTTACATCAATATTATCAAGTGTATTGCCCGCTTTGCTTGTAAGATTATTTATTCCGCTGCGGCTTTCATTTACAAGCTGAGTCAGATTCTGAGAAGTCGCTGCAAGATTATTTACAGTTGTCTTTATTGAGCTCTTCATCCCCTCATCACCTACTATATCATTTACATTCGCAATCACTCCGTTCAGATGCTCAGTGGATTTTTTGAATTCTCCAATAAGCAGTTTCACATCGGTCGTAATATCAGCAAACGAATTCATGAGAGTTGCAAAATCTGCACCAGGACTTCCCTGTAAAGGAGTTCCAATCGGTACTTCTGCAGAGCTTTTCCCCGGTTCAATATACAAAACCTTACCGCCGGTTAATTCTGTCGCTGCAATATATATGTTGTAATCTTTTTTTAATCTGATATTTTTATCAATACTAAACATGATCTTTACAGAATCACCAACCAATTCAATCTTATCTACCTGACCTTTACGGACTCCGTTTAAGCTTACCATATCACCTTCATTGATACCGCTGACTTTTGAAAAATAAACTTCATATTCCTGTAAAGATAAATTTACAGAAAATCCTTTAGCCCAGAATAAAGAGAGCAAAACTATTAATGCTGCTGCGAAAACAAATAACCCGACTTTTAATTCTGATGATTTTTTCTTTTGCATAATTAATCTAATTTAGAAATGTCAATTACTTTATATTTTATGATACCTGCCGGTACATTGATCTCTACCACTTCATTCTTTTTCTTACCAAGCAAAGCATTACCTATAGGTGATGTGACAGAAATTTTATCAAGTTCAAAGTCCGCTTCTTCCGGAGAGACAAGAGTATATGTAAATTCTTCTTTTGATTTCATATCACGGACTTTCACAACTGACAAAATATAAACTTCATCATTTGGCATATCATCCGGTGAAATAATTTTAACTCTCGAAAGCATTGTCTCAAGTTTTCCTATCTTTAATTCAAGATGACTCTGCGCTTCTTTTGCGGCATCATACTCAGCATTCTCGCTCAGATCACCGTGAGATCTTGCCTCTGCAATTTTTTCAGCCATTTGTTTTCTGCCGCTGGATTTCAAATCCATTAACTCATTTTCAATTTCTACTAATCTGCTTCTTGTTAAATATACGATATCCATTTTTTCTTTAGTTTAAATTTTTTCTTTTAATTTTTTTTAAATTACTTTTTTTTAATTCTTCAGAATTAACAAGAAGTAAATGTCCTAACTTATTTTTTTTTGTCTCAAGATAATTCTTGTTAGTGGTGTTTGCTTCTATTTCAATCGGAACTCTTTCCACTATCTCAAGACCATATGCATTTAACCCTATAATTTTTTTGGGATTATTTGTCATAAGTCTCATCTTCCTTACACCAATATCTCTGAGTATCTGTGCGCCAATACCATAATTTCTCAGATCTGGAAGGAATCCAAGTTCGATATTCGCTTCGACTGTATCTTTACCTTTTTCCTGAAGATTGTATGCTTTAAGTTTATTGTGAAGTCCAATTCCCCTGCCTTCCTGTCTCATGTATAAAACAACGCCTGAGCCATTCTCCTCTATCATTCTTAATGACTGATGAAGCTGGTCTCTGCAGTCGCATCTTTGTGAGCCAAATACATCTCCGGTCAGACATTCCGAATGAACTCTTACAAGTACCGGTTCTTTAGAATTTATTTTTCCTTTTATAATTGCAATGTGCTCTTTGTTATCTACTTTACTTTCATACAGTTTTATCCGGAATTCTCCAAATTCACTTGGCAGACTGGATTCAACTAACTGTGTAACTAATTTCTCACGCTGAAGTCTGAATTCAATCAGATCTTTTATAGAAATTATTTTGATCTTAAATTTTTCTGCGATCAAAAACAGATCCGGAAGTCTTGCCATTTCACCATTCTCTTTCATCACTTCACATAAAACTCCTGCCGGATAATGTCCTGATAATCTCGCAAGATCAACTGTAGCTTCTGTATGCCCTGCCCTTCTTAAAACTCCGCCGGGTGCTGATCTTAAAGGGAAAATATGTCCGGGTCTTCCCAGATCTTCGGGCTTTGTCTTCTCATTTACTAATGACAATATTGTTTTACTTCTGTCGGAAGCAGAAATACCGGTTGTCGTACCATGCAAATAATCTATGCTGACTGTAAAAGCTGTTTCATGCAGTGATGTATTTCTGGAAGTCATCATGTTAAGATCCAACTCTTTCAATCTTTCATCTTCCATTGGAACGCAGATCAATCCTCTTCCATTCTTTGCAAGAAAATTAATCAGTTCAGGTGTAGTCTTCTCAGCTGAGAATATCATGTCACCTTCATTTTCCCTGTCTTCATCATCGACCACTATTACGATCTTTCCTTTTTTAAAATCACTTAAAGCAGAATCGATCGAACTTAAATTATATTTTGATTTCTTTTTCAATTATAAAAATTTTAACCTAATAAAGATTTTTTCTCCGGCTCAAGATCTGTAACTCCGACTATTGTGGTCACTGCTGATCTTTCCATCTTCACTTTTACGTTATCTGTAATCTTCACCAGCAATGTCTTGTCATCAAGTCCCTCAACCAATCCATGCATACCGCCTGCGGTTATGATCTTATCTCCTTTTTTGATTGACTCCAGAAGTTTTGCTCTTTCTTTTTGTCTCTTCTGCTGAGGTCTTAGAATTAAAAAATAAAATATAAAAATTATAAGAAGAAATGGTACTATGGAAGATAATATAGATTCAATTCCTCCGGGAGCTTGCTGCATCAATATAGGTTTTAAAATGTTCATTTTCGTTATTATTATTTTAAGTTTTTATTAATTATTTATTAATTTTTATTTAAAAGTTGAATTACTTTTATATTTTTCTAAAAAATCTTTCTTGAATTTTAAAAATTTATTCTCTCTGACTGCTGACCTGATATTTTTCATAAGATTCAAATAAAATCCAATATTATGAATTGTCGCCAGTTGAAATCCCATTATCTCATTTGAAATAAACAAATGTCTCAAATATGCCAGTGAAAAATTCTCAGATGTATATGATCTGAATTCCTCATCAGGTGAACTATTGTTAAATTTAAGTTTAGCACTTTTTAAATTTATTTCACCATGTGTTGTAAAAAGTCTTCCGTGTCTTGCATTGCGTGTAGGCATTACACAGTCAAACATATCAACTCCTCTTTCAACACATTCCAGAAGATCTTCCGGCGTCCCTACTCCCATTAAATATCTCGGCTTTTCCTTAGACAAATGATCAGTACAAAGATCTGTAATTTCATACATTAAAGAATTTTCTTCACCTACTGCAAGTCCACCGATCGCATTTCCGTCAAAATCAATTTCGGATAGCATTTGAATACTTTCCTTTCTGAGATCTTTGTAAGCACTTCCCTGATTTATAGAAAATAAAAATTGCTTTCTACCGTAAAGACTTTCTGTATTTTGCAAATGTTCATAACACCTTTTTTCCCACCTGTATGTAAGAGCAATTGATTTTTTTACTTTCTCATGATCACTTGGATAAGGTAAACATTCATCAAGAGGCATCATAATATCTGACCCGATCGATCTCTGAATTTCAATTACTTTCTCAGGAGTAAAAAAATGTTTATCTCCATTTAAGTGTGATGAAAATTCTACTCCATCTTCAGAGATCTTCCTGAGCTTAGCAAGACTAAACACCTGAAATCCACCGCTGTCTGTTAATAGTGTCCTGTCCCAGTTCATAAATTTATGAAGTCCGTCTGCATTTTCCATAACTTCCATTCCGGGTCTCAGAAATAAATGATAAGTGTTTGCAAGAATAACTCTTGTATCAAACTCGAGCAGCTCCCTGTTTTCAAGGGCTTTGACATTTCCAAGCGTTCCGACAGGCATAAAGACAGGAGTTTCAATTTCTGAACTTTCGGTTTTGATTATTCCTGTTCTGGCTTTTACACCTGCTTCATTACTATGTGAAAGAACTTTAAAAAAATCTTTATTCATTTTTTTTGCCGGCAGATATAATTCTTAAACCTGATAAATATATTTAATTCTGAGGAATTTATCTGATCGGTTCCCATGATTTTGAAACAGATTTTTTAAATAAAAAAACTGAGATCGAATTTATTGTCCAGTTCCAGAATACATTTATATATCCATATTTTCTATACCTTCTTGGTGATTCATATACGATCAATTCATTCTTAAAACTAATTTTACCGGTTTTACTTAATCTTAGATAAAGATCGAAATCTTCTCCGGCAGCCATCTCTTCATTATATCCATTCACTTCAAAAAATTTCTTTCTGGAAACAATATGACATTCACCTCTGCCCATACCCATGAAGAATTTATTCAATAATCTTACATAATTATTATAGAATGTATGAAACATTTTATCTGAAACAATCTCTTCATCTGGAAATACTTTTATCTTACATGCAATTGCTGCCAGATTTTGATCGGTAAATTCTTCATTGATCTTCTTCAGCATAAGTTCAATATCCTTTACATAAGTATCAGCATTTAAAAAAACGAGAACATCTCCCTGAGAATGCTTTGCACCTGCATTCCTTCCCCGGGAGATGTTCTGCGGAATATTTTCATTTTTAAAGATAACCTTGTCAGCTAATTCATTTGCAATTTCAGAGGTTTTATCTGAACTCCCTCCGTCACTGACAATAATCTCCAGATCATTATCTTTTTTTAAATTTTCTGTGAACTGTAATAATGTTCTCCTTAATAATTTCTCTTCATTAAGAGCAGGTATAATAAAGCTTATCTTTTTTACGGATAAACTATTATCAGGCATTCAATAAAATCTGAGTACCTTTTTTATTCAAGGTTTTTATTCCTTTTGCTGAAATTTTCAATGTTACCCATTTCTTTTCTTCTTCAAGCCAGATCCTTTTTTTCTGTAGATTAGGAAGCTGTCTTCTTTTTGTTTTATTATTTGCATGAGAAACGTTATTTCCCACCAGCGGTTTTTTTCCGGTAACTGCACAAATTTTTGACATGATATTTTCCTTACTATGGTTTATATGGTTTATAAGTGGATTCGTAAACTTTCATATTTCTGTCAAGAAATTTGAATGTTCCTTTATCTGATTTAAATGTATTTACAATTCTTACGCTGATTATTTTTGTGTCAGCTCCTGTATCAGGACATTTCACAATTAAATCACTTTTTTTTCCAAGTTTATTTGCCTTATCAGCAAATGATTGTTGTTTAGCCATTATATATTAATTTCAAATTTAATTTACAAATATAAATTTATGGACTTTAAAAATAAAGTCTAATGTGTTTCTTTAATTAAAAATCAGCTTTTATCTATACTCAGTTCTTTTCTGATCTTTTCATTCACTTCGCTTCTTACCATTTCCTCTGCTTTATAGATCATGTTTTTTATAGCAATTGGAGAAGATTTTCCGTGTCCAATAATTGAAACTCCATCTACTCCTAATAATGGTACACCGCCATATTCCTGATAATCAAAATCTTTTAATACTACATTCTTCAAAGTACCGTACATCATTCCAACCCATAACTTATGAAAGAATCCTTTTTCGGCATATGTCTTAAATTTGCTTTTCATTACATCTAATATACTCTCAGCAAATTTAAGAATTACATTTCCTACAAATCCGTCGCAAACAATAATATCTGCTTTTCCTCTGAGTACATCCCTTCCTTCTACATTACCTATAAAATTTAGATTAGACTTTTCAAGTAGTTCATATGCTTCTATTGTCAGAGTGTCACCTTTGGATTTTTCTTCTCCTACACTTAGCAAACCTATGCTGGGTTTATCTATCTTATGAATATTCTTCATAAATATGCTGCCCATAACTGCGAATTCCAGAAGGTGAACTGCCTTGCAGTCTACAGAAGCACCAACATCAAAGACCATTGTCTTTCCTTTATCAGTTGGAAATAATGATCCGATAGTCGGTCTTCCAACTCCTTTAATCCTTCCCAATTTTAAAATTGAAGCTGTCATCACAGCACCTGTATTGCCTGCGCTTATAAACCCGTCTGCCTTTTTCTGTTTAACAAGATCCAATCCGACACTTATAGATGAATCAGGTTTTGATTTCAAAGATTCTACAGGAGAATCTTTCATCGTTACTATTTCTTCAGCATTTACAATTGAAATATTTTTTAATGAAACTTTATGCTTTAATAATTCATCCTGTATTAGTTTTTCTTTACCGACAAGAATTATTTCAAGTGTTTCACTTTTTTCTTCAGCAGCAATTATTGCTCCTGAAACATCGTTTAATGGAGCAAAATCACCACCCATGGCATCCACGGCAATTTTTATTTTACTCATCAGATCAGGTTGTAAATATTAATTTCAATATATCTGAAATTTTTAAAATGCAGAACGTTGAAAATTACGATTTACTTTTTTGGCTGCAATATGCTTTTACCGTCATAAAATCCGCATGACGGACAGACTCTGTGTGAAGGTTTCATTTCACTGCAGTTTGGGCACGACATTAATGTCGGTGCAGTCGCTTTGTAATGAGTCCTTCTCTTTCGTCCTCTGGCTTTGGAATGTCTTCTTTTAGGATTTGGCATTTTATATTATATTTATTTTATTTGTTTTTTAAAAGTTTGTCCCAAACGGGATTTATTTCTTTTTCTTTATTTGAAATTAAAATTTCTTCATTACTTTTATTGCATCCGCTACATATACCGTCAATTTCATCAGGTGCATTTTTCATTGGAATTGAAATTAGAACAAAATCACGAATATCTTCTTTTATATTAATTGTCTGTGTATTCGGTGGAATGAATTTTATATCATCATCTGTATCAAAATCACTTTCCGAATTTCTTAGATCTAATTTATAAATTAATTCAAAATCATTGTCAATTTTTCCTTCCATCATCTCAAGACATCTGTCACATTCATATTCATATTTACCCTGGAGTTTTACCTTAATGTCAACCTGACTTCCGGTTTTAATGACCTTTGTATTTACTATAATACCTGAATTGAAATTAATATTTTCAATATCCAGATCTTCTTTTGAAAAATTAAATTCAAGATCATTTTCGGTCTCTCTTAAATTGTGAATATTGATTTTCATTTCTAATCTTATATTAAAGAACAATTAATGTTTGGTTCCCTACAGATCTTTTTATACTCCGATCAAAGCTTTGTAATCCTCTGAGCTGAGAAGATTGCTTACTTCATCCATATTAGCCGGCTGAATTTTCACAATCCATCCTCCGTCATAAGGATCTGTATTTACTACTGATGGATTATCATTAACACCTGAATTTATTTCAAGCATTTTTCCTGATATAGGTGAAAACACTTCTGATACAGTCTTAACAGCTTCAATAGAACCAATTACATCACCTGCACTAACTTCACTTCCTACATCTGTTGTAATATCTAAATATATAATATCACCAAGTTCACTTTGTGCATAATCAGTAACTCCAATTATACACACATCACCGTCAAGCTTTAACCACTCGTGCTCTTTAGTATATTTAAGGGCAGCAGGAAAATTCATCTGAAATAAAATTTGATTTAAGAAAATGCAATTTAATTATTTTAAATCTGTGATTCAATTGAGAAAATAGACTTATTGATTTATTTTAATTATTCTGATATTATATTATATTACTTAAATATTTATTCTCTATATCCAATTAAAATATTGAAAACAGGAATGACTTTTTTATCTGAACTTTAATTTAATTTTCAGCTATTCTCATCTTATTTATAAAATGATATTCCTTATGTAATTTTTTTAATAATACGGTACAAATGTAATTTACGTATATTAAGTATTTATGATAAATTAAAATGCTGTTATTTTAATATAGAGTATTTATCTTTAATAGATTAAAAAAAAAATTTTATTGTTTGCAATACTGTTTTAATATTTTCATTATGTAATCTTAAGTAAATTTTAATTTAAAAAAATCTTAAACACAATCAGTTTATGAAAAAGTTTTACCTGTCTCTTTGTTTATTATTATTATTCTATATGAATAATAGCTTTGCACAAATTCCATCATACTCTCTTCAGCTAAAGAATTTAATTTTAGTTGATTCAAAAACAGTTACATTTGATATTGAATTTACTCATACAAACTCTAGTGTTTGGGAGACTGCTGCATGGCAGTATTTCTTCAGAGTAAACAGTGATTTCTTTTCAGGTGGTACAGTCACTTTTGCATATGATTCCCTTGGTGGAGATGCAGTCTCAGATCTTCCGGATTCTTTCAGGCCTAGAAATCCACAGGTAGTAGTTGCTGGAAATTATCCAGGCTATCATGAGTTGAGACTAGCAGGAAATAATGTTCCAGGAGCAGGGAACGGACTTATCATTCCTCAAAATGTACCTACACTAATCGGAAGAATGAAATTAAAAAGTTCGAATAATCTTGATCAGAGTTTTGGAAACTTTGTTATTAGAGATAGCTGTGATTTGCCTGTTTCAATTACCAGAACTAAATTAACTACTTATATTGGAGTTACAAATACAGAAGTGACAAGATGTGCAGATCATTCTGTTAATTTGTTTTTTGCAATACCTCCGACAACTTTATTTAGTTCTCCCAATCAAATAATCACAATGGGTCAAAGTGCATCTTTTATTGATGAGAGTTATAATAATCCTACAGCATGGAAATGGCAATTCCCCGGAGGAATCCCATCAAGCTCTTCATCCCAGAATCCAACAGGCATTGTTTATAATTTACCCGGTTATTATGATGTTACTTTAATAAGTACAAATTCATTTGGTTCTGATACATTGAAAAAAACTGCATTCATAAAATCAAATACTCTTTGTCCGTTTACATGGCAGACAAATATAATTGCATCTGACAACGGCAATAAATCTGATAGTATAAAAATTGGAATGTCATCTGTCGGCACTAACCTTTTGGATACATGTCTCGGTGAATATATTATTCCGCCAGTTCCTCCAAACGGAATTTTTGACTTTAGATCAAGACTTTCAAATGGTGAATTTGTAAAGACAGACTTCAGAAATGATACTCTTAAAACCAGTACCTGGAAATTAAATTTTCAGCCTTCGACTTCTGGATATCCTATGACATTTTCATGGAATATTTCTGAATTTCCTTCATATGGTTTCTTCTATTTAAAAGATTCTCTTGGAACTTTGGTTAATGTTAATATGAGAAATCAAAGCAGCTATGTTTTAACTTCATCAGCTCTGAGTAATTTAAATATTATATATATTTCTGACACGACCAAAACTATTTCAGTGTTAAAAGGATGGAACTTAGTAAGTGTACCATTACTTTTACAGAACATGGCTGTAACAAGTATATTTCCAAATGCTACGTCACCTGCATATTCATTTAATAATGGGTATTTAAATTCTCCAATTCTTGAAAACGGAAAGGGATACTGGCTGAAGTTTGATACAGCCAGAAATTATTCTCTCGATGGTCAGTTTGTAAATCTTCAGCAAATGAATGTTACAAATTCATGGAATCTCATTGGACCATTTGATAAAGACATGCCGGTAAACAGCATAGTGTCAAATCCTTCTGGTCTAATTTCCTCTTACTTCTTTGGATTTAATGACGGATATATAATAGCTGACACTTTGAGAGCAGGTAAAGGTTACTGGATAAGATCAACTGGAAACGGAAATCTGGAAAATGGTTCTTTTGATAACGATAATGTGAACACTGTTCAGTCTTTTGAAAATATGGTATCACTTAATTTTTCTGATGAATCAGGAAAATCCATTCAGTTGTATATGACAAATAAAAGCGGAATTGTTGACCTTGCACAGCTTCCACCTGTACCTCCGACAGGAGTATTTGATGTAAGGTATAGCACAGGAAATTTTGTTGAATCTTCAGATAAAAATCAAATAATTCAGATCAGCTCAATTGACAGACCGGTTAAATTTAAAATTTCAAATCTGGAAGGAAATAAATTCAGAATTAAAGATAATATAGACGGCAGCATTTTGAATATGGAGCTGACAGAAAATGAAGAAATTACAATCAATCCTGCTTTAGATAATTTTACAATAATAAACGAATCTCAGATACCTCAAAATTATGAGCTGAGTCAGAATTATCCTAATCCATTTAATCCTTCTACAAAGATAATGTATCAACTGCCGGAAGAAGGTAAAGTAAAAATTATTATCTATAATGTTTTGGGAAAAGAAGTGTATACTCTTGTAAATTCAGTTCAGCAGGCTGGAAGATATGAAGTTAATTTTAATGCTTCTGATCTTTCTTCAGGTGTATATTTTTACAGATTAGAATCAGGGAATTTTACAGATCTAAAAAGAATGATCTTATTAAAATAGTTTTTATTTAAAATATTAATTTATGAAAGTACTTTTCACGACATTATGTTTAATGTTTTCAGTTTGCATTTGTGAGGCTTTTTTATCTTCTATTTATTCATTAGAAGGATCTATGAATGCACACAAAAATAAAATTTCGGAGTTTGATAAACAAAAAATTTTTAATTCTATATTATTTCAAAATTCAAATAATTTATTCTTAAATATTCCAAAGTCGTTTGCAGATAACAGTACCGATGCAAAAGAAATGAATAACATTTCAAATACATGCTCCACTTCCTGGGAATCTGTTTTAACATGTGTTGACGCAAATAATAAACGGGATTCAGTCAAGATTGGAAAATCGGTAATGGGAAGTATAGGTATTGATACATGTCTCGGAGAGTATTTGATTCCACCTGCACCACCGGAAGGGATTTATGATTTTAGAATAGTGTTTCCTCCTACTTATACTCTTGACGCATCTAAAACAGATATCAGATGGGAAGGAATAACACAGGCAACTTTTTGGTTGTATTTTCAACCATCAGTTAATGGACCACTTACATTTTCATGGGATTCAACTTCTTTTCCTGATTCAAGTATCGTACTTCTGAAGGAAGAAATTAATGGAATTACTATTGATATGAAAAAGCAAAAACAATTTGTAATAAATAATTCCGGAATCAGATATTTAAAAGTTGAATATAAAAAAAGAAAAGTATCCTATATTCAGGTAATTAACGGTTGGAATATTACTTCTATACCTTTATTGAATTATGATATGTCTATTTCTCATTTATTTGATTCAGATGTCTCAACCTCGTTCAGTTATAATAATGGTTATAATAATGCTAATATTTTAACAAATAGTGTTGGATACTGGATCAAATTTCCTGCTGATAAAAATTATTTAATCAATGGTGACATTTTAATTAACAAAGAAATTAATGTAATTACAGGATGGAATATTATCGGACCGTTTGAAGAAAAAATTCCAGTGAGTGGACTGGTAACTGATCCTCCGGGTCTGTTGGCATCCCCTTTCTTTGGCTACGAAAATGGATATTTTTCTGAAGATACACTTCTTCCCGGAAAAGGTTACTGGATCAAATCTAATGACACCGGCAAGTTTTATTTAGATACAAATATTATTTTTAACAGATCAAATCCGGTCAATAAAGAAAATTCTTTTACTGATTGGGTGAGAATTGAGATCTCAGATAATTCCGGAAGTGTTTCCAATCTTTATCTTGCTGAAGAAAATGAGATCATTTCAGATTACGAACTTCCACCCGTTCCGCCAACAGGAATTTTCGATTCACGATTTGTTTCAAATAAGTGTGTTGAATCTATTGAACATGATAATCTGATTCAAATAAATTCTGTTGACAGACCGGTCATTTTAAAAGCATATAATCTTAAAGGTAAACAGCTCAAAATACAAGACAATATTGGCGGTTCGTTGTTAAATGAATTATTAAGTGAAAATATTTCTGTCAGAATAAATAATTCTTTAGATAAACTTTTGATTACATCAGAATCAAATTTACCTTTGCATTATGAGCTTTCACAAAATTATCCTAATCCTTTTAATCCTTCCACTACAATAGATTATCAGATTCCAAATAATGGGAATGTAAAACTTATAATTTATAATATTTTGGGACAGGAAATTAATATACTTTTAAATGAGTTCAAACAGTCCGGTAGATATAATGTTGAATTCAATGCTGCAGATCTTTCTTCCGGAATTTATTTCTACAAGATCGAATCCGGTAGTTTTAATGAAATAAAATCAATGATACTTTTAAAATAATTTTAATAAGAAATTATGAAAAAAATATTTATCACTTTAATCT
>Ga0209477_1001918_pt1 | contig 12369 bp, 6 predicted proteins | sample KloWWTupernatant_FD_187180 | JGI IMG/M metagenome (GOLD analysis project Ga0209477, IMG submission 187180) | Active sludge microbial communities from Klosterneuburg, Austria, studying microevolution and ecology of nitrifiers - Klosterneuburg... | ecosystem: Engineered > WWTP > Aerobic digester >...
GTTCTTGAGCAGGTTGATCAACGCCTGTTCGACCTGGTCCGGATCGGCATCGAGCTCGAGGTCCGCGCCGCGCTCGACCGCGACCGGCACGCGCTGCTCGAGCCGGGCGACGCCCGCCAGCAGCGACCCGAGTTCGACCCGCTGCTTGGAAGGCGAAGGCAGGCGCGCCAGCGTTGTGTAGCCGTGCATGAAGCGGGTCAGGGCGTCGGCGCGGTCGCCGATCACCGCCAGGCCCGAGCGCGCGTCGTCGCGCCAGTCGGCCGGCGGCGGTTCGCGCGCGACCAGCGCGCCCAGGGTCGAGGCCATCGACTTGATCGGCGTGAGCGAGTTGTTGAGCTCGTGGCCCAGCACCCGGATCAGGCGCTGCCAGGCCTGGCGTTCCTCCTCGCGCAACGCGCGCGAGAGGTCCGTGATCACCAGCAGCTGGTGCGGCAGGCCGCCCTCGCGGAAGGTCGCGCGCCGGCACTCCCACGACCCGCTGCCGCCTGCGAAGGCGCGCTTGAGCGTCTGGGCCTGGTCGTGGGTCAGGCACAGCGCCAGGTCGAGTTCCTCGGCGGTGCGACCCATCGCCGCCGCGGCGCTCGTCGCCAGCAGCCGTTCGCCGGCTGGATTGATCAGGCGCAGGCGCATGCCGGCATCGAAGGCGAAGATCGCCATGTCGATGGTGTTGAGCACCTTGGTCAGCAGCGCCAGCGTCTCCTCGACGCGCAGGCGCTGCTCGCGCAGCGTTTGCGACAGCGCGTTGACTTCCCACACCACCTCGCCCACGGCATCACCGCGGCGCGCGCGGGTCCCGCGCAGGCTGAAGTCGCCCTCGCGCAGCGCCTCGAGCAGGTTCGACAGCGTGTAGAGCGGGAACACGACCTTGTTGCGCAAGCGCAAGGCGAGGCCCAGGGTCAGCAGCAGCAATGGCAGGTAGCCGGCCAGCCACAGCGCGCTGCCCGCGCCGTCGCGCCACAGCGCTACCGCCAGCGCGAGCAGGGCGGGCACCGCCACGCCGATCGCGCCCAGGTAGACCCGGCTCTCGAAGCTCCAGTGCCGGCGCACGGTTGGCGCGGTGCGCGGGCGCGGCGTGGCGGCGTTGTCGGCCATGGCGTCTAGGTGCCGGGACTGCGACCTCGGCGGGTCGCCGGGCCCGTTCAGACCTGGATCCCGAACTTCTCGAAGCGCCGGTAGAGCGCCGCGCGCGACAGGCCGAGCAACTCCGCCGCGCGCTGCACGTTGCCTTCGCTGCGCTCGAGCGCGCGGCGCACCATGCGCTCCTCGGAGCGGTCGAGGTCCAGATCGTCGCCCGGGGCCGCCGCCTCGCCGCCCGCCGCCAGGGCCGCGCCCGAACCCAGGGTCGCGTCGCCGAGGCCGAACTCGAGCGACTCGACCCGCTCGCCCTGCCCCATCAGCACCGCGCGCTCGAGCACGTGCGACAGCTCGCGCACGTTGCCCGGCCAGGCGTAGGCCAGCAGCGCCCGCTCGGCGTTCGCGCCCAGCGTCATCCCGATGCGCCCGTAGCGGGCGCCGGCGCGGGCGAGGAAGCGCCGCGCCATCGGCACGATGTCCTCGCGCCGTTCGCGCAGCGGCGGCAGGCGCAGCTCCACGGTATTGAGCCGGAACAGCAGGTCCTTGCGGAATGCGCCGCGCGCGACCTCGGCGGCGAGGTCGGCATTGGTGGCGGAGATCAGGCGCACGTCGACGCGCAGGGTCTTCGACGAGCCCACGCGCTCGAGCTCGCCGTCCTCGAGCACGCGCAGCAGCTTGGGCTGCTGCGAAACCGGGATGTTGCCGACCTCGTCGAGGAACAGGGTGCCGCCGTCGGCGACTTCGAAGCGGCCCACCCGGTCGCTGCGCGCGTCGGTGAAGGCGCCGCGCACGTGGCCGAACATCTCGCTCTCGAACACGCTCTCCGCGATGCCGCCCATGTTGACCTTGACGAAGGGACGATCGGCGCGCGCCGAGCTGGCGTGGATCAGGCGCGCCGCCACGCCCTTGCCGGTGCCGTTCTCCCCCAGCACCAGCACGTGCGCCGTGGTCGGGCCGACGCGCCGTATCAGCTCCAGCACCGGCTGCATCGCGCGCGACTCGGCCACGAAATCATCGTCGCCGCTGCCGCGCAGGATCTCGATCTCGCGCGCCAGGCGGCGCGACTCGCGCCGCGCGGCGCCGAGGGCGAGCTGGTTGCGCAGCACGCTGGTCAGGCGGCGGTTGTCCCACGGCTTCTCGATGAAGTCGCCGGCGCCGCGCTGCATCGCGCGCACCGCCAGGTCGATGGTGCCCCAGGCGGTCATCGCGACCACCGGCAGCTCCGGATCGAGCGCATGCAGCTTCTCGATCAGGTCGAGTCCCTCCTGGCCGGACGTGGTGTCGCGCGTGTAGTTGAGGTCGGTGAGGACGCAGGCGAGTTCACGGGTCCGCGCGAGCTCCAGCGCCTGTTCGGGGCTCGAGGCGGTGAGGCACGGAAGTCCTTCTGCCTTGAGCAGCAACCTGAGCGCCTCGACGACGTCGCGCTGGTCGTCGGCGATCAGGATGGGAAGCGCGTCTGCCATGGTGCCGATGTTACGCCAGCGCCGCCTCAGGCAGCGCGTTCCTTGAGCCAGCCGTCGAACATCTCGACCGTGCGGCCGGCATACGCCGCATTCTCTTCCGAATGCGTGACCTGGATGATGGTGGTGCCCTCGCGATTGAGTTCGCGCAGCAGTTCCATGATCGTGCGCCCCTGGCTGGAGTGCAGCGCCCCGGTGGGCTCGTCGGCCAGCAGCACGGCCGGGCGGCTGATCACCGCGCGGGCCACTGCCACCAGTTGCTGCTGCCCGCCCGAGAGCTGGGTCGGGTAGAGGTCCTTCTTGCCGACGATCTGGAAGCGGTCCAGGAGGTCGGCCACGCGCGCCTTGCGTTCGCCGGCGGCGATGTCGCGATACGAGAGCGGCAACTCGAGGTTCTCGGCGACGGTGAGGTCGTCGATCAGGTGGTAGTGCTGGAAGATGAAGCCGATCTTCTCGCGTTGCAGCGCCTGCCGCGCCTTCGGTGCCAGGGCGCGCACCGGCTGGCCGTCCAGGCGGTATTCCCCTTCCCAGTCGCCGTCCATCAGGCCGAGCACGCCCAGCAGCGTGCTCTTGCCGGCGCCCGACGGTCCCATCACGCTGACGAACTCCCCCGGCCTGATCCGCAGGTCGACCTGGCGCAGCACCCAGACCCGGCCGCCGGTCACCGGGTGCGATTTCTGGACCTTCTGCAACTCGATCATGCCCGGATTCCCCTCATTCGCCACGCAGGGCGTTCATTACTGGTCGCGCAGCGCGGTCATCGGCGCGACCGCCAGGGCGCGGCGCGTGGGCAGCAGCGCCGCCAGCATCGCCACCGCCGACAGCAGCAGCGGCACGCCGAGGAAGGTCAGCGGATCGAAGGCACCGACGCCATACAGCACGGTCGAGAGTACCTGCGCGAAGGCGGTGGCGAGGCCCAGGCCGAGCACCAGGCCGATCACCAGCTGCCGCGCGCCCTGGCGCATCACCATGCCGGCGATGCCGCGGTTGTCGGCGCCCAGCGCCCGGCGCACGCCGATCTCGCGGGTGCGCTGGCTGACCGCGTAGGCCAGCACGGCGTAGAGGCCCGCGCTGGCGAGCAGCAGGGCGAACACGCCGAAGATCCCGAACAGGGTCACGAGCAGGCGATGGTCGAAGGCGGCGATGTCATGCCACTCCTCGAGGCTGCGCAGGAAGTAGACCGGCTGGTCGGCATCGATGGACTGCACCGCCGACCGTACGGCCGCGTCGTAGGCGTGCGGCGTGCCGGTGGTCCGGACTGCGAAGCTGAGGAAGCGCTGCGGTTGCTGTGCGAACGGCAGGTACATGGGCGTCAGGCCGGCGGTGACGTCGTCGCCGTCCTGCTCGACGTGCGGCACCACGCCGATGACCGTGCGCCACGGTTCGTCCGCGTCCTCGCCCAGGCCCAGGCGCAGGCGCTTGCCCAGCGGATCGGCGCCCGGCCAATGCCGTTCGGCCAGGCGTTCGCTGATCACGACGACCGGCGGGGCAGTGGCGGCGTCCCTGGCGTCGTAGAGGCGCCCGCGCAGCAGCGGGATGCGCAGCATGTCGAAATAGCCCGGCGCGGTCGAGACCACCTGCGCGACCGGCAGTTCGCGCGCGTCGGCCGCCGCCTCGCCCTCGATACCGAGGTAGTTCGCGTTGCTGAAGGTCAGCGGCAGGCTGGTCGAAATGGTGACGGATTCGACGCCCGGGATGCGGGCCAGCCCCTGCTGCAGCGACTCGCTGAAGCGCACCACGGCGGCATCGTCGGGGTATTGCTCCTCGAACAGCGCCAGGCGCCCGGACAGCACGTTGCGGATGTCGGCGCCCAGTTCGATGTTCTCGATCGCCATCGCGCTGCGCAGGGTCAGGCCGGCGCAGACCAGCAGCACCACGCACAACGCGATCTCGCCTGCCGCCAGGGTCTGGCCCAGCCGCCCGAGCCCGCCCGCGGTGCCGTGCCCGCCCTCGCGCATGACCGCCGCGGCCGACGAGCGGGTGATGCGCCAGGCCGGCAGCAGGCCGGCCAGCAGCGCCGAGAACAGCGCCACGCCCAGCGCGAAGGCGACCGAGAGACCGCTGATGCGCACTTCGGTGGTCCAGCGCGGCGGCGGGTCCTCGGACGAGCGGATCGCCGCCATCACCAGTTCGGCGCCCCACTGCGCGATCACGAAACCGACCAGGCCCGCGGCAAGCGCGATCAGCACGACCTCGAGCATCACGTGGCCGACGAGACGCGCGCGCGAGGCGCCCAGGGCGTTGCGGATCGCGGTCTCGCGCGCCCGCGCCGCGGCCCTGGCCAGCAGCAGGTTGGAGACATTGGCGCAGGCGATGCACAGCACCAGCAGCACCGAGGCGAACATGGTGTAGAGGATGCGGCGCGTCTGCGGCGAGGTCAGCCGGTCGCCGAGCGCCTGCACGTGCGCGTCGCTGCCCAGTTGCCGCTCCGGCGCCGCCGCGGCCAGGCGCGCGCTGATCGCGCCGACCTCGGCCTGCGCCTGCGCGAGCGTGGTCCCGGCGCGCAGCAGGCCCAGCGTCTCCATCGCGATCGTCCCGGGGCCGGCCGCGGGATCGAGTTCGACCGGCACCCACACGTCCTCGATCCGCGGGAAGGCGAAACCGCGCGGCATCACGCCGACCACCTCGGCCACGCGGCCATTGACGCGGATGCGCTGGCCGATGATGCCGCGGTCGCCGTTGAAGCGGTTCTGCCACACCGTGTAGCCGAGCACCACCACGGGCGCCGCGCCCGGCCGGTCGTCGCCGGCGCGCAGGGCGCGGCCCAGCAGGGGCCTGTCGCCCAGCGCATCGAACAGGTTGGCGGTGACGAAGGCGCCGGAATAGCGCTCCGGACGCGCGCCATCGCTGAGGTTGATCGTGCCCTCGTACCAGCCCGCCAGTTGCTCGAAGCGGGTCTGTGCCTCGCGCAGGGCGACGAATTCGCGGTTCGGGTACTCGATTCGATCCTCGGCGCTGCGCGGGTTGGTCATGTACACGTAGGCCAGCCGGTCGGCGTTCACGAACGGCAGCGGGCGCAGCACGAAGGACTCGATCGCGCCGAACATGAACATGACCAGGCCGAGGCCGGCGCCGAGCATCAGCACCGTGGTCGCGGTGAAGCCGGGGCTGCGCGCGAGGCCGCGCCAGGCGCCATTCAACTCGTGCCATAGGGTGCTCATCGGGATCCTGCTCCTGCTCGGAATTCGGGCCGGCCCGGGACGGGCGGCCGCGCCGCCGCTGCGCGGGGCCCGGTCTCAGTCATGGCGCAATGCGGCGAGCGGCTCGATGCGCAGCGCGCGCCGCGCCGGAATCCAGGTGGCCAGCGCGGCGACCAACGCCAGGACCAGCACCACGACCAGGGCGCTGGCCGGCGTGACCTGCACCACGTGCGCGATCGGCGCCGCCAGCATCCCCGCGAAGGGAATGCCCAGCACCAGTCCCAGGGCGAGCCCGAGCGCGATCTGCCAGGCACTGCGACCCGCGACCGCGGCCAGCACGCGCCGGTCGGGCGCGCCCAGTGCGCGCCGCACGCCGATCTCGCGGGTGCGCTGGCCGACCGAGAACGCGATCACCCCGTAGAGGCCGGCAGCGGCGAGCGCGAGCGCCACCAGCCCGAAGCCGCCGAACACGCGCACCAGGACGCGCTCGCCGAAGGTGGCCTCGCGCAACACCGTCTCGTAGCTCCGGGTCCAGTAGGACGGCGTGTCCGCGTCCAGCGCGCGCACATGCTCCGACAGCTGGACGGCGTAGCCGGCGGGATCCCCGCGGGTACGCACCAGTACGCTGAAGAAGCGCGTGGGCCGCTGCGCGTACGGCACCAGGACCGAGGGTTCGCGGTGATCGTCGATGTCGTCCATCTGCACCGGCCGGATCACGCCGACGACGGTTGCCGTGCGCGGCGCCTCGCCCATGGGGTCGAGCACGAAGCGCTGGCCCAGGGCCTCGCCCGACCGCCCCAGGCGGGCCGCGAACTCCTCGTCGACCACCGCCACCGGATCGCTGCCCGCGTCGTCCTGCGATCCGAAGAAGCGGCCCGCAACCAGCGTCGCGCCCATGGCGCGCAGGAAGCCGTCGTCGACCGCGCTGTAGCCGGGATTCGGCATGCCCTCGGCCGGCGGCGCGGCTCCCTCGGGCAGCACGTCGATGTTCTCGCCCATCAGTCCGGGCAGGGAACTGCTCACGGTCGCGTCGAGCACCGCCGGATCGGCGCGCAGGCGCTCGAGCAGCGTGCTGGCGTACTGGCGCAGTTCCTCGTCGCCGGCGTAGCGCTCCGGGAACAGGCCGATGCGGGCGGTGAGGACGCCGTCGGTGCGCAGGCCGAGGTCGAAGCGGTCGAGGCGTTGCACGCCCTCGACCAGCACCGCAGCCGCGATCAGCAGCGCGCACGACAGCGCGATTTCCGCGATGACCAGCGCGCGACTGGCGCGGGCGAAGACCGCGCCGCTGGAGCCGCGCTCGCCGTCGCGCACCAGGCTGCCGGCAGCCGAACCGGCCCGCAGCGCGGGCAGGATGCCGGCCAGCAACGCCGTCAGCGCAGCCGCACCGGTGGCCAGCAGCAGCACGCGCTGGTCGAGCCGGAAATGCATCCAGTGCGGCGGCCCGTCCTCGGCCGACTGGCGGAACAGCGCCTCGGTGGCGTCGACCATCCATTGGGCCAGCGGCAGCGCCACCAGCAGTGCGAACAGGGCCAGCAGGCCGGTCTGGGCCAGCAGCTGCAGCGCCAGGCGGCGGCGGCTGGCCCCGAGCGCGGCGCGGACGGCCAGCTCCTGCTGGCGCGACATCAGTTGCGCCAGCAGCAGGTTCGCCACGTTCGCGCACGCGACCAGCAACACCAGGAAAACCGCCGCGCCCATGACGCCGAACAGGGCGCGGGTCTCGCCGTCGGCGAAACGCCAGGCCAGCGGCCGCAGGGCGATGCCGCGGGCGCGGCTTGCCATGCGCGTCGGGTTGGCGCGCACCGCATCGGCCAGCCAGCCGTCCAGCAGCGTGCGCAGGCCTTCGGCGGAGACGCCCTCGCCGGCGCGGATCACGACCTCGAGATCGAGCGGGTCGGGCGCCCCGCGCTGCATCTCGGCCGGGATCCAGGCCATTTCCATGCGCGGAAAGCTGAATTCCGGCGGCATCACCCCGACCACGGTGGCGGCACGCGCGTTGACCCGGACCACGCGGCCGATGATTCCCGGATCGGCCTGGTAGCGCGAACGCCACAAGCTGTCGGAGATCACGACCACGGGCGCCGCGCCCGGCCTTTCGTCGGCGGCGCCGAAGCCCCGGCCCAATGCCGGCGCGACACCGAGCACGTCGAACAGGTTGGCGGTGGCGCGCGCACCCGCATAGCGCTCCGGCCGCTCGCCGTCGCTGAAGTTCACCGTGGCCGTGGCGTAGCCGGCGATCTCGGCGTGGCCGGCGAGCCGCTCGCGCCAGTCGAGCAACTCATCGACGTTCGGCGAATCCGGGTCGTCGGTGTCGAGGATGTCGCCGTTGTCCACCAGCCCGGCGTAATGGAGTCGCTCGGGCTCGGCGAACGGCAGCGGCTCCACGACCATGCCGTTGACGATGCTGGCGACGTAGACCACGCAGGCCAGGCCCAGGGCCAGTACCGCGACCACCAGCGCCGAGAATGCAGGCCGGTTGGCGATCGCGCGCCAGGCGTGGCGGAACTCGGTGGCGTAGCCGTTGATCATGGTCGTCGCTGCGTCCGCCGCGTGCTACTCATGCCGCAACGCGACGATCGGATCGGTGCCGGCCGCGCGGCGCGCCGGCAGCCAGCAAGCCAGGAAGGCCACTGCCGCCAGCAGGCCCACCACCAGTGCCAGCGTCACCGGATCGGTGGCACCCACGCCGTAGAGCTGCGCCGAAAGCGCGCGCCCGCCCACCAGGGCGGCCACGATCCCGATGCCCAGGCCGATCGAGACCAGGCGCGCGCCCTGCCGCAGGACCATCGACACGATGTCGCCGCGTTGCGCGCCGATCGCCATGCGCACGCCCAGTTCGCCGGTGCGCTGCGCGACGGCGAAGGCCAGCACGCCGTAGATGCCGATCGCCGCCAGGACCAGGGCGACGGCCGAGAACAGCGCCAGCAGCACCATCGGCGCGCGCCGGCCCTCGAGCGAGATCGCGATGCGCTCGTCGAGCGTGCGGATGTCGTACACCGGCTGCTCGGGATCGGCGCGCAGCACCGCGTCGCGCACCGGCTGCACCAGGCCGCCGGTGGGCAGGCCGCTGCGCACCACGAAGAAGCCGTTGGGCACGTTGTACTGGCGGAAGCTGAAGTAGTAGCTCTCCTTCTTGACCTCGTCGGCGAGGTTGAGGTTCTTGATCGTGCCGACCACGCCGATGATGGTCCAGAATTCCGGATTGTCGTCGTCACCATCGCCACGCTCGATGCGCTTGCCGATTGCGTCGCCGTTCGGAAAGTACTTCCGGGCCAGGACCTCGTCGATCACCATCACCTTGGGGCTGTCGCGCGTGTCGGTGGCGGTGAAGACCCGTCCCTGCAACACCGGGATGCCCATGGCCTTGAAGAAGTCCTCGTCCACGATCCGCGCGAAGCCGTGCGGCGACGGTTCCCCGGGCGCCTGTTCCATGCCCTCGATGTCATAGGAGGAGGTCCAGTTCGATTGCCCGAACGGCAGGTTGCTCACATAGGCCGCCTCGGTGACGCCGGGCACGGCGCGCAATTCCGACAGCGCGCGCTCGAACAGGCGCGCCTGGTCCGGCGGCTCCGGGTACTTGCTCGACGGCAGGTCCAGGCGCACGGTCAGGAGACCGTCGCGGGTGAACCCGGGATTCTCGTCGGCAACCTGCTGGAAGCTGCGGATCAAGAGGCCAGCGCCGACCAGCAGGGTCACGGCGAGGGCCATCTGCACCACGACCAGCACGTTGCGCGTGGCGCGCGCGCCGCGTCCGCCGGTGTTGCCGCGGCCGCCATCCTTGAGCACCTCGTAGGGCTTGCCGCCGAGCTGCGCCAGCGCCGGGAAGAGGCCGAACACGACGCCGGTCAACAGCGCGACCGCGAGGGTGAAGGCCAGTACCTGGCCATCGATCCCGACCTGATCCGCCAGCCGGCTGCGACTCAGGCCCAGCAGTTGCAGCAGGTCGAGGCTGAGGTAGGCCAGCACGATGCCGCCGATCCCGCCCAGCAGTGCCAGGAGCAGCGCCTCGACCAGCAACTGCCGCGCGATGCGCCCGCGCCCGGCACCCAGCGCCGTGCGCACCGACAGTTCCTTCTGGCGCCCGGCCACGCGCGTGAGCATCAGGTTGGCGACGTTGGCGCAGGCGATCAGGAGCACGAAGCCGACCACGGCCTGCAGCATCCACAGCACCGGGCGCAGCTCCCCCACCCATTGCTCGCGCAAGGACTTCGCGCGGCCGACGAAACCGCCCTGCCGGATGAACTCGGCGAACTCGACGCCACGCTCGCCGGCGCCGGCGAAGCGCTCCGCATTGCGCATCACGATCGCGTCCATCTGCGCGTTGAGCTGCTCGACGCTGGCGCCGGGCTTCAGGCGCCCGATCGATTCGGAGTATTCGTTGCCGCGCTCATCGTCCACCTTCTGTTCCGGCCGGAAGGCGAAGGGGACCCAGAGCTGCGTCGTGCGGTTGGGGAAGGCGAAACTCTCGGGCATCACGCCGATGACGCGATGCGCAACGCCGTTGAGGCGGATGTCGCGGCCGATGATCTCCGGGTCGGCGGCGAACTGCGCCTGCCAGGTTGCGTGGCTGAGCACCGCGACCTGGTCCGCGCCGGGCACGGCCTCGGCATCGGTGTAGGCGCGACCCAGCGCGGGCTGCGCGCGCAGCGTGGTGAAGAGCGACGGCGTCGCGCGCAGGCCCACCAGGCGCTCGGGGCGCCCCTCGAGGGCGAGGTTGTAGCTCTGGCCGGTATAGAGCGCGAGATCCTCGAGCGCCGCGGCCTGCTCCTTGCGGTCGAGGTAGTCGGGAATCGAGGTGCCGGCGTACTCGAGGCCGTTCTTCGGGTAGACATTGAACACCTGCACCAGGCGCTCGCCGTCGTCGTAGGGCAAGGGCTTGAGCAGCAGCCCGTTGACCACGCTGAAGATCGCGGTGTTGGCGCCGATTCCCAGCGCCAGCGTCGCCACCGCGGCGAACACGAAGCCGGGGCGCGCGAACAGCGAGCGGATGCTGTAGCGCAGGTCCTGGATCAGGGTCTCGAACATGTCCGGATTCCTCGTTGCGACCAGCGTGGCACTGCCGATGCACTCCCCGCGGCGAAAGCCCCCGGTTCAGGCCGCGGACTGCGCCGCCGGCTTGCGCACCAGCCGCGCGTCCTCCTCCTTGCGCAGGCGGTGCATGGTTTCCTCGTCAACCACGCGGCCGTCGAACATGAAGATCTTGCGCTGCGCGAATTCGGCGTAGCGCGGGTCGTGGGTGACCATGCAGATGGTCGAGCCGGCCTTGTGCAGGTCGTCGAGCAGCGACATCACGGCTTCGCCATTCTTGGAGTCGAGGTTGCCGGTGGGCTCGTCGGCGAGCAGGATCGAGGGCTTGCCGACCAGCGCGCGCGCGACCGCGACACGCTGCTGCTGGCCACCGGAAAGCTGCGCCGGGTAGTGCTTGAGCCGGTGCGCCATGCCGACGCGCTCGAGCGCTTCCTGCACCCGCTCGCGCCGCTCGGCCTTGCCCATGCCGTCGCGATAGGTCAGCGGCAGCTCGACGTTCTCGTACACGGTGAGGTCGCCGATCAGGTTGAAAGCCTGGAAGATGAAGCCGATCTCGCGGTTGCGGATGCGCGCGCGCTCGGAGGCGCCGATGTCCTGCACCGCCTTGCCGTTGAGCACGTAGCTGCCCTCGGTGGGCGCGTCGAGCAGGCCCAGGATCGAGAGCAGGGTCGACTTGCCGCAGCCCGAGGGTCCCGAGATCGAGACGTACTCGCCGCCGGCGATCTCGAAATGCACGCCGGCCAGCGCGTGGGTCTCCACCTCGTCGGTATAGAAGACCTTCTTGATGTCCTGCATGTGGATCAGCGGCGCGGTGGCAGTCATGGCGTTTTCCTTGCGTCGGGCCGCCCGGAGACGAGGCGGCGTGGCGGTGCTCAGTCGAGGCGGATGCGGTCGTATTCGTCCCAGGCCGAGGTGTCGGACAGGATCACCTTGTCGCCGGGCTTCAAGCCCTGCGCGACCTCGATCACGCTGACCGAAGCGCGGCCGAGCTTGACCGGCACGCGGCGCGCGATGTCGCTGTCGGCGTCGAGGCGGAACAGGCCCACGGTGCTGCCGGGCTGGCCGAAGGCCGGGCGGCCGACGTAGACCACGTCGGCGAGGCGCTCGATCTCGATCGTGCCATCGACCGACAGGTCGGGGCGCGCGCCGCTAGGAAGGGCGCCGACCAGGTCCACGTCGACCTGGACCGTGCCGGCCTGCACCGCGGGATCGATCCGCATCACGCGCCCCTCGACCACGCCGTTGCGGGTGTCGACCGCGACCCGCTGGCCCATGGCGACGTCCTTGGCCTGGGTCTCGGGGATGCGCAGCTCGGCCATCAGCACGTCCGGGCGCGCCACGCGCGCGAGATTGGTGCCGGCGATCACCTGCTGGCCCTCCTCCACCGGCACCTGCTGCAGCACGCCGGCGATGCCGGCGCGCACGCGCAGCGAATCGGCCTGGCGCTGGCGCAGGGCCAGGGTGTTCTGCAGCTGGTCCTTGCGCGCGCGGCTGGCCGCGAGCTGCGCATCGATGTTCTGGCCGAACTTGGCCGAGCGCTCGTGCTCGATCCGGAGCTTGGTCTTGAGCTGGTCGGCGCGGAGCTGCGACTGGCGGTACTGGATCGCGGACACGATGCCGCGGCGCTTGAGTTCGCCTTCGGCCTCGGCCTGCAGCCGCGCGCCCTCGTA
>Ga0209477_1001923_pt1 | contig 12348 bp, 7 predicted proteins | sample KloWWTupernatant_FD_187180 | JGI IMG/M metagenome (GOLD analysis project Ga0209477, IMG submission 187180) | Active sludge microbial communities from Klosterneuburg, Austria, studying microevolution and ecology of nitrifiers - Klosterneuburg... | ecosystem: Engineered > WWTP > Aerobic digester >...
GACGTCACTGCCCGGAGCCATCCCCTCGGGGATCACCGCCGCCCGACCGACCGTGCCCCGAGCGGCGAGCGAATCCAGAACGGGCGTGTGCGCCACCTCCAGAGGTGTCCGGCCGTCGAGGCCGTCGAACGGCTGGGCGACCCCCGCTTCGGCTTCGGCTGGGGCGGTCCGATCGCCTACGCCGACGGCGCGGCGGCCCGCGAGGGCGACATGGCCGTCCCGTCCGAGGAGCCGGCCGTCCCCACCGTGCCGCCGACGGCTGCAGCAGGCAGCTCGCTGAGCTGGCCCGTGACCGAGGTGACCATCGTCTCGGCACGGCTCGGGGTGGCGCTGCACACCCAGGCCGACGGTGCCGCGGTGCTCGCGCCGACCTACGAGCTGACGAGTGCTGACGGGGGGATCTGGACCGTCCTCGCCGTCGCGGACTCCGCGCTGGACTTCTCTGCGGTCGGCTGATCCACCCCGGTCCGGGTGCCGTGCGTCGTGGCGCACGGCACCCGGACCCGCGCTGCGGCAGGCTGTGCTCATGCGGAGCGGTGTCGGGCGGCGTAGGTTCGGTGCCGCACGGCGTCGCCCCGGACGCCGTCGGACGCGGCATGGTGCAGGTGCTGCAGGTGGGGAGCGAAGCCGTGGACGAGAGTGACGCATGGGACCGGGCCGGCCAGACGCTGTCCCGGCGCGAGCTGCGGGCACTGCGCGGCGAGGTGCCGACGGCGCGTGAGGAGGCTCCCGGCGACGCGGTCGTGACCGAGGTCGACGAGCCCCGCGACGTCGAGCAGCCTGAAGCGACCGGGCCCGTCCCGACCGACCCGACCCCCGCCGTCGAGGGCTCGCAGGACGGCGACGGCGACCTCGAGGGCCCGCAGGACGGCGACCTCGACCCCGAGGGTGTCCCCGCCCCGGTGGCCGCGGCGCCGGGCGACGGCTGGCAGCAGGCCGTCGACTGGTCGCTGCGCCACGAGCTGCCGCGCGAGCTCCCGCCCGAGCCCGACGTGGACGACGTCCGCTGGGACGGTCCGCCGCTGCCGCCCGCGCCGACGGCGGCCGGCGGTGGCGCGGCCCCGGCGCCGGCCCGCGTGCCCGTGCTGCGCACGGCCTTCGCGCCGGCCGATCCCGCGCCGGTCGACGAGGAGTGGGACGACATCGTCGCCGAGCCGCAGCCGCAGCCGGGGCCGGAGCCATGGGCTGACCGTGCGCCCGCGGCCCCACCGGCCCCGATCGTCACGGGTGTCCCCGCTCCCGCGGTCCCGATCTCGTCGATCGCCGTGGCCCCTGGTGCGCCACCGGTCGACGGCGCCGACCTGTCGACCGGGTCGCCGGCCCGTCCCGTGGCGCCGGCGGACGAGCTGCCTACCCTGACGGACCTGCTCGCCGGCCGTCCCACGCCGCCGGCGGGGCCGGCGCAGCTCGGCTGGCAGGGCACGGTGCGACGTCTGACCGGCGGCCTCGTCGCGCTGCGCCCAGGCCCCTTCGAGCAGCGGCACCGTGATGCGATCACCTCCGTGCAGCGCAGCCTCGACGGGCCCAAGACCATCGTGGTCATCAACCCCAAGGGCGGCGCGCACAAGACGACGGCGTCGCTGCTCCTTGCGGCGACCTTCGGCCAGCACCGCGGTGGCTACACGCTCGCCTGGGACAACAACGAGACCCGCGGCACGCTCGGTTGGCGTTCCCACCAGGCCCAGCACCACAACACGGCGGTGAACCTGCTGCAGGACCTCGACCGCTTCGCGGACCCGGGATCGGCTCGCGTCGGGGACCTCGACAACTACGTGCGGTCCCAGGGCTCGGCGCAGTTCGACGTGCTGGCGTCCGATGAGGATGCGGCCTCCGCGGCGTCGATCGACGCGTTCGCGTTCAGGTCGCTGCACCGCACGCTGTCGCGGTTCTACCGGATCATGGTCGTCGACACGGGCAACAACATGCGGGCCTCCAACTGGCAGGCGGCGATCGAGGCTGCGGACCAGGTGGTCATCGTGTCGACCGTCCGGGAAGACACCGCCCAGTCGGCGGCCTGGGCGATCGACGCCCTGCGTGCGACGGGCCACGGCGACGCCGTACGCAACGCGGTCACCGTGCTGTCCGCGCCGGCCCCGCGGCGCGACGACCGTCTCGCCACGCGCCTGCACGAGCACTTCGGCCAGCTGACCCGGACCGTGGTCGACGTCCCCTACGACCCGTCGCTGGTCGGCGGGAGCCCGCTCGAGATCGACCGTCTCGCCGGGCCGACGCGTGAGGCGTGGCTCAAGGTCACCGCGGCGGTCGCGGACGGCCTGCAGGGCTGAGCGATCTGGCCTCACCGCCACCACCAGGTCCGCCCTGCCAGGCGGCGCGGCACCGCCCGCCCGGCCGGACCGCTCGCCAGCGCGGCGAGTGCCACGGAGCAGTCCTCGACCAGCTCCGGGTCGATCTCCCGGGCCATCGCGCCGCGCAGCTGAACGTCGGCGCGCTCCGCCCGAGCCGCGAGCCGACGCCCGAGCGGCGAGAGCCGCAGCACGGCGGTCCGGCCGTCGAACGGCTCGATCGTCCGGTCGACCCACCCCGCGTCCACGAGCGTCCGCGCCAGCCGGCTCGGGCTCCCCGACTCGCGGACGAGCAGGTCGCCGAGGTCCCGGACCGTCAGGACGCCGTGCTCGTGCAGGACGGCCAGAGCGTCAGCCTGCGCAGGCGTGAGCCCGATGGTGCGCAGCAGCCGCGCGTGCTCACGGTCGAGGTCGCGATGCGCGGCCATGATCCACAGTCGGAGTGCTGCGATCTCGTCCACATCCGGAGCATCGCTGGCGCGAGGAGCTGGCCTCCCTTCGGACCCGTCGTCCTGGGGACGGACCGCCACGGCGGGTCTGGCTGGGGACAACCGCCCACAGGATCGAGCAGTCGAGTGAAACTGCGTGACGCGTCACCGAGGCAGCATCGATGTGGTGACGGTGACGTGTCACGCATCTCAGCAGCAACTGCCGACTCCCAGGGCAGGGGTGCCGGGAGCGGGAGGGGAGTGGCAGCGGGAGCCGGAGCAGGGTGTCGGGAACCTGGGTGCAGAGGAGCGGTGGAGCGAGGGGCACCGCGACGGGTCGGCCGATCCGCCGGCGGTGTGGGCGTGGGTCGACCCGGGGGACCCGGTTGGTTCGCGCACCCCGGGCCCCCAGGATGGGGGGATGAGCCTCGTCGCCGACACGTCCCGGCCCGCCGTCCCGCGCACCGCCGTGGTCACGGGGGCCGGTCGCGGCATCGGAGCGGGCCTTGCGGCGGGTCTCGCGGCCGCCGGGTACGACGTCGCCCTGCTGGGTCGCACCCGCGCGCATCTCGACGACGTCGCCGCGAGGATCCAGGCCGCGGCCGCCACCGCGGCCCTCACCTCGGCCCTCACCGCGACCCCCACCGCGGCCTCCACCGCGGCCGGCGCGGCGCCTGCCACGGCACGCCGGGGCCCACACGTCGTCGTCGTGCCCGTGGAGCTCACGGACGCCGCGGCCGTGCGCGAGGCGGCGTCGGTGGTGCAGGACGAGCTCGGCGGTGTCGGGCTGCTGGTCCACAACGCCGGGGTCATCGAGCGGGCCGAGGTGCCGTTCGACCAGGACGACGTCGAGGACACGTGGCGGGTCATCGAGACCAACGTGCGCGGTCCGCTGCTGCTGACCCACGCGCTGCTGCCCGGGATGCTCGCGCAGGGCGGGGGCCGCATCGTCAACATCAACTCGGGCGCGGGTCACCGGGGTGCCGGCGAGTACACCGGCTACGGCATCAGCAAGGGAGCGCTGGCCCGCATGACGACGATGCTCGACACGCAGTACCGCGACCGCGGCCTGCGAGTCTTCGACCTCGCGCCCGGGGTGGTCCGCACCGACATGACGCGTGGCATGCCGGCCCACGACGCCCGTGTCGCGTGGACCCCGATCGCCACCGTCGTCGAGCTGCTCGTCGCCCTCGCGGACGGCGGGCTCGACGCGCTGGCCGGGCGGTTCGTCCGCGCCGGGATGGACACGCCGGCCTCGTTGGCCGCCCACGGTGCCGAGATCATCGCGGTGGACGCGCGGCGTCTGCGGCTCGTCGCCTGGGGGGCGTCGGACCCGCTCGTGCCGTGAGACGACCGGCGGGCCCGCAGACGGGCCCAAGGTCCTCGCCTGGTACAACTGACCTGCAGCACCCTAAGGGGACGTGACGTCGGCAATGGGGCCGGCGTCGACGCAGAGAGGCGGATCGTGGCCAAGTACGTCTACGACTTCAGCGAAGGCAACCGGGACCTCAAGGACCTGCTCGGCGGCAAGGGGGCCAACCTCGCCGAGATGACCAACCTGGGCCTGCCGGTGCCACCCGGGTTCACCATCACCACGGAGGCGTGTCGCACGTACATGGTCGACGGCGACCTGCCGCCCGAGCTCCGGGTCGAGGTCACCATGGCCCTGCGCCGGCTCGAGGACACCCTCGGCCGCTCGCTCGGCGACTTCCACGACCCGCTGCTCGTCTCGGTCCGCTCCGGCGCCAAGTTCTCGATGCCGGGCATGATGGAGACCGTCCTCAACGTCGGCCTCAACGACGCATCGGTGCAGGGCCTCGCCCAGTTCTCCGGCGACGCGCGGTTCGCGTGGGACTCCTACCGGCGCCTCATCCAGATGTTCGGCAAGACGGTGCTGGACATCGACGGCGACAAGTTCGCGCACGCCCTGGACTCCATGAAGAAGGCGCGCGGCGCCTCGGTGGACACCGATCTCAGCGCGGCCGACCTCGAGGCCCTCGTCGAGGAGTTCAAGGAGATCGTCCGCCTCGAGACCGGACGCGAGTTCCCGCAGCACCCGCGCGAGCAGCTCGACCTGGCCATCACGGCCGTCTTCAATTCGTGGAACACCGAGCGCGCCCGGCTGTACCGCCGCCGCGAGCGCATCTCCAACGACCTGGGCACGGCCGTCAACATCTGCTCGATGGTGTTCGGCAACCTCGGCTCCGACTCGGGCACGGGCGTGTGCTTCACGCGTGACCCGTCCACCGGCATGACCGGCGACTACGGCGACTACCTGGAGAACGCCCAGGGCGAGGACGTGGTCGCGGGCATCCGCAACACGCTGTCGCTGGCCGACTTCGAGCGGCTGGACCCGGCGGCCTACGCCGAGCTGCGCCAGGCGATGCGTCGTCTCGAGACCCACTACCGCGACCTGTGCGACATCGAGTTCACCGTCGAGCGCGGCAAGCTGTGGATGCTGCAGACCCGCGTGGGCAAGCGGACGGCCGCCGCGGCGTTCCGGATCGCGACCCAGCTGGTCGACGAGGACCTCATCACGATGGACGAGGCGCTCGAGCGCGTCACCGGCGAGCAGCTGAGCAAGCTGATGTTCCCGCAGTTCGACTCCGCGGCCGAGCGCACCCTGCTCGCCCGCGGCATGGCGGCCTCGCCCGGTGCGGCCGTCGGCCAGGCCGTGTTCGACTCGGTCACCGCCCAGGAGTGGGCCGCGCAGGGCAAGGACGTCATCCTCGTCCGGCGCGAGACCAACCCGGACGACCTCGGCGGCATGATCGCCGCGGTGGGCGTGCTGACGTCGCGCGGCGGCAAGACGTCGCACGCGGCGGTCGTGGCGCGCGGCATGGGCACCACGTGCGTCGTCGGCGCCGACAAGCTCGACGTCGACGTCGTCAAGCGCGTGGCCAGGGTGGGCGACCGAGGCTTCGTCGAGGGCGACGTCATCGCCATCGACGGCTCCAGCGGTGAGATCTTCCTCGGCGCGGTGCCCGTCATGCCCTCGCCGGTGGTCAGCTACCTCGAGGACGGCCTCGAGGCCGCCCTGGCCGGGCTGCCCGCGGACGACGAGGAGACCGCAGAGCTCGTCAACGCGGTCGACCGCATCCTGCGGCACGCGGACACCGTGCGCCGGCTGCGCGTGCACGCCAACGCCGACACCCCCGAGGACGCGCACCGCGCCCGACTGTGGGGTGGCCAGGGCATCGGCCTGTGCCGCACGGAGCACATGTTCCTCGGCGACCGCCGGGTGCTCATCGAGCGGCTCATCCTGGCGACGACGGACAGCGATCGGCAGTCGGCCCTCGACGCCCTGCTGCCGCTGCAGCGGACCGACTTCATCGGGCTGCTCGACGAGATGGACGGGCTGCCGACGACCATCCGCCTCATCGACCCGCCGCTGCACGAGTTCCTGCCTGACCTCACCGCGCTGTCGGTCAAGGTGGCGCTGGCCGAGGAGCGCAAGCAGGCCGGGCCGGAGGTCGAGCGCGACAAGGTGCTGCTCGCGGCCGTCGAGCGGATGCACGAGGCCAACCCCATGCTGGGCCTGCGTGGTGTGCGGCTCGGCCTGGTGGTCCCCGGCCTGTTCGCGCTGCAGATCCGGGCCGTGGCCGAGGCCGCTGCCGCACGGATCAAGGCCGGCGGGCACCCGCACGCGGAGATCATGATCCCGCTCGCCGCGTCGATCATGGAGCTGCACCTGGTGCGCGACGAGGCCGAGGGGATCCTCACCCAGGTCGCTGCCGAGCAGGGCGTGGAGCTGCACATCCCCATCGGGGCGATGATCGAGCTGCCCCGGGCCGCCCTCACGGCGGACCGGATGGCGGACGTCGCGGAGTTCTTCTCCTTCGGCACCAACGACCTCACGCAGACCACGTGGGGCTTCTCGCGGGACGACGTCGAGGGCGCGTTCTTCAACGAGTACACCGAGCGTGGTGTGTTCAGCGTCTCGCCGTTCGAGAGCATCGACCGTCAGGGCGTCGGGCGCCTGGTCAAGATCGCCGTGGAGGAGGGTCGGTCCACCCGGCCCGACATCGTCCTCGGCGTGTGTGGCGAGCACGGTGGCGACCCCGAGTCGATCCACTTCTTCCACGCGGTGGGCCTGGACTACGTGTCCTGCTCGCCGTTCCGGATCCCGATCGCCCGCCTCGAGGCCGGTCGTGCCTCGGTGCTGACGTTCGGCAGCGACACCCGCTGATCCCGCGACGGCCCGGCCCCGCGTCCCTGCGCGGTGCCGGGCCGTCGCTCTGCCGGCGACCGGTGCGCCTCGGGATGCCGGGCCGCCCGCCCCCGGATAGCGTCGGGAGCGTCCCCGCAGCACCGATCCGGAGGTCCCCATGTCCACGCGCACCGCTCGCACCGCCTGGAACGGCAGCCTCATGGAGGGTGGCGGGCAGGTGGAGCTCTCGAGCTCCCGGGCCGGCACGTTCGACGTCTCCTTCCCGCGCCGCACGGCCGAGGAGGCCGCGGGCGTCACGAGCCCCGAGGAGCTCATCGCCGCCGCCCACTCCTCGTGCTTCGCGATGCAGCTGTCCGCCCTGGTCGCCGAGGCCGGCGGCACCACGCACGCCCTCGAGGTGATCGCGGACGTCGACCTCGGCCCCGACCCGGCTGGCGGGCTCCGGATCACCGGGGTCGCCCTGACCGTGCGCGGTGAGGTCGAGGGTCTCGACGACGCGGCCTTCGAGCGCGTCGCGCAGGCGGCCAAGGAGACCTGCCCGGTGAGCAAGGCGCTGGCCGCCGTGCCGATCACGCTCGAGGCCGGTCTGCTCTGACGCGAGCGGCCTGACGCGAGTGCCCTGACGCGAGCGGCCCGGTGGCCCGTCTCGTCCCGGGCCGCCCCGTCCCGGACCCGGACGTCCCGGACCCGTCCTGCCCCCCGCGTGGCAGGATCGGCCACGTGTCGACCGTGACCCCGCCCAGCACCCTCCCGCCCCAGGACGGCGGTGCGATGCCCACCCCCGACCTGCTGCGCGAGCTGCGCCGGGCCGTGCGCGGGCAGGTCGACGCCTCGACGCGGCGCCGGGCCGAGTACTCGACGGACGCGTCCAACTACCGCGTGCCACCGCGCGTCGTCGTGTTCCCGCTGGACGTCGACGACCTGCTCGCCGTCACCGAGGTGGCACGAGCCACCGGCACCCCCCTCACGGCCCGCGGTGGCGGGACGTCGGTGGCCGGGAACGCCGTCGGGCCGGGGATCGTCGTGGACACCTCGCGCCACCTGCGCGTCATCGAGGCCATCGACCGCGAGACCCGCACCGCGCGGGTGCAGCCCGGCGTCGTCATGAGCGACCTGCAGGCGGCCGCGCGGCCGTTCGGCCTGCGGTTCGGCCCCGACCCGTCCACGCAGAACCGCGCCACGCTCGGCGGGATGATCGGCAACAACGCGTGCGGCCCGCACGCGGTGGCGTACGGGCGCACCGCGGACAACGTCGTCGCACTCGACGTGGTCGACGGCCGCGGACGCCGGTTCACCGCGACGAGCGGCCCGGGCGCGCTCGACGTCGTGCCCGGTCTGGACGCCCTCGTCGCCGCGCACCTGCAGACGCTGCGCACCGAGCTCGGTCGGTTCGGCCGGCAGGTCTCCGGCTACTCCCTCGAGCACCTGCTGCCCGAGCGGGGCACGGACCTGGCCAAGATGCTCGTCGGCACCGAGGGCACGCTCGTCACGGTGCTCGGGGCCACGGTCGACCTCGTACCGATCGCCGATGCCGCCGTGCTCGTGGTGCTCGGCTACCCCGACATGCCCGCAGCGGCCGATGCTGTCCCGGCGCTGCTCGCCCACGAGCCGCTCGCCGTCGAGGGGCTCGATGCGCGGCTCGTCGACGTGGTGCGACGGCACCGGGGCGCCGACAGCGTGCCGGAGCTGCCCCCCGGCGCCGGCTGGCTCATGGTCGAGATGGGCGGCGCGACCCGCGAGGAGGCGCTCGAGCGGGCGCGCGCCATGGTCGCGGACGCCGGTACGACGGCGGCGCGGGTCATCCCGCCCGGTGCGCAGGCCTCGGCGATGTGGCAGATCCGCGCCGACGGCGCCGGCCTGGCCGGCCGGCTGCCAGACGGCAGCCCCGCGTGGCCCGGCTGGGAGGACGCCGCCGTGCCTCCCGCGCGCCTCGGCGCCTACCTGCGCGCGTTCGACGCGCTCATGGCCGAGCACGGCGTCGACGGCCTGCCGTACGGGCACTTCGGTGACGGCTGCGTGCACGTGCGCCTCGGCCTCCCGCTCGCCACGGCCGGGGACGTGGCGGGGTTCCGCGCGTTCATGACCGCCTCGGCCCGGCTGGTGGCGGAGCACGGCGGGTCCCTGTCCGGCGAGCACGGCGACGGACGCGCCCGCAGCGAGCTGCTGGCGCTCATGTACTCGCCGGAGGCGATCGGGCTGTTCGGCGCGGTCAAGGAGATCTTCGACCCGGCCGACGGGCTCAACCCCGGCGTGCTCGTGGCCCCCCGCCCGATCGACGCCGACCTGCGCCGACCGCACGCCGCACCCCTGCCCAGGGCGACCGGCTTCGCCTTCGCGCACGACGACGGCGACTTCACGACGGCCGTGCACCGCTGCGTCGGGGTCGGCAAGTGCCGCGCGGACTCCTCGGACGCGGGCGGCTTCATGTGCCCCAGCTACCTGGCATCGCGCGACGAGAAGGACTCCACCCGCGGCCGTGCCCGCGTGCTCCAGGAGATGGCCAACGGGACGCTGGTCACGGGCGGCTGGGACGCGCCTGAGGTCCGCCAGGTGCTCGACCTGTGCCTCAGCTGCAAGGCGTGCTCGAGCGACTGCCCCGCCGGGGTGGACATGGCGCAGTACAAGGCCGAGGTGCTGCACCGCCACTACCAGCGTCGCCTGCGCCCGATGAACCACTACGCGCTGGGCTGGCTGCCGCGGTGGACCCGTCTGGTCGCGGCCCTGCGCCTGGCGCCGCTGGCCAACGCCGCGCTGGGGTGGCGACCGCTCGGCACGCTCGTGCTCCGGGTGGGCGGGATGGACACCCGACGGTCGATCCCGTCCTTCGCGCCCGTGACGTTCCGGCGGTGGTGGGCCCAGCAGGCCGGCGTCGTGCACCGACCGCAGGGTGCCGGTGAGCCGCACGACGCGCACGCGGCCGGCGCGACCGACCTGGCCCGCCGCGTCGTGCTGTGGACGGACTCATTCTCCGACGCCTTCGACCCCGACGTGCCGCGCGCGATGATCGCCGTGCTCCAGGACGCCGGGTACGAGGTGATCATCCCGGACCAGGACGCGTGCTGCGGTCTGACGTGGATCAGCACGGGTCAGCTCGAGGGCGCGCGCTCACGGCTCACGGACCTGCTCGGGGTGCTCGGCCCGTACGCGGTCAACGGCATCCCCATCGTCGGGGTGGAGCCGTCGTGCACCGCGGTGCTGCGCTCCGACCTGCTGGACCTCGTCCCGGACGACCCGCGCGCCGTCGCCGTCTCCCGGGCCACCCGCACGCTCGCCGAGCTGCTCACCGCGCCCGCGCCGCTGGGTCCAGACGGGTGGTCCCCGCCGAGCCTGGCCGGGGTCACGGTCATCGCCCAGCCGCACTGCCACCAGCACTCGGTGATGGGCTACCAGGCCGACCTCGCGCTGCTCGCGACGGCGGGTGCCGAGGTCAGCACCCTGGCCGGCTGCTGCGGCCTGGCCGGCAACTTCGGCATGGAGAAGGGCCACTACGAGACGTCGGTCGCCGTGGCCGAGCACGCGCTGCTGCCCGCGCTGCGCGCCGCGGCCCCCGGCACCGTGCTCCTCGCCGACGGCTTCTCGTGCCGCACGCAGGCCGACCAGCTGGCCTCGGCGCAGGGCACGCACCTCGCGCAGCTGCTCGCCGCTCATCTCGACGGCCCACGTGCCGATATGTGAATCGAACGGGTCATTTCGGGTCGCAAGGGGCACAGCCTAGGCTCGGGAGGTCCCGTCCGAGGCCGGGCCACAGGAGAGTCATGCCGCTGTTCCGCGTCGAGGGTGGTCGGTCGGTCGCCGTCCACCCATTGAGCCCTGCCCGCGAGCGGTTCGACGTCGACGTCCCCGCGCTCCTCACCGAGCACCTCGACGCGCTGCTCGGCGAGCCGCTGCTCCTCGTGCAGGAGGGTCGGACGGCCGACGAGCCGACCCTGCTCGCCGTCGACGGCGCCGGGCAGCCGGTGGTCGTCGAGGTCGTCGCCGTGCTCGACGGCGCCGCGCTGCTGGCCGCGCTGCGGTCCGCCGGCCGGGTCGGGCGCCTCGGGCCGCAGGGCCTCGCGCGGGTCTACCGCGGCGGCGCCGAGCAGTACGCCGCGCACCTGGCCGCCGTGCGGGGCGCCGGGCCCGGCGCCCCGGTGCGGGTCGGCAGCCGCCTCGTGATCGTCGTCGCGGAGGTGGTCGGTGTCGAGGACGCGCTCGACCACCTGCGCCAGGACGGTCGTGTCGAGGTGCTCCAGGTCGGTGTGCTGCCCGGCCGTGACCAGGACCGCTGGCTCGACGTGTCGCCGCTCGGTCGGACGGTCGCCCGCGCCCCCGAGACGGGCACCGGGGCGCGCGTCGCGACGGTGACGGCCGAGCTGCCCCTCGACCCGCCGACCGAGGCCGCCGCGACGCCGGCCGAGGTCGCCGCGACGCCGGCCGAGGTCGCGCCGGGGCCACCTGCGGACGCCCCCGTGCCGACCACGGTCCTGCCCGTCGTGGACTCCGGCGGCTACCGGCTCGCCGCCGCTCTCCCGCGGGCCGAGCACGTCATCGCGCCGCCGCCGCCAGGGGTCCCGTCGACGCCGCTGCCCCGGCGCGCCTCGGCGCTGCACCGCGCCGGCGTCGCGCAGGTCGAACCGATCGTCGTCCCCCACGGCCGACGGCACGACGGCGTCGCGGCGCACGACGGTGCTGCCACCCACGACGGTGCTGCCACCCACGACGGTGCTGCCACCCACGGCGGTGTCCCCGCGCGCGAGCGACTCGTCGTCGTGCCCGTGGCCGCCGCCGCACGCCCCGTCGGTCAGCGTCCGCCGCCGGACCTGCCGTACGCGTTCACCGGGCGGCTCCCGGACCAGGCCTACCGGCCGGGCCCGGACGACCGCCTGGCCCTCCTCGCCGCGGCGCGCGGCGGGGCGAGCGTGCTGGTGTGGCACCGCGGGCGCCGGGGGGCGTCGTACGAGGCGTTGCTGCACCCCGACGGGATGATCGAGCTGACGGACGGCACCCGGGTCTCCGACCCGTCGGCCGCCGCGGAGATGGCCAGCGGGTCCCAGGTCGCCGTCGACGGCTGGCAGGCCTGGCGGCTGGAGTCCGCGGGCGGTCCCACGCTCGCCGACGCCTGCGGGGCGGTGCTCAGCCCCAGCCGTACGCCGACGTCCATCGCGTGACCTCGGCGTAGAAGCGCTCGCGGACCGGCCGCGGGGAGAGTGTCAGGTCGTGCACGCCGCCGGCCACACGCACCACCGTGACGACGGGGCCGAGCAGCACGGCGCGGCGCGCCAGCAGGTCGACGTCGAGCACCGTGTCCGCGGCACGCATCTCGTCGCGCCAGCGCGGCACGATGATGCTGCGGGTCGAGGCGGTCATGAGGATGGGCATCGGCAGGTCCAGGCCGCGCGACACCTGCGCGTGCCCGACGAGGACGGCCTGGAGCCAGCCCGGCCGCACGGGGAAGGTGGGGTTGGGC
>Ga0209477_1001928_pt1 | contig 12334 bp, 14 predicted proteins | sample KloWWTupernatant_FD_187180 | JGI IMG/M metagenome (GOLD analysis project Ga0209477, IMG submission 187180) | Active sludge microbial communities from Klosterneuburg, Austria, studying microevolution and ecology of nitrifiers - Klosterneuburg... | ecosystem: Engineered > WWTP > Aerobic digester >...
CCTGCAGCAGGCCATCGAGTACGAGGCGCGCTGGCAGGTCGAGACGCTGGAGGACGGCGGCCGCATCGTCCAGTCGACGGTGCTGTTCGACCCGGCGACCGGCGAGACGCGCGCCATGCGCTCGAAGGAGGAGGCGCACGACTACCGCTACTTCCCCGACCCCGACCTGCTGCCGCTGGAGATTTCCGCCGCCTGGATCGGCGAGGTCGAGGCCGGCATGCCGGAACTGCCCGAGGCGATGAAAGCCCGCTTCGAGGCCGACTACGGGCTGTCGCCCTATGACGCGGCTGCCCTGACGGCCTCGCGCGAGACCGCCGGCTACTTCGAACAGGCCGCCGGCCAGGGCCATGCCAAGCTCTGCGCCAACTGGGTGATGGGCGAACTGGCCGCGCGCCTGAACCGGGAGGAAAAGGAGATTGCGGCCGCGCCGGTCGGTCCGCTGCAACTCGCCGGCCTGGTGGCGCGCATTGCCGACAGCACCCTCTCCGGCAAGCTCGCCAAGGATGTCTTCGAGGCCCTGTGGAATGGAGAAGGCAAGGACGCCGATGCGATCATCGAGGCGAAGGGCCTGAAGCAGATCTCCGATGCCGGCGCGCTGGAGAAGATCATCGACGCGGTGCTCGCCGCCAACCCGAAGTCGGTGGAGGAGTTCCGCGCCGGCAAGGAGAAGGCCTTCAACGCGCTGGTCGGCCAGGCCATGAAGGCCACCAGGGGCAAGGCCAATCCGCAGCAGGTGAATGAGTTGCTGAAAAAGAAGCTAGCCGGCTGATACGGAAATCGCGATCAGCAGCTGCGCCGCCCAGTAGGTTGCCAGGGTGACGGCGCGCGCGGCGCGGAAGGGCCAGCGGAAGCGGTCGATCGCCAGCACCGCATCGGAGACGACGAACAGGCCGGCGCCGACCGCCGCCGCCAGCGCCACGGCGCTGCCGGAGGCGTACCAGCGCCCGGTCGCCTGCCCGGCCATCGCGGCAATCACGATCACATACACCACTACCGGCCCGCGCAAGGCGGGCTTCAGCCCCGGCCAGACCAGCGCCACCACCATCCCGCCCGCCGCGAAAAAGGGCAGCCACAGCAGCAGGCCGGCGCCGAACGGCACCTCGATGCTGAAGGCCCGGAGGTAGCAGAGGTGGGCCAGCAGAAAGCTCGCCAGCCCGGCGACGAAGCGGTCGCGCGGCAGCATGAGAAAGACGTCGCCGGCCGTCGACAACAGCAGGCCGGCGGCAATCGCCCATTGATAGTCGGGCCGGGCCGGGGACAGGGAGAGGGCCAGCGCCAGGATCAGCAGCGTCGCCAGCGGCTTGAAGGCGTAGACCTGCCAGTGCTGCCGGTCTTCGAGGTAGTGGGCGCGGATGGCCAGGACGGCGACCAGGACGGCGGCGGCGGCGAGGCCGGTCTGGAGGGTCGGCATCGGCCGAAATCAGCGCGGCCGGGCGTTGGCGCCGGCAGGCGGCGGGGCGGACGGCCCGGGCTTGCCGTCCGCCTTCTTTTGCGACAGTTCGCGGTAGCGCAGTTTTTCGCTCTCGTACCGGGCCTTGACGATCTCGATGTCCTTCTGCCTGGCTTCAATGACCGCCTGCTGCGCCTTCATCTCGGTGTCGTTGTCGCGAATCTGCGCCTGCAACTGCGGCGGCATGGGGCTTTTCCTGTAGAACTCCGCCTCGCCATCGAGCTTCTGCTTCTGCTTCGCCAGCTCGGCCTGTTTTTCCTGTGCCGCCCTGATGCTTTTCTGGATATCGGCAACGACGCGGTCGCGCGTCTGGTCGATGTCCTGCTCGCTGGTATACGTCGCCAGCAGGGCGCGGTTCCTGCGATCCTGCTCCATCCGCCTGGCTTCGTCTTCCTTGGCCTTCCTGGCTTCGGCCTCCCTGGCCGCCCGCTGCTCGGCGGTCGGCGGCGCGTCGACGCGCCTGATGGTCACGCCCTGCGCATTGATCTCGCGGTAGGCGCGGCCGTAGCACTGCTGCGGCAGCACGTCGGAACATGCCTGCCTGCCGTTGGCGTCGGTGCAACAGTACGTCTTGCGCCCCTGCGCCGTCGCCGGCAGGGGCAGCATTGCCGCAACCAGCAGCAGCAGGGCGGAGCCTGACCTCATGTTCATTCCTTTATCCCGTATTGTTGGCGGTATCGCAGTACGGCTTGCAAATTCTGCGCCAGTTCCGGCCGTCCCCCGAGATAGGCCAGCAAATCCTCCAGCGATGCCACTGCCACCACCGGAATGCCGTAGGCCTGCCGCACTTCCTGCACGGCGGAAAGTTCGCCCTGGCCGCGCTCCATGCGGTCGAGCGCAATCAGCACCCCGCAGGGCGCGGCGCCGGCGCCGCGGATCAGTTCGACCGACTCGCGCACCGAGGTGCCGGCGGAGATGACGTCGTCGACGATGAGCACCCGCCCCGAGAGCGGGGCGCCGATCAGGGTGCCGCCCTCGCCGTGATCCTTGGCCTCCTTGCGGTTGAAGCAATACGGCAGATTGCGCCCTTTTTGCGCCAGGGCGATGGCCGTGCCGGCGACCAGCGGAATGCCCTTGTAGGCCGGCCCGAACAGCATGTCGCAGGGCAGGCCGGCGTCGAGGATGGCGCGGGCGTAGAAATCCGTCAGCCGGTTGAGCGAGGCGCCGTCGTTGAACAATCCGGCATTGAAGAAATACGGGCTCTGCCGGCCCGCCTTGGTCTTGAATTCGCCGAAGCGCAGCACCCCCGTGTCGACCGCAAAGGCAATGAACTCGCCGCTACAATCCATCTTTCCCGTCCGGATATTGCGAATGCTGCGTATCATAACCCTGAACCTGAACGGCATCCGTTCGGCCGCCCGCAAGGGCTTCTTCGACTGGCTGCAGCGGCAGGACGCCGACCTCGTCTGCCTGCAGGAACTCAAGGCCCAGGCCGTCGACCTGCCGCGCGAATGTCTCCATCCGGAAGGCTATTTCGGCTACTTCCATTGCGCGGAGAAGAAGGGCTACAGCGGCGTCGGCCTCTACAGCCGGCGTCCGCCGGAGCAGGTCATCGAGGGCTTCGGCATTCCCGAGTTCGACGCCGAGGGGCGCTACCTCGAGGCGGTGTTCGGCAAGCTGTCCGTCGTCTCCGTCTACCTGCCTTCCGGCTCCTCCTCGCCCGAGCGCCAGGCGGCGAAATTCCGCTTCCTCGAGCGCTTCCGGCCCCACCTGGAACAGCTCCGGCATTCGCGGCGCGAGGTCCTGCTGTGCGGCGACTGGAACATCGCCCACCGGGAAATCGACCTGAAGAACTGGAAGGGCAACCTGAAGAATTCGGGCTTCCTGCCCGAGGAGCGCGCCTGGATGAGCGAAGTGTTCGGGCCGGCCGGCTTCGTCGATGTCTACCGGCGCCTGCATCCGCAGGCCGAAGGGGAGGCCTATACCTGGTGGTCGAACCGCGGCCAGGCGCGGGCGAAGAACGTCGGCTGGCGCATCGACTACCAGATCGCCACGCCCGGCCTGGCCGCCGCCGCACGCCGGGCAGCGGTTTACAAGGGGACGTGGTTCTCCGATCACGCGCCCCTCACGGTCGATTACGATTATGACGCCGGTTGACGGGGAGGATTGACCCGCGCATTTGCCTTCGCCTGTAAAAATCGGTAGCCTTGAGAGCGGATATCACCCATTCATGCGGAGAGTACAGCCATGTCCGAAATGACCGAAGTCAACAAGCAAAAACTCATCGCCGATCTCAAGGTCGTCGTCGCCGACGCCGAGGAGATACTCAAGGCCACCGCCGGCCAGGCGGGCGAGAAAATGTCCGAGCTGCGCGCCAAGCTGCAGGACCACCTGACCAGCGCCCGCCACAACCTGGCCGAGGCGCAGGCTGCCGTCACGGAGCGCACCAAGCAGGTGGCGCGCGCCACCGACGACTACGTTCACGACAATCCGTGGCGCTCGATCGGCATCGCCGCCGGCATCGGCTTCATCGTCGGCCTGCTCATCGGCCGCCGCTGATCGCTTCCTGAAGCATGGCGCCCGCACCAGGCAGCCTGGGTTCGCGCCTGCGCAGCTCCATCGCCGGCGCGCTCGGCCTCCTGCAGACGCGGCTGGAACTCCTCGCCACCGAATTCCAGGAGGAAAAGCTGCGCCTCGGCAGCCTGCTGGGCTACGCGGCGGCGGCGTTTTTCTTTCTCGGCTTCGGTGCGGTGATGCTGGCGCTGTTCCTGACGGTGCTGCTGTGGGACAGCCACCGCCTGCTGGCGCTGGGCATCTTCACCGCCCTGTTCCTCGCCATCGGCATCCTCGCGGCACTGGCCGCCGCCCGCATCGGGCGCCAGGGCTCGCGCCTGTTCGCCGCCAGCATCGCCGAGCTGGCGCAGGACCGCGAGATGATCCGGCCGGAAAATGAACCCGAAGGTCGTTGAACTGGCGCTGAAGAAGCAGCGGCTGCAATTGCAGGCGGCGGCGCAGCGCGTCATGATCCTGCAGGCCCTCGAGTCGGCCACGCCCGCTTTCGGCGCGGCCGAAAAGGTCCGCTCCGGCTGGCGCTGGGCCAAGGCCCATCCGGAGTGGCTGGCCGGCATCGGCGTCGCCCTGCTGGTCGCCCGTCCGCGCGCCTGCTTCCGCTGGGCGAAGCGCGGCTTCTTCGCCTGGCGCTCGCTGCGCCGGCTGCGCGGCGCCATCGATGCCTTCCTCGCGCCCGCCGACCAGCCGCGTCCTCAGCCCTGGTCTTCCCGCTTCGCCTGATCCTCCAGCATCCTCCTCACCCACGGCAGCAGCAGGTAGGCCGGAAAGGCGAGGAAGAAGGTCAGCAGGAAATACGGCGCGTAGCCCATGGCGTGCGCGCCGATGCCGCCGGCCCAGCCGGCCACCGAGCGCGAGGCGGCGAACACCGAGGAGAGCAGGGCGTATTCGGCGGCGCTGTGCTCGCGCCGCACGATGGCCATCAGGAAGGCGAGGAAGGCCGCCGTGCCGAGGCCGCCGGTGAAGGATTCCAGCGCGCTGGCCGCGTAGATCAGCGCGCGATGCTCCGGCAGCGGCACGCCGCCGAGCGGGATGGCCCAGGCGGCGAGGGCATAGGCGAGGTTCGACACGGCCTGCGCCAGGCCGAGCACCCACAAGGCCCTGAAGATGCCGGCACGGTCGGCGTACCAGCCGCCGGCCAGCCCGCCGGCGATCGACAGCACCAGGCCGAGGTTCACCGACACCAGGCCGATCTCGGCGGCGGAAAAGCCGGCATCCACCCAGAACGGCTTGACCATGAAGCCCATCGAGGCGTCGCCCAGCTTGAAGATCAGCACGAAAGTCAGCACCGGCAGGACGCCGGGGCGCTGCATCATCTCGGCGAGCGCGCCGAACAGCGCGCCCGCGGGCGCCTCGCCTTGCCGCCCTGCTTCGTCCCGCTTTCCCGCCAGGCGCAGCAGGCCGTAGGCCGCCGCCGCCGCCGCGGCCATCGCCGGCCACAGCCAGGTCCAGCGCGAGGAGAGCCTGAGCGCGCCGTCGGCCAGCCAGAGCGTCCCCAGCAGCACCGTGACGAGCGCCGCCGCACCGTGCGGCTGCGCCAGGAAGGCGCGGATCTCCTGCGCCAGCCCGGCCGCCGGCGGGCGGACGCGCGCCTGCTCGCGCGGCGCCAGCAGGCAGGCGCCGGCGCACACGGCGAACAGGACGGCGGCGCAGAGGAAGGCGCCCGGCCAGCCGACGAGGTCGGAGGCCATCAGCACCAGGCCGGAGGTGATCATGCCGGCGCGGTAGAAGCCGATGCGCAGGCCGTTGCCGCGCCCCATCTCGTCGCGCCGCAGCAGCTCGATGGTGTAGCCGTCGATGGCGATGTCGTTGGTGGCCGAGAGCACGGCGAAGACGGCGATCGCCGCCCAGACCCAGTGCGGCAGGCCGGCCGAGGCGGCGAAGGCGATCATCACGGCGCCCATGCCGAGGTCGGCGGCGGCCATCCAGCGGCGGTGGTGGCGGAAGCGGTCCACCGCCGGCGCCCAGAGGAACTTCAGGGTCCACGCCAGGCCGAGCAGGGAGAGGGCGCCGATGTCGCGCAGGTCGACGCCCTGCTGGCGGAAGTAGACGGGAAAGATCTCGTAGAAGATGCCGAGGGGAAAGCCCTCGGCGAAATACAGCACCGCCACCCAGAAGAACTTCGAGCGCAGCAGCGGCGTGCCGGAACTCAACCGGCGGTCCCCAGGCGATAGACGGCGATGCTGGCGTTGAGGTTGAGGTCCTCGCTGACGCTGGCTTCGCCGTCGAAGCCGAGGCGCTCGCGCAGGACGATGCCGCGCTCGGCGCACAGCGCCTCGAAATCGGCCATGGTGAAGAAGCGCACGTTGGGCGAGTTGTACCACTGGTAGGGAAGCGTCTCCGACACCGGCATGCGGCCTTTTGCAATCGCCTCGCGATGGCTGCGCTGGCCGAAGTTGGGGAAGCTCACCACCGCCTCGCGGCCGACGCGCAGCATCTCGGCGAGCAGCTGCTCGGTATGGCGCACCGTCTGCAGCGACAGCGACATGACGACGTGGTCGAAGAAGCCGTCCTCGAAGCCGGAGAGGCCGGCGTCGAGGTCGATCTGGATGACGTTGACGCCGTTGCGGATGCAGGCGAGGACGTTGTCGGCGTCGTTGTCCACGCCGTAGCCGAGCACGCCCTTCTCGTCCCGCAGGTAGCGCAGCAGGCTGCCGTCGCCGCAGCCGAGGTCGAGCACCTTCTCGCCCGGCTTGATCCACTTGGCGATGACGTCGAAGTCGAAGCGTCCCAGGACATTGGTCATACCGCAATCCCCTCGAAATAGGCGCGCATCACCGCATGGTAGCGCGGGTCGTCGAGCAGGAAGGAATCGTGGCCGGCCATCGATTCGATTTCGGCGTAGCTGACCGCGAGGCGGTTGTGCACCAGGCCGTAGACGATCTCGCGCGAGCGCTCCGGCGCGAAGCGCCAGTCGGTGGAGAAGGAGACGACGAGGAATTTCGCACGCGCGCGCGCCAGCGCCGCGGCCAGGTTGCCGTCGTGATCGCGCGCCGGATCGAAATAGTCGAGCGCCTTGGTGGTGATGAGGTAGGTGTTGGCGTCGAAATAGCCGGCGAACTTGTCGCCCTGGTAGCGCAGGTAGGACTCGATCTCGAAATCGACGTCGTAGCCGAAATTCAGCACGCTCTGGCGCAGCTTGCGGCCGAACTTCTCCGCCATCTGGTCGTCGGACAGGTAGGTGATGTGCCCGAGCATGCGCGCCAGCCGCAGCCCGCGCGCGGGCACAACGCCGTGCTCGCGGTAATGGCCGCCGTGAAAATCCGGATCGGTGAGGATGGCCTGGCGCGCCACCTCGTTGAAGGCGATGTTCTGCGCCGTCAGCTTCGGCGCCGAGGCGATGACCAGGGCGTGGCGGATGCGCCCGGGGTATTCCAGCGTCCACTGCAGGGCCTGCATGCCGCCGAGGCTGCCGCCGACCACCGCTGCCCAGGCATCGATGCCGAGCCGGTCGGCCAGGCGTGCCTGGGTGGCCACCCAGTCCTCGACGATGACGACCGGGAAATCCGCCCCCCAGGGCTTGCCGGTGGCCGGGTTGGTCGACACCGGCCCGGTCGAGCCGTAGCAGCCGCCGAGGTTGTTGACGCCGACGACGAAGAACTTGCGCGTGTCGAGCGGCTTGCCGGGGCCGACGAGGTTGTCCCACCAGCCGATGTTTTTCGGATCGTCCGCATGCCGGCCGGCGACATGGTGGTTGCCCGACAGGGCATGGCAGACCAGCACGGCGTTCGAGCGGGCGGCATTCAGCTCGCCGTAGGTTTCGTACACCAGCTCGAAAGCCGGCAGCACGGCGCCGCCCGCGAGGGTGATCGGGGTGTCGAAATGGGCGCGCTGCGGCGCCACTTCACCAACGCTGTCGTTCGCTTCGTCCATGCAATAAAAAACCCAGTCGGCTCAAGGCAGCAAAGCGGGACTGGGTGATCGCCCTCGCTTTAGCCGTATTTTTTAAGCGCCCGCAAGCTGACGGTCAAATCGGCGCTGTCGGGCAAAGTTACCTCGGCGGTCGGCGTATGTCAAATCGCGTTCAGCCGTTCCAGCTGCTGGCGCAGCCTGGCCGGATCGTCGGTATTCAGCAGGCGCCCGACCTTTCGGCGCAGGTCGGCGAGATTGCTGCCCAGCACTTCCTGCTTGACCTCGAGGATCTGCGCCGGATGCATCGAGAACTGGCGCAGGCCCATGCCGAGCAGCAGGCGCGTCAGGCGCGGGTCGCCGGCCATTTCGCCGCACACCGCCACCGGCAGGCCGGCGCGCGCGCCGGCCTGGATGGTATGGGCGATCAGGCGCAGCACCGCCGGGTGCAGCGGATCGTAGAGATGCGCCACCGCCTCGTCGGTGCGGTCGATGGCCAGGGTGTACTGGATCAGGTCGTTGGTGCCGATCGAAAGGAAATCCAGCTTCTCGAGGAATACCCCCAGGGCCAGCGCCGCGGCCGGGATCTCGATCATGCCGCCGACCTCGATGCCTTCGTCGAAGGGTTCCCCGCGCGCGCGCAACTGCTCCTTCGCCTGGCCGATCAGCGCCAGCGTCTGGGCGATCTCGTGGGCATGCGCCAGCATCGGCACCAGCACCTTGACGCGCCCGTGGTGGGAGGCGCGCAGGATGGCGCGCAACTGCGTCAGGAACAGCTGCGGCTCGGCCAGGCAATAGCGGATGGCGCGCTGCCCGAGCGCCGGGTTGGCCTCGGTGCGCTCGACGCCGCGCAGGTTCTTGTCGGCGCCGATGTCGAGGGTGCGGATGACGACCGGGCGCCCGTTCAGCGCCTCGGCGACGCTGCGGTAGGCGGCGTACTGCTCCTCTTCGCCGGGCATGCCGTCGCGGTTGAGGAACAGGAACTCGGTGCGGAACAGGCCGACGCCGGCCGCATCCACCGCCTTCACCTGGGGCAGGTCGCCCGGCAGCTCGATGTTGGCATCCAGCTCGATCTCGATGCCGTCGAGGGTGGCGGCACGCGCCTTCTTCAGGCGCTTGAGCTTGGCGCGCTCCAGTTCCAGCGCGCTCTTGCGCAGGCGGTATTCCTCCAGCACGCGGGCATCGGGATCGACGATCAGCACGCCGCGCGTGCCGTCGACGATCAGCATGTCGTCCTCGCGAATCAGGTCGCGCGCATGGTGCAGGCCGACCACCGCCGGGATGGCCAGGCTGCGCGCGACGATGGCGGTGTGCGAGGTGGCGCCGCCCAGGTCGGTGACGAAGCCGCCGATCTTGAGCTGCTTGAACTGGATGGTGTCGGCCGGCGACAGGTCGTGGGCGACGACGATCAGCTGCTCGCCGCGCCCATGCCTGGGCGGATGGCCGGGGTGGCCCAGCAGCACCTTCAGCAGGCGCTCGACCACCTGCACGACGTCGGCCTTGCGTTCGCGCAGGTAGGCGTCCTCGATCTGCTCGAACTGCTCGACGAGCTGGTCCATCTGCTGCACCAGCGCCCACTCGGCGTTGCAGCGCCGCTCGCGGATCAGCTGGCGCGTGGCCTCGATCAGCAGGGGGTCGGCCAGCAGCATGTGGTGCAGGTCGATGAACGCCGTCAGTTCGGCCGGGGCGCTGGCGTCGGCGCCGGCCATCAGGGCATCGAGCTCGGACTGCACCCCGGCCACCGCCCGGTCGAGGCGCGCCACCTCCTCGTCGATATAGCGGCCGGGCAGGACGTAGTGCTCGACCTCGCGCGTCGCGTGGGAAACGAGGTGGGCATGGCCGATGGCAATGCCATTCGATACGGCGAGGCCGTGCAGGGAAAAGCTCATTCGCCTTCGCCGAACCTGTCGGCGATCAGCTTGAGGATGGAGTGCAGGGCGGCGTCGGCGTCGGCGCCTTCGGTGTCGACGATGATCGTCGCGCCCTTGCCGGCGGCCAGCATCATGACGCCCATGATGCTCTTGGCATTGACGCGGCGGCCGCTGCGCTCCAGCCAGACTTCGCTGGAAAAGGCCGTCGCCGTCTGGGTCAGCTTGGCCGAGGCGCGGGCATGCAGGCCGAGCTTGTTGACGATCTCGGCTTCAGCCCGCGGCATCGCGCGCGCCCTTCATCAGCATCACGCCGTCGCGGCCGCCGGCGACGGCCTTGGTGACGAGCGTCTCCAGGTCCTTCTCGCGGTAGGTCAGGGCGCGCAGCAGCATCGGCAGGTTCACGCCGGCCACGCCCTCGATGCGCCCCGGCTGCAGCAGCTTCAGGGCGACGTTGCTCGGCGTGGCGCCGAAGATGTCGGTGAGCAGCAGCACGCCCTTGCCGCTGTCGACCAGCTTCAGCATGTCGCGGGCGAGCGGCAGGGCGTCGAGCGGGTCGTCCTGGCCGGAGACGCCGAGCTGGACGATCTGCTGCGGTCGCTTGTTGAGCACATGGCAGGCGCACTGGACGAGGGATTCGCCCAGGCTGCCGTGGGTGATGAGGAAAATGCCGATCATGGTCGCAACGATTGTAACCGAAGGCCGACTCAGGGAAGCTCGGCCACCGGCACGTCCTTCGCCAGCAGCGTCAGCCGCTGGCGCAGCGCCGCCGTGACCTGCATCGCGCCGGCAGCGTCGATCCGCAGCGCCTGCTCGACGCCGAGGCGCCGCGCCAGGCCGCGCCATTCGGCGGGGCCGGCGACGAACAGCGGCTTGCTGGCCGCGTCCGAGAGGGCGCCGCCGCCCCGAAGGAAGTGCCCTTGGGGTGCGCCGGGCCGCGGCGGGATCAGCACGGTGACCGCCTGCGTGCCTTCGGCCGGGCGGCCGCTGCGCGGGTCGAGCAGGTGGCTGTAGCGCTTGCCGCCCACCTCGAAATAGCGCTGGTAGTCGCCCGAGGTGCCGATGGCCTCGCCGTCGCGCAGTTCGAGGGTGGCCAGCGGCGCGGCGGCGCGCGGATGCTGGATGCCGACGCGCCAGGGCGTGCCGCCCTTGTCGCCGAGCGCCATGACGTTGCCGCCGATGTTGATGAGGGCGTTGTTGACGCCCATGCCTTTCAGGAGGGCGGCGGCACGATCCAGCGCATAGCCCTTGGCGTAGCCGCCGAGGTCGAGCTGCACGGCGCGGTTCCTGCTCGACACGCTGTTGTCCGTGATCGTCAGGTCCGACATGCTGGGCCTGGCCTTCGCCACGGCCTCGACCGCCGCCATGTCGGGCAGTTGCGGCCTGAACTCGTCGGAATGGAAGCCCCACAGCGCCACCAGCCTGCCGATCGCGGGGTTGAAGAGCTGATCCGAGCGCGCCGCGATGTCCGCCGCGTCCTTGAGGAGAAAAGTCAGCTCCGCGGATACGGCGATGTTGCCCTCGCCGCGGGCGATGGCATCGTTCAGGGTCGTCAGTTCCGAAGGCTGCCAGGCGTGCAGCAGGCGATGCAGGCGGTCGAATTCGGCGAGGACGGCGGCCAGCGCCTGCGCCGCCTTGTCGGCCGATTCCCCCCACACCGAAACCTCGACGCGGGTGCCGAAGACGAAGGCCTCGCGCTGGTGGAGTTGCGGCGCCCTGGAGCAGGCCGTCAGCAGCAGCGCGGCGAGAAGCAGCGCGGCGCTCAGCCGCCGCATGCCCGTTCCAGCGCGTCGATGAACATGCCGGCGACGTTGAAGCCGGTCTGCTCCGTGATCTCGACGAAGCAGGTCGGGCTGGTGACGTTGATCTCGGTGAGGCAGTCGCCGATGACGTCGATGCCGGCCAGCAGGATGCCGCGCCCGTGCAGGATCGGCGCCAGATGCTCGGCGATGGCGCGGTCGCGCGAAGTCAGCGGCTGCGCCACGCCGCTGCCGCCGGCGGCGAGGTTGCCGCGCGTCTCGCCCGCCTTGGGGATGCGCGCCAGGGCAAAGGGCGCGACCGCGCCGCCGATCAGCAGGATGCGCTTGTCGCCCTGAGCGATCTGCGGCAGGTAGCGCTGCGCCATGATGCTGCGGGCGCCGTGGCCGGTCAGCGTCTCGACGATGACGTTGCGGTTGGGGTCGGAGCGAGCGACGCGGAACACCTGGCTGCCGCCCATGCCGTCGAGCGGCTTGAGGATGGCGTCGCCGGTTGCCTCGATGAAGGCCTGCAGCGTCTCCGCCTCGCGCGCCACCAGCGTCTCCGGGGTGAACTGCGGGAACTCGAGGATGGCGAGCTTTTCCGAGTGGTCGCGCACCGCGCGCGGATCGTTGAAGATGCGCGCGCCCGCCGCCTGGGCGCGCTCCAGCAGCCAGGTGGCGGCGACGTATTCCAGGTCGAAGGGCGGGTCCTGGCGCATCAGCACGGCGTCGAATGCCGTCAGCGCCGTCTCCCGCGGCGCCTGCGCCTCGAACCAGTCGCGGTGATCGGCGCGCAGCGCCAGGCGCGAGGCCGCGGCGCGCACCGCCCCGTCGCGCCAGGCCAGCGCCGGCCGCATGATGGCGGACACCTCGTGGCCGCGCGCCTGCGCCTCGCGCAGCATGGCGACGCTGGAATCCTT
>Ga0209477_1001929_pt1 | contig 12334 bp, 13 predicted proteins | sample KloWWTupernatant_FD_187180 | JGI IMG/M metagenome (GOLD analysis project Ga0209477, IMG submission 187180) | Active sludge microbial communities from Klosterneuburg, Austria, studying microevolution and ecology of nitrifiers - Klosterneuburg... | ecosystem: Engineered > WWTP > Aerobic digester >...
TCGATCAGCTCCGGCAACCACTCTTCGATCTCTTCGCGGAATGTCTCAGTCACAACCATCCGAACGCCTGTCCCTTCCTGTCTCACCCGGTAGGTCGTCAACGTCAGACCGCCCAGTCGTTCGAAGCGCCAGCTACCACCCTGGCTTGTCATCCTCTGCCCGGGTGCCCCCTGGGCGATGGCGCCCGCTCAGCCGAAGGATCCGCTCCCCCGCGTTCGGTCCCTGCCGCCGGAGAGGGACGGATCCTTCGCTCCGCTCAGAATGACAAGCCGACGGGGTGGCTGCCGCGCCACACGACCTGACGGCTTGACGCTGACGACCCACTTAACCTTCAGACCACCGGGGCTATCGTAGCAGAGTGCAACGCGACTCCATCTCGTATCCTTCCAGCCAGGATGATCGACGCCACGCAGGGAGGCTGACTGATATGACCGGCTGGGATGACGTTGTCGAGCTGACCAGGCGGCTGGTTGCCGCGAAGAGCTTCACCTCGGTCGGCGAGCAGGAGGCAATCGAGGTCGCCCGACAGGCGATGGTCGCGCTGGGCTACGCCGACGTCCAGATCGACGAGGTCGGCAACCTCACCGGCCGGATGGGCGGCAGCGGCGCAGGCTGCATCATCTTCGACGGCCATATCGACACCGTCGGCGTTGGCGACGAGTCCGCCTGGACCAGCGACCCGTTCGTCGCCGCAGAGCGCGATGGCCGGCTCTACGGCCGCGGCACGTCCGACATGAAGGGCGCGATCGCCGCCATGCTCGTCGGCATCGCCCGCCTCAACCACGACCCGGCCCCCTGCGACGCGATCGTCTCCGTCAGCATCGCCGAGGAGGCCGTCGAGGGGTACGCCCTCGGCAAGGTGCTCGACCGCTACCCGGCCCGCGCCGTCGTCATCGGCGAGTCCACCAGCCTGCACCTCGCCACCGGCCAGCGCGGCAGGGCCGAGATCGTCCTGGAGACGTTCGGCATCCCGGCGCACTCATCCACCCCACACCTCGGCCGCAACCCGATCCGCGCGATGGGCACGCTCGGCAACGTCATCGCCAACCTGCCACCGCCGACCGACGACTTCCTCGGCCCCGGCACGATCGAGATCACCGATATTATGTCTCACCCCTACCCCGGCCTCTCGATGATCCCCGAGCGCTGCGTGGCCACCTTCGACCGCCGGCTGCTGCTGGGCGAGACCGAGGAGGACGTGCTGGCCGAGATGCAGAGCATCGTCGACGCCTACACGCAGAACGACCCGACCCTCAAGGCGCGGGTTGCCTTCGGCGTCGACCGGTTCCAGACCTGGACGGGCTACGAGGTGGACGCGGTCAACTTCGCCCCCGCCTGGCGCACGCCCGACGATCACCCGATCGTCCAGGCAGCGATGAACGCGCTGGTCAGCGCCGGCCTGATGCCGATGCACACCCACTACGCGTTCTGCACCAACGGCAGCGAATCCGCCGGCCGGCGAGGCATCCCGACCGTCGGCTTCGGCCCCGGCAGCGAGGCAGAGGCGCACCGCATCGACGAGAGTGTCGAGATCGCGCATCTCACCGCTGCTGCCACCGGCTACGAGTACCTCGCCCGCGAGCTGATCCGGCTGTGACCACCGACCCGCAGGACGAGCTGTTCGACGTCCTCGACGCGGAAGGCCGACCGACCGGCATCGCGAAGCCCCGCCGCCTCGTCCACCGCGATGGCGACTGGCACGGCGCAATCCACATCTGGATCGGCGCGATCGTGTCTGGCGGCCCGGCCGTCATCTACCAACGCCGCTCGCGCACGAAGGACACCTGGCCCGGCGCGCTGGACGTCGCCGTCGGCGGCCATATCCGCGCTGGCGAGACGCTGGCCGAAACCGTCCGCGAGGCCGAGGAGGAGCTGGGTCTGGCGCTCACGCTGGACGATCTCATCCCGATCGGCCGGCGCTTCGCCGACTGGAGCGCCGACGGCATCATCGACCGCGAGGCGCAGGACGTCTTCGCCCTCCGCTGCGACCAGCCCCTCGCTGCCTACCGGCTGCACCCCGAGGAAGTCGCCGCCGTCATCGCCATCGACATCGCCGCCGCCGAGTCCCTCTTCACTGGCCACGTCGATGCCATCCCCGCAGTGGAGCGGCCCCGCGACGCGACCGAGCCACGCCCGATCACCGTGCGCCTCCCCGATATCGCCGGCTACGGCGCCCGCTACCCCCTCGCCGCGCTGGCTGCGCTCAGCGCCGTCCTTCGTGGCGAGATACCTCAACCGTTCAAGATTCGGACCGATGACGGCTAATCTCGTCCCTCGTCCCCCGTCCCCTGTCCCTCGTCCCCCAGATTGAAAGGAAGAGCCATGTCCACCAACAAGCCCCGCCTGCGAGACCTCGGCATCAGCATCGGCACGCTGCCGACCGGCCCGCTGAACGCCATCACCGACGTCCCCGGCGTCCGCGTCGGCGTCACAACGCTGATCGAGGGGGACGGCCCGCTGGTCGTTGGGCAGGGACCGGTTCGCACCGGGGTCACTGCCATCCACCCGCACGAGGGTTCGACCTTCCTTGAGCAGGTGCCCGCCGCGATCGACGTCCTCAACGGAGCTGGCGAGATGACCGGTCACGCGCTGGTGGATGAGTACGGCCTGCTCTCCTCGCCCGTGCTGATCACCAACACGCTCTCGGTCGGCGCGGTCCACCAGGCAACCGTCGAGTGGATGAGCGAGCAGCACCCCGAGATCGGCCCGCGCGAGTGGGTCGCCCCGGTCATCGCCGAGACCTACGACGGCGCACTGAACGACGTCGCCGGCCAGCACGTCCATCGCGAGCACGTCCGCGCAGCGCTGGATTCGGCCACGGCCGGCCCTGTCCCCGAGGGCAACGTCGGCGGCGGCACCGGCATGCTGCTGTTTGGCTTCAAGGGTGGCACCGGCACGTCGTCCCGTCAGATCGAGGTCGATGGGAAGATCTACACCGTTGGCGTCCTCGTGCAGGGCAACTTCGGATCGCTGCCCGATCTGCTGGTCGATGGCGTCCCGGTCGGCCGCGTGCTGGAGCCGACAATCGGCGAACGCAACCTGCGCTTCCGCCGCCAGCAACGCCGCGAGGGCTCGATCATCACGATCATCGCCACCGACGCTCCGTTCTCCGAACGCCAGCTGGGCCGGCTCTGCCGGCGCGGCATGCTCGGCCTTGGCCGGGTCGGCTCAACCGCCGGGCACGGCTCCGGCGACATCCTGCTTGCCTTCTCAAACGCGCCGGAGAATCGCGTCCCGCGGTGGCCGGCCGGCCCACTCCTGCAGACCACGCGGCTGGCCGACGAGTGGATCGGGCCGTTCTTCTCCGCGACGATCGACGCCACGTCCGAGGCCGTCCTCAACGCGATGGTCGCTGCCGAGACGATGACCGGCCGCGACGGCATCACCGCCCACGCGCTGCCACACGACGAGCTACAGGCGATCATGCGACAACACGGGCGGTAGGGCCGGCCCTTTACCGGCGCCCACCGCTCTCCCGCCGCAGGGCTGGGGACTTACTCCCCCTCTCCCAAGGTTGGGAGAGGGGCGGGGGGTGAGGGCCGTCCCCCATCCCTACGCTGCCCCCACGCACCCATCCCGCCAGACAGGTTCGCGACGTTCGCATGGCCGCGTTGCTTCAGCAGGCTCGTCACCAGGCTGCTGCGGTAACCCGCGGCGCAGACGACGACGATCGGTTGCTCGGGGGCGCCATCGAGCATCTCCCCCTGAAGGAGCTGTTCGGCCGACACATTCAGCGCGCCGTCGATGTGGCCGAGCGCAAACTCCGCTCGGGTTCGAACATCGAGCACCCGGGCGCCGCCCGAAGCGATTCGCGGCGCGGCCATCTCAACGCTCATCTGCTCGATTTGCTGTACCGGCAGGCCGGCCGCTGCCCACGCATCCCGGTCGGCCACGACGTAGCCGCCGATCGTATCCAGCCCGATCCGGCCCAGCTGAATGACCGCCTCGCGCACGTCCTCCCGGTCGGCCACGACCAGCACGATCGGCCGGTCATACGAAGCAGACCAGCCAGCCCAGTTCGGCAGGCTCGATCCTACGCCGATATTCAGTGACCCCGGCAGGAAGCCGGTCCCGAACTCCTCTGCCGGCCGGACGTCGATCAACGTCACCGCTCCGCGCTCCCCGGCCAGGGTGGCGCGTAGCTCAGCCGGATCCAGCTCGTCCGGCTGCGGTGGGCCGCCGAGGATCTGCGGCCCGCGCTTGTTCAGCTGCTTCATTACCGGAAAGTAGACCGGGGAGGCCGGCAGGTCATCGAGCATCAGCCGGATGAACGATTCCTCCGTCATCGGCTGAAAGGCGTAGTTGAACCGCTTCTCCTGCCCCATCGTCGTGCTCTCGGCATCGCCGATCGCCTTGCCGCACGCCGAGCCGGCCCCATGGCCCGGGTAGACGACGATGTCGTCGTCCAGCGCCATCAGCTTCTCGTGGATCGTCCCATAGAGCGCAGTCGCCAGCCCCTGGGTATAGGTCGCGCCAAGGAGATCTGGCCGGCCAACCGCGCCAACGAAGAGCATGTCGCCGCTGAACAGCATCGGCGCGCTGTCCGGCTCGGCTTCGTTGCCCACCAGGATGCAGATGTGCTCCGGCGTATGCCCCGGCGTCAGCAGGATCTCCAGGCGCAGCTCGCCAACCTCCAGCGTGTCTCCATCATGGACCGGCTGATGCGGGAACTCGTTCTCGCCGACGGCGCTGAGGAACATCGTCGCGCCAGTTCGTTCGGCCAGCTCACGGGCGCCGGATGCGTAGTCGGCATGGATGTGCGTTTCGAGAATATGGGTGATTGTCAAGTCGTGCGCAGAGGCCAGATCGAGATAAACCTCGACATCGCGGCGAGGGTCAATCACCACTGCCTGTCGGGAGTGAGCCGAGCCAAGCAGGAACGATGCCTGCGCGAGACCATCGGTATAGATCCGCTGGAAGAACACGGGAGACCTCACCTTCACTCACGGATTGCACACGCGCCGGCCGCGCGACGCCAGACGGGAAAGGTCGATGATACGCTTGGATCACGATGACAGCATCAGCTGGACGATCAACCGAAAACGACCGGGGGTCCTTGCCGTTCGGACCGGGCCTCGTTGTCGTGATCCTCGGCCTGTTGCTGGTCGCAGTCGTCGCCGCCGGTGTCTGGCTGAACCGTCGCGACCGCACGCCGGCCGAATCAGTCGTGACAATCGCCGCGCTCCGCGCCGACCCAACGCGCTACGACAACCAGATCGTCCATATCGAAGGGCAGGTTGAGGACGTCCGCGAGGCGCCATTCCTCTCCCAGTACGCACTGTACACCCTTCGCGATGAAACCGGCTCGATGCGTGTCCTGACCCAGCACGGCGCCCCGCCCACGGGCGCTCCAACCCGGCTGGTTGCTACTTACCATGCCAGCGTCACGCTCGACGACGAGTTACGCGCGATCATTCAGGATCGGCTCGGGGCCGCGGCCGGCGAGCTCACGCGGCTACTGCCCGGCATTCCACTCAACGTCGTCTTTCTGGAGCAGGAGCGATACGAGCCGACGTCGTCCCGGCGTTCCCCGGCGCCCTTGCGATTGTTTGCCACGCAACAGCACGCCTCGGCGTCGTCGATACGCTATGTGGCGAGCAGGCACGACGACCGAACAGTCCACCCGGTCGCATTCCGAATCGGTTTAGCTGGGGGCAGTTCAGCTCTGGTTACGGTGGAGGGCCGCTGAATCTGCTGTCATCGCGGTCGGGTCTTTGACCTTCTCGCGGAAGATGTCGCGAAGCTCGGCTTCGCGGGCAATCTTGGCTTCCTCGCCGGCCACCCGCACTGCCTCAAGGCGAGCCTTGATCTGATCGACGATCCCCGGCCTCGGCTCGACGTCCCCGACGACCCGGGCAACGCCGTCCGGTCCGGTCACCTCGAGCTCGACGCCGGCCTGCATCTCCAGCAGCTTCGACGCTGCGACGCCGACGCCAGTTCCGATCGCTGTGCCCACCAGGATCTTGATCCCGTTATTCACTGTGATCTCCTTTCCCGATCGGCCATTTCGGCGATCAGCGCGACCGCGAGCGTAGCAGCAGCAACAACAGCGCGACAACCCCGCCGAGCGCCCCGCCCAGCGCGGCAGCCGACGCCGGCGTCAGCAGCGGCTCGACTGGCCCGTCGGCGTGGCCGGCGAACAGTACGATGCGCGAGCCCTCGACCGTCGCCCGGTCGGCGCTGAGCAGGACAATCGCGCTGTCTTTGACTCGCGCTTCCTGAGCCACCACCTGGACGGCGCTCGATTTCAGCAGCACGACGTTGTCTGCGCCGATCGTCAGCGCGCCGGACTGGTCGAGCTGAGCAGACTTCGTCTCTAACGCCTTCGCGCCAGAGCGCTCCATCGACACACGCTCGGCGGTGATGCGCTCTGCGCCAGACCGATCGAGCAGCACCGTGGTCGCCGCGATATCACCGACATCGACCTTCGTCGCCTGCTTCGCCGGAATCGAGACTCTTCCTCCCGGCTGCTTCCAGATCGTGTCTCGCACGCCGGCTTCGCCGTTCTGGTTGTCCTGTCGCTCGTCACTCATCCATCACCGCCGCCAGACACACACGAACGTCCACCAGGCCGGGGGACAACCGCATCTTACGGATCCTGGCATGCGAGCGTCAACGCGTGTTTGTGTCGCAACGAGGAAATCAGCGCCGCGCGGTATGCTTGAGGGGAATTGATGTAAGCCGGCCAGTGCGGCACGGCAAGGAGGACAATCGACAGATGGCTCGACCGCGAATGCGCGCAATTCCCCTCGGCGGTGTCGGCGAGGTTGGCAAGAATATGATGGCTATAGAGTACCGGGGCGACCTGGTGCTCATCGATGCCGGAGCAAAGTTCCCCGAAGAGGAGCAGCGCGGCATCGACCTGATCATCCCTGACACGACCTATCTCACCGAAAATCTCAACCGCTTCCGCGCTATCCTGCTGACCCATGGCCACGAGGACCACATCGGCTCACTCCCGTATCTCGTCCCGCAACTGGATAGCATCGCGCCGGTTCCCATGTACGGGTCCCGGCTGGCGCTAGCGTTTGCGCGGAACAAGCTGGAAGAGGCCAAGGCAGCGCACCTCGTCGATTTCATGCCGATCGATCCGGGCGTGAAATATCGTATCGGCCACCATATGGAGGTCGAATTCATCCCGGTCACCCACTCGATCCCCGGATCCATGGCGATCTCAATCAGCACGCCAGTCGGCCGGATGATCCACACGGGCGACTTCAAGTTCGATCCGACGCCGCCGCTCGGTCCGCACACCGACGAACGACGCCTGCGCCAGATGGGGGACGAGGGCGTTCTGGCCCTGTTCTCCGACACCGTCCGCATCGAGCGCGAGGGCAGCACGCCGAGCGAGGCGATCGTCTCCGAGACACTCGACCGGATCATCGGCCAGGCGCAGGGGCGCGTGATTCTGACATCGTTTGCGTCAAACATCCTCCGGCTGGAACAGGCAATCGAGAAGGCTGCCCATCACGGTCGGAAGGTCGCCGTCGTCGGGCGTAGCATGGTCCAATCGGTCGACGTCGCCCGCGACCTCGGCTATATCAACCCACCCCCCGGAGTCATGCGCCCGGTGGACGAGGTCACCAAGCTGCCGAAGAATCAGGTTATGATCCTGACCACCGGCTCGCAGGGTGAAGCCTCGGCCGCGTTGGCGCGAATGGCCAGCGGCGACCACCCGCAGCTGCGGATCGCCGAAGGGGACACGGTGATCCTGTCTGCCACACCCGTACCGGGCAACGAGGAGACCGTCTCGCAGACCATCGATAACCTGTTCCGCCGTGGCGCAAACGTCTGCTATTCCGCGATCGAGCCAAATGTCCACGTCTCCGGCCACGCCGCCCGTGACGAGCTGCAGCATATGATCGAGCTGTTGCGCCCGAAGTTCTGCGTCCCGATCCACGGTGAGTACCGTCACATGCACCTGTACAAGCAGATGGCAATCGAGACCGGCATCCCCAGCGCCAACATCCTGATCCCCGAGTCGGGCGTGCCGATCTCGTTCTCACGAGTCGACGCGCGCAAGGATCCAGCCGTCAACGGCGGGTCGGTGCTGGTCGACGCGCTCGGCAACGACCGGTATCGCAACGTCGTGCTACGTCGAAGGGACGAGCTGGACACTGTCCAGGTCATCATCGCGACCGTCGTCGTGGATCTCACCCGCGGCGCGATCATCGCCGGACCCGAGCTGACCGGGATCCGCTTCGATGACGAGGACAGCCGTAAGCTGATCGCTGGCGCCGAGGCCGAGCTACGCAGCTACCTCGAGCGGCAGCTCCGACGGGGCGGCATGTCCTACGGCTACCTGGTCGGCAAGGTGAAAGACATCGTCGCGCGCTACGTGTACCAGAAGGCCAAGCTGCGCCCGATGATCCTCCCGGTCGTCACCGAACTGTAGGCAGGACGCGGGCGTCCTTGACGCCCGCGACATTCCCTGATTCAATCGGAGCCACAATCGAACGCTCCGGGGGAGCGACGGGGGCTTGGGGAGCCAGGCTGAGAGGGTGGCCAGTCCGCCACCGACCGTAGGACCTGACCTGGGTAATGCCAGCGTAGGAATGTCTGCACTCGCGACGCGTTGCGGGTGAACGCTTCGGACACGACGAACGCTGGGCGATGGCGCCGGCGTTTTTTGTTGCCAGCCACCGCCCAGCGCTTGTCCCCAGGCCAGGGTCCCGCGACGAGAATCGACGGGAACCGTGGCGACGATATCGACAAACAACGAAGCAATTACCCTGCGCGGCGTCGGCAAGACGTTCGGCGCGACCCGGGCTATCGAGGACGTCAACCTCTCGGTCGGGCGCGGCGAGATCGTCGCCCTTGTCGGACCGTCCGGCTGCGGCAAGAGCACCATCCTCAGCATCATCGCCGGCCTGGTCGACCCGGACGAGGGCGAGGTCCGGCTGGATGGACGACCTGCGCTTCCGCGGCCCGGGCGGGTTGCGCTCATGCCGCAACGCGATGCCTTGTTCCCCTGGCGCACTGTTGTCGACAACGCCATCCTCGGCCCCCAGATCGCCGGAAGCGACGTTGGGGACGCACGCAAGCGGGCGCGCGACTTGCTGCCACGCTTCGGTCTCGATGGGTTCGGCGACCACTACCCGGCCACTCTCTCCGGCGGCATGCGTCAGCGGGCGGCGTTCCTGCGCACAGTCCTCATCGGGCAGGACACGATGCTCCTCGACGAGCCGTTCGGCGCGCTCGATGCCCTCACCCGCCGCTCGATGCAGGAGTGGCTACTCGATCTCTGGGAGGACATCGGCGGCACGATCCTGCTGGTTACCCACGACGTCGAGGAGGCGCTGCTCCTTGCCGACCGTGTCGTGGTCATGACTGCCCGCCCGGGCCGGATCAAGCTCGTCGAGCGTGTCACTCTCTCGCGGCCACGCGAGCCGAGGATGGTCGATCTCCCGGAGGCAATTGCCCAGAAAGCCCGGCTACTCGCTGCCCTCCACGACGAGGTTGCGTTCGCGATGGGAGCGAGTCGGTGACAAGCGCCCAGCGAGAACGCGCTCTGCCAGCCACCCGCGCGGAACCGGGCACGACCAGGCGGCGGAGCATTCCCTGGCGATCCGTCGCCGGAGTGCTGCTACCCGTGCTGGTGATTGCGGTGTTGATCGTCGGCTGGGAGATTGGAGTCCGGATCGCCGGCACGCCGCGGTGGTTCCTGCCGAAGCCAAGCGACATCGTCCGCGAGATGATCGAATCCCGGGCGCTGCTCTGGCGCCACACGGTAACGACGCTGCAGGAAATGCTGGTCGGGCTGGCGTTGGCGTTCGTCCTCGGGATCACGCTGGCCATCGCGATCGTCGGCTCGCGGCTGGTCGAGCGGGCCGTCTATCCGTTGGTGATCGCAAGCCAGGCGGTCCCGATCATCGCGCTCGCGCCGATCCTGCTGGTCTGGTTCGGCTACGGGCTGACGCCGAAGGTCATCGTCGTGGTGCTGACCTGCTTCTTCCCGATCGTCGTCGCCACGGTCGGAGGCCTACGGGCAGTCGACTCCGACGCCGTCGCGCTGCTCCGCAGCATGGGCGCGAGCCGGTGGCAGCTGATGCGGATTGTCCGCCTCCCGTCGGCCCTTCCGGCGCTGCTGGCCGGCACGCGGATCGCCGCTGCGTGGTCGGTGATTGGCGCGATCGTTGGCGAGTGGGTCGGCGCGTCGGCCGGCCTCGGATACCTGATGACTCGCTCGGCGTCGCAATTCCAGACACCGCGCCTGTACGCAGCCGTCACGATCGCCGCGCTGCTGGGAATCGCGCTGTTCGCACTAGTGTCGCTCATCGAGCGGCTTGTCCTGCCGTGGCAGACCCACGCCCGGCGCGGAGATTGAACCGGCAGGTTGCCGGCATGATGAGAGGAACGAGGAGATCGATGCATACCCTGATTTTCCGGCAACGCTGGATCGTCGTGGCCGTCGCGGCGCTGCTGGCTGGCACTCTGTTTGCCGGGTGCGGCGGCAACGCAGCCACTGGGACACCAGCCGGGTCGGCCGCCACCGCGACGACGAGCGCGACGGCCCCGGCCAGCGCGCCGGCAGGCTCTCCGGCCGGCACGCCCGGCGAGGCGACCAAGGTCAGTATCGCGCTGGACTGGTACCCGTGGTCAAATCACACCGGGCTCTACATGGCGCAGTCTACCGGCGCATTTGCAGACCAGGGAATCGAACCGAACATCTACGTTCCGTCCGACCCGACGACAGCGCTGCAGCTCGTCGCCGCCGGACAGGATGACTTCACAATCTCATATCAGGCCGACGTGCTGATCGCCCGCCAGCAGGGCCTCGACGTGGTCTCGATCGCAGCGCTCGTCCAGCATCCGCTGAACACGATCATGACGCTGCAATCGTCCGGCATCACCGAGCCTGCGCAGCTGAAGGGCAAGACGATCGGCATGGCCGGCGTGCCGAGCGATGACGCGCTGCTCAAGACCGTTCTCCAGTCGGCCGGGCTGACACTCGATGACGTCAAGACGGTGAACGTCGGCTTCGATCTGATGCCGGCGCTGCTCGGTAAGCGTGTGGATGCCATCATTGGCGCGTATTATGTCCACGAAGCCATCCTCGCCCAGCAACAGGGTCAGCCGGTCAACGCCATCAACGTCGCGGACTTTGGCGTGCCGGACTACTACGAGCTGCTTCTGGTGACCAGCGGCGAGATGATCCGCGACCATGCCGACGTCGTCCAGCGGGTCGTCAACGCCGTCGTGGCCGGCTACGCGGCAGCCGCAGCCAACCCGGATGAGGCGATCGACCAGCTCGTCAAGGCGTACCCCGAGACCGACGCGGCAGTCGAACGAGAGGGCATCAAGCTGATCATCCCGATGTGGACCGACGGCGGCAAGGTCCCGTTTGGCTCCCAGACGGAGGAGCGCTGGACTTCGTACGCCGACTGGCTGCGCCAGCACGACATCCTGGCCGGCGACGTCGACGTTACCAAGGCGTTCACCAACACATTTATCGAGCATGCCCACATGGGGCACTAGCACAGGCCAGCAGTATGGCCGGGAGCGATATGTTCGCCGCTCCCGGCCATGCCGACAGTCCCACCACGACTCTGGGACTGTGCAGGCGGCGGTGGCACGCCTAGTATGTCGGAGACCGATCCACCGGCAGCCAGATCGTCGGGATCTGGCGCGGCGGGTGCGTGTTCGTAGAAGGAGATCGCAAGAAGCACGCTCGAGTTCTCGACCATTTCCTCACGTCCGCCGATTCCCCCAGAAGAACCTCCCCGATCCGCAACTGCCTGTTTCACTGGGAGACTGCGATGACGAATCATCTCGATGTCCGAGGGCAGACCTGCCCCGGGCCAACCACCGAAACCCTCAACACGCTCAAGCTATTGCCGGATGGCGCGACGCTCAATGTCGTCAGTGACTACCTGCCGGCCCGCTACACGATCCCGTCACTGATGAACGACCTGCGCTACCCGACAATCGTCCACGATAACGACGACGGCACCTTCACCGTCATCATTCAGAAGGTCGCGCGCGTCGCGTCATAACACGGAGGGTTCCACATGACAGCCAAGCTACTTTGCGTCGGGCTGCACGCGACCGACGACCAGACTCTGGCAGCGCTCCCGTTCGTCACTGCGCTCGGCGCGAAATCCGGCGGGATCGACGTTGAGATTGCCCTCGTCGGGGAGGCCGTCTACCTGATGAAGGACGAGGTCGCCAGAAGCGTCCACGGGGTCGGCTTCCCTCCGCTCAGCGAGCTGCTCGAGAAGACGATCTCCGCCGAGATCCCGATCTGGATTTGAGGTGGCTGCTCGGTCGCCCGTGGGGTGACCCCAGCCGATTTCGAACATAAGGGCGGCAAGTTCATGGACCCGGTGCGGTT
>Ga0209477_1001931_pt1 | contig 12318 bp, 8 predicted proteins | sample KloWWTupernatant_FD_187180 | JGI IMG/M metagenome (GOLD analysis project Ga0209477, IMG submission 187180) | Active sludge microbial communities from Klosterneuburg, Austria, studying microevolution and ecology of nitrifiers - Klosterneuburg... | ecosystem: Engineered > WWTP > Aerobic digester >...
GGGGCGAGCCTGGGGCCGCGGCGGGGTGGCGAGATACCGGCCATGCCGATCAGGCGCTGCACGCGCAGGCGGTGGGGGCGGTAGGGCTCCAGCAACTCGGCCAGACCGGCATCATCCAGGGGCTCGCCGACCAGCGCCCAGCCGACGTCGCGGGGCACGTTGTAGTCGCCCAAGCTCAGCGCGTCCGCGTCGCCGAGGGCCCTGGCGCGTACTTCAGCGCTCGTCCACACGCCGATGCCGGGCAGGCTGCGCAAGCGCTCGTCAGCCCGTTCGGGCTCGGCCGGCAGAATTCGTTCGAGCGTGTCAGCCACCCGCGCCGCACCCAGCAGGGTGCGCGAGCGAGCCGGGTCGATGTGCATGGCGAGCCAGTCCCAGGACGGGATCTGGCGCAGCGCGTCCGGCGCTGGGAAGGTGCGCAACCCGAGGTCGACGCCGGGCCCGGGCGCCGGCACGCCGTGCCGCGTCAACAGCGCGCGAATGCCGTAGGTCGCCTCGGCACCGGTCACTTTCTGCTCGATCACCACCGGCACGAGCGCGTCCCAAACGCTCGCGGTGCGGGCGAGGCGCCAATGCGGACGATTGCGGTGCAGCTCGGCCAGCAGGGGGTGCGTCGGATGGAAGCCGGACGGGTCGTCCGCGGCACCCAGCAGCTCTGGCAGGTGCTCAATGGCCCAGGCGGCACCTGTCCCCCATGCCTCGGCTTGAATCTCGCCGGCTTGGTTGAGGGGCTGGACGGCAAGTGTGGCCGGTCCGTCCGGGGTGTTCAAGGCCCGCCAGTGGCGACCGTCCAAGACCTTGTAGGTGGGATCAGCCAGACCGCGCTTGAACGATCCCCACACCTGGGGCACCGGGCACGGCCAGGCCGGACGCCAGCTGCGAGTGGACGATTCGGTCACTCGGAGAAGCTACCTCTCGTTCGCCCGAGAGTCGGGATACCAGCGCGACAAGACCGGCCTGATCATGCCGTTCGCCTGAAAGGCGGGAAATGGGGCCGAATCCGGCCGCCATATGCCGCACTTCGGGCGAAACACGCACGGAGCAGCCGGAGACTTCTCCCATAGGCCCCGCTTCGGGCGAACCAGCGCCCTGATCCCGCTGACGCGGGTCACCGCTCAGATGTCAGCGGGATCACCGATAGTTGACCCATGCTGCTGAACCAGGTGGTGCAGGCGTCGACGCGGGTGGCCGCTACGGGTTCGAGGACGGCGAAGGTCGCGGTGCTCGCCGAGACGCTGGCCGCGGCCGTGCCCGACGAGTTGGAGATCATCGCGCACTACCTCTCCGGGTCGCTGCGGCAACGGCGCACCGGGGTCGGTTGGCGCTCCCTGGTTGCGCGTCCCGAGGCGGCGGGCGAACCGACCCTCAGCATCGCGGAGGTGGATGCGGCCTTCGCCGAGCTCGCTGAGCTGGCTGGCGCGGGCTCTCAGGGTTCGCGGATGATGCTCCTGGCCGACCTCTTGGGCCGGGCCACCGCCGCCGAGCAGGCGTTCCTTTCCGGGCTGATCACCGGCGAGACCAGGCAGGGAGCCCTTGAGGGGGTGCTGCTGTCGGCGATCGCGTCCGCGTTCGGGGTGCCGCTGGACGCGGTGCGGCGGGCGGCGATGTTCGCCGGGTCGATCCCGGTGGTGGCCACGACCGCGCGGGCCGGTGGCGCGTCCGCGTTGGCTGCGATGACGCTGCAGGTGGGGCGTCCGGTGCTGCCGATGCTGGCGTCCAGCGCCCCGAACATCGCCGAGGCACTGGACCGGTTCGGGGACGGTACGCCGGTCGCGGTCGAGGCCAAGCTGGACGGCATTCGCATTCAGGTGCACCGAGACGGTGATTCGATCCGCGTCTACAGCCGCAGCCTGGACGACATCACCGCCCGCCTGCCGGGAGTGGTCGTGGCCGTGGCAGCCCTGCCAGCGAGCCGGTTGGTGCTGGACGGGGAAGCGCTCGCCCTGCGTCCGGACGGGCGGCCGATGCTGTTCCAGGACACTGCCTCGGCCCAGTCCGAGTTGGTGCCGTTCTTCTTCGACCTGCTGCACGTCGACGACCTGGACCTGGTCGACCAGCCCATGGCGCTGCGGCAAGCCCGTTTGGCCGAACTGGCGCCGTCCGGGGTATTGGTGGATCGCCTCGTGACCGGTGACGCGCGTGAGGCGTCCGACTTCTCCGAGCGCGTGCTGGCGGCCGGGCATGAAGGAGTGGTGATCAAGGCGCTGGACGCCGGCTACCAGGCCGGCCGCCGCGGCGCGGCGTGGGTGAAGGTGAAGCCGGTGCATACACTCGATCTGGTGGTGCTGGCCGTCGAGTGGGGCAGCGGACGGCGCCGGGGCCTGCTGTCGAATATCCATCTGGGGGCACGCGACCCGGGTACGGGCGGGTTCGTGATGCTCGGCAAGACGTTCAAGGGCATGACTGACGAGATGCTCGCTTGGCAGACTCGGCGGTTCCTTGAGCTCGAGGTGCGCCGCGAGGGTCACGTGGTGTTCGTGCGTCCCGAGCAGGTGGTCGAGGTGGCATTCGACGGAATCCAGCGCTCCACGCGGTACCCCGCCGGTATGGCGCTGCGGTTCGCCCGCGTGCTGCGTTACCGCGATGACAAGGGCGCCGAAGAGGCTGACACTGTGGCGACCGTCCGGACCCTGACCAGGTAGCGCGTCTGGAATCATGGGGACGTGTTCCGGCGTGGTCTGCCTGAGGCGGCCGAGTTGTACTGGCTCGGCCTGCGGCGTCCGCATGCCGTGACGGTGTACGCGCCGACCGAACCGGGTGGCCGGGAGCACGCGGTTGGGTCGATCGAGCGCCAGCTGCGGGACGCGCTGCGCCGCGTGCGCTGGACGAGGGCGCAGAAGGCGGCGATCCGCGAGCGGTGGCGCAGCGTGGCGCGGGAGCCGGAGCTGACGGCCGGCGGGGGTGTGGCGCTGTTCCTGTCACCGGAGGTGACGATGGGATTCGCGCTGCCCGATCGGGTCAGCGTGGAGACGCACACCAATGAGTACTTCAATGTAGGACAAGCCGTGCGGGCGGTGAGCTCCCCGCTGACGACGTATGCGCTGGTGGTGACGCCGGAGGACTGGAGTCTCTGGTGGGGCACGGCCACGTCGCCGGCCTACGAGGTGCCGATGAGTCGGGTGTACCTGACGCACGCGGGCGGTCCGCTGGGCCAGGTTGGGCGGGTTATCGGACGGCTGCGTGCCCGGGATGGCGCTCGGCCGCGTCCGCTGTCGAAACGGCAGGTGGAGCGGGTGGCCGAGGCCGTGGAGGCGGAGTTGTCGCGGTTCGATCCGCTGGCGCGACGTCCGCTTCTCGTGCTCGGGCCGGGCACGCTGCCGGAGCAGTTGGTGGCGCGTGGCTTGCGATGGCGCGCGGAGGCTGTGCAGATTTCGGCGGCGCCGGACGCGCGGACGGTGGGGGCGGCGATCCGTTCGCGAGCGAAGTTGCTGGCGTGGCGCCGGCTGAGCGAGCGGGCGTCCCTGCTGCGCAAGGAGGCGTCGGACGGCTACCCGAGCACGGACTTGGCCGAGATCGCTTCGGCGGCGTCCGTTGGTCGGGTTTTGACCTTCATCTACGACTGCACATCCGAGGTATCCGGGCTGCTGGACGAGGGGACGGGCGTGGTGCGCCTGGGTGACGGTCCGGACGTATTGGCGCGGGTGGCCGTACTGGTGCTGCGCTCGGGCGGCGAGGTCCTGGCCGTGCAGCCGGACGAGGTGAGCGCCGAGACGTTCTCCGGAGTGCTCGCCGAGCTGACCTGGACGCCACCCAACTGAAGGCCTTCCTTCGGCTGGTCGAGCCCGTCGAGACCTCCGCGCAGCGAATTTCGTTTCACCCTCAACCCCTTCATCCTTCCTGGGATTGCCGGACCTGCAAAAGCTCGTTCCGATCGCCGCCCTTGTGGACTCCGAACTCAGCGCGCTCTGCGCGGTTCGAACCACCAGCCTGCCTCTGATCCGTAGTCAGATGCGCCGACCCGCTCGGTCCGAGAACTCGTCGAGAACAGCAAGCGCTTCACCCGCGATCCAGACGCGATTGCGCTTGCGGTCGCTGGTTTCGGTGAGGATTCCGGCAGCGACTGCCTGATCGATGGCTCGACGGGCGGCTGTCGCTGAGACACCGAGTCTTTCGCCGACGAAGGCGGCGTCGACCGCAGGCTGACCAATCAACACCGAGGCGATCCGGCGGCCAGCGGACCCGGCTCGCGAGGGAAGCCGGCCAAGCCACTCTCCGCGAATCCCTGCAAGCTGGTCAACCAACCAGCGCCCGAGCCCGGCGGCACGAATGGACGCACCGGCGAGTTGGCTCACGATCGACTCGACATCGCCTTGTCGATAGGCAGTCAGCGCTTGGAAGTAGGCCTGGGTGTCGACCAGCAATCCCGCCGAGACCGGAATGGTCACCCGTCGCACCAACTGCTTGTTGCGCAGATGCGCATGCAGCAGCGCCCTCCCAGTTCTCCCGTTGCCGTCGATGAAGGGGTGGATCGTTTCGAACTGGGCGTGGGCGATCGCTGCATGCACGAGCACCGGCAGGTCGTCGCGGGCCAGGAACTTCACCAGATCAGCGATCGCCCCGGGTACCCGGTCGTGATGCGGGGGGACGAACGCCGCGCCCGCAGGACTCACACTCGAGGACCCGATCCAGACCTGCTGATCACGCCAACTCCCGGCTTGGTTGGGGCGGTCCCGCAACAGCACCTTGTGCATTGCAAGTATCGCCTCGGCATCCAGTCGTTGGGACAGGCGGACGGCGGCGTCCATGGCCTCGACGTTGTGCGCGACCAACTGCGCATTGTGACTCGCCTTCGCGCCGAGCTCCGCCAACGCCAACTGGCGCGCCCCCACGGTGAGGTTCTCGATCTGGCTGGACGCCGCCGACTCCGAGCGCAACAACACCGACCGCATCGGGACAATGTCGTCCTCGCCAAGAACCGAGCTGACGTAGGTGTCCAGCCGGACGATCGCGGCGGCGGCGTCCTCGGCATCGGCCGCTACTGCCCCGTTCACCGCGAAGTCGAGATCCGCGATGGCAACGGGTACCGCCGCTTGGTAGGTCGCGGGCAGCGCCGCCTGCTGCCGTCGAGAGAGCAGCGATGAGTCATAGCTGGGGACCCAGGGGTGATCCTCCCAACCGACCGGGCCGAACCGCGCGTCAGCGCTCGGACGGCTAGCGGTTCCGTGGGCCACCAGCCGAGCTTACGACACTTTATGACCATAAGATGTCGTAACGCGCAGAGCTGGCGTCCGCGGATGCTCGGAGAACGAGAAGGCCCCGGCGAACCGGGGCCTCTACTTGCGCGCTCGGAGGGACTCGAACCCCCAACCTTCTGATCCGTAGTCAGATGCTCTATCCATTGAGCCACGAGCGCCGGGAAAGCGTGTTCTACCTTACTCGACGCGGTTACAGGGCGTCCAACTGGGCGGGTGAGGTTGCGAGTTCGGACCGTGGGCGGGCTTCGTCAAGCTCAGCCAGCGATCAGCGGGCTTCGTCAGGCTCAGCCAGCGGTGGGCGGGCTTCGTCAGGCTCAGCCAGCGCTGGGCGGGCTTCGTCAGGCTCAGCCAGCGGTGGGCGGGCTTCGTCAGGCTCAGCCAGCGAGCCTGGAGCCAAACCGATTCAGCATGAGACGCATTCCCTGAGTACCCACCGGGGTAGCGAGCGCGTGCGGATAATGCTTCATTCAATGGGCGAAACCCCAGCCCGGGCACACTCTCCTGGGGCACCATTGAGGCTAGCCGCACGCACTGACGCGAACGCCAAGGAGATTCATGACCGTGGATACCAGCCCAATCACCATCAACGCCCCGGCGAACGCGCCCGACGAGCTCGTCAAGTGGGTGACCGGCGTTGCCGAACTCACCCAGCCGGACGCCGTCCACTGGTGCGACGGCACGGTCGCGGAGCGCGATCGCCTCTATGCCGAGATGGTCGCGTCCGGCACCCTGATCAAGCTCAACGAAGACCTGCGTCCGGGCTGCTACCTGGCCCGCTCCGAGCCGTCCGATGTCGCCCGGGTCGAATCGCGCACCTTCATCTGCTCAGTGAAGGAAGAAGACGCCGGTCCGACCAACAACTGGGCCGACCCCGTCGAGATGAAGAAGACCCTCGCGGGCAAGTTCGTCGGCTCGATGCGCGGACGCACCATGTACGTCATCCCGTTCTCCATGGGACCCCTGGGCGGCGAAATCAGCAAACTCGGCATCGAGATCTCCGACTCCCCCTACGTCGTCACCAATATGCGGATCATGACCCGCATGGGTGCCGCCGCCCTCGATCGCATCGCCGCCGGCGAAGCCTGGGTGCCCGCCGTCCACACCGTCGGCTACCCGCTCGTCGACGCCGAGGGCAACACCCGTCCCGACGTCGCCTGGCCGTGCAACGACGACAAGTACATCACCCATTTCCCCGAGACCCACGAGATCTGGTCTTTCGGCTCCGGCTACGGCGGCAATGCCCTGCTCGGCAAGAAGTGCTACGCCCTGCGGATCGCCTCCGTCCTCGCCCGCGAGCAGGGCTGGCTCGCCGAGCACATGCTCATCCTCAAGATCACCGGCCCCGACGGACGCGAGTACCACCTCACCGCAGCCTTCCCGTCCGCCTGCGGCAAGACCAACCTGGCCATGCTGCGCCCGACCATCCCCGGCTGGAAGGTCGAGACCGTCGGCGACGACATCGCCTGGATGCGTCCCGGCGCCGACGGCCGCCTCTACGCCATCAACCCCGAGTCGGGCTTCTTCGGAGTCGCCCCGGGCACCTCTCCGGAGACCAACCCGACCTGCCTCAACGCCCTCGACCACGACGTCATCTTCACCAACGTCGCGCTCACCGACGACGGCGACATCTGGTGGGAAGGCCTCACGAAGGACGCCCCCGCCCACCTCATCGACTGGCAGGGCAACGACTGGACGCCGGACGCCGGCCGTCCCGCCGCGCACCCGAACAGCCGGTTCACCGTGCACGCCTCCCAGGCCGAATCGATCTCACCCGACTGGGAGGATCCTGCCGGCGTGCCGATCGACGTCATCCTCTTCGGCGGGCGCCGGGCGTCCAATGTGCCTCTGATCAGCGAGTCGTACGACTGGAACCACGGCGTCTTCGTGGGCGCCACGGTCTCGTCCGAGCAGACCGCTGCGGCCGAGGGCGCCGTCGGTTCGCTGCGCCGGGACCCCTTCGCCATGCTCCCCTTCTGCGGCTACAACATGGCCGACTACTGGGCGCACTGGCTGGAGATCGGCGAGGTGTTGGGCGACAAGGCCCCGCGCATCTTCCAGGTGAACTGGTTCCGCAAGGACGCCGACGGCTCGTGGCTGTGGCCGGGGTTCGGCGACAACTCCCGTCCGATCGAGTGGGCGCTGCGCCGGGTCAACGGCGAGATCGAGGCTGTGGACGCGATCAGCGGGCGCATCCCGGTGCCTGGCGACCTGAACGTGGAAGGCCTCGACATCACCGAGGCTCAGCTCGCCGCCCTGTTCGAACTCGACCCCGACGCCTGGGCCCACGAAGCCGACCTCACCGAGGAGTATTTCGCCCAGTTCGGCGACAAGTTGCCTGCGGAGTTGACCCATCAGCTCGCCGGCCTCCGCGAGCGGATCGTCGCGGCCAAGGCCTAGCCCCACGCCGGATCGGCTTGTCGAGCTTGTCGAGATCAGCGCGAGGTCTCGACAAGCTCGACCAGCCGGGAAGCACGGCTGCTCGGCTGGACAACAGGGGCCGGGTTTGTGGGCGCTCGGGCTTCGTCAGGCTCAGCCACCGGTGGCAAGCTCGGCGAGCATCGTCCGGTAGCGGGCTTCGCCAAGCTCAGCCACCGATTTGCTCAGTCGAGCGTTCGCACCGATCCGCGTTCGCGAACTGGCATGGGGATCAGGGTTTTGGCGGGCGCGTCCCCGTCCAGCACCAGGCTCATGGCGGAGCGGCCCATCTCGCGGTAGGGGATGTGCATCGTCGTGAGCCCCGGACGCAGGTACGACGCCAGGTACTCGTCGTCGAACGAGATCACCGAAAGGTCCTCGGGCACGCGCAGGCCGCGCTCCTGTGCGGCCTGGTAGACGCCGAAGGCCACCCGGTCGTTCGCTGCAACCACAGCGGTCACGGAAGCGGACGACAAGATCTGGTGGGCGCCCTGGTAGCCGAGTTCCGGCTCCCAGTCCTTGCCTGCGGTCACCTCGAACTCGAACGCCAGCCCGGCTTCGGCGAGTGCGGCATCCATACCGGCGTAACGGTTCGCCACCGTCGCCGAGTTGGCGACATCGAGCAGATCCTTGGAGCGTCCGATCAGCGCCAGACGCCGGTGTCCGCGATCGGTCAGATACCTCACCGCGTCGTAGCCGGCCCGGTACTCGTCCGGCAGCACGCACGGGTGTCCGGCGGTGCTTGTGGCGTTCGCGAGTACCACAGGCACATCGGCTGACAGTTTCGGCACCTCGATCTGCTTCGCCGCCTGCATGCCGAACACGATCCCGTCGGTCTGCCGATCGAGCATCGCGTCCAGCGCCTCAGCCATCCGCTTGACCTTGCGTCCGGATTCGGCGATCAGCACGGTGTGCTCGCGCTTCTCGGCCTCTTCGAGCAGCCCGCGGATCATCGCTGACGCGTACCGCGTGATCGTCACCTCGTCGGAGATGAACCCGACCGTCCGCGTCTTGCCCAGGCGCAGTCCGCGCGCCGCCGGGTTCGGACGGTAGTTCAGCTGCGCCGCAGCCGCCCGGACGCGCTCAGCCGCCTCCTCCGACAGCCGCGTGTTCGGACGGTTGTTGAGCACCATGCTCACAGTGGTCGGCGACAGTCCAGCGAGCCTCGCCACATCGGCCAAGGTGGCTCGTTTCGCCATCAATACCTCCGCCGGTGGTCCGTTGGCACGACTCTAGCGCGGGCCTACTCCTTCGAAGCCGGTGAACCGAATTGCCCCGAACTCCGTTCGGCCGAGCCAGAATCGACAATCTGAGCGGCACTTGGGGGCAAATCGGTGCAGTTCCTTGGTCAGCGGACGGGTTCGATCGCCGGCCAGCGTCCGCGCTGGTAGGAGTCGGGGTAGCGGGCCATGCTGTCGGCGTCCAGCTCGGCGGCGGCGCGCAGCGGCCAGGACGGTTCGCGCAGGGCTACGCGGCCGACTGAGACCACGTCCGCCAGGCCTTCGTCGAGAATGGCCTGAGCCTGCGCAGGTTCGGTGATCCGGCCCACCGCGCTCACCGGCACCCCGGCCTTGCGGACGGCGGCAGCGAGCGGCACCTGGTAGCCCGGGTCGGCCGGGATCCTCGCCAGGACGTTGCCGCCGCTGGAGACGTCGACCAAGTCGACGCCATGCTCGCCGAGCAACCGTGCGACCTCAGTGGCCTCCTCCAGAGTGAAGCCGCCCTCGACCCATTCGGTAGCCGAGATGCGCACCAGCAGCGGCTTGCCGGCCGGCCAGACCGCGCGAATCGCGTCCACGACCTCGAGGAGCATGCGGGAGCGTCCGGTCAGGTCGCCGCCGTAGCCGTCCGTCCGATGGTTCGAGAGTGGCGAGAGGAACTGGAAGATCAGGTAGCCGTGGGCGGCGTGCACCTCAACGGCGTCGAAGCCGGCGGCATCCGCGCGCTGGGCGGCTGCAGCGAAGGCGGCGACCACCTCGTCGATCTCGGCCTGGGTGGCCTCGCGTGGGGCGACCAGGCCAGGGAACGGGATCGCGGACGGGCCGATGGTTTCCCAACCGCCCTCGCCAAGGGGAATCGACCCCGATTTGCCCGCTTCGAAGTCTCGATAGACGGACGCCTTGCGTCCAGCGTGCTGCAGCTGGACGGCCATCTTCGCGCCCTGGCTGTGGCCGAAGTCGACGATTCGCTGCCATGCGGCCGCCTGTTCGTCGTTCCATAGCCCGCAGCAGTTGGGGGTGATCCGTCCCTCGGGCAGCACGCCGGTGGCTTCGGCGATGACCAGCCCGAAACCGCCCGCGGCCCGCGCCCCGTAGTGCACCAGGTGCCAGTCGTTGGGCATGCCGTCGACGGCCTGGTACTGGCACATGGGCGCCAGGAAGATGCGGTTCGGGATGGTCACATCGCGCAGTTGCAGCGAATCGAAGAGGGACGACATACCTACAGGTTAGGGATGGGACTGAGTCGCGAGGAACGATGTCCGCGACGGGCCACCTTCGTCATCTCCGGATTCAATCTGACGTGCTCGGCTCGACTATCTCTTCCCTGGCGAGCCCGGCGGCCATCCGGTGTATGAAGTCGGCCACGGCACTGGCCTGGTCTGGATGGGTGCGCACGTGGCGGCGATCAGTATCGAACCAGCCGGTCGTCGTCCCTTCCACGAAGGCACTCGGGGTCCAACGCTGGTCACCGCTCCAGAGCGCCCAGTCGTCGCACAGCCCGGGTTCGGCACGCAGAAAATCGGACAACATCAGCACGAACGTGGCGTCCGCGAACTCGGAGTCCGCCTCGCGCAGCAGATGGACGAACGCCGCATCATCGCGGCGCTCGACGATCCGGGCAACCGTCTCTGGTGTCACCCGCTCAGGCTATCAACGCTCTGTCTCTGGTTGGTTCTGCCGAGGTTTGTGCCGCTTCGATTCCTGGACCTGCGCGGCCCACTTCGTCTTGCGTCATGAGCGCCGTCCTTCTAGGTGAAGGCATGAGCCTTCGATGTGCGAGCGGGTCGACAACTGAGCCTCGATCCGCCGGGGTGATGGGTGTGCCGTGACAGCGAATGCTCCTGTGGCAAGGAAGAATGGTGTTTGCGAAGACGCCATTCCCACCCTTGACAGGAGCACTCGTAGTGCGAGTCTGCCACAGCCTTGACCCGGTTTTCGATGACCCGAACCTGATCGCTTTCGGTGGCCTGCCGGCGGTGATGACGCTGGCGGAACAAGCCGGCCTGCACGAGCTGGTCGACGAGCACGTCACGGTGCCCGGACCGGCCGGCGCGAACGCCTCGGTCAAGGTGTCGGCGATCGTCGCGGGCATGATCGCCGGCGCGGACTCGATCAGCGATCTGGACGTGCTCCGCCACGGTGGGATGGGCCGGGTCTTCACCGGGCTGCGGGCGGCGACCACACTGGGCACCCATCTGCGCGCCTATGCGTTTGGGCACGTCCGACAGTTGGATGCGGTCGCTGCCCGCTTGTTGGTGAGGTTGGCCAGGGTGTCACCGATCCTGGCCGGCGCCGAGGAACTCGTCTACGTGGATGTCGATGACACCATCCGGGAAACCCACGGCTACCGCAAACAGGGCGCCGCCTACGGGTACAGCCGGGTGAAGGGGTTGAACGCCCAGTTGGCGATCGTGTCGACCCCGCTGGCGGCGCCGGTGATCGCCGCTACCCGACTCCGGAAGGGCAACATTGATTCGGGTCACGGCGCTGCCCGCCTGATCGGCGACACCCTGGCCGCCCTGCGGCGGGCCGTACCGACCACTCCTGGCCTGGTGGTGGTCCGGGCTGACAGTGCCTACTTCCGACACGACGTGATCGCCGCCGCGACTGCGGGTGGGGCCAGGTTCTCGGTCACCGCCCGGCTGAACAAGGCCGTGGTCAGGGCCATCGCCGGCCTCGACGAGCAAGCGTGGACCACGATCCGGTACCGCGACGCGATCTACGACCAGGCCGAGCAACGCTGGATCTCACAGGCCGAGGTCGCCGAGGTGCCGTTCACCGCGTTCACCTCCCACCCCAAGGCTCACCACGTCACCGCCCGGCTGATCGTCCGCCGCGTCAAACGCCTCAACCCCCACACCGCGAAGACCCAAGGGGAACTCCTTCCCGGCTACCGGTACCACCCGGTCTTCACCAACACGACCCTGGCGATGGTGACCGCCGAAGCCGCGCACCGCGATCACGCCATCATCGAAGCCGTCATCGCCGACCTCAAGGACGGGCCGCTGGCGCACGCCCCGTCGGGGAAGTTCACCGCGAACGCCGCCTGGCTCACCCTCGCCTCGATCGCGTTCAACCTGACCCGGGCCGCCGCGCGTCTCGCATCGGCCACCCTGGGCAAGGCCCGCACCGCGACCGTACGCCGCACCCTCATCCAGGTGGCCGGCAGGATCGCGAACCAGGCCCGCCGGTGGCGACTCCACCTACCCCGCCGCTGGCCCTGGCAAGACGAACTCGACACCCTCTACACCGCCGCCCTCGGCCCACCCGCCCCCACCACGACTTGACCAACCGCCCCCCACAGGGCACGACCAGGAACCCCCAGTGGAAAAGCCGGGCACACCGGCGGACACTCCACACCCTCACCCCGCACCGCTGCTCCGCCGCCTCCATGAGTATGTCAACTCGATTTGGCCCCACCATGGCGGCTTGAGTTGGCCCCACCTGCTCGGGTGTGGGCGAGGCGGTAGCTGGTGGTGCCGGTCTCGATG
>Ga0209477_1001939_pt1 | contig 12276 bp, 11 predicted proteins | sample KloWWTupernatant_FD_187180 | JGI IMG/M metagenome (GOLD analysis project Ga0209477, IMG submission 187180) | Active sludge microbial communities from Klosterneuburg, Austria, studying microevolution and ecology of nitrifiers - Klosterneuburg... | ecosystem: Engineered > WWTP > Aerobic digester >...
CCACCGCCACCGCCAACCGAAACTCCCCGGAACCCATTGGGCGCCGGGGAGTTTCGCGTGGTCCTGAGTCACTCCTCTTCGGAGTCGTCCTCATCGTCGTCCTCATCCACGTGGTCGAGGCCCGACGTCAGCTCACGCGTGACGATGCGAAGAAGTCGGAGCAAGCCGTCTTCATGGGCGGCCAGGGCCTCCCAGGCAGCGTCCTCGTTGGCGACCGGTGGCGTGACCGCCTCGGGGTCGGCGGCGAGGATCGCCTCGGTGTCGATCTGGCCCTGCCCGGCGTAGTAGTCGGCGAGTTCGTCGGCGCGGGTGCTGGCATCCGAGAGCCAGACGAGGAACTCCTCGAACTGCCTCTGGTCGGCGACCACCTGGTCGAGGAGTTGCTGGCCACGGTCCTGAGAGGCGCGGGCCTCATCGATGTTCGTCATGTCCCGACCGTAGTGCGTCCCCATGAACACCGGGTAACACCCCGGTCATGCCGGACCCGCACATACTCGACCTGACCTTGATCCCGCACACTTGGTCCTCGTGGACGAGTTCCTGCGCCAGATCCTCGACCAGCCGGCGTGGCTGATCTATCTCGTCGTGGGCGTGATCGTCTTCGTGGAGGACGCGATCTTCGTCGGGTTCGTCGTGCCGGGGGAGACGGTGGCGATCCTCGGCGGGGTGTCGGCCTTCCTCGGCCGCACCGACCTGACGGCCATGGTCCTGCTCGTGGTCATCGCCGCCATCGTCGGCGACAGCGTCGGCTATGAGGTGGGCAAGATCTGGGGCACACGAGTCCTCGCCCACCGCCTTCTCGACAAGCGCCGCCATCAACTCGACCGAGCCCAGACCTTCCTCCGCGAGCGTGGCGGTTCCGCCGTCTTCCTGGGTCGGTGGACGGCCTTCTTCCGTGCGGTCATGCCCGCGTTGGCCGGGGTCTCGCGGATGCCCTATCGGACCTTCCTCATCTGGAATGCCGCGGGCGGGATCGTCTGGGGCGTCGTCGTGGTCACGGCGGGCTACCTCGCCGGACTGAGCTACGAACGTGCAGCCAAGTGGCTCGGGGGCGGAGCCACCGCAATCGTCGCCAACATCGTGGTCGTTGCCCTTGTGGTCTGGCACGTCCGCCGACGCCGACGCGAGCGGGCGTTCGAACGAGAGCTTGGCACCGCAGAGGGGATCTGACATGGACTCCATCCTCAGCCGGATCCTCGACCAGCCCGCATGGCTGGTCTACCTCATCGTCGGGCTCGTGGTCTTCGTCGAGGATGCCCTGTTCGTCGGCTTTGTCGTGCCGGGCGAGACCGTCGCTGTGCTCGGTGGGGTGGCCGCCAGCATGGGCCACACGAATGTCTGGGTGACCGGCCTCATCGTCGTTGTCGCCGCCATCGCCGGAGACAGCGTCGGCTACGAGATCGGCCGGGCGTGGGGCGCGAAGATCATGGCCCATCGCTTCTTCGACAAGCGTCGCGACCGACTGGACAACGCCCAGGCGTTCCTGCGCGACCGCGGCGGCGTGGCCGTCTTCCTCGCCCGCTGGACGGCCTTCTTTCGCGCCGTCATGCCTGCCCTCGCCGGCACCTCGCGGATGCGCTACACCACCTTCCTGCCGTGGAACGCCCTTGGTGGATTGGCTTGGGGCGCAACAGTGGTCGCGATCGGCTTCCTTGCGGGGCATTCGTATCAAAGGGTCGCCACGTGGTTCGGAGAGGGTTCGGCCGTCGTCGTCCTCGCGATCGCACTGGTCGCGCTGGTGGTGTGGCGGATCCGTCGTCGTCGCTCCTAGACGGTGATCGACCTGAGTCCTCCTCGCCGTTGGAGTTGCCTGCCGACGACGGTAGGTGCGCCTCACGGCATACCGACTCACCCCGTTGAGAGAAGGGCAGGGTGAGGTGATGGCTCAGGTGAGATGAGCGCGCAACCAGCCGAGCCGGGTGATGGACGGGATGGCCATCAACGGCTCCGATCAACGGGGGTGCGCCAGAAGGGTTCGAGGCGCAGGACGTGCGCGTGGGCGTCGATCGACTGCTCCAGGAGGACGACCTCGTCGACCGCGGGGACGGACCGGCCGAGGGAGGTGAGGAAGTGCCCGTCGGTGTAGGTGTCATTGAGTTGGCCCAGGGCATCCTGCAACTCCCCGATGCCTGTGGCGAACTGAAGTGGCGGAGTGCCCACGGCCTGTGGCCCCTTGGGAAAGAGATCAGCGAAGAATTGGGCGCCGTAGCGCAGTTTCTTGGCCTGGATCCGCACGCGATGACGCTCGGTGGGGGTCAGCGTGCGCAGCGTGGATCCGCGCTTGACCACCCGTCGCCAACGCCGCTCGAGGATGTCGGTGGCGGTCTCCACGGCTGGCGGGTCAGGGTCCAGTCCCCACGGGGCTGCGGCGCGAAAGCGGTCGACGAGCAGCCAGGCGTCCTGCCACTGGGTCGAGTCGAGAATCCGGGCGATCGTGTCGTAGGCCTGCTCCCGACGGTCGGACAGTCGGGCCAGCTCGGCGTCTGAGAGACCCGCCGTGTGCGATCCGGCGAGAAATACATCCAGGTCGCGTCCCGCGCCGAACGGCAACGCACACTCGCGCAGTTCGTCGTTGAGCCAACGCAGTTGCGGATCATCGAGCGGGCGGGCGAAGAGGGACAGGGCCGAGCGGAAGCGCCGCACACCCACCCGCAATTGGTGCAAGGACTCGACGTCCCGGTCCTCACGCACTCCGGCCACATTGGCGCGCCAATGCTCCGTGCACTCAGCGGTGATCGAGAGGAAGGCCTCACTCGTCGTGGCGTCCGGAGCGAGCGAGACGCGGCGTGCCTTGCGGGCGGTCACGACGTCGACGGAGAGGGGCTTGCGCTCGGTGCGCAGGCCGGCAGGCTCGAACTCGGGCTTGCGCTGGGCAGGGCGACCACGGCGCTGAATCCCTCACCCAGGGCCACATCGACCGTGGCATCGGCACGCGTGTCCTCGACGGGCACGACGCCGTCCCCGATCGACTTCATGACCAGATCGGCGGCTGCCTTGCCCGTGGGTCCGAAGCGCACTTCGGCCGGGGCGCTGATCGTGCGCCCGGCCGTGTCATTGGCGACCTTCCCGAGGACATATCCCTGGGCTGCAAGCTCCTTGGACACCGACCCGGCAAGGCCAGCTCGCTTGGTCGCATTGAGCACGTTGATGGTGACCTGCGCCGGGGTCACCGCCGCCGGGTCCACCGGCTGGCAGGTCGGGGCAGCCGATGCGGACGTGCCTGGCTTGTCCGCGCCAGCGTCCGAGGCCTTGTAGTAGGAATACGCCCACCAGAAGGCGAAGAAGAGGCCCAGCAAGAGGACGGCGAGGGTGATCAGCGACTTGCGGCGGCGCCGACGCGCCGCGATGGACGAGGACGACTCCACGGCGAGGTGATGGACGTCGTAGTCCGGCTCATCCCCGTATGCCGTGTCGGCGTCCTGCTCGTACCCACCGCGACCGTCGTCGTACCGGCTCACGAGACCACCAGGACGCGCGCATGCAGGGTGGGGCGCTGGTGCAGGGCCGCGCGGAGGGCCCGATGCAGGCCATCCTCGAGGTAGAGCTCATTCTCGTACTCGACGACATGGGCGAACAGGTCGCCGTAGAAGGTGGAGTCCTCGGACAGCAGCATCTGCAGGTCGAGGGTGCGCTTGGTCGTGATGAGGTCGACGAGCCGGACCAGTCGCGGAGGCACGTCCGTCCACTGGCGCGCAGTCAGCCCGTGATCGGGGTAGGGGCGCGAGTCGCCAACGGCCTTGAAGATCACGACTGCCACTCTAGTGGGCCGCTAGATTTGGGCTCGTGACCGACGCGACCACCCCCTCCGCATCCACCCTGCCGCCCCAGATCGCCGAGATCGCTGCGGGCTACGCCTTCAACGGCCCAGCGCTTGAGTTCGGAGCCGCAGTCCTCGACACCACGGCCTACAAGGACGCCAAGGTCAAGATCCCCCTCTCCGTGATCAACCGGCACGGGCTCGTCGCTGGCGCCACGGGCACCGGCAAGACCAAGACCCTCCAGCTCATGGCCGAGCAGCTCGTCGAGCAGGGCGTGCCTGTCTTCTTGGCCGACATCAAGGGTGACCTGTCGGGGATGGCGAGCCCCGGCATACCCAATGACAAGATCACCGCCCGCGCGACTGACATCGGAATGGATTGGCAAGCCACGGCATACCCCACGGAGTTCTACTCCCTCGGTGGCCTGGGCAAGGGCATCCCGATCCGGGCCAGCGTCTCGATGTTCGGGCCGACCCTGCTCGCCAAGTGCCTCGGGCTCAACGAGACGCAGGAGTCGAGCCTGGGGCTGGTCTTCCACTATGCCGACAGCAAGGGCCTGTGGCTGGACACGATCGAGGACCTGCGCGCGGTCATCCAGTTCCTCACCTCCGACGAGGGCAAGGCCGACCTCAAGGACCTCGGCGGGCTCTCCTCGGCGACGGCGGGCGTCATCCTGCGCGAGCTCATCAACTTCTCCGCGCAGGGGGCGGACGTCTTCTTCGGGCTGCCGGAGTTCGACACGAGCGACCTGCTGCGCACCGCACCCGATGGGCGCGGACTGGTCTCGATGCTCGAGTTGCCGGCGGTGCAGGACCGGCCGCAACTCTTCTCGACCTTCCTCATGTGGCTGCTCGCGGACCTCTTCCACGACCTGCCCGAGGTTGGCGACGTCGACAAGCCCAAGCTGGTCTTCTTCTTCGACGAGGCGCACCTGCTCTTCAACGACGCGAGCAAGGCATTCCTCAATCAGATCCAGCAGACCGTCCGGTTGATCCGGTCCAAGGGCGTCGGCATCTTCTTTGTCACCCAGTCGCCGAAGGACGTTCCCGGCGACGTGCTGGCCCAACTCGGCAACCGGGTCCAGCATGCGCTGCGCGCCTTCACCCCGGACGACGCCAAAGCGCTGCGGGACGCGATCAAGACCTATCCGCACACGGCCTACGACATGGAGAAGTTGCTGACTTCGCTCGGGATCGGCGAGGCCGTCATCACCGTGCTGTCGGAGCGAGGTGCACCGACGCCAGTGGCGTGGACCCGGATGCGGGCGCCGGAGTCGCTCATGGCTCCGTCCGACACGGCCGTTGTCGATGCCGCCATCGCGGCCTCACCGCTGCTCGCGAAGTATGCGACGGCCATTGAGCGCGAGTCAGCCCTCGAGATGCTGGGCAAGCAGACCGCAGCCCGCACCGAGGCGGAGAAGGCAGCCCAGGTCGAGGCCGAGAATGCCAAGGTCCGCGAGGCGGCTGCGGCTGCGGCCGAGAAGGAGCGGTTGGCAGCCGAGAAGCAGGCGGCCAAGGACGCTGCGGCGGCGCAGAAGGCTGCGGATCGCGAGGCCGCGGCCCAGGCCAAGCGTCAGGCGAACGAGCCGGGCATGGTCGAGTCGGTCGTGAAGTCCAGTGCCTTCAAGTCGATGCTCCGCTCGGCCGGCACTGTGCTCGGCCGCGAGATCACGCGGTCTATTTTTGGCACCTCTCGCCGCTGAGGGTGTGCGGTCCGGAGGGCGACACGCTCAGCTCGCGCGGGCTCCGCACAGGCATGCCGTATGCCGTGTCGCCCCCGAGCGTGTAGCTCCCCGGGACGCGCGCTGGGCCGTACGCAGCGCGACCGCGGCCTGGAGTTTGCCGCGCACCCAGTCCGGATTGTGCATGACCTGGGTCCAGGTGAAGCGAAGGACCAGGGCGCCGTCGCACGCCAGCCGCGTGTAGCGCTCACAGTCCTTGTCGAAGGCGTAGCGGTCGCCGTGGAACTCCAAACTCTCGGCTTCGAGGACGATCCCCAGCGAGCCGTCGTGGAGGTCGACGGTTCCGATGAAGCCGTCGGCATCTCCCAACCGAACCTGGGGGACCACGCGCAGGCCGGGCACGTCGAGGGCGATCGCGCGCAGCACCGACTCGAAGGGATTGGCCGCCCGAGCATCGGCATGCCGGATCACGGTGGCGACTCGACCGCGGTGCTGGCGGGGCAACTCCGCCACGCGCGCCTCCAACTCCTCCCGCGTCACCTTCCCCGAGCGCAGGGCGGAGTCGGCGACCGCCAGCGCCTCCGCGAACGGCAGCAGGACGGCACAGTCGAGCACCGTGCGCACCCGGCTGGTCACCCAGCCGACGCGGTCGATGTCCGGGATGTCGCGCCAGCGGACGTCGATTCCCTTGCGCCTGGTCGCCGCCACCGTGCGGCCCTTGGGTACGGCAACCTGCGGCAGCTTGGCACTCCACTGCACCGCGAACCCCCAGTGAACGGCCGCGCTGAGCAGCACGACCGTGCCGTTGAGGCGGGTGGCTGCGGCCCGCGCCGCGTCATCGAGCGGGAGGGCGTAGACACCTCGAGCGGGCCTGGTGATCACTGTGCACCTCAGTGCCTCGGCGATCTCGCGTTTGGTGAGGTGGCGGCGCAGCACCTTGGTGGGCACCACAGTGCCCAGGTGCTCCATCAACGCCTGCACGTCCACACAGTCAGTGTTGGTGTACCAGGACCCCTGGTTTCGGTTTTCCACAGGCAAACCGTGTCCCGGAGGGCGACACGCTCAACGCGGCGGGACGGCATACAAAGCGTGGGGTATGCCGTGTTGGGACCGAGCGTGTAGCCCGCCGGGACATCACTCCGGGCGCAGCACTCCCTTGAGGGTGTCGAGCACGCCAGCATCCTCGATGGTGCCGGGGATGTTGGGGACCTTGCCGTCGGCGATCTCGCGCATCGTCTTGCGCAGGATCTTGCCCGAACGGGTCTTGGGCAGGCCGCCGACGATGTCGACCTGGCGCAGGCTTGCCACAGCACCGACCTCGTCGCGCACCCGCTGGACCAACTCCTTGACGATGCGGGCGCCCTCGCTGTCGGCGTCGACCCCGGACTTGAGCACGACGAGCCCACGCGGGACCTGGCCCTTGAAGTCGTCCGCCACGCCGATGACAGCGCACTCGGCGACATCGGGGTGACCGGCCAGCGCGGCCTCGATCGAGCCGGTCGAGAGTCGGTGTCCGGCCACGTTCAACACGTCGTCGGTGCGGCCCATCACATAGAGATAGCCGTCCTCGTCGACCATCCCGCCGTCGCCGGTGAGGTAGTAGCCGTCGTAGACCGAGAGATAACCGGAGATGTAGCGCTCGTCGTCCTGCCACAGGGTCGGCAGGGTGCCGGGCGGCAGCGGGAGCTTGATCGCGATCGCGCCCTCCTGACCTGGAGGGAGGGACTGGCCCGTGTCGTCGAGCACCTGCACGTCATAGCCGGGCACGCGCACCGACGGAGAGCCGGGCTTGATCGGCATCGGCTCGAGCCCGCGCAGGTTGGCCGCGATCGGCCAGCCGGTCTCGGTCTGCCACCAGTTGTCGACGACCGGGACGCCGAGGATGTCGCTCGCCCACTCGTAGGTGTCGGGGTCGAGGCGCTCGCCAGCCAGGAAGAGGACCTTCAGGTTGGACAGGTCGTGGCCCTCCTTGAGCGTGGCCTGCGGGTCCTCCTTCTTGATTGCCCGGTATGCCGTGGGGGCCGTGAACATGGCCTTGGCGCCGTAGTCGCCGAGGATTCGCCAGAAGGCGCTGGCGTCGGGGGTACCGACCGGTTTGCCTTCGTAGACAACGGTGGTCGCGCCGACGAGGAGGGGCGCGTAGACGATGTAGGAGTGGCCGACGACCCAGCCCACATCGGAGGCGGTGAACCACACGTCGCCGGGGCCGATGTCGTAGATGTTCTTCATCGACCAGCTCAGGGCCACGGCATGTCCGCCGTTGTCGCGCACGATCCCCTTGGGGCGGCCGGTCGTACCGGAGGTGTAGAGGATGTAGAGCGGGTCTGTCGCGGCGACCTCGACGCAGTCGACCGGCTCGGCCTCGGCCATGAGCTGCTGCCACTCGATGTCGCGGTCGGTGAGCTCGGCAGCCAACTGCGGACGCTGGAGGATGACGCAGCGTTCGGGCTTGTGGCTGCTCCGCTCGATCGCGCCATCGAGGAAGGGCTTGTAGGCGATGGTGCGGCTGGGTTCGATGCCGCAGGAGGCGCTCACGATGACCTTGGGGGCGGCGTCCTCGATCCGGGCCGCGAGCTCCGCGGGCGCAAACCCGCCGAAGACGACCGAGTGGATCGCGCCGAGGCGAGCGCAGGCGAGCATCGCGATGACCGCCTCGGGCACCATCGGCATGTAGATGACGACCCGGTCGCCCTTCTCGACGCCGAGGTCGCGAAGGCCCCCCGCGAAGCGCGACACCTCATCCAGCAACTCGGCATACGTGTATTGCTTCTTGACCCCCGTGACGGGGGAGTCGTAGATCAGGGCGGCCTGGTCGCCGCGGCCGTCGCGCACATGCCGGTCGAGAGCGTTGAAGCAGGTGTTGAGGCTGCCGCCCTCGAACCAGCGATAGAACGGCGGGTTTGAGTCATCGAGGATGGTGGTCGGCGGAGTGATCCACTCGACCGCCTTGGCGGCCTCTCCCCAGAAGCCATTCGGGTCACTGATCGACTGCTCGTATGCCTCTGCGTAGGCGCCGTTGCTCATGTCTCCATCGTGGCCTGTGGGTCACGCCGCTCGCCACTGCTTCAGGTGTGACCTGCGGATCAACGCACCGTATGCCGCGACGAGCGGCCGACGGGCCCCGCCGATTCGATGTATGACGCGACCTGATTCTGGGTGCGTATTACATCGAATCGGCGGAGGGGGAATCGGCGGTGGGGTCAGGTGAGGGAAGCGCGCAGGTCGCGCTTGAGGACCTTGCCCACCGGGTTGCGCGGAAGCATGGGCACGATCTCCAGTCGCTCGGGGATCTTGTAACTGGCGATGTGCTTCTCCCGCAGGAACTCGGCGAGTTCCTCGAGGGTCAGCGATTGATCGGGCTTGAGTGCGACCACAGCCGTCACTCGCTCGCCCATGACCTCGTCGGGCTGGCCGAACACAGCGACCTCACCCACCGCCGGGTGGTGAGCGATGAGGCCTTCGACCTCGGCTGGGGCAATGTTCATGCCGCCCCGGATGACGAGGTCCTTCGCGCGATCGACGTAGAGGAGATACTGGCCCTCGTCACCGGCGATTTCGAACAGGTCTCCGCTCTTGAGGTAGCCGTGCTCGTCGAACGGAGAGGGCTTGTCCTCGCCGTTGATGTAGCCCGGGAACACCGTCGGCCCATCGATTCGCAACTCGCCGATCTTGCCCGGTTCGGTGATCTCCTCACCGGTCTCGATGTCGACGAGCCGGTGCTGGACCCACTTGGAGATCCGCGAGGACCAGCTGCGGCCCTGACCCGAGTAGTAGGGGAAGTAGCGCGCCCGAGTGGCAGGGTCCGGGAAGTCCTCCGGGCCCGAGAGCAGGGCGATCCCCTCGTTGCTGCCGAAGAAGTTGATGATCGGGACGCCGTACTTCTCCTGCCAGCCGACCACCATCGGCGGCGGCAGCGGAGCTGAGCCGCTCCCCATGCGGGTGATCGATGAGATGTCGACCTGGGACATGAGCGCCTCGTTGTGCAGCAACATCATGAGCAGGGCTGGTGGAGCAACGGTGTAGTTGACCCGCTCCTTGGCGATCTGACCCAGGAAGACCATGAGGTCGAAGGGCTGGTGCTGGACGAGGGTGCAGCCCATCCGGAGCCAGGGCAGCAGCAGGCCCACGAAGGCGGCCATGTTGATCATCGGGAAGGGATTGAGGATCACGTCGTCCGCCGTGATCTTCGGCATGTCAACGCCCGCCCAGGTGCCGGCCACCCACTCGAGGTGGGTCCTCGGGACACCCTTGGGCTCGGCTTCGGTGCCCGAGGTCCAACAGATCGTCACCGCGTCGTTGGGGTCGTTGGGCCCGTCGGCCTCGCGCCGGTTCGCCACGGACGCACGGTCGGCGTCGGTCGCCGAGGCGACGGCAACGTTCACCGCGCCGTCGGGAGCGGCGCTCTCATCGCCGGGCGCCGCATACCGAAGGAAGAGCTCGATGCTGGGCACGGAATCGCGATACGCCAGGACCTCCGCGACCAGGTCGCGCTCACCGGCCCGGCCCGTGCCCAGGAAGGCCTTGAACTGTGCCTGCTTGGCCATGCCGGTGATCTCGTGCTCGCGATACTGGACGGCCAGCGGGGAGACGACGACCCCAAGGCTCCAAGCGGCGAGGTAGACCTCGACGAGTTCGACGGAGTTGACCATCTGGGTCGCGAGGATGTCCCCTCGTTGCAGGCCCAACTCGATGAACCGCGCTGTGAGGGCGGTGACCTCGTCGTCGAGTTCGCGCCAGGTCAGGCGGCGCGGTGGGGCGCCGGTGAGCGACTCCTTGTTGGCGGGATCGACGATGGCCAGACCGTCGGGATTGCGAGCGACCGACTCGCGATAGAGGTCATCCACGGTCTCGCGGGAGAACCATCCCTTCGCGACGTAGTCCTCGACCTTGGCCGCATCGTGCAGTGAACGAACCTTGGGCGCCATTGCCCCTCCTGTCAACGGATCTCCGGAATGACCGAGTATGTCGGCTGGTCACCATCCGCGGAAGGGACAAAGCGAGGTATGCCGTGGGCTGGGCGGGGCGACCGGCCTCACAGCCGGAGGTGGGGCCGCCCTCGAAAGCCAGCCCACGGCATACACCGGGGTTCACAGGGAACTGGCAGCCGACCGTGATCCGCAGGGGGCACGGCTGTTACAGAGTCGCCGCAGGGGATCGGGACCCTCTGGGAGTGGGCCCGACCCGGGCCTCAGGAACGAAGGATCAGCAGTGATCAGCACCCTCCAGCGCGACCTCGGGAGTCAGCTCCTCGAAGCCTGCGACGGACGCCGAGAGGCAGCCCTCGCAGCCCTCGACCGGGCCATCATCGACGCGGTCGTAGCCGCCCATCCGGCCCCGCCCAACCTCGGCAAGCCCATCATCACGACGACCGAGCTGCGCAAGACCTACTCCGTGGGTGGCCAGCAGGTGCGCGCACTCGACGGCGTGGACGTGACGATCCACCAGGGCGAGTTCGTCGCGCTGACGGGGACATCGGGGAGTGGCAAATCGACTCTCCTGCAAGCGATCGGCGGGCTCGACCAGCCGACGTCCGGTCGGATCGTCGTCGACGGCCACGACATTTCGAAGCTCTCCGACGGCAAACTCTCGCGCTTCCGCAACCAGACGGTCGGCTTCATCTTCCAGTTCTTCTATCTGCAACCCTTCCTCGACCTGCAGACCAACATCGAGGTGCCGGCGATGTTCGCCCGGACCAAGCACAAGTCGCGCATCGCTCGCAGCCGTGAGCTCGCCCAGATCGTCGGCCTGGCCGAGCGGATGCGTCACCTGCCCCGCGAACTCTCCGGTGGCCAGATGCAGCGCGTCGCCATTGCCCGCGCCCTCATGAACAGCCCGCGCATCCTGCTCGCCGACGAGCCCACCGGCAACCTCGACCGCGCGAATGCGCTGGCCATCTTCGAACTCTTCCGCTCCATCTGCGCCGAGTCCGGCATGACGATCGTCATCGTCACGCACGACCAGGACCTGGCCCTGCACGCTGATCGCGTCATCTCGATGGCCGACGGAAAGGTCATCGCATGATCCGCCTCCTCGACGCCCTGAGGCTCGCGCGCACCAAGCTCAAGATGCGGCGCGTCCGCCTCATCGTCACCATCGTCATCTCGGCGCTCCTCTTCTCCGTGCTCGCCGCCTCCGCCATGCTCATCGAGGGGACCACGGCCAGCCTCAAGGCCTTCTCCAAGGAGGGCTACGGCAACCAGTTCTTCCTGCAGGGGACGCCGCAGATCGACAACTCCTCACCGGCTGTCACCGCAGCCATCGTCGCGGAGTTGCAGCCCAAGCAGACTGCCCTGATCGCCGAGAAGAAAGCGCTCGCCAAGCAGCTCAACCTCGCCTACGACGAAGGCACCGACACCAACCTGCCGCTCATGACTCAGCCGTCCCTGAACGGCGGAGCGAGCACCCAGACCCTCAATCTCGAGAGCCCGCTGGTCCAGGCTGCACTGGCTGCGAACGCCGCGACGACCAAGGTCTCCTTCGACGACTTCACGGCCGCGGCCACCAAGGGCGGGGCGGTCGCCACCTATCGCGGCACGGTGAGCTCGAGCACTCGCGGTGCGACTCTGGCGATCGTCAAGGACAACCGTGAGATCACGTCGGGCGCCGCCAGCGGCGAAAGCCGCGGCCTGCGCACTCTGGTCGACAACGGCTGGTCCCTGCGCGATCAGCAACTCCTCAAGCCCTTCGTGCTCTCCGGCCAGCGCCTCACCGTCGATGTCGACGGCACGATCCCGATGATCGCTCCCTTCAGCGCGGCCGAGGAGATGCTCGGTCTCAAGCCGTTGTCCGCCACGGCCACTCCAGCGACCAAGATCCAGCGAATTGCCAAGGTGCGCG
>Ga0209477_1001945_pt1 | contig 12245 bp, 9 predicted proteins | sample KloWWTupernatant_FD_187180 | JGI IMG/M metagenome (GOLD analysis project Ga0209477, IMG submission 187180) | Active sludge microbial communities from Klosterneuburg, Austria, studying microevolution and ecology of nitrifiers - Klosterneuburg... | ecosystem: Engineered > WWTP > Aerobic digester >...
TGCGGGAGCAAGTCTTCCAGCTCGGGCTATCACCGCTCCTCAATCTCACTGATGAGCGAGCGGACATCGCGCCCATCAGGTTCGTCACGCAGGCGGAGGCTGAGCAGGTCGACGCCGAGCTCGACGGCTTCTACAACATTCTCACGCGGGAGGTCGCCGTCCGCCCGAACGTTGAGGAGCATCTCGTCGGAGTGATCGCCCACGAATACGCACACGACTGGCTGTTGCGGACGAACGAGCAGGGCGTCCCGAACGTGCACCCTTCGCTGCTCGATTCCGCAGTTGTTCCCTACAAGGGGCATCTGTTCGTCGAGGGGTTTGCACAGTGGGCGGAGTTACGCGTTCTCGACGCATACGGTTTCAAGCAGGACGTCGATGAGATCGGTTTCCGCTTTTATGACGAATATGGTGAAGGCTTTCAGATCATCAAGGCCGTTGAGGATCAACAGGGTATCGACGGAATCCTGCGTCTGATGCGCTCGCCGATGACTCGGGATACGCTGAATGCCTTGATGGCGGCCTCGAACACACGCGACCGAGTCATCGCGAAGTGGCGGCTGCTCGAAGGTGGCGAGATTCAGCTGCCGCCCTCGGATGTGATCAGCGATCCGGGTGTCGGCACGGGCACCGACGCCTATCGCATTCTCAGTAACGCCGAAACTGAGCACGCACCGACAGACAAGAACGACAACGATAACGACACTGAGCTAGTCGACGCCGGCCAGCCGGAGGCAGCCGATGTCCTGTGAGCAGTGGCTGATCACGGAGTGTGGGTTAGCGGCTCTGCTTCGCTGGATGCCCGGCATTGACACGACTCAGGCTTCGTGTGAACATCGCCTGTCATGCGGACATTGAGCATATCCCCGCGTCACTTGCCGAGGATGAGGAGGTCACATGCGTGTTGCCACGTTCGGTGACGGGATGATGGGCGTCGTCGCGGATGACGAGACCGTCGTCGAGATCACCGACTTGCTGGAGCAGTACGAACCGCCCGGCCCGGAACATCTGTTGCCGGACCTGATCGAGCACTTCGATGCGCTGCGGCCGGAGCTCGCTCGGCGCGTCGCCGCCGGCGGGGGAACGCCGGTCAGCGAAGCACGCCTTGGCGCTCCACTGATCCGACCATCGAAGATCATCTGCCTGATCGGCAACTATCGCGAGGGCACCGATCGACCCCTGCAGATCCTCGACATCTTTTTCAAGTCGCCCGAGGCAATCGTCGGTCACGGCGGCACCGTCGCCCTGCCCAGCCATCAAACGAGTATCTTCCACCACGAGGCGGAGATCGCCGTCGTCGTTGGCCGCGAGGCGAAGAACCTCAGCGACGACAACGCGATGGACGCAGTCTTCGGCTACACGGTCTTCGAGGATATCTCGGCGCGCAGCGGCGGCCGGCCGGGGATCGTCAGCTTCCTTGGCAAGTCCTACGATACGTTCGCCGGCTTCGGACCATGGATCACGACAAGTGATGAGATTGCCGATCCGCAGGCGTTGCACATCACTGTCGACGTCAACGGCGAGCGGCGACAGGACTACTCCACCGCCGACATGGAGCGGCCAATCCGCGAGCTGATGACCTACCTGTCGTCCGTCACGACGCTGAACCCCGGTGATGTTATCTGCTGTGGGACCAACCATCAGGGGCTTGGCGCGGTGCAGAACGGCGATGAGGTCATCACGACCATCGATGGGATTGGCTCATTTACCCTCCACGTTCGCGACGACCTGGGACGTGAATGGCAGCGCGGAATCGATCACGAGATGGCCGAGCGGGTCAAGGCGATGGCGCAGAACCCGGCCCACCAGCAGAACGGAGAACAGGCGTCATGAGGCTCGTGCTTACTAGTGATGGCCGGATTGCCGCGCAGCGCGACGGCGGCTGGGTCGATGTCTCGGCCGCGTTTGACGACATTCCCTACCGCGCCGCGGCTGATCGTATGCCACGCATCATGGGGGTGCTGGCCGGTCGGCGCGAGCAGGCCGAGGCGCTGGCCGCCAGCGGCGCTGTCGAGCCGGCCGGCGAGGTACAGGCGCCAGTTCCTCGTCCAACCAAGCTGATCGCAGCATTCGGCAACTACCGCGAAGGAACCGATCGTGAGCGCCAGGCACAGGACATGTTCCTGGAGAGCCCGGACTCGGTGATCGGCCCAGGCGGCACGGTCGCCCTACCGAACCATCCGGCAAGCATCTTCCACCACGAAGCTGAACTGGCACTCGTTATCGGCGCGCGGGCGAAGGATCTGCCGGCCGACGAGCGAGCGCTGGCGGCGCTGGCCGGCTACACCTGCGCAATCGACGTCTCGGCTCGTGGCATCGGGCGTATGCCGCCCAGCCGGATGGGCAAGTCGTTCGACACGTTCACCCCGCTCGGCCCCGCTATCGTTACGCCCAACGAGGTGCCTGACCCGCAGAACCTGCGCGTCACGCTGTCGGTCAATGGTGAAATCAGGCAGGACTACTCGACTGCTGATATGGAGTATTCCGTCGTCGAGATCCTCGCCTACATCAGTGGCTACATGACCCTCGTCCCCGGCGATGTCATCCTGTGCGGCACCAACCACCAGGGTATCGGACCGCTGCAAGATGGCGACCAGGTTCGTATGGAGATAGAGGGCATCGGCACGCTCGAGGTGGGAGTCAGCGACCCACTGAAGCGAGAGTGGCCACGTGGCGTCGACACCGAGATGGCTGCCCGGGTGCGTGAGACAGCGGGATAGGCTGAATCGAAGCTACTACCGTAGGCTGGTCGTGTGCGCGACCAGTCGACGGTCTGGCGCGATGGGCAGGTCAGCTATCAGCCGCTCACCGCGCTCCGGAGATCGCGAAGCTCGGCGGTAACGTCTGCGATATCAGTGCGCACACCCTCCAGCCGTGTTCGCTCGGTGGCGACGAATCGGGTGTAGGGGGCGATCGCATCGCGGATGCGGCGGATCGATCGGCCCAGCTCGGCCTCGAAGCCATCCCCGAGCACATCGGCAAGCTGCCGCTCCAGCTCAGCGGACCGGCGACGCAGCTCGGTGCGCGCCGAACGCTTTCGGGCCGGCAGGATAAACAGCCCCAGGCCGGCCACTGTCGCGGCAGCCAGGATCCCGGTCACATCCATCGCGGCGGTAGTCGCCATCGCGACAACGATCGCGCCCAGCGAGACGGCTCCGGCCTGAACGACGGCTGTCTGCGCCAGCGCCGAGCGCACGTTCGTCGCCAGCAACGTTGCCTCGGTGTGCTGATCGTAGCGGTTCACGACCAGCTCTGCTTGTCGGGCCACCTGGGTAATCAGCGTCTGACGGTCGGAGGCAAACCGGCTGCCGACCTCGCCGACCATATCGTCGCGGTAGCGTTCCAGCGCCCGGCGATCGAGCGTCTCGCGAACCGACTCCCAGGCGCGGAAGTCCTGCTGGACCATCCAGTCGATCAGCTCGGTGATCGTGTCGTCGATCTGGCGCTCCGTGTCCGCTACCACGTCACGCTGGAATGCCTCTCTCGTCTTCTCCGAACGCATCAGATCGATCACGCGGCCGATGCGGATATATTCGTCGAAGAATCGGTCGGCGCGTTCGTTGAGTCGATGGACGATGTTCTCAACGCGGGTGACATATGCGCCGAACTCGCGACGCATCTCCGCGTCGTAGTCCTCCAGCACCGCGTCAATCCGATCGATCGTCAGCGCGTCCGAGGCCAGCAGCGAGAGACGATCCTCGACAACGCTGCTATAGCGACCGAGCAGACGCTCCGCGACGCCGAGCGGATTCAGGACCTTGAGCCGGAATTTCTCTTTCTCGTCGAGGGTGTTCATGATGTAGTCGCGAAGCGGCTGGAACCGGCCGGCCGGGTCGCGGCGCTCGGCCAGCTTGGCGGAGATCGGGAATATCAGCGGTTCAATGCCGAGCAGACGCTGGGCGTTGTCGCTGATGAAGCGGACAACCTCTTTGACTTGCGTGTCGCTTTCCAGAAGGTCGATCTTGTTCAGCACGAAGACGATCTTCTTGCCCCAGTTGCGGATCTCCTCCAGAAATCCGCGCTCCGACTCGGAGAAGGGGCGGTCGGCCGAAGTGACGAAGAGGACGAGGTCGGACCGCGGCACGAAACGCTGGGAGATTGCCTCGTGCTCGCGAATGATGGCGTTGGTTCCCGGCGTATCGACGACGTTGATCTCGCGCAGAAACGGCGCCGGGTGATGGTGGATGACGACGCCATCACTGAGGATATCCTCGAGTCCCTCGTCGCCAGAGACGAGCAGGTGGATCATCGCCGTTGTCGGGGTGACTCCTTCAGGCATGATCGGCTCGCCAACGAGCGCGTTGATAAACGCTGACTTGCCGGAGTTGAACTCGCCGACGACGACGAGCAGGAACAGCGTCTCCAGCTGCTGACGCGCCTGGCGCAGCACGCGGAGCTCGTTCTCGACACCGTCCGACGAGGGAAAGACGCGAGCAACTCCCTCGACTCGCGCAAGCAGGGCAATCGCGCGATCTCGCAGCTCTTCCTCGGATTTCGACAGCACGGCGCCGGTCGCAGGCTGGTGCCCCTCAACCACCTTCCGCTCCTTCTGATATCGCCACCAACACGGCAGGGCGCGCTACATCATGGGCATATTTCATGGCATCACCTCTGCGACATCCAGCGGTGGGCCAGGCAGTCGACAAGGTTAATCCATCCGATTCGCCCGCTGCGAAGCCCTCTGGCCGCATTCTGTACGCTATCTGGAGTCTGGAGGCCAGCGATGCGACGTCATCTGACGACATGGGATCTGGGTTTTCTGATACTGATGATGCTTGGAATTGCCGCGGCTGTCTACCATGCCACCCACGGGCGCTACGCAAACGCGCTGATGGCGATCGGCGCGGTCATCCTCGGCACGATTGTTCTGCTGACCGATCAGACGGCGCGCCAACTGCCCGCGCAGACACATCGCCCACATCGGCCACACCATCCTCCATGGCAGGATCGCGCGGGCGCCCAGCACGACAGGCCATCCGGCCGGTGGCTGAATAGCAGTATTCTGGCCGGCTTCTGCGCAACTGCCGTGATGTCGATGGCGCTGGTTCTGGCCTACCTGATCGTTGGCTACATCGGCAGCGAGTCCGGTAGCCAGTTGAGCCGCTGGTTCTGGGCACTCAACCATAACGACCTGACCAACGGGATTTACGACGTTCCGGTCGCGGCCTTCAGTATCAACCTGATTGCCGGCCTGGTCTGGGCGCTGATCTACGCTCGCTTTATCGAACCCAGCATGCGCGGCGCGGGCTGGTGGCGTGGGCTCACCTTCGCAATACTCCCCTGGCTGCTATCGCTGGTCGTCTTCTTTCCGGTCGTCGGAGCTGGATTCTTTGGTCTGGGGCTCGGCGCGGGGCCATTGCCAGCGATCGGCAACCTCGTGCTCCACCTGATCTACGGCGCGGTCCTTGGCGGCGTCTACGCTCTGCCCGATCTCAGCGCAGTCGATGAGGGGCTCAACGCCCACGAGGCACAGGTCGAAAACGACGGCATCGCTTATGGGCTCGTGGCTGGGCTCGCCGCCGGTATCGTTGTCGGCGCGATCATCAGCGCGATCCTCGCGGACAGCCTCGATACGGCTGTCAATGTCATGCTGGCCGGCGCGGCGTTCGGCAGCTTCATCGGCGGCATGGCCGGGCCATTCCTGACGATCGATCGCGACATCCGGCATCACTCGCAGTGATACCGCGTGTCGATCGTCCGGGCGCTGCGCTCCGCGAGGACAGCGCCCGGACGCCGATATTCAGTCGAGATACGTGTTGAACCAGTCGAGCGCGCGCTGCCAGCAGTCGAGACGATGCTCGGCATGGCCGGCGCGTCGGAAACCGTGGGCCGCGCCCGGGTATCGCGCGAACTCCACGTCGCAGCCTGCCTTGATCAGCGCGACGAACATCTGCTCCCCCTGGCCGATCGGGCAGCGCTCGTCCGCCTCGCCGTGGATAATCAACGTTGGTGTCGTCGCGCGGTGCGCGAAGGTCGATGGCGAGTGCGCGGCATACCACTCGGTCGAGACGTGCGGCTGGCCGCCCCACTGAAGCTCGCCAAAGACGTGGCTGATGTCACTCGTCCCGTACATCGACTCCAGGTCGAAGCACGGCGCGCCGCAGACTGCCGCCTTGAAGCGATCGGTCTGACCGATCGTCCAGGCGGTCATGTAACCACCGTATGAATAGCCAGTCACTCCGGTTCGCGACGCGTCGGCCCACGGCCGCTTCAGCGCCTCGTCCATGACCGCCATCAGATCCTGAAAGTCCTCGCCACCCCAGTCTTCCGTCACCATCTGGGTGAACTCGCGGCCATACGAGCTGGAGCCACGCGGATTGCTGTAGACGACGACGTACCCGGCGGTCGCCAACGACTGATGGGCCGGCGACAGAGCGTAGCCGTAGAACCCGTTCGGCCCGCCATGGATATCGAGGACGACGGGGTATTGCTTTGACTCGTCGAAGTCGGTTGGCCTGAGCAGCCAAGCCTCGATCGTCTGCCCACCGCGCTCGACATCGAATCGCTCCCACTGGGCCGGCGGGTGCTCGGTCAGCACATCCTTGTTGGGATCAACGATGACCTGCTGCGCGTTCGTCTGCAGGTCATAAACGACGATCTGGCCGGCCGTCTCCATCGTCGTGCGCGACTGAGCGACGTAACGATTCGCGGCATCGCTGCTCATCCCGGCGTGCTGCGCCTGCCACCACGCGACCTTTTCGACCGCCCCACCCTCGGCGTCGACGACCCACAGGCCGCTGCCGCCGGCCCGGACGGCGTGGAACAGCACCTGACGCTCGTCGAGCCAGACTGGCTGCGACGCACCCTCGCCAGGCATGCCGCCCATTGGCAGGCATTCGAGGTCGTCAGTCAGCCGCCGCGTCTCGCCGCTCGCGACATCGTAGACAAACAGATCGGCTTGCCAGGTCATTTCAATGTCGCCAGTGTAGAGGATCAGACCGCCATCGGGCGACCAGGACCAGGTCGATACGTTGCCATCCTCAGGAGTGACATACTCGACCGCGCCAGATTCCGCGTCAATCAGCGCGAGCCGCGAATGCATGCCGTTCATCAACGACTCCTGGGCGGCGATACGCGCGCCATCCGGCGACCACTGCGGCGAGCCGTGGTCGTTGGGTGTGGTTGTCAGCCGGCGGCGCTCGCCGCTTTCGACATCGACGATCCAGACCTGCATCCGCTTATCCGCCAGATAGCCGCGTCCGTCCTGCTTGTAATCGATCCGGCGGGTGACACGGACAGGCGCGGCGGCGTCCTTGGCCGGCTCCGTCTCGTCCGGATTCGCTGGATCGTACAGCGTGGTGTAGGCGATCCGCGCTCCATCTGGCGACCAGATCAAGCCGGAGATCGGCTGGGCGTGGCGGGTAACCTCACGCGCTTCGCCGCCAGTCAGCGGCATGATGAATAAGCCGGACTTCTTGACTCGATCGGACACGAACGCGATGCTCTCGCCATCCGGCGACCATCGCGCACCGCCGTTGTGCTCCCCGGTCTGGGTCAGCTGTCGAGAGTTCGACCCATCGAGGTCGCAAATCCAGAGCTGGGATAGCGGGCCGGCCTGGCCACGCTCGGGCGTCGAAAGTGTGTATAGCACCGCGCTGCCGTCGGGGGCGATTTGCGGGTCGTCGGCCGACCGCAGCCCGTACACCAGCACGTCGGGAGTTAGCGCCTGCGCCATCAATCTGTCTCCATTCTCACAATCCTCCGGATCTGGCCCCGAGGAGGATAGGCGCGAGGCAGTAAATCCGCAACCCGGGGCGTATTGCCCGTGGCCCTCTCTTGTCGCACCATACTGCGCTAGCGAATGGCCGAATCAGCAGAGGAAGTACGGAGAGATCCCGGGTGCGATACGACAAGTGGCAGCTCGATAACGAGGACGAGCTGGAGGATGAAACGACACACCGCCGCAGGGGCGGGCAACGCGCGAAGCCGCGTAGCGGCCATCGAGCGTCGGAGGAAGAACCAGAGAGCGACGGCGGCTGGGAGAGCGAGCACGAGCGCCGCGAGCGGGAGCGCCGGCGAGCGACAGTCAGCGAGCCATTCAAGTGCCGCAACTGCCGAGCGTTCATCGGTGAGCCGCCGTCCGGAGGCCGGCAGCGCAATCACTGCCCGATGTGCCTCTATTCGCTCCATGTCGACCTCAAGACACCCGGCGATCGAGCCAGCGAATGCGGATCGCTCATGGCGCCGATCGGTGTCTTCTATCGTCCGAATCTGGAGCAGATGGTCGTCCACCGCTGCCTCGGCTGCGGCGCAGTGCGCTACAACCGCGTTGCCGCCGACGACAACCCGGTGTTGCTCGCCGAGTTACCGGTGATCGATCCGCAAACGATCGAGGACCGCGACGCGACAATCTGAATCGGAGCGCGCTCAGTCGATCCGGTAAGAGACCGGCGCGAGCGGCGTGCCATCGTCGAGAGCGACCGGGGCTTCGGTGAAGTTGGTCAACATCGTCCGGCCGGCACGCCGGGTGATGCGGACTCCGTCGGGCAGGTCGCGCGTCGCGATGCCGAGCCCAGCCAACTCATCGCGCAGCAGCGACCGGATCAACGTCGCCGACCACGCGCCGATAGTCGCCACCGGTCCGTTGCGAACGACCGCCGCATCCCCGGTCAGTGGGCCGTCGTCGTATCGCGCGACCGCCTCGCCGCCAGCCAACCGGTAGCTCTCGGCCCAGATCGTTGTCTCGTGGCCAGCAACATGGACCGCCATGCCGGGCGGCAGGCCGTCGATGTTCAGCAACCGGCAGCCGAGCAGCCCTGCCAGTTGGCCCGGTTGTCCGTCAGGCCACGCACGGCCGGATTCATCACGCGAACCTGCCCGTGGGCCGAAGACAAGCCGGGCGTCGCCGGCCCAGCGCGCCAGCCGCTGGGCGCGACCGGTGTCGCAGAGGACGAGCGCCGGGACGACGATCAGCTGGTAGCCAGCAAGGTCGGCATCGACGTGACGAATGTCGACATCGACACCCAGCGAGCGCAACGCGCGATAGAACAGCAGCATCTGCCCCCAGTAGCTCGCCCCGGCGGTATGGCGCTGGCGATCGAAGGCCCAGAGGCTCTCGTAGTCGTGGAGCAGGACGACCGGGGCGCGATGCTCGGAAACGGGAAGGCCGGGAAGGCTCATCTCCGCGACTTCCGCGCCACCGCGATCGAGCGTCCCGTCATGGCGCAGCAGCCCGGAGTGCATCTGCTCCTGCCCGAACAGGCCGGCACGCCAGCGGAAATAGGAGACGACGCTCGCGCCGTGCGCCCAGGCGTGCGCGGTCCAGAGCGCGACCGCGCCGGCCGGCGGCAGCGGGTTCGACGGCGCCCAGTTGATCTGCCCTGCCTGCTGCTCCATCACCCAGAACGACCGTCCGTCCTTCAGCCCGCGATACAGATCGTGGTTGAAGCCGGTCAGATCCGGGTGGCCAGTCCGAGCAAAGCGCAGCCTGTCGGCGAGATCGAGGTCGGAGTACGCCACCGCGCCAGTCGGATATGAATCCCACGAGACGAAATCGAGGCACTCCGACGCCCGGTAATGATCGAAATCAGGGGTCAGCCGCATCACGTTGTGCGTAATCCATCGACCCGGCGAAAGTTCCCGAACGATCGCTGCCTGCTCGGCCAGGAACTCGACGATCGTGTCACTGCGGTAGCGCTGGAAGTCGAGCGCCAGCGACGGATTCGGCTCGTCCACACCGACATTGGGCAGCTGGATCTGCTCCCAGTCGGTGTAGCCCTGACTCCAGAATACGGTCCCCCAGACTTCGTTGAGGATCGGCAACGTCTCGTAGCGTTCGCTGAGCCAGCGTCGGAAGCCGGCCAGGCTCGCGTCCGAATAGCTCAGGCCAGTGTCGTGGTCAGCCATCTCGTTGTCGAGCTGCCAACCGACGACCGACGGGTGTTGCCCGTACCGCCGGGCGACCGCGCGAGTGATCCGACGGCTATGCTCGCGGAAGACCCGGCTGGCGGTGTCGTAATGTCGTCGCGCGCCGAACCCACGAATACGCCCGTCCGAGCCGGCCGGCAGGATCTCGGGGTGTTGCTGGACCAGCCACGCCGGCGGAGCCGCAGTCGGCGTCGACATCACGACCAGCAGGCCGGCCTCCGACAGCGTGTCGATCGCCTCATCGAGCCAGCCCCAGTCCCACTCCTGCTGGCGAGGCTCGATCAGCGCCCAGGCAAACTCGGCGACGCGGACATAGCGCAGCCCGAGCTCGCGCATCCGACGCGCGTCCTCAGCCCACTGTTCTCGCGGCCATTGTTCGGGGTAGTAGCACACCCCCAACGCGAACCCGTCTTCGCGGCGCGAATCCGTCATTCCTCATCCCTCACCGCGTGAACGTCACCTTCGTCAGGCCGCGGGGCTGGTCGGGGTTGAAGCCGCGCAACTCTGTCTGTGCCAACGCCAGCAGCTGGCCCGGCGCAACCGCAACGATCGGCGAAAGCCACTCCGGCACAGCCGGCGCGAGCGGCAGGACAATGCCCGACTCGGACACCACATCTGCCTGGTCGGTTATCGTGATGATCTCCGCGCCAAGATCGTTCAGCCGCGCGATAAGCTGCGCCACATCGGGGAACGCCTCCCCGGACGGCGCGACCAGAATGACCGGGAATCCTGCCTCGATCACGGCAATCGGGCCATGCTGAAAGTCGGCCGAAGAAAACGGCTCGGCAACAACATAGCTCGTCTCTTTCAGCTTGAGCGCCACTTCGCAAGCGGTGGCGTAGTTGTAGCCACGGCCGATTACCACGAAGTGCCGGACGTAGGTGTAGCGCGCCGTCTGCTGGGCCAACCGGTCATTCGCGTCGATAGTCGCGGCGAGCGCTTCCGGAACTCCAGCCAGCGCATCCCATTCCTCTTCATCACTGGCAAGCGCGGCGCTCAGCATCGCCACTGCCAGCAGCTCATTCGTGTAGGTCTTCGTCGCCGCAACGGCGCGCTCGACGCCGGCGCGCAGCGGAAAGCAGAACTCGGCCGCGTTGGCCATCGGTGAATCCGCGTCGTTGGTCACCGCCAACGTGAACGCGCCCTGCCGTCGCGCCTCACCCACGACGCTGACAATATCGGTCGACTGGCCCGACTGGCTGATCCCGATAACCAGCGAGCCGGAGAGGTCGGGTGGCTGTTGGTAGACGGTGTAGAGCGACGGCGTCGCCAGCGCGACGGACAGTCGGTTATGCGCGCCGAGGACATACTGCGCATAACGACCAGCATTCCCCGAGGTTCCGCGCGCGGCGATGACGACCGACCGTGGGTGGTAAGCGCGTATTCGCTCGGCCACCTCTTCGATTGGCTCGCGGCCACCAGCCAGCAGGCCGGCCAGAACATCTGGCTGTTCCCGGATCTCACGTTCGAACCAGGTATTCCCCATCACCACCCATCCCTGCCGCCACGCCGACGTCGCCAGGCCCGATGATACGATCTCCCTTCATCCAACGGGGAATTCGTCCGCACAGAACGCGCGAAGGAGCATGTCATGGACCAACGAATCAGCCTCATCACCCTCGGCGTCGACGACCTTGCCCGCGCGCGCCGGTTCTACGAAGAAGGGCTCGGCTGGACGCCGCACCGTAAGTCCGAAGGCGACATCGTGTTCTACCAGCTGCCGGGTATCGCGCTCGCGCTCTACCCCCGAGCCGCGCTGCTGGACGACGCGACGCTCCCGTCCAACACACCACGTGGCGCGGTTCTGTCCATTGCCATCAATGCTCGATCGAAAGAAGAGGTCGACGCGATCTTCGCCGAGGTTGCCGCTGCCGACGCCCGGATCGTCAAGCCGCCGGAGGATGTCTTCTGGGGCGGCTACTCCGGTTACTTCAGCGACCCCGACGGCCACCTCTGGGAGGTCGCCTGGAATCCCGGCTTCGCAATCGCCAAGGATGGGACGATTAGCCTGGATAGTCCCGAATGAAGGGGTCACGCGCAGAGCAACCAGGCAAGGCCAATCCGCCAGATCCGAAGCGTCGCCGTTGACTTGTCATCCTGAATGTTCCGACCAGGATAAAGTGTCAGGTTGGCAGCCTCTCCGCACCTTGTCATCCTGAGGCCGCAGCCGAAGGATCTCTCCTGCGTCTGAATGCATCCAGCCAGGGGAGATTCCTCGCTGCGGCTCGGAATGACAACGAGCGGTGGTGGCTGTCGCACCACAGTACAGGACACATCACGCTGGTCGGAGCACTGAATGCTCTGACCAACGTGATGTGTCAGGTTGTTGGTTGCGGCCGCCACCCCTTCCTCTGTCATCCGACGCCCAGAGGGCACCCGGC
>Ga0209477_1001948_pt1 | contig 12222 bp, 8 predicted proteins | sample KloWWTupernatant_FD_187180 | JGI IMG/M metagenome (GOLD analysis project Ga0209477, IMG submission 187180) | Active sludge microbial communities from Klosterneuburg, Austria, studying microevolution and ecology of nitrifiers - Klosterneuburg... | ecosystem: Engineered > WWTP > Aerobic digester >...
CCGGCTTGATGGAGGGTTCGCCCGATCCGGGCGGACTGCCCCGCGCCCCGATTCGCTCGTTCATCATCGTCGCATTCCTGCTGATGCTTCTGCAAGCGGTTTCGCAGTTGATAAAGTACTTCGCCGTGTTGCGCGGGCAGACCGAAGTGCTCAGGGAAATCCGCGCGGATGAGACGCCCGAGGCAGAAGCGGTCATCGCTGAAGTCGCCGAGCGCGCAAAAAAGATTATCAAGTCCTGATCGAGGAGTCACACCCTGATGCTGTCACAAATCGCTTCTGGATCCGGATATGAATGGCTGGCGATCGCGATGTTCGCCGGCTTTTTCCTCATCTTGATGACGGGCTACCCGGTTGGTTTCAGCTTTGCCGGCACGGCCATGGTCTTCGGGTTGGTCGGGATTGCCCTGGGCGCCTTCAACTTCCAACTTGTCCGGCTTCTGCCGGGGAAGTGGTTTGGCACGATGTCGGATGTGCAGCTTATCGCGATTCCATTTTTCATCTTTCTCGGCTCGATCCTCGAAAAGTCGGGGATCGCGGAAGAGATGTTGGAGACGGCCGGCATTTTGCTCGGTGGCTTGCGCGGCGGCCTGGCTCTGGCCGTCGTGATCGTAGGTACATTGTTGGCCGCTACGACTGGCGTGGTTGCCGCGACGATCATCGCAATGGGCATGATCTCGTTGCCGACCATGCTGAAGTACGGCTACGACAAGAAGCTGGCCACCGGGACCATCATGGCCGCGGGCACGCTTGCCCAGATGATTCCGCCCAGCCTGGTGTTGGTGTTGCTAAGCGATCAGATCGGTGTGGGCGTGGGTGACCTCTTTGCTGGCGCAATGATTCCGGGCCTGCTTCTGTCGGCCAGCTATGGAATCTACGCGCTGGTTGTAGGCGCGCTTCGACCGCACATGGCGCCGGCGCTGCCTTTGGCCGCCCGAGATATTCATGGCCGAGCCTTGCTCGTCAAGGTCCTAAAGGCATTTGTCCCGCCGGTGTTGCTCATCCTCATGGTGCTGGGGTCTACATTTGCCGGTTTGGCCACACCGACGGAATCGGCGGGTGTGGGGGCTGTGGTGGCCTTGGCGCTTGCGCTTGTTCGGGGCCGGCTTTCCTGGCGGGTCATTCGCGAGGCCGCAAATGCGACCATGCGGACCACGACGCTGGTCATCATGATTTTGTTCTGCTCAACTTTCTTCACCCTGGTGTTTGGCGGGCTCGGAGGTGACAAGTTCATCATCAACGCGCTGGCCAACCTGCCTGGCGGACTGGTGGCTTTCGTCGTCGTCGCCCACATTTCCATTTTCCTGCTGGGTGTGTTCCTCGAGTTTGTGGAGATCACCTACCTGGCCATGCCACTTTTGGTGCCCGCCGCCGAACTCATCATTGGGCGCGGCGACTACGGCATGGTTTGGTTTGGGATCATGATGGCCGTCAATTTGCAGATTGCCTTCATCTCGCCACCGGTAGGATTCTCGCTTTTCTATATGCAAAGCGTGGCGCCCAAGGACAAGATCAGCACCGCCGACATCCACCGTAGCGCGATCCCGTACGTCCTCATACAGCTGGTTGCGCTCGTTATCGTGTCGCTCATTCCCCAGTTGTCGACCTGGCTGCCATCAGTCCTCTACCCCACGCCGGGAGGACCGTAGAGAGTTTGCTGGATGTGATAACCCCCGGCGGAGCCGGGGGTTATCACATCCAGTAGGAACCTCTTATTTGACGGTCCCGAACACAAAATTGGCAAAGGTGTTCTCGGCCAGCTTGTGATACTTGTAGCCGCTAAGCCGGTAAGCGTTCCAGCTCTCGTAGATCTTCTTTACGTCCGGATCCTTGGCCGCCTGCTCGTCAAGCAACTCGAAAGTCGCCTTGCGCGCGGCTTCCATGATCTCGTTCGAGAAGGCTTTGAACTGCACGCCATCCTTGACGAGGCGGTCCAACGCGTCGGGCGCTTTGGTATCGTAGCGCGCGGGCATGATCGTGTTCGCCTCGTGGGCGGCGGACTGGATCATCTCCTTGTACTCGGCGGGGAGCTTGTTGAACTCGCTCAAATTGACCTGGACTTCGAGGGTCGGAGCGGGCTCCCACCAGCCGGGGTAGTAGGCGATCTTGGCGACCTTGTTGAACCCCAACTTCTCATCGTCGTAGGGGCCCACCCACTCGGCCGCATCTACCGTGCCGGTCTGCATTGCCTGGAAGATTTCGCCTCCGGCGAGCGTGATGACGTTCACGCCGAGCTTGGCCATTACCTGGCCGCCGATGCCGGGGATGCGCATCTTAAGACCCTTCAGGTCGGCCGGCGTGTTGATTTCCTTGCGCCACCATCCGCCCCATTGACAGCCAGTATTGCCGGCAGGGAAGGCAACGATGTTGAACTTCTTGGCGTAGACCTCGTTAATGAGCTTCAGCCCGCCGGCCTCGAAGAGCCAGGCATTCTGCTCTTGCAGAGTCAGACCAAACGGCACGGCGGTTGCAAAGGCGCACACCCAGCTCTTGCCGATGTAGTAGTACGCGGCGGTATGTCCCGCCTGGACAGCTCCCTGTGACACTGCGTCCAGAACGGCCGTGCCGGGCGAGCCCTGGGGATCGCCCGCCGGGCGCGGAGTGATCTTGAACTTGCCGCCGGTCAGCTTTAGCATGCGCTCGGCGAATACTTGTGCCCCGCCATAGATCGTATCCAGCGAGATCGGCCAACTGGTGGCCATATTCCACTCGAAAGTCTGCGCAGGACCGACTACCGCAGGCGCCTGGGTCACGGCGGGCTTGTCTTCCGGTTTGGCCGCCGTAGCGGATGGCGCGGGCGTATTCTGAGTCGTGCAGGCCGCGCCGATCGCGGCCGCTCCTCCAAATACGGCGCCTTTGGCGGCGGTTTTTAGAAATTCACGGCGTCTCATTGTCAAGGTCCTCCCATCTGGAAATCGGATGCCCGAGGTGCGCCACGGCCCGACGCAACCACGAGCTGCTGGATCAACACACGACGATTCTAGTGGAGAAACGCCATATTCACAAGTCAGAGTGGAGTAAAATCAAATGTCGCCTTTGGGGCGTCGCCAAGTGGTAAGGCAGCGGACTTTGGATCCGCCATTCGTTGGTTCGAATCCAGCCGCCCCAGCTTTATTGTTCACCCGCCATGCGCTTCTTCAACAAACCCGATTCCGCGCCTGAGCCGCCGGAGTCCCCGGCCGACGCGCTGAAGGGCGTCGCATCCTTGCTCGCCTGGATCGCGGCCGCAAATGTGGTGGCTGGAGTGCTGGCAGTAGGCGCCCAGTGGGACTTCGCCATCGCCCAAGGCGGTGGTCCGCTCAGTATTGCTGTCGGCCTGGCTTACGGCGCGCTTGCTTTTCTGGCCCGGCGCGGATACAAGTGGACGGCGCCGGCGGGAGTCGGCTTGTTTGTCCTGGACAGCCTGGTGGCCATCAGCGGCGCGCTTACCGGCGGCACTTCCGCGTCGATCTGGATGCTTTCGCGAATTCTCATCGCATACTACCTAATTCAGGGTGCGCGAGGCGCGATGCGGCCGCCCGCCAGCGTGTAGCGCCGGGCTCGGTTTCATCCCTTGCGTTTGTGGCCCGACTTTGCCGGTTTGTCTTCGGCGGGCAACAAAGCTGCCTTCCACACCTGTTCGATCCGCTCGACCAGAACGAATTGAAGCGTCTTGCGGACCTCGTCGGGCAGCTCATCCAGGTCGACTTCATTTCTGCGCGGCAAAATGACCGTCTTCATCCCGACCCGGTGCGCGGCGAGAAGCTTGTCGCGGATGCCGCCAACGGGTAGGACCAACCCTCGCAGGGTTATCTCGCCGGTCATCGCCACATCTGGCCGGACCCGTTGGCCGGTGAGCAGCGATGCCAGAGCCGTCGCTATGGTCACGCCCGCGGATGGCCCGTCCTTGGGCGTCGATCCCGCTGGCACATGCACATGGATGTCGTGGGTTTCAAATGCATCGCCGGGGATGCCGAGGTCGGAAGCGTGGCTGCGCACGAAGCTCAGCGCCGTTTGGGCGCTCTCGCGCATCACATCTCCGAGCTGACCGGTCAGCAGAAAACCCTTTGCGCCCTTCATCTGAGTGGCTTCGATGAAGATGACATCCCCGCCGACTGGCGTCCATACCAGTCCCGTGGCGACACCGGGTGTCGCCGTCCGCTCGAGCGCCTCAAAGTAGAAGCGCGGCTTGCCCAGCAGTTCGGGCAGAATCTTGGAGGTCACCCGGATCGGAAGCCGGCCCTTGCCCTCGAGCGAGCGGGTCAGCAATTTGCGACAGATGCTGCCGATTTCGCGTTCCAGGCCCCGCACACCCGCCTCGCGGGTGAAGTCGCGCATGAGCTGCAAAATCGCGTCGTCGGCAAAGGTGATCTCACCCGGTTTCAAGCCGTTCTCGCGGAACTGGCGCGGCACGAGAAAACCATTGGCAATATTGAGTTTCTCCCGCTCGGTATAACCGCTGAGCTGCAGAATCTCCATGCGATCGCGCAACGGGCCCGGGATGGTTTCAAGCGTATTGGCCGTGCAGATGAAGATCACCTGTGACAGGTCAAACGGCACGTCCAGGTAATGGTCGCGGAACTCGCGGTTCTGCTCCGGATCGAGCACCTCGAGAAGCGCTGCCGAGGGATCGCCCCGGAAGTCGCTGCCCATCTTGTCGATCTCATCAAGCATGAAGACCGGATTATTGGTCTCGGCCCGACGCAAGCTTTGCACGATCCGGCCCGGCATCGAGCCGATATAGGTTCGTCGAAAACCGCGGATCTCAGCCTCATCCCGCACGCCGCCCACCGAGCTGCGGATGAACTTGCGCCCCATCGCCCGCGCGATGCTTGCGCCCAACGATGTCTTGCCTACGCCGGGCGGTCCCACAAAGCACAGGATGACGCCTTCGCGCTCAGGCCGGGCCATACCCGACGGGCGTTCCTCGGCGGCCGGGGCGGGCTCGGAGGCGAGATCGAGTTTGCGCTTGCGCACGGCCAGGAACTCGAGAATCCGATCCTTGATGTCCTTCAACCCGTAGTGGTCCTCGTCCAGCACCACCCGGGCATGATTCATTTCGAGATTGTCCGGTGTGCTCTTCGACCAGGGCAGGGTGGTGAGCCAGTCCAGGTAGGTCCGGATGACGCCGTATTCGGCGGCCTGGGTCGGCAGCTTCGCCATGCGCTCGACTTCGCGCTCGGCCTCGCGGCGGGCCTCCGGGTTCATCCCAGCTTCGCCGATCTTCTTCCGAAACTCGGCCACCTCGATCTGTTGTTCGTCGGTCTCACCCAACTCGCGCTGGATGGCCTTAATCTGTTCGCGCAGGTAGAAGTCGCGCTGGAGCTTCTCCATCTCGCTGGTTGCTTCGGTCTGGATCTTCTTGCCCAGCTCGAGGACTTCCAACTCCTTGTTCAGGAGCTGGAGCAGATACAGCATCTTGTCCGGCAGCCCCTCCATTTCCAGGAGCTTCTGCGCGTCGCTCATTTCCATTCGCATATAGGTGGCGACTGCATAGGTCAGCTGTCGCGGATCCTGAATGGTCTGGATCATCTGTGACAGCTCGTCCGGAATCGAGGGCGAAAGTTCGACCATCCTCGAAAATCCCTGGCTCAGGTTGCGTCGCAGGGCCTCGGTTTCGAGGGTTGCATCGCCCGACTCGGGCATGGGTTCGATCTTTGCAATCAGATACGGCTCAGTTTGGGTGAATTCGACGATCCGAAAGCGCTCGAGGCCCTGCACGATCATGTTCACCACACCGTCGGGCGCCTTAAAGCTGCGCACGATGGTGGCGACGGTCCCGATCCGATAGACGTCCTCGGCATCGGGATCCTCCTTTGCCGGATTCTTGCTGGCGACCAGACCGATTGTGGTTTTGCTTACCAGCGCGTCGTCAATGAGGCGTATGGCGCGGGGCTGTGAAACGCGCAACGGCAAGGCCGACATCGGGTACACAAGCACTCCGCGCAATGGCAGGATGACAAGTGTTTTTGGCCCATCGGAGCTGGCCGGCGGTAATGCCTCTGCGGAGTCCAGGCTGATTTGTTCGTTCGCGGCGGCGATGGCAGACGCGGCTTCTTCCGCGGCCTGCATGATGCTGTGGATGCGATCCTGGTCAATGTCTGACATGTCCAGCGATTATCACATCGCGATGTTGGCGAACTGTTAGAAGACATCCAAACGATCTGCGGCGAGGGTGATCTCGAAGAAGATTTTTGGATGGCGCCTAGAGATCAGCCGGGCTGAGCGCGCTCAGCGGGAGTAATCGACATTGACCAAATTTCCAATCGTCGCCCAGGGCCTCCGCGGCTCGAATGGCAAACCGGCGCGGGTCTCCAGTTGTCCAGAACTGATCGCCCGCCAGCACGCTGGCTCCGAGCTGCTCAACTCGCGCTGCCTGACGCGCAACGGCGGGAGCGGGATCCAGGACTTGAATCGCGCGATCGACGCCGCGCAGAGTGCGCCAGCGCACGACAGCCGCCTCGATCCACGGCATCAACAACGGAAAATGCGTGCAACCAAGTACGATCTGATCAGCGCCCGCATCGAGCAAGGGTTCGATCTCCGCGTCGACCAGCGCGGACGTGTCCGCTCTCTGGCCCGGACCGTCCTCCACCAACGCCACCCAGTGCGGGCATGCCCTCGGCAGGACGCGGACCTCGGCCGCATAACGACGGGTAAGCGACATATAGCGCGGGCTTTCGAATGTCGCCTGGGTCGCCAGAACGCCGATGACGCCGGTCCGGGTTGCCTGCGCGGCCGGCTTCACGGCCGGCTCAATGCCCACAACCGAGATGTGGGGCCAGAGCGCGCGGGCCTCGTCCGCGGCGGCGGCCGTCGCCGTGTTGCAGGCGAGGACCACAGTCCGACAGCCCTGCTCGATCAGCCAGGCCAGACAGCCCAGGGTCAGAGCGCGAACTGCGCTGAGCTGGCGCGGGCCATAGGGCGCCCGGGCCTGGTCGGCGAGGTAAAGCATTGTCCGGTTGGGCAGGGCGGTCGCCAAAGCCCGCCACACCGACAATCCGCCCAGGCCCGTGTCAAAGATGCCAATCATCGTTGCGGTAGCATTATCCCGAATGCGAACTGCCGCCGAATCGCGCCGCCTTGTCGTCGAACTTGCTCTGATCATGGGCGTGGCAGTGGTTGCCTCGGTGGGGCTTTGGAACGGCCCTGGAATCCTGAACACCCGGGCCGGCGGTGACAGCCCATTTCTGCTGCAGCGGGTCTATGAACTCGCGCTCAACCTCCGCCAGGGCATTTTCCCCGCGCGTTGGATGCCTGACGCGGCATATGGTCTCGGTTACCCCTTCTTCAACTTCTATGCCGCGCTGCCGTATTACCTCGCCGCTGGCCTGAACGTTTTGGCGGTCGATTTGCTCGTTGCCATCAAACTCACCCAGACCATCGGCATGGCGGCAGCGGGCGTTGCGATGTGGTTGTGGCTGCGCGATCGCCTGCCCGGGGCAGGACCGGTTTTCAGCGCGATCGCCTACATCCTGGCCCCCTTTCACCTGGTAAATGTGTACGTGCGCGGCGATTCGCTGTCCGAGTTCTATGCCTTTGTCTTTTTCCCGCTTATCCTGATGGGGATTGAGCGCGTTGCCTCCAGGCCTGGATGGCGCTCCGTCGCGACGCTCGCCCTCGCGGTCACGGGCCTCGTGGTCACCCACAATGTTTCGGCCATGTTGTTTGCGCCGTTTTGCGCGTTGTACGCGCTCGTGGCTGTGGCGGCGCCGGGCCTGCTCGGAATGCCGAACGCCGCGGGCCGGCGCAGAATCTGGCCCGCTTTGGGCAATTTGACGATCTCGGTCGGAACTGGACTGGCGTTGAGCGCCTGGTTCTGGCTTCCGGCGCTGAGTGAAGCATCGGGCGCGCAACTTGGCGATCAGACCACTGGTTTTTTCAGTTTCGTCAACCATTTCCGAGGATCGAATCTCATCCAGGGAACGCTTGCATTTGACTACGCCATCGATGGCGCGCGCACGCCCTTTGCCATGGGTCTGGCGCAGGCGATGGCGATCGCAGGCGGTGCCGTGTCCGGAATGGCGCTCGCCCTCAGGCGGCGCATGGCGATTGGGTTTCTCGCTGTGTGCGCCGTCGCATTCGGGTTGGCCACCTTCATGATCGCGCCAGCCTCCGAGTTTGCTTGGCGCGCCATTCCCCCGCTGGCCCTGGCCCAGTTCCCGTGGCGCCTGCTGTCGATCCAGGCGGTATTTGGCGCGGCTTTGGTGGGGTTTGCTGGCGCCGCCGTTGCCGGCCCGCGCAGGTGGGCGCCAGCTGTGGTCGCGCTGGCGCTTGGCCTGAGCATCGCCATGCTCGGTCGTCTTCCCTCCGCGCGGCTGAACATTGTTGCCGCGGATGTGTCTGCGGAGAGCATCGCCGACTTCGAGTGGCTGAGCGGCAATATCGGCACAACGATTCGAGCCGAATACTTGCCGGCGGCGGTATCACCCCGGCCTGTGGTCGGTCCTGCCATGCAGGGCATGCAACGCGTCCGCGCCTTGTCTGGTTCGCTGCGGGATTCGGTTCGCGTGGATTCGAAGGTTGCAGGCCAAACCTGGGATCTCAGCGTGGGCCCGGGCGGGGCGGCAATCGCGCTGCCGTTGATGTACTGGGATGCGTGGGCAGCTTCGGCTCGGGATGGGTCCGGGGCTGTCAGGGCAATCGCACTAACGTCCGCGCCGCGGCTTGGCTGGGCACGAGCCGAGTTGCCCGAGGGCGAATGGCGTTTGGAAGTCCGCTATCGGCCCACGCCCTTGCAAAGCGCGGGTGAGTTCATCAGCCTGCTGACTCTGGCATTCGTTGCGGTCTGGGTTGTGTGGCGTGGACGGACAGCAGGCGACTGGCGGCGCTTTCAGCCGGTGCTCCGCGCGGGGTTGGCGGTTGGTTTCGCCGTCCTGCTCGCTGGGTGGGGCCTGAGCGCCCTGGCCGAAAGGCCGACCGGCGTCGCGCGATTTGTGGACTACACGGACAGGCCCTTCGCCCACCGAGGTCCGATCTTGCTGGATGTTGAAGAGAGTGGCCCGTACGTGCTGGAGGGAGCGAGCGTGACTCCTGCGACTGCTTCAGCGGGTGAGATCCTCACCATCACTTTGCACTGGCGCAACAATCGGATACCGGCAGGGATGATCCTTGAGCAGTTCGCGCCGTCGCACGGGCTGGGAGGCTGGCCGCTGGCAACTCAGGTGTTCCGGGCAGAGGGCGCGCAGGCCCAGTTTGAGGGCGATGCGGCTTCGATCCGCATTCTGGACGCGATGCCAGCGGGTCCATCCTTGTTCAGATTGCTTCGCCGAACGCCCGGCGGCGCATTCGCATACGTTGGGGCTGTGTACGGCCCCCGGATCGTCGCACGATCGTCCACAGCGATTGCGCCGTCCCTGCGCTCATTTTCGCCCCAGCTTCCCGTTTCACTGGCGGCATTCGGGTGGCGCGAGACGACTCCAGGCCGCGTCTGCCTCTTTCCGACTTGGGTTCTGGCAGAAAGCGACGCACCCTACGCGCTGAAGTACAGCCTGCGCTTGCGCGGCCCGGACGGCCGGATTCTGGCCCAGGTGGACCAGGAGCCAATGCAGGGATTCGCGCCGATGTGGTCCTGGACCGCGGGCGTGCCGATCCGGGATGGCGCATGCGAGGTGAACTTTGCAGCCGGCCTGAACGCAGGCGATCCTTTTGAGGTCGAAATCGTCTGGTACGACGCAAGCACGCTCGCTCAAGTGGCGCGGACGACGCTGCGCGGATATCGTCTGTCTGATCCAGCCGCGGCAAACATCGCCGATCCAAGCTGGGTTACAGGTATTCCTTGATGCTATGGGCGGCCGCATAGGCCGCCGCTTCGGCCCGATTGTTGACCCCAAGCTTCGAGAACACAGCGCTGACGTAGTTGCGAACGGTGCCCTCGCCGAGCGACAGCAAGTCCGCAATTTCGCGGTTTGTGCGGCCCTCGGCCAGGCGTGAGAGCACCCGCATCTCCTGCTCGGTCAACTCGGCAAATGCGCTTTGCTCGCGTTTGCGGGCCTGGGCGCGCATCTTGATAAACACCTTTGTCGTCGAGGCCGGGTCGAGGGTGCTTTCCCCCCGCGCGACCGTTTGAATGTGCTTTACCAAATCATCGCTGCCCAACTGTTTGAGCACAAATCCGCTGGCGCCTGCCGCGATCGAGTCATATAGCACATCGTCATCGCCATACGAGGTCAACATGATGACTTTGACTCGGGCAGCGGCCGCGACGATCTCGCGGCATGCCTCGATCCCGCTCATCCCCATCAGCCGCACGTCCATTACGACGATGTCAGGCCGATGCATCAGGGTTTTTCGGACCGCTTCCTGGCCATTTGCAGCCTCATCGACGACTTCAAATCCGGGCTGGCGCGCCAGAAGGGTGCGCAACCCGATGCGGACGACCTCGTGATCGTCGACGATGATGATTCGCAACCTGCTCATGATCTGTTCCGGGCCGCGGCCCGCTTAGTCCAGCTCCAGCACAACCGTGGTGCCTTTTCCCGTATTGCCCTCGACAGTCAACTCGCCGCCGAGGATGCGGGCGCGCTCGCGCATGTTGCGCAGGCCGCGACCGATCTGACCTATGGGAGATGATACGCCCACGCCATTATCGCTGACTGAGAGGCGCATTCCAGTTCCGCGGCCGTCTGGCCCGCCATAGGCCAGCGCGACGCGCACCGTGTCCGCGCCGGCATGGCGCGCAACATTGCTGAGCGCCTCGCGTGCGACCTGGTAGACGTGATGCCGGCGCGCGGGACTGAGGGGTTCGGAGGGCCGGCCCATGACTTGCCAGTCCACGGGCAGCCCGGTCCGCATGCGAAACTCGCCAATGACATCGACCAGTCCGCGAGCAAGGTCCTCATCTGCCTGCGCCGCGCGGAGGTCGTAGATGAATCCTCGAATGTCGCCGATCGTTTGATTCAGACCGTTGACGGCGTAGGTGATTTGCTTGCGGGCGTGCTCGATCCGTTCGCGCATTACGGGCGTGAGTTCGGGCGATCCCGGCGGCGTGACGGCCTCGGTCAGGGCATGCCCGGCATCATCGAGGACCAGGCCAAAGGCATAGACCGACTGCAGGGTGCCGTCGTGCAATTCGCGGCTGATTCGTTCGCGCTCGGCGCTGAGCGCCTGCTCCTGCGAGAGGGCCTGCGCAATGCGATCCGATTCGAGCCTGAAAACATCCAGGGCGGCAAAGAGGAATACCGCGATGACGGCCCCGATCGCGGCCCGGGCCGTGGCAATGGGGATTCCCGTTAGTTGTGCGACCAGTCCCTCGTTCAGCACGGGACCCCACAGAACCGGGTTTGCCGGCGCAAGCAAGCCATCCGTGAGCGCGAAAAAGGCAAAACCAAAACCCGCGATCCGCAACGCGCCAACAAAACGCTCGCCGCGAAGCGGGCCGACCAGCCGCGTGGCCTGCCGCCGCAGACCAAATGCAACGAGCAGGGCCGCTGGCGCGCCGACCCCGTAGCGCAGGATCGCCTCCGACGTGGTCAGATCGGGCGCTGGCGAGACCAGGCGCTGAATGACCAGGGCGATGGCGCCGAAGCTCGCGATGCCGGCCGGCAGCAAAATCGTCGCAGCGGACGGCGTCGAGGGTTCGTTTAGCTGCAATCCAAATCCGAGCAGCGCCGAAACGCCCACCAGGCGCAAAAAGAGCTGCAATGACCGTACAAAACCGGCGGTCAAGGGATCAAGCGTCGGCGCCTGAATCGGGACAAAAACATCGCCCCAGATTGCGAGCGCCTCGCACAACCCGAATGCGCACAGCCACGGCAGGCCGCGCGCCAGTTCAAGCCGGCTGCGCTGGCGCCATTGCAACCCCATTGCGAGACCAAGGATGAAGAACACCTGGCCATGCAGAAATCGAACCGCGACATCGTTTTCGGCAAAGAAGCGTTGGAGTGTCTCGGTGGGCATTTGATGCCATTATGGATTAGATAGCTTTATTGGAACCCGAGACGATATCCCCCGGCGAAGCCGGGGGATATCGTCTCGGGAAACAGGTTCGGTAGGCGACTTAAGTGCTGAGTAAGTAGACTATCGGTATGCTTACTTGCGCTCGCATGCACCAGTATTCCAAAGTATTTTCGGGTATCGCGGACTTGCGCCGCGGTTTTCTTCGGGTTGGGCTTGTCGTGCTCGGCGTAACCCTTGCGTTACTGGGAGTGCGTTCCGCCGAAGCGGCGGACGATACCTGTTTTGCCACGCCCAACGATGGCGCGTTGGTTTACACAAGCACGACGGCTTCGGCCGTGCGTGATGCGG